>Ga0070741_10003181_pt1 | contig 41456 bp, 31 predicted proteins | sample Coa_R1_4_FD_66440 | JGI IMG/M metagenome (GOLD analysis project Ga0070741, IMG submission 66440) | Surface soil microbial communities from Centralia Pennsylvania, which are recovering from an underground coalmine fire - Coalmine... | ecosystem: Environmental > Terrestrial > Soil > Unclassified ... | reverse complement strand
GTGGTGGCCGGGAACAGACGCACCGGAATCGAGACGAGCCCGAAGGTGATGCTGGCACTGGCTATCGATCGCGGCGCCATGGCGAAAGCCTCCGTTGCGAAAGACCCGTGGAGCGTTACGCTCCGGATTGTATTAAGCTCCGGGGAGAGGGTTCAACGGGGTCAGGCGTAGTATCGAAAGAAAGCGATGCCTCTGGATCGATATCGCAGCAAGCGCAGTGCCGACCGCACACCCGAACCCTTCGGCGCCTCTCCATCGCAACAAAACGCAGGAAAAAGCGGCGTTTTTGTCATCCAGCAGCACGATGCGACCCGGATGCACTACGATTTTCGCCTCGAAATGGAGGGTGTGCTGCGCTCATGGGCGGTGCCCAAGGGCCCTTCGCTGAATCCCACGGAAAAGCGGCTTGCGATGATGGTAGAGGACCATCCGCTGGAGTACGGCGATTTCGAAGGCGTCATTCCGGAGGGCAACTACGGCGCCGGAGCGGTCATCGTGTGGGACCGCGGCACCTATACGATGACCGAGCCCGCTTCCGGCAGCCCCGCCGAAGCGGTCGACAAGGGCAAGCTCGATTTCGTCCTGAACGGCTACAAGCTTCACGGCGCATTCACGCTGGTGCGCACCGACCCGCGCAAGGCGACCCGAGCGGCGGAAAGACAGCGATGGCTGCTGGTCAAAAAGCGCGACCAGTCCGCAAACCAAGAGGACGTTCTGATTGCCCATCCGCGTTCCGTTCTCTCCGGGCTCACGGTCCAGGAGCTCTCGGACAGTTCCAGGGTGGGAGCGGCCGCTATCGCGACGCTCAAGAAGTTCGAAGCGCCGCGCCTGCGGTGCAAGCTCGACTTCAAGTCATTCCCCCTGATGCTCGCGAAGTTGGGCGAGCATCTGGTGGACGGCGAGAAGTGGCTGTTCGAGTTGAAGTATGACGGCGTGAGGGCGCTGGCAATTCGGGATGGCGCCGGCACGCGCCTGTTCGCGCGCAGCGGCCGCGACATCACGAACCGCTATCCGGAAGTTGCGCTTGCCTTCAACAGCCTTCCGTTCGAGAGATTCGTGATGGACGGCGAAATCGTGGCGATCGGGCCGGACGGCCGCCCGGATTTCCAACTGCTGCAGCGGCGGATGCACGTCGATGATCGGCGGCAGGTGGCGCGGCTCAGCTTCGCCATCCCCGTACATCACTTCATCTTCGACATCCTCGCCTTCGACGACTTCGACCTGAGAACCCTGCCGCTCGAGCAACGAAAGAATCTGCTCGCGCAATTGATCCGCGGGGAGGGTCCGCTGCGCTATTGCGAACACGTCGTGGGCCACGGACGCGACTTCTATGAAGAGGTCTCACGCATGGGGCTCGAGGGAATGATCGCCAAGCGCCGCGAGGGTCCCTACCGCGGTGCGCGCAGCGACGACTGGCTCAAGATAAAGTGTCCCAAGACGGCCAGATTCGTGATTGGCGGGTATACCGACCCGGCGGGGACCCGCACTCACTTCGGCGCGCTCCTGCTCGGGATGTACGATTCCGGCGGCGAGCTCCGCTTCATCGACAAGGTCGGCACGGGATTCGACCGCGACACCCTTGCGAAGATCCACTCGATGCTCGATTCCGTGGCGCGGGACACCTCTCCCTTCCGCAAGCCGCGGGGCGACGAACCCGTCGCGCCCAGAACGGCACATTTCGTCGAGCCCCGGTTCGTATGCGAAGTAAAGTTCATCGAGTGGACAAACCAGGGCGGCATCCGTCATCCGAGCTTTCAAAGGATCGTTGCCGATGCGGATCCGCGCGAGTGCCGCTTCGAGGAAGACGCTGGCGATGCGGAGTCGCCTGCCGACGGCGAGGATCTTTCGGAGCCCGGCGGCGCCATCCGGGAAGCCGCGAACCCATCCAACTCCGGCGATCACAATAATCATGCATCCGGTGATTCGCGGAAGGTGATCACAACCCATCCGGAGAAGGTGTTCTGGCCGCGCGAAGGCTACACGAAGGGCGAGATGGTCGAATATTACCGTAAGATCGCGCGATGGATGCTGCCGTATCTCGCCGATCGGCCGGTGATGCTGACGCGGTATCCGGACGGAATCGACGGCAAGAGCTTCTACCAGAAGGATGCGCCCGCGTTCGCGCCCCGGTGGATTCGCACGGAGCGGATATATTCGGAGGACGCGGACCGCGAGATCAGCTACTTCATAATCGACAGCGAAGAGGCGCTCGCATACGTGGCGAATCTCGCCGCGATTACGATCCATATCTGGTCGTCGCGAATCATTCACCTCGAGCGCCCGGACTGGCTGTTGTTCGACATCGATCCCAAAGGCTCCACCACCGAAAACGCGGTGCGGGTGGCGAAGGAAGTCGGCGATGTCCTCAGGGCGCTCGGATTGAGGCCCTATCTGAAGACCTCGGGCCAGATGGGACTGCACGTGGTCGTGGGCCTCAAGCCGAGATACACGTACGAACAGGCGAGGATGTTCTCGGAACTCGTGGCCCGGCTGGTCGTCAATCGCATCCCCGAAATCGCAACCCTGAACCGCAACCCGGGCACGCGCAAGGGAAAGGTCTATATCGACTATCTCCAGCTCGGGCACGGAAAGACGATCGCCGCTCCATTCAGCGTCCGCGCCCAGGAAGGAGCGCCGGTATCAGCGCCGCTTGGATGGAACGAGGCGCGCCGGGATCTGGATCCGCGCGCGTTCAATATTCGAACTATGCCGCAGCGGATGGAGCGTCTGGGCAGCGATCCGTTCGCGGGAGCGCTGACCGATCTTGCCACGCTCGAAGAAGCGATGCCCACGCTTGAACAGGAGGTCAGCCGATCCCAGTAAAAGAACGCCCCGTTCCGGCAATGCCGAACGGGGCGTGCATCGGAATGGCGAACGGCTCTACGCGCTCGTCATTCCGACCTCACGCTGGTGACCACGCCGGGGGCGGCCATCGGGTCGACGCGGCCGCGATTTCGCAACGCGGCCGCCAATCGAGCGGGCCAGTCCGGAAGCATGCACGGCCGTTCGATCATGACGAAGAACACGGTCGATGCGGCAAGCACGATCGGCACCATCATCGCGGATTGAATCATGAACCGGGTTGCAAACGGGGCTGCCGCGCCAATCCGCTCGGTGAACATCCCGCAGAACGCGATCACGTAGTTGTGGACCAGGTAGATCGAGTAGCACATCCCGCCGATGGTCGCGATGAAAGGATTGGAAAGTGCCGCGCGCACGGCGATGCTTCGAAAGACGGAGTGGTAGGCGGCGAAGAGCAGAAACGGCGCCAGGTAGTCGAGCGGAAGGTTTGCATACATGCAGGCAAACGGCGCCGCGAGCCCCGCGACCGCCGCGAGATCCCATCCGAAGCCGCCTCCCGCTTCCTTCGTGCCAGGAACGTACAGATCAGCCAAAAGAAAGCCGGCAAGGAAGTACTGCGCATAGCAGATCAGCGAGAGCTGACATCGAACCGAGACGGGAAACAGGTACCGCGCCGCTATCGCGCATGCGAGTATGGCGCCGGCGATCGCCATCCGCCGCGCCGCCCGATCCCGGGTCCGGAACGCCATCCACGAAATCAGCGGAGCGAGGAGGTAGAACTGCACTTCGATTTCGAGCGTCCACGCGACGAATTCGATCGTGCTCGGGGCGCCATATATGAGGTTGTGCTGGTAGACGATGCTCGCGAGCAGATGCGGCAGCATCGCGATGAAACTTCCGCGCCCGCCGGCCATCTTCAGGCCGAAGAAAACAATCAGCGCCGCGACATACGGCGGCTCGAGCCGCGTGAGGCGTCTTTTGTAATACCGCGCGAGCTCGGGCATCGCCGCATCCGCGAGGTACGCGCGTGCGAACGGAAGAGCAAGCACGAAGCCGCTCACCACGAAGAACATCTGGATGCCGAAGATGCCGCGTTGGGCGACCCAGAAGATCGGATTGGATGCGAGCGAATGAGCGTAGCCGGCGGGCGAGTGGCGCAACACGTCTCCCGCGAGGTGATACGCCACTACCAGGGCGATCGCGATGAATCTGATTCCGTCGATCTCGGGGATGTACGCGACCGAGGAAGTGATGCGGCGTAACCGGATCATCCCTGCATCCGCGACGCGCTGTGTCGCGATTCTCCCGCACTTCCAGCGAAGCCGGCATCCGGCATCGCGGTGCCGGAGCCCTCTTGCGCGGTGTTTACTGGTTCCATGTGGATAAGGTAGCGGAGGACGCGAAGGGCGAAGCGAGACCCCAGGATCAGCGTCGCGAGGACGTACGAATCAACCGCGAGGATTTTCCACGGCGCCGTCAGCCCGCCGCGAAACGCCGCCAGCGCTATCCATCCTCCTATCGCGGCCGCGGCGAGCGGCTTCAGCATCGCAAGCAGGTCCCTCACGCCGGCGTACCGATTCGCTCCTCCGCGATACATCCCAGTCGCCATCATGAGCACCATCTGCACTCCGATTACCCATGGGCCGGCGTAGTTGATTCCAGGTATGGCGGGACCGGCTGACGACCGGTTGTAGAGCAAAGCTGCCAGCCAACTGATAATCGCAAGGCCAAGGTCGAGGAACATGTAGGGTGAGGCGCGGTTCTTTTGCAGCAGATCCTCGAAGGGAAGTGGAACGACGCGTTCGCGCGCCTGCGAAAGCTCGAGCCTCGGAATGAGAGCGCCGCCCGCGGCCGCGGCGCCTGCCAGTATCAGAACGATGTCGATTCTCTGGTAGCAGAGGACGAAGGCCACGATTCCGAATGCCAGACAGACGCCGTACAGAAGAACGACGGCGGTGCGATGGGTGATGCCCAACTGCAAAAGCCTGTGGTGGATGTGCTCGCGGTCGGCGGTGAACAGACCCGCGCGCCTCCAATCCGGCATCGCGAACCGCCCGCCCTCGCCCGAACCGCGCATCGCCCTCAGCGTCCTGCGCAAGGTGGTAAGAATGATCTCGGCAAGAGGCAGTCCTACGGCGAGCGCGGGCGCGAGAACGGCAACCACGGTGGCGAGCTTGCTCGAGGCCTTGATCGCCACGACGGCGACCAGAAAGCCGATCAGCAGAGCGCCCGAGTCTCCGAGAAAGAGTCTCGCGGGATAGAAGTTGTAGTAGAGAAACCCGACCAGGGTGCCGCACAAGCCGGCCAATATCAGCGCCGTGCTCACGTCTTTCAGGTAAAGGGACACGGCGAACAGCGTGGCGCTGCTGATCAGGCTTGCGCCCACGGCCAGTCCGTCAAGGCCGTCGATCAGATTGACGCCGTTGACCACGGTCAGAATCCACAGAATCGACACCGGCACGCTGAGCCATCCGAGGTCGATGCCGAAGAGCGTGCGAATCTGAACTCCCGCCGCCGCGACAATCGCCGCCGCTATAGCCTCGACCACGAGCTTTATCCACGGCGAGACGGGCCGGCAGTCGTCGAGCATCCCAATCCCGAGCACCATCGTGGCCCCAGCGATGAGCAGGATGGTCTCGGTTCTGCCCAGAAACAGGCTCCCGACGAACGCATCGAGCACCGCAACCGGCAGCAGCGACATGAGCATAGCAAGGTAGATCACCACGCCGCCGAACCGGGGCATCGGCACGGAATGAACCCGCCGCTCGCCGGGCAGATCGATCGCGCCCAGCCAGAACGCGGCCTTCCGCGCGAGCGGGGTGAGCAGGAGAGAAAGGAGCAGCCCGCACGCGAACGGAATCGCGTATCTCAGGGTCGGAAATACCATCGCGGAGTGAACGGACCCGGTATCCTCGGGGAAGCCTTCAAAGGACGGCCGGCTTCGACGCGGTGGTCGAGATGAGCACCTCTTCGTAAAGCTCGCGCATCCTGCCGGCCGCGAGGTCGAGGCTGAATTCGGTCTGAACGCGGCGAAGCCCGGCCTGCCCGTATCTCTCGCGCATCCTCCGGTCCGCCAGCAGTTGGTTGATCGCGCCCGCCAGAGCCTCCTCGTCGCGCGGTGCGACCGTGATTCCGGAGATGCCGTCCGGGGAGACGTAGGTGACGCCGGTGTCGAGGCGGGTGTTGACCACCGGTTTGCCGCACGCCATCGCCTCGAGCTGCACGATTCCGAACGCCTCGCTGCGCGCGATCGAGGGGAGGACGAAGACCTCGCACGCATGGTAGAGCGAGACGATATCGTCAACCTCGCCGAGCAGATGGACTTTGTCAGAGACGCGCTGGGAGCGGATTTCGCTTTCCAACCGATGCCGCAGCGGGCCTTCACCGACGATCAGGATGCAGCCGTCTATTCGGCGGGCGGCGCGAACGAGATGTTCGAAGCCCTTGTAGTAGACCAGGCGTCCCACCGCGAGCACGATTCGCGGGCCGTATCTTTCGCGGATGCGCGCGATGCGGGCGCTGTCGAGCCGTCGAAAGCGATCGATCGAAATGGCGATTGGAACCACGCGAACTCGATCGGCGAATCCGCGCAGTATGGGCGAAGTCGCCGCGTAGTTGGGCGAGGAGGCGACGATACAGTCGGCGCGCCTCAGCACGGCTTTGGCTACCGGCGCGAATAGCACGTTCAGAAACCTCTGCCGCACCACGTCGCTCTGCCACGAGACCACCAGAGGCCCGCCGTGCCCGCTGGCCAGATAGGCGAGGAATGCGGCGGGATTCGGCCATTGTATGTGGACCAAATCGGCGCGCGATTCGGCGATCTCACGCACCATCTCCGGGCAGGCAGGAGCTCCCGCGAGGTTGAACCACGCCGCAAGCCGTTTTACCGGAATTCCATCGAGCGTCTCGACCCGAGTCCGGCGCGTGTCGCTTGCCACTAACACTTCGCAGTCGAACCAGGGTTTGAGCGACCGGCACAACGCTTCAAGGTGGGTCTCGATACCGCCCGGATGGGGCGGGTAGTACTTGCCTATATGGAGGATCTTCGGCCTTGCGGGAGTCGCGGCAGGCTTCGCCTCGGCACTGGACTCGGTTCGGTTGTAGGAGAGACTCATGCCGCCCTCGCGGCGCGTCTCGCTTCGATCAGTTCCCGATAGAACTGCGCGAACCGGCCGCCGACCGTGGAGGTGGAATACTCATTCGCCCGGGCCAATCCCTTTCGCGCGACGGCGGCGCGCCGGTCGGGATCGGCAAGGGCGGATGCGATGGCTGCGGCCAAAGCCTCGGCATCGCCCTCGGGCACAACCCATCCGGCGTCGCCGATGACGTGGGGCAGCTCGCCGGAATTGCTGGCGATGACGGGAACGCCGCTGGCAAAGGCTTCGATGACCATCCGCCCGAATTGTTCCTTCCATCCTCGGCTGGTCAGGCTTGGCGCAAGCATCAGGTCCATCGCGGGCAGGCATGCGGGAACTTCGCCGTGAGGCACGAGCCGAATCACGACCCGATCGGTCCATCCGTGGCGCCGGGCCCATTCGTGGATCTGCTGTTCGGCGGGACCGCGCCCGAGGACCAGAAGGCTCCAGTCACGCTTAGTGCCGATCATCTCAAGAGCGCGAAGCATGACTTCGATTCCTTTTGCGCGGGTGAGCCTGCCGAGATAACCGAGGACGGGTTGTTTCAGACCAAGTCGATCTCTGATTCGCCGGCGTTCTTCATCGTTCAAAGGGCGGAACGCGCGGGTATCGACCGCGAGCGTGATCATCCTTCCCCGCTCGGCGGGATATCCTCTTGAGGTAGCGTTCTCGAAGACCAGATTCCCGCCGGCAACCCATCCATCGGCACGCCTGACGCAGGTTTTCTCGAAATAGTCGAAGGGCGGAGGATAACGCTTTGGAAGGCTTTGAGCGGTCCGAAACGCGTAGGCAACGTGCGCGGGCACAAGGCGCGCGATCTGATAGCCCGCGTAGATGTAAGGCTCCTCCCACGCGTACACGATGTCCACATCGCGGCAAAACTGCGAAGTCAGGGACGCGGCCTCGTAGCCAAAAACATAAATCCATCTTCCACGATTGATCCGCGCCGGCAGCACTCGGAGCGGCGAATCGGCCGGCTCTTGCTCGCATTGGATGGTTCCGAGCTCGCTCGGAAACCGCTCCGGAGCGATGACGGTGACATCGAAATTTTCACGCGATGCCAGATGGCGAAGGATGGAACGGTTCATTCCGACCACGTAGGAATGGCCGACGGCAACCAGTCTGATTCTGTCGCTCATCAGGAAGCCGCCGCGTTTCGGCTGCAGTCAGCCTGCGCCCATGGGCGGTCGGGAACCCGCGCCGCCCATCCGTAGGACGCCAGGAGGACGAGAAACGGAAGAGCGGGAAGCCGCAGGCGCGAACCGGTCGCGCACATGATCGAACCAGTTGCGAGGAAGGTAAGAGCCGCAATCGCCGTGAATGCGACAGCGGCCCGACGCAGCGGGTCGCGCTCTTTCCTCCATCGCTGAATGGCGGCCGCGACACCAATCCAGATGATCGCGATGACCGCAATCTGCTCCGCCATCGCAATTGCAAGCGCCGGCCTTGAGGCGACCGCCCCAAGACGCGCGCCGGGCGCGCCGAAGAACGGATCGAGGCCCGGATTTGCCTGCTTTACTCCCGCAAGGTTCGCGACCCCGTCGACTTCGGGAGCGATTGCGGTTCGCGCGAGCGAAAGAACAGACACCGTGACAAAGCTCGAAGGATCCTTCATGAACTCCTCGATCGTGCCTCGGAGCAGGTCCGTCTCTCGATCGGCAGACGCCTTCGCGTAGTCCTTGAGCGCCATCTCATTTTGCAGTTGTGTCAGGACGGACGCGAACGGTTTGTCGCCGCGCCACCATCTGGCGCCGCCCGCGCCGTAAAAGTAGAGATTCACCGCGGCTTCCGTGGAGTAGGTGAACGTTCCGACCGCCCGGTAATTCCTAATCGACCATATCAGGATCGGCGCGGCCACGAGCATCGCCGTGATCGCCGCGCTTATGATTTTCCTTGCTGAAGGCCCGCGTCTTAACGCGAACGGCAGCGCCGCCAATATCGGAAGGACGATTCCCGCGGGCCTGATTAACGTGCAGGCGGCCAGCATCACCACCCCGCACCAGGCCGCGATATCGCTTCGCGCATTTCCGCCGGGCTCGACGATCAGGAACGTTTCGGCGAGAACCCCAGGCACGAGGATAGATTGGAACAACGAATCGCTCATCACCTGGGTAGCCGCAATCGCGGACGGCACATCGAACGCGATGAGGAGCGCGGCGAGCATTCCCGTCCTGCCTCCCCACATTCGCGCCGCGAACAATCCCGCTATCAGGCACTCCAGCGATGACAGGACGGCGGTCACGGCCAGCGCGATCGGAATCGACGGCATGGACGCGAGAAAGCTCGGATAGCCGGGTAATCGCAGCACCTCTGGCGACGAGCATGCGCCGTTCACCAGGCGCGCGTAGCCGCATCCGGAGCGGAGTCCCTGGGCAAGTTCGACGTATTGCGCCGAGTCGGGATTGGTTCGCGCCCACGAAGTGCCCTGCCGAACCATCGGAGCGATCCGCAGCACCAGCGCCGCAAGAGATATGGCGGCAAGACTGTAGTATGGAATTGCGCGGGCGCTTGGGCATTGTCCCAGCCCGCCGTGGATCGCGGCCAGGCGAGCCGATGGGGAAGATTCGCCATCGGTGCGACATGGTTCCCAGCGCGCGGTTGTCGTCAATCTCAAGTCCGACTGTCTCCAGATGATGCCTGATCCGCAGGAGCTCCGCTCACACGGACGCGCGCGCACGGCGGCGTTGATTCGTTCTGGCTCGCGCCTTCTGTCCCGCGGCGCTGTTCACCACTTCCCGGATCGAGCGGCAGATGTAGGCGATATCGCCGCGGCGCAGCTTTCCGGCGCTCGGCAGGCTTAGTCCGCGCCGCGCCAGTTCCTCGGCAACTGGAAGCGACAAGGGTGGTTTGCCGCGGCGCGATGCGAAGGAAGGCAGCAGATGGAGAGGGTGGAAGAACGGCCTGGAATCCACGCCCTTCTCCCGGAGCCGTTCGGCAATCTCGTCCGGACGGAAATCCTTCGGAAACACCATCGATACCATCCAATCTGCGCTTCGCGCCCAGGGCAGGTCGGGGTTCAGGATGAGATCGGGGCGGTCTCGCAGCTCCTCGCGATACCATCGCATCACTTCGACGCGGCGCGCGATGAATTCATCCACCCGCTCGAGCTGCGCGAGCCCGAGGGCGGCCTGGAGATTGGTCAACCGGTAGTTGTAGCCGATTTCCGGATGGTAATAGCGGCGCGACGGACTCATCGCATGATCGCGCAGGAAGCGAGCGCGCTCGGCGAGTGTGCGATCGCCCGTCACCAGCATCCCGCCTTCGCCGGTGGTCACGATCTTGTTCCCATAGAACGAAAATACGCCGACGTCGCCGATTCCTCCCACCTTGCGCCCGCGATACAGGGCTCCATGCGCCTCGGCCGCATCCTCGATTACCCTAATTCGACGGCGCGCGCCGAGCGCGAGGATCGGATCCATGTCGGCGGGCTGGCCGAAGAGGTGGACGACGATGATCGCCCTGGTGCGCGGCGAAAGCGCCCTGGCGATCGTCTCGGCGCTGACGCACCACGTCGATTCATCCACATCGGCGAATACCGGCCGAGCGCCCGTGTATACCACCGCGCTCGCGCTGGCGACGAAAGTAAGAGCGGGGACCACAACTTCGTCGCCGGGGCCGATGCCGAGGGAAGCGAGAGCGAGATGAAGCGCGGCGGTGCCGTTGCACGTGCTGACGGCCTCGCGCGTTTCGCAGAACTCCGCGAATCTTCTTTCGAACTCGATCACATAGCGGCCGAGCGAGGAGACCCATCCCGAGCGCACCGCATCTAGAACGTATTTGCGCTCGAGTGGACCGATATCGGGTTCGGCGATTGGATAGAACTTCTTCTTTTTCGAATTGTTCATTGTTCAGATCGGCGCGCCAAATGCGAGCCGCTCCAGGACGCGCTCGGTCTTGCTCCTGCATCATCGCCTGATGAGAAGGGCGAAGGAGCGTGGCGCGCGGCTTCTGCTCACGGGCCATTGGGGCGATCAGTTGCTCGTTTCCTGGGACTACCTGTTCGATCTGCTGCGGAGAGGGCGATGGATGCTGTTTGCGCGCCACTATCGCGCATGGAAGCTGCCGCCCGCGATGTTCGCGAGAAGTCTCGCGCGGGAGCTCGTCGATAGCTGGATGCCGCGATGGGGCGGCGTAATCGCGCGGCGGATTCGGGCGAGCCGCGATGGGCCCTGGCAGGCTTCATGGTTCACTCCGCGATTTCGCGAACTGCTCCGCGCGCGTTTCACGGCGCCCCGCCTGGCAAGGCCGGGCGGAAGCAGCCACGCCTGGGCCGCCTACCTGCAGTGCCGGCTCAGCTACCAGGTCCATTGCATGGAATGGAACTCCCGCGTGGGCGGATCGGCCGGGCTCGAGATGGCATTCCCCTTTCTTGATGCGGACCTGGTGCAGTTACTGATGGGAATTCCGGGGGAGATGCAGGCGCGCGACGGAACAGCCCGAAACCTGATGCGCAAGGCGATGCGCGGAATCGCGCCGGACGCGATCGTCGATCGCCGCGACAAGGGCATCTTCACGAATATCGGCAACCAAAGCGTGGAGCGCGATTTCGCGGAAGTTCGAAAACTCCTCGGCCCCGGATCGCTCGCGGTGGAGATGGGCTACGTGGACGGGCCGGTGCTGTGGGGCCTCCTCGACGGGTGGCGCGAGGAGAACAGGCGCTCCGACGAATCCGTCTATGCATGGCGAATCCTTGACCTGTGCGGAATGGAGGTTTTCCTGCGCCGCTTTTTCGGCGAAGCCTGATCGCCTCTATCGCGATGCCGCGGCTTTGTCGGACAGCGGGAATCGCCACAGGAAGTAGGAATAGGCGGGCTGCTCCGGTCCCCGAAGCCATGTGAGTATTCGCCTCTCGAGAGCGCTGTAGGGAAGGTAGCCGTACAGCGTGGCGGGTCTCGCGCGCCCTGCTTCGGCGATCAAATGCGTGGCTATGCGGCCCGGGGATTCATCGTGAGACCGGCAGAAAAACCAAACCACCGGAGCGGGGCCGCCAACGGCGCGCCTCGCTTCGCTGACGGTGTCGTCGTCAAGTGCGATAACGCGCACCTCCGGGTTGACGCGCCCGAGGAGCGGTTCGGCGAAGGTGTCGTACTCGTTCGTGACAAGGATCGAGCCCGGAGGAGAGTTTGCGTTTATGGTCTCAGCAATCCGCGAGTACGGAACGCAGTATTCCTTGTTCAGAAATCCCGTGCGGGCGAAGTAGCTGTAGTCGCCGAGCGCGTAAGCCAGAACGAACATTCCCGTTGCCGCTCTCGCCAATCGCATGCCTCCGATTCCGTCCGCGACCAGGATCAGAAAGAAAGGCAGGAGGAACAGGACGCGAGCGGGAGTGAACGGATATCCCGTCCATCTGCCCACGCCGATGTATGCGATCGCGCCCGCGAGCGCGACCATCCCAGGCCACTCGCGATGCCTTCGTGCGGCGGCGATGACCGCCCATGCGATGATCGGTGAGAGAATCACTCCAATCATGATTTCCGCGAGCGAAAGGGTCTCGCCAAAGCTGAAGGACACGAACCACCAGGCAAGCCGGATGCTCTGATCGATCACGACGCCGGTCTCGGGAATCGCCGGATAGCGCATCCATTCATCGATCGCGCCGGCGAGCGACTGAAGGGAGGGCGCGTAGAGAATCATCACGATCCCCACGGAGCCGAACAGCAGCGCCGCACGAAGGCGGGGCTCAACCCTGGCTCGAGATGCGAACGCGAACGAAGCCGCCGCTATCAGGGCCAATCCCGGCAGATAGTGGGTATAAAGAAGGGCCGCGGCGCCGGCGGCATACACCGCCATCCGCGAAACGCTGCGAGGATTCTCGATCCATCGAAGCGCCGCCGCGAACGCGATCAGAGCGATGGCGAGCTGCATGCTGTACGATCGCGCCATCCGCCCGTAAAGCAGCAGACACGGCGAGAGAGCGAACAAAACGCCGGCGATGCGTGCGCAACCGGCATCCTCCCGCCGAAGCCACAGCCGATGAAACACGATCGCGGCCGCGATCGCCCATAGCGCCGACATCGCTCTGAGCTTCCACAGCTCGCTCATCGGCAGCGGAACGCGAATCCAGTAGTGGGCGAGGAAGAAGTACAGCGGAGGATGCCCTACCTCGCGCGCGATGGTACGGATTTGATCCAGGGCGAGGGGAGCCGTCCGGAGCGTGAACCACTCATCGCGCCAGGGCTCGAGCAGATCGAGATGCCAAAGGAGCAGCAACGCCTGAATCGGCAATGCCCACAGCAGCGGGTTTCGCGGCCGTCCGAGCCACCCCGGCATCGTACCCATCGGCGGCGATACTATATCGGCGGTTCGGGGTTCTCCACCCGCCTCGGCTATACTGGGTCTTCGATTCTGTTCGAGCTGTCGATGAAAATGCGAAAAGCTCGAAAGCCTTCGCGGGCGTGGCGAGTGCTTCACGCTTGGGCGCGAGCCGGCTCGCGCCCGCCGGAAGAGTGGGCGTGACCGATCGCAGCCATCCCGGGCCGCTCCGCGAGACTATCGCGATTGCCGCGGCGGTCCGCCACTTTCTCGATCCCGGCCGGCATCCGCCCGACTGGAGCGGAACGGATCCGGACAAAACCCTGCGCATCGCCATTGCGCACGCGGTCGTACCGATCGTGTTCAGAGCGTCGTGCGACACGCCGGAAGTCGCGGGTCATTTTCGGGCCGCCGCTCTTGCGGATTCGCGCTTCGATCTGGCTTTGAGCGCCGAGCTGTGTACGCTTGCCGAGATTCTTGGGGACGGGGGCATTGCGTTCATCACGCTGAAGGGCCCGGCGTTGAGCCGGCGTCTGTATGGCGATCCCGGCATCCGCGCATCGGCGGATCTGGATATCCTGGTTCGGCCCGGCGATCTTCTTGCGGCGCGCGATCTGCTAAGTCGCAACGGCTACGACATCGTCGGAGCGCTTCATTGGGACAGCGACTCGGCCTGCATGAGATCGCGCGAATGCGAACTTCTTATGGAGCATCGGGAGCGCGGAATCACCATCGATCTCCACTGGCGAATCCTGCCTTCCTACTTCGCAAGCCCGTTCGATCGCTTCGAGCCCTGGGACTCGGCGATGGAGGTAGAGATCGCGGGCCGGCGAATCCTCGAGCTTTCGCCAGAGCATCTGCTGCTTTTTCTTTGCGCGCATGCGGCCAAGCACGCCTTCGAGCGCCTCGGATGGATCTGCGACATAGCCGCATGTCTTGGAAAGAACGACTTCGATGTCGATAAGGTATATGCGATGGCGCGCGAGGGCCGCACCGTGCGCCAGCTTGCGTTGGGAATCCAGGTGGCAGCCGAGCTTTTGGGCGCGCCGATCCTTTACGGGCATCGACGGGATCGACTGGTCGAGAGCCTTGGGCGGGAGATCATCGATCGATTCCTGGCCGACGGGAGTCTCCCGACACCGGAGCGGGAACTGATTCCGATGTGTATGCGGATGTTCGATACGACGCGGCATCGCCTGCGCTATCTAGCGGGGCACATGAGGCCTTCGGACGCGGAGTACCAGGCGCTTCATCTGCCGCCCGCGCTGCATTTCCTCTACTATCCATTCCGTCCGCTGCGGTTGGCATCGCGATTTGTGGGGTTCCGGGCAAGGCGGGAGGCGGCGGCCCGGCGCGGCGCCAATCCCACATGACGGCGCAAGCACATGTTGACTTCGCTCGACGGGTTGTGAAGATTTAGCGCTTGACGGCTGCGGAGGAAGAAAAGACCTTGCGTAAAACTGGTCTTCCCGCGCTTCTGATCGTAGCGCTTTCGATCGTTTTTCTTTATCTCTCGCTCTTTGTCCTGCCCGCCAGTCCGCGCTTCTCGCCAGGAATCGAATTCATCAACCTCGAAAATGTGCGTCGGATGGTCGCGGGCGAGACGCTGTACAAGGACGTATTCCAGTACACTCTGCCCGGGACGGAACTCCTCGAGCTTCCGTTGGTCAGGCTTTTCGGCGCCAAGATCGCGCTGACCAAGGTCCTTCTGATTCTCACGGGAGCCGCCGAGATGTGGATAGCGATGGAGATGGCGGCTCCGCTTGTCGGCAAATGGGATGCGGCGCTCGCGGCCCTGCTGTTCCTGTGCTTCGGTTTCCATTGCGATCTTGACGCGAGCCATCACAAGTTCAGCATCCTGATGGCCTATGCGGGCGCGGCCGCGCTGATTCCGCGGCGCAGCATCCCCCGGCTGATTGCGGCCGGCGCGATGGTGGGGCTTGCGGCGTGCTTCACTCAGACGCGCGTTCTCGTCGCGCTCGGGATCGGCGCATTCATCCTGTGGGAGAACATCCATCAGCGGCGCGGCATTCAGCGGTTGTGGCGCGACGAGATGGCGTTTTTCGCGCCGTTCCTCTCGGTGGTCGGATTGGGATGCGCCTATATCGTATGGAACGCCGGGTTCTCAGAGTTCGTTCGGATGGCGGTGCAGTTCCCGCTTCTCTATTACCGCAGCGGCAACTGCAACAACTGGGCAACCTCTTTTCAGGACTATTTTCCCGACCTCCGCGGGATGATCGTCTGGATCGCGATGAAGCTGTTCGTGCCGGGAACCTACGTCGCGTTCTTCGCGTACTGGTGGCGGAATACCAAACGTGGGGCGGAAAGCCCGCCGGCAGACGCGGTCCTGCTCGCATTCGCGGGCGTCTCGATGCTCGCGACAATCTGGTACGCGCCGATGCACGTCCTGATGGCGGGGATGTCGCTGCCGGCGTTCATCCTGGCCATCTGGATGCTCGATCGCAAGGGAGCGGCGATGTGGAGGGCGGGAGGATGGGCGATCGCGTCAGCGTTCCTCGTGCTGGCGACAATCAAGACCCAGACCGCTCACTACCAGTTCCTCGATGCGCCGGCGGGTCACCTGGCGATTTCGGAACCCGACCTCTATGAAGAGATGAAATGGGTCGAGCAGCACACCGATCCGGGCGAGACGTTCTTCGCCGCCGACGGCCCGATGTTCTATATCGTGTTCGACCTTCGAAACCCCACGCGAGTGCCGTTCGTCGAGCCCGACGAGTACACGCGGCCGCGCCAGGTGAAATCGAGCGCCGAAAGTATCAGGCAGACCAAGCCCCGATTCGTCATCTGGCCCTTCGAGGGCGAGCACTACGATCGGCCGGACGACGTGCTCTACGAGTTGGGGCAGGAATTGCGCGCGCACTATCGGCCCGTGCGCTCGCTGCGCGACGGGGACGTATGGGAGCGAGTGGATCTTCCAAGCACCGAGCAGGTCAGATCGCAAACTCAGGAGTCTTACCAATAAGGAACGCTCCCGCCCTCGACAGCATCGACTCGCTCACGGCGGCGTGCTGGGTCAGCGTGTGGATGTCGCGCAGATGGCGCTGGAGCGGGGACGAATCGTACGGCGCCGTGCCGCCGCCCGCAGCATAGCAGGTATCCACCACGCGGGCCGCGACGCTCGCGGCCCAGGCGACGCTGCCGATAGTCCTTGCGGTCTCGGCCGGTGTCGGCGGCCGACCCGCCATCGACCCTGCCCACATCGCCCGCGACTCCACCATCAGCAGCTCCCGCGCCGCCCGCAGGCCCGTGTCGGCATCGGCAATCCGGAAGTGAAAAACCGCGGAGTCCGCGATCGGCGAGGCGCTGTAGAGCCGTTTCTTGCTGGTGCCGACGAGCTCGATGATGTCGGCGATCGCGTGGCGGGCGATTCCAAGGCCAACCGCGCCGATATGAAGGGTAAAAGACAGCACCGGCGCCATGTACAGCGGTCCCGGCAGGCACGGCCTTCCGGCGAATATGTCGAGCGAATCATCGGATGACACCCGAAGGTCCTTCACCTGGATGTCGTGACTGCCGGTGCCGCGAAGCCCGCTTACTTTCCAGGTGTCGATGATTTCCGCCTGATCCGTCCTGAAGAGCATCGCCCTGACCGCGCCGGGACCGGAGAGCGGCTCGCCGTTTCGAGTAACTACGCAATTTCCAACCAGGTACTGGGAATGCTGACAACCGCTCGCGAACGCCCATCGCCCTTTGACCAGGTAGCCATCATCGAGAACCTCGGCGCGACCGCGCGGCGCGAAGCCGCCGCCCATGATCACGTCAGGACCGGAGGAATAGATCGCGTCGAAGCGATGTCTTGGCAGGAGCGCCAGCAGCATCGGCGACTCCGATCCGATCATCACCGTCCATCCCGTGGCTCCGTCGGCGGCCGCGATCTCCTCGATCACCTCCATCGAATCGGGGAAATCCAACTCTAGGCCCCCGTGACTGCGCGGCGTCAGCATCCTGAAGCAACCCGCCGCCACGAGCTTGTCGAGCAGATCCTTCGGCAACCGGCGGGCCGATTCGATTTCCGCGGACCGCGCGCTCAATTCCGGGGCGAGGGCGCGAACGGCTTCGAGCGGCGAAACTGTGGCGTCAGGCATGGACGGTTCCTCCCGAACGAAATTCCGGCGGTCATCCCGACCTCCGTGCAGCGCAAAGGTAGGTTTCTTCGAAGCCGCCCGACCGGTTTTAGTGTGTTGGCAGGGGGAATTACAATCGGACCCGGAATTGAGTGCGCCCGTGTTCGGACGGGAATCGAAACCGCGGGAACTCAGCGCGCCTGCGCTTCGGCGTAGCGCTTGAAGGCGTCCAGCGCGACGTCCCAGAACCTGCTCATCTCTTCAAGCTTCGCGATCAGTTCGCGGATCGCCTGACCACCCATCGGAGCAAGCTCGTAGATCTGCTCCCGGCCGATCTTTCTGGACCTTATCAGCCCGGCCTTCTTGAGCACCCGCGTATGCTTGCATACGGCGGGGCGGCTGATCGCGAACCCGCGGGCAAGCGCGCTTGCGCGGCTCGGGTTGCGGGCGAGCCGCTTGAGCAGTTCGCGGCGGGTCGGATCGCCGAGGGCGGCGAGCGTGTTGTCGATCTTCACGGACAATTACGTAACTACGAAGTTACGTGATTGTCAAGTGGCCCCGTCGTTCCGGCGTCGAGATGTCGTCTAGGTCGCGCGCCTTCGCGCCTCCTCGCGCGCGCGCAGTTCCCGCCGCATGATCTTCCCCGTGACCGTGGAGGGAAACTCGTCGAGAAATTCGAATTCGCGCGGCGCCTCGTGCGCGGCAAGCCGGGTTTTCACGTGGGTCTGAATCTCCTTGATCAACTGATCCGAGGGCGAGAACCCTGGCATCAGCTTGATGAACGCCTTGATCGCCTGGCCGCGCTGCGGGTCCGGTACGCCGATCACGGCGCACGATGCGACCGAGGCGTGCTCCATGATCTTGGCCTCGATCTCAGACGGCCCGATTCGATAGCCGGAGCTCTTGATGACGTCGTCGTTGCGGCCCTGGAAGTAGACGTAGCCCTCGTCGTCCATGTGGCCGAGGTCGCCGGTCATGCACCATTCTCCCTTGAACTTCTCGCTCATCGCGGCGGGGTTCTTCCAGTATTCACGCATCACGACCGGCGAGTCGCGTCGAATCGCAATCTCGCCCGTCTCGCCCGGCTTGAGGACCTCTCCTTCAGGAGAAACGATCGCCACGTCGTGCCCCGGGTAGGGCTTGCCCAGCGGCTCGAGGCGCGCCTTTTCGACGCCGCTGCAGGTGCCGATGAAGTAGTTGGCTTCGGTCTGGCCGAAGCCCTGGTTGAATTCGACCCGCAGCTCTTCATCCACCCATCGCGCAAGCTGCGGACTGACGGGTTCGGCGCCGCTCACGATGCATCGCAGCCTGAGCTGGGGATATTTCTCGCGCGGGTTCCGGATCTCGCGCATGACCTTGAGCGCGGTCGGCGGGTAAAGTCCGACCGACGCGCCGTGCTTCTGAATCAGCCGGAACGTGACGTCGGGATCGAACCGCGCCTTGCTGCGATAGGCGAGAACCGGAATCCCGTACGGCCATATCGCGAGCAGACCGTCGAGGAGTCCGCCCGCCCACGCCCAATCCGCCGGACTGTAGTAGAGATCGCCGTCGCGGAGATAGTTGTAGGAGTAGTCGATGCCGTTGTGGCCGAGCACATAGCGAGCGACGTGGAGGACGCCCTTGGGATTTCCCGTCGTGCCCGAGGTGTACATCAGCAGAATCGGATCTTCGGCGCCGGTCTTCTCCATCGTGAATGAAGGCGCGCCCCGGCTCAGCAGTTCGTCGAACGACAGACCGCCCTTCCCCCCTCCCGCGAGGATCACGTGTTTGAAGTTGGGCAGCGCCTTCCGATCGACCGCGTCCATCTTCTCCACGGTTTCCGGCTCCATCAGGATCGCCTTGGCGCCGCTGTTCTCGAGGCGATATTGGATCGCGTCCGGTCCGAACAGCTTGGAGATGGGGAGCGCGATCGCGCCGATGCGATAGGCGGCCATGTGCGCGATCGCGGTTTCAGGACGCTGGGGGGTGTGAACCGCGATCACGTCGCCGCGGCCGATTCCGATCCCGCGCAGCGCGTTCGCGAAGCGGTTGGATGCTTCGATCATCTGCGCGAACGTATAGGTAGCGCTGTGGCCCTCGTCGTCCTCGTAGATGAGCGCGACCTTGTCGCGCAGGCCCGTATGCCGATCGAGGCAGTCGACCGCGACGTTGTAGTCCGACGGAATGTTCCATCGATGCATGCGGCGGAGTTCGGCGAACGATTTCGCTCCGCGCACGGTTTGTTCCTTAAGTCCGATCATCTGGACGTCTCTCCCGGGTCGTGATTCGAATGATTTGCGCGATTGGCGCATCCGCGCCGCTCTCCGCCCTTCCCGGGACGGGTGCGGCGGGGCGCGATGTGATCTCTCTGCCACATTCGGGCGCGAAAAGTCGAACCCCGCGATCGATTGTCCCGCGGGAGGGGGCGGGCGCCGTCACGGGCGGCAGACTATCAGGCGAGTGATGACTGAAAGTCGGCTGGAACGATTGGCGATTTCGAGCGCGGGCTCCCGGCTAAGCGGCGATCGGAGATCGAGGAATTCTCGCGATCCGGAGCGCGCGCCCGTAGCGCCGCATCGGCAGGTCCTGCACCCGGAGCCTGGCCAGACGACGTCGCAACGCGTCGGAATCGATTCCGAGCGCCTCGCAGACCCCCTCGAAGCCGAACAGATCGTGCGGAATTCCCAGCGGCGGGAAGAACCACGCGCGGACCTCATCGAAGGCCTTGCGCTGCTTGGGGTTGGCGCACTTGGCGTTCACCAGGTAGTCGCGTATCGCATCTTCAAGCACCGCCCACAGAAGCCGGTACTCGCCGTTGAAACGCGAGGAACGCCGGCGAATCAGATCATTGAACTGGCAAGGGAGGACCGCATCGTTGAACTCATCGTTCGGAAGGCGGGTTTCCGTTTGCATGACCAATTGGCTCCAGGGACCGAGAATTGACAAATCCCATGGTCGTGGAGACTGCAAGATACGGGCCGCCCGAACCTGCGCAGGCCCGTGCCCGAAACCTCAAGGCCTGTCTCTAAGCGAACCACGCCCGATGTCGCCATCGGTCGCACGCCCCGCGCCGCGAAGCGGACCAGCCACGGCCCGGGCTACATCTCGTTTCAGACGGCTTTTCCTGAATGCGGGTTGTCGCCGGCGCGAGCAATGCGGCGGCGATGGAGAAACCTGGCGGAGAGGGAGGGATTCGAACCCTCGGTCCCGGTTGCCCAGGACGCCAGATTAGCAATCTGGTGCCTTCGACCACTCGGCCACCTCTCCGCTCGAAAGAGAACGATAGCAGGATTGACTGCCTGCGATCATGTGGCGGTCCTCGAGCCGCGAGCGAAGAAAGTACAACGTTATCGTCGGCGATTCCACAGACCCTCGCAGGCGGAGGGTAATGCGCCTCCTACCGGCTCAGGTTGAATTGATTGAGCGCCAGCACGACCAGAAACGGCAGCTCGCCCAGATGATCGACGAAGTCGGTGCCGCCAAGGATACTCGGAACGATGAAATCATCATTAGGCACCAGGAATTCCTGGTAGGGGCCCGCGGGATTCTGCGTGGTGAAGAATGAAAACGCCACATGGGTGTTGACGGGGGTAACCACCGAATCCTCGCTCAGCGATACCAGCGAGAGCCGAAAGGCCGGAACGAACTGGTAGGTATTGGCCTGAAGTAGACGCGCATACAGCGGGTTGTTCGGATCGCCGTTCATCAACGCCTGCGCATAGGCGGCGGTCAGCAACGGCTCGATCGAGTTGTTGTCATTGGGAGTCCACGATGTCTGCGAGGCCTGCGCCACCGTCGCGAGCAGAACCGTAAGGTCCGGAAGGCCGGACTCGTAGTAGAGCCCGTCGAGCGTTCCGCTGCTCCCGCACATCGGCTTCACCTGTCCGGCGCAGTCATAGAACGACTGAACCATCACCTCCGTCGCCGCGACGTTCTGATAATGGGAGAAGCTCAGCGCAAGGTCCGCGCTTAAATAGGGCTTGGACAGCGCCGAAATACCGGGGTCGAACGAGAACCACGGATTCGATTCATCCGAGATGTTGAAGAACAGGTACGGCAGCATCGTTCCCGTCAGGTCATAGGCGCCCGAGATCGGGACCACGTCGGTTAGCGACACCTTGAGGGCCTTCGCGTACCGGGGATTCTCCTGCATCAGGCGACCCGCCTCGAGCGCATAGCCGCCGCCTTCGGAATAGCCGGTTACGAACAGCGGCACGTGTTTCTTGACCCGTTCCTCGAGAAAGGTTCTCGCCGCCAGCACCATCGCAAGCCCGCTCTGAGCGTTCTCCTGCGGATAGATCACGTAGGGATGGGGATCGGCGGTGTCATCGCCCAGCCCGATGTAGTCGGGCATCACGACCACATATCCTTGCGACGCCCATACCGCCGCCAGCGTCGTCCCGCTCGGATCCCCACTGGAATTGTCGGGCGTGATGAAATTGGAAGGCACATTGGTGCGCTGGGTCGTCGTTCCATGGAAAAAGAGCACGATCCCTTTGATCGACTCCGGGGCGGCATTGGGGATGGCGATGCCGCCCGACACCGTGACCGGCGCTCCACCGATGTTGACTGCGCCATAGGTTATCTTCACCGCATCAACCGCCGTGATGCCGAGGGGATTGTTGGCGATGGGATTCCGGCTGAGATCGAAGCTTCCGAAGATGGGTGTGTTGAGGCTCGCCTCGTTGTGTGTGCAGTCCGCGGGATTGATGCTGCTCGGGCAGATGGTTTGAACGTAAAAGCTCTGAAGATCCATCGGCGCCTCTCCGTCCGCGGGCGCAACCGTGGCGGGACCCGTCGGGTAGGTCACGACGATCTCCGCGCTCAAGAGTTTGCCTTCGCCTTTGGCGGTGTTGAACGGCGCCGGATTGCCTGTGTTTTGGGAACTTCCGGACGATCCGCCGCACGCGCTTAGGAACGAGGCGAGAGCCAGAAAAAGAATCGCGAACTTTGACGCGCGATAACCAGCCGAGTGACGGATTGTCACAGTATCCAACCTCCGACGAAGGCCACCATCGTCATGATTTTGATTACGAAAATGAATTGATGCGCCGACCCGAGAGAACTCAGGGCGCGTTATTTTCTAAACCGAACGCGACGCGTCGGGCAAGAGATATTCTGACTATTGAGAGATCTGCGGCGCGCGGCGCGGTCCTGGCTTGACGCTGCGACGCAAGTGCGAAGGCAAGGCGGTACGCTTTCGCGGACCGCCTTGCCACGAACTCGCTCAAACTCTATGGTGCGAGATCCAGCAGCTCGAAACCGCCGAGCGGAGGATTGGCCGAGTTGGTCCTGAGATTCATCGGATTCGCCGTGCCGACAAACAGCGCATTCTTGGAACCAACCATCGTGCGCACTCCGTAGTTCAGGAAATTGCCGACGCCGAAGCGGCTTTCGGCCGAGGCGGGCGAGTTGGCGTTCGGAAATTTCCACAGGTCAGCGCCGAAAGTGATCAGGTCGGGCGAGAACGCCTGCTGCAGTTGGGTGATCGCCGTGACTATGTCGTTGCCATTGAGGCCAAGGGTGTTGAGGAGTTCGGTCACGAGGTCCGCGACCAGGAAGCTCCAATCGAAAGTGCCCACGTAGAGCTGGCCCTGGAAACTACCCATCGCCCACGTGTACGTGTTGAACGGGTTTCCGAATCCGGCAGGGCCGAAGATGGGCTCGACGTTCATGTTGTTCGGCACCGTATGCCAACTGTTGGTTGCCGGATCAAACGCCGGCATCACGCTGTCGCCGTAGAGCAGCTCCACCGGAGTGCCGAATTCGGCTCCCTTCTGCGCGCGGCAACATCGGAAGATGGCGATGGCGCGCTGTGAGTTGATGATCGTGGTCACGATGTCGGTCACCGAATCGAGCGTGGCCGGAAAGGTGATGAAATGGGCGAGTGCCGAGGAAATCGGTACGCTCATGGTTCCGAAGTACAGATAGCCACCCTCCTCGCCGAGCGCGCCGCCCAGGGTCAGGTTCGCCGTCACAGCATCGGGTTCGTACTCAGAGATGCTGAAGATCTTGGTCCAGTGACCGGCGTTTTTTGCGCGCAGGCCGTTTGGGCCGACTTTCTGACTGACCCAGATTCCGCTGGGAGGACTGGAGGGCGACCCTGTGTTGCGCCAGGTGCTCGCGAAGATTCGGCCGTTGTGCGCAATCACGTAGGAAGCTTCATTGTCCAGAGTCCCCACTTCCTCGAACTGGAAGGGACTCTTCACGCTGCCGCGCCATCGCAGCACCGCGCCGGTGCCGTCGCTCTTCTTCACTCCGGCGTAAAAACCGCGAAGCTGGGTCCAGATTCGAATGTCGGAATACTTGGTCAGGGTCGTGGATCCGAGATAGTCGCCGGTCTTTGCGTTGAAGGCGAAAAGATTAATTCCCTGCGAGGGAGAATTCAGAGGCGCGAGCACCGGTCCCCCCAGGATCACTACCTTGTTGTTGGTCGCGACCGCCGACCTGAGCCCGAGCGTCTGCTGGATGCGCGGGTCATTCGGGGTACGATCCGTAACCTCGCCCGTCGCGAGATCGACCGACATTATCAACGGCGGTCGCCAGTCGCCGAGTTCGGGCGGCACCTGCGGATTGTCAACCAGAAAGTGGCTCTGGGCGAATTCGCAGACGTAGGACTGGGTCTGGAAAGGAGGAGCGGCGACGCCGGCCGCGGAAAAAAGGGCCGAAATCACCTCGCACAACGGGTTTGCCGCCGTCCCGAACCACAGGGTGTTCTTGTACTGGGCCAGTCCCCACACGTACGACTGGTTGACCTTGGGCGTTCCCGCCGGACAGCTCGTCGCGGGAAACTGGTTTTGCGGACTGCCGATTCCGAAAAAGCATTCGTCTGGCGCCGCCTTGTCCAGCACGTTGACCGCGAGCGATGCCGCCGCGGGCGTACCACCCGGCGGCATCCCGACCGAAGATTGCGATTGCGCCGCCGCCACGCCCCTGCCGACTGTTGCGAGAACGGCACCCAATGCCGCCGCGACGAGGAAGCGAAATGCCCTGCCCAAATCCGAGGAGCCCGACTCCTTGTGCATTCCAAGTGACTTCACAGGCGCCCTCCTTATGTTGAGTGACTGCGGGTCACCAAGGGCAAGGAACGTACCGGCTGAAGTCGAATAAACGCCCGGTTATTCGGAGGTTTTGCCAACGCAGCGCGGCCTTCGACAGAAGTTGTGTCCCAATCCGAGACACAAAAGGGGACAGCTATGCTGCCTTTTGGATGGCTTTTCTGGCTAATTGCGGGCGAACATAGGACGAACCCTGATTGCGTCCCTCACTCGACCCAAACGCCGTTCCATTCGCGGCCGGACACACGATGAACCAAGTGAGCGCGCGCCCTTGACTAGCAGTGATCAGGCTTGTTGCGACTGTGCGATCGAGCGTCAGGGCGTTGAGCGGCGAGTGCCTGACCCCTGCAATTGCTCCATTAACCTTCGCCACGGGTGCCACTTCCGGCACATATGGGAAGCTGATTCCCTCGAAAGCGCCGCGACCCTACGCTACCCGCGCGAGACTCCTGCCGGCAGGCCTCGAGTTGACGGGAGGGAAGAGCAAGCTAGAAATAACATTGACATTGAATAAGTGTTCAGACGTGAAGTATCTAGGCAAAACTAGACAAGAGATGGCAAGGAGCATCACAAAGGAGAGAGTGGTTGGACCGCAGCTCGGGCGATAGGCCGCAGACTTCGATCAGCATCGGTGAATAAGCGGCCCATCTCCCTTGACGGGAGCATCATTGTGCTCAACCGGGAGTCGCGATGAACTCCCGCAGGAGACGAAGCACGAATTCGGGGCGGTCATTGAGCGGCGAGTGCCCTGCCCCGCTTATTCGCTCAAGCCTGACCAGGTTCGGCCGCATCATCGAGGCCATCTCGAGCGCGCCTTCCATCGGGCAGGCGGGGTCATCCTCGCCCGCGATGATCATCGTTGGGCATCTGATGGAAGACAGCCGCGGGGTGAGATCGATCGTGCGCAACTCTCCGCGCAGAAGCCGCATCGTCATCTCCCCGTTCGCCTTCATCCGAAGCGGCTTGTCCGGATCCTCGGGCTTTCGGTTGTACAGGGGCAGGCAATCGCGGGAATAGAGCGCACCGGTCTCGAGGGTGGGCGACTCGAAGAAATCCTTTGCGCTCCTGTAGGCGCGGCTTCCTCCCAGCCGGCGGAACACCGCGAGCGATGCCTTCGGATGAGGCCGCGCCTCGGCTCCGCACAGGACGAGCTTGGCCGGATGGTCAACGTAACGGGAGGCGTAAGCGATCGCGACGTAGGCGCCATAGGAATGCCCCAAGATGACCGGACGGCGGATCTCGAGGGCTTCGCAAAGCGCCCACACGTCATAAGCCCATCGATCGACGTTCCATCGCTCCGGCGGGGAGGGATCGCTTCGCCCCGTACCGCGCATGTCGGGAAATACGAGCTGCGCGACCTCGGCCAGGGGCTCAAGCTCGCACTTGAGGTATGAATGGTCCCCGCCGGGGCCGCCGTGCAATGCGACAAGCGTGGGACGCTCGACCATCCGGGAGCCCTCCGGCGCGAGCTTGCATCCAACGACGTCGAAGAACAGCCTGCCTCCGTCAATTTCGATTCGCATTCGCCGCGCGCCCTCGATTCGTCCGGAAAGATTGTGATTGCCGCGGCAAGCCGCCGCAACCCGCCGACCATCGCCCCATGGAGAATGGCGCGAGGGGTGCTGTTATCCTGTCTCACCGACGAACGTGGACATCAGAACTTCGGATTACGACCTCAAACCACGCACGCGGCTCTTGCCAGCGCTTGTCCTGGGCGCCGCCGCGATCACTGCGCTGGCGTGCCTGGCCCTGTTCCTGCGCGGAGGCTTCACCACCTCCCGAAGACTGGCCGCAATCGCGATCTTCATCGTGACCTACGCGGCGGTCGCGATCGGTCGATTGCCCTGGCTCAGGATCGATCGCGCCGGCGCCGCATTCGCAGGCGCGGGCCTGATGGTTGCCGCGGGGGTGTTGCCGTTGAAGGCGGCCTACGACGCGATCGACTTCGACACCATCACGCTGCTCCTCGGCGTGATGGTGGTGGTCGCGAACCTGAGATTGTCGGGCCTGCTCGGATTCGCGAGCGGATGGATGATCGAGCGGGCGCGTCATCCTCTGACCCTGCTGGTCGCGGTGGTCGTGGTCAGCGGAGTCCTGTCCGCCTTCCTCGTGAACGACGCGATTTGTCTTGCGATGACGCCGCTGGTGATGGAGACGGCGCTCAGCGCGCGGCGCAATCCGGTTCCCTATGCGATGGGAGTCGCGATGGCGTCGAACATCGGAAGCACGGCGACCATCACCGGCAATCCGCAAAACATCATCATCGGCAGCATCTCGCACATCCCCTACGGACGCTTCGCCGCGGCGTTATCTCCGGTCGCCGCGATCGGCCTGCTCCTTACCATCGCCATGATTGCCATCCTCTATCGCGAAGAGTTTCGCGCGGGGCGGATGACGCGGGTCGAAAGGCGCCTTTCAATCCGGCCGAACCGGCCGCTGATGCTCAAGTCGGGAGCGGTAGCGATCGCGATGGTTGCGGCCTTCTTTGCCGGCGTCGCTCCCGCGCGCGCCGCGATCGGCGCGGGCGCGGTGTTGATGCTGACGCGGCGGGTCAAGTCGAAGCGGATCTTCGCGGAGATCGACTGGCCCCTGCTTTTGATGTTCGCGGGATTGTTCATCGTCGTGGCCGGCTTCGAGAAAACCGTTCTTTCGGCGAACGTAATCACACTGATCGGCCGATGGCATCTGGAGCGGACGGCGATGCTCGCGGCGGCCACGGCGGTTTTGTCGAACATGGTGAGCAACGTGCCTGCGGTGATGGTGCTCGGTCCGTTCGTCGCGCGGCTCGGGAACCACGAGCACGGATGGCTTACGGTGGCGATGGCATCGACCCTCGCGGGCAATCTGACCATTCCCGGGTCGATCGCCAATCTGATCGTGGTGCAGCGCGCGCGGGCTTACGGAGTCGAGATAGGGTTTCGCGAATATCTCGCGGCGGGAGCGCCGCTGGCCATCCTCACCATCTTAATCGGCGTGATCTTCCTGTCGCGCTGACAGCCGGCCGCTATCCCTTGGGCAATCCGAGCACCCGTTCGCCGATCACGTTGCGCTGTATCTCGGAGGTGCCGCCCGCGATCGTCTGGGACCGCGCGTAGAAGAATGAATGCATCCATCGTCCGTGTTCGATCGCGAAGGGAGAACCCTCCACGAGCTGCGCGTACGGACCCAGCATCTCCTCCGCAAAACTCAGCATCCGCATCATCGTCTCAGTCCGAAACAGCTTGGCAATCGATCCTTCCGGTCCGGGAGGCTGTCCCTTGAGCCGGCGGGTCAGGCTGCGCAGGGAGTTGTAGCGGGCCGCCTGGCAATCGATGTGAAACTCGATGAAGCGCTGGCGGGCGTAAGGATCGTCCGCGGGACGTTTGCCCGACGGGTCCGGGCGCCTCATTACTTCACGCAGGCGCGCGATTTCGCGCTCGATCTGAAGCAGCGCGCCCACCGTGACCCGTTCGAACATCAACGTGGTCACTCCGACTTTCCATCCCTCGTTCTGAGGCCCGAGCAGATTGCTCTTGGGCACGACTACATCCTCGAAGAAGATTTCGTTGAAGTCGCGGTTTCCGGTCATCTGAACGAGCGGTCGGACGGTGATGCCGGGGGTGCGCATATCCACCAGCATGTACGAGAGCCCCTTGTGCCTGGGCGCGGACGGATCGGTGCGGCAGAGCAGGAGACAGAAATGGGCGCGATGGGCCAGCGTGGTCCATACCTTCTGGCCGTTGACGACGAAGTAGTCGCCGCGGTCCTCCGCGCGGGTGGTCAGCGAGGCGACATCGGATCCCGCGCCGGGCTCGGAATATCCCTGACACCAGATTTCCTCGCCTGAAAGGATCGGCGGCAGGTACCGCCGCTTCATCTCCTCGGTGCCCCACTGCATGATGGTGGGGCCGGCGATGTTCAATCCGACGGGATTGATCGTGCCGGGCGCTCCGATCCGATCCATCTCCTCCTCGTAGATGTACTGCTCGATGAGGGAGGCGCCGCGGCCGCCGTACTCCCTGGGCCAGTAGATGCCGACCCATCCTGCCGCGTGCAGCGCCTTGTGCCATCGCATCGCCCGTTCCCATCGGCGTTCGGGATCGGCGTATTGCGGCCCGTCGGCCAGCAATGCCGGCGCGCTGGCATCGAGCCATTCGCGCAACTTGCGGCGAAACTCGTTCTCCTCGTCGGTGAAATCGAAATTCATCGGTGACTTTTCAGGATTCTGCTCAGGAAGCCGGGCGAAACGGTGCATCCCTACCGTCTTTCAATCCCAGGATGGTGCGGGCGTTGCCGGAAAGAATCTTTTCCTCGTCGTCCGCGCGCAGTGCCAGCGCCTTCAGCTCCTGCACCGGATGGGCGAGGCCGGCGGGCAGCGGATAGTCGCTTCCGACGACGAACCGGTCGGCACCCCACTCGCCGACCAGATGCCGCAGCATCGCGCGATTGTGCGCGATGATGTCGAAATGAAACTGGCGAACGTAGGTGGACGGCGGGCGCGGAATGGCCTGCCGGCACTCGGGAACCAGCCGATGGCCCATGTCGAGCCTGCCGACCAGCGCGGGCAGCGCCCCGCCTGCATGGTAGAGAACGATTCGAAGCTTCGGATGCCGCTCGAGCACTCCGCCATAAATCAGGAGCGCGGCGCAAAGCCCCGTGTCATAAAGATTGCCCACGAGGCTACCCAGGAAGTAGCGGGAAAGGGCGCCGGACGGTGCGGCTTCGAACGGATGGATGCATACGGCCATCACAAGCGCCTCGGCCGCCTCCCAGAAAACTTCGAACTCGGATTCGTCCAATTGGCGATCGCCGACCTTCGGAGGTATCTCAACTCCGCGAAGGCCGAGCTTCGCCGCGCGTTCCATCTCTTGCGCCGCACGCCCAGGATCCTGCATCGGCACCGAAGCGAGCGGCACGAATCTGCCGGAGTCGGAGCGTGCAAGCGCTGCCATCGCGTCGTTGTTCGCCTGGGCGATGGCGAGGCCGAGGTCCGCATCGACCTCCGGATACATGAGGAAGGGCACGCACGAGACCGCCTGAATCGCGACCCCTTCGCGATCCATGTCGGCAAGGCGGGCGGCGGCGTCCGAAACCGGTCCATCGATCGGCCGCATCGCCTTTTCCTGGATCAGGAAGAAGCGGCGGCCTTCGCGTTCGACGATGCGCGTGGCGTATCGCCGCCCGTCGCGCCGGAGAAACTCGACGACGTCGGGCGCTATGAAGTGATTGTGCATGTCGATCGCGTTCATCGCCGCCCTTTACCTACAGGATGAAGCTGATCTTTCCGTGGGGGCGAAGCGCTTCGTTGTCGAGGATCGCGCGGCGCTCGCGGATCCTGAAGTCGTTGCCCGACCTGACCAGCTTGTAGTGATAGCGGCCGATATAGGTATCGACCGATTCGTAGCGCATGCGATGGACCGCGAAGTTCGCCGTTACCAGGACGCATCCGTCCTGCTCGCCCAGGATGCGGACGTTGGTGATCAGCCGGCGGGTGCGAGACGGCGGATTTTCCGCCCATGCCGACTTGCCGAGCAGTTGTTTGACCCGCGAGCGAAGCCTTACCGAGTCATCCGCGATGATGAACAGGGTGTTGCGCGCATCCCCCTCGGGCACGTCGGTCGGCGGAACCTGGTAGACCGCGTCATCGGTCATCATCTCCTGCCATTCCTCGAGCCGCCATTCGTCCAGCAGGGCGGCTTCGCGATAGAGGAAGTCCTCCACCTCCTGCCTGGAAGGCAATGTCGTGCTCATGCGGCCCTCCTTGCGCGCCGCACCTGCGGCTCCGTCATCAACTGGTTCCACCGCCTCCAGAAGGCGCGCATCTGGAGTTCGTCGGTGATTGCGGGATGTTCGCGCTTCATCCCGCGCGAGATATCCGACCATTCGACCTCGCGGTTGCGAAATCCCCGCTGGCAGGATTCCAGCATCTCGACATCGTCGGGCGTGGCGAATCCGCCCGGGCCGAGGAAGGTGAGAAAGTTGTCGAGCCGCAGCGCCGAGTCCTCCGCGCTTTCATCGACCGGTGCGAGCGCCCACGCGTTGACCTGCATGTAATCGGGCGAAACGGGGAAGAAGGTCCGGATCGTGATCGCCATGATGTCGTTGATCACGAGGTTCGGGAAAATGCCGAGGTTGCGGCTGGTCTCGCAGATTCTCCACGCGCGCTCCTTTCCGAAGCGTTCCTCGAAGCGGCGCCGGGTCTCCTCGAAGTGGGCCTTGCGATGCTCTCCGAAGGGCGGGACCCAATGAGCGATCGGCCGGCCCCAGGCGCTTTGGTACTCGACCACGGCATGGCCGTTGCCCAAATCGAGCGGTATCTGATGAGGGGGCCTGGAAAGGTTGCGGGAGCGGACGTCGATTCCGATGTCGCCGAGGAAGCTGAAGTAACGCTGATGGGTCGGCAGGCCATGGTAGCCGTCGTAGCTGTTTTCGACCAGCAGTTTCCAGTTGGCGCGCGCGCTGTAGGACTGCTCGCCCGGCACGACCTTCATCCCGATTTCCGACTGATCGGCGACAAGATCGAGATACTCCCGCGCGCCGGCAAGATAGTCCGGCAGACTCTCGGTGTTCCGGTCGAAGCAGGCAAAGACGAATCCGCGGTAGCTCGAGACCTGGGCGGGCGATGCCAGCGCGAGTTCATCGCGCGAGAACGCATCGCTATAGGACTCCTCGCCCGGCACGCCCACCAGTTGTCCGCAATTGTTGAACGTCCAGGCGTGATACGGACATTGAAAGGTCTTCGCGTTGCCGGTCCGCTGGCGGCACACGAAGGCGCCGCGATGCGTGCAGGTGTTGAGCAGCACGCGAACCGCGCCGTCGTCGCCGCGCACCAGGATCACCGGGCGCCCGGCTACCTCCCGCGACCTATAGTCGCCCGGGTGCGGGACTTCCGATTCATGGCCCACGTAGATCCAGCATCGATCGAAGATCCGCCGCCGCTCCTCTTCGAGACATTCGGGATCAATGAACGCCCTGCGATTGACGCGAAAGATCCCTCGTTCGCGGTCATCGATGATGTACCTGGGGGTTGCTTTTTCCATGAACCGTCTCCTTTGTGGTCCCTTACGCCGGATCCCTGCGTTTCGGGTCCCATGCCCAGTACTGGGCGATCGCGCCGGCATCGACGCGCAGATCCATACCCGTGATCATCCCGGCATCGTCCGAGGCGAGAAACACAGCCGCTCGCGCGTAGTCGCTCGGCCTGGGCAGCCTCTGCATCGCGACCCTCGAGCGGAAGGGCTCGAAAGCGGCGGCGAGGCGCTCCGGGTCCGGCGTCCCGCGGCCCCATCGCCGTGCCCGCTCGACCGACTCGGAAGGATCGGTGGCGGTAGGCGTCAGGCTGTTGACGCGGATTCCGCGCCCGATGAGTTCCATCGCGGCCGATCGCGTGAAGTTGAGCAATCCGCTCTTGGCCGTGCAGTACGCGATGTTGCCGGGCTCGCCCTGGTGCCCGGCGGTGGATATGATGTTGATGATGCTGCCCTTGCGGCCGCGCTCGATCATCGCCAGCGCGGCGTGCCTGGTGAAGAGAAACGCGCCGCCCAGGATCACGTCGAGTTGCGCGCGCCATTCCGAAAGCGGCATGTCGAGCACGCCCTTGCGATTGAAAAACGCGGCATTGTTCACGAGGATATCGACCCCGCCGAAGGTTTCGCACGCGCGCGCGACCGCATCGAAGACCTGCGCCTCGTCGGTGACGTCGCATCCCACGGCCATCGAACGGCCGCCGGCATCAGCGATCGCGCGGGCGCAATCGTTCGCGTTTTCGATTCGCGAGTCCACGCAGACGACTGCGGCGCCCTCGGCCGCCAGGCCCTCCGCGATTCCGCCGCCGATATTGGGGCTGGTGCCGGTAACGATTGCGATCTTTCCGGAGAGTTTCATGGCGCGACCTCACGCTACCAAAAAGCACTTGGAGGAGTTGAAGATCCACGTGTCGATAAACTCGATCTCCCGCGCCCTGCGTCCAAGCGCCGAAAGCGCCCCAGCAATGCACATCCAGTTCAGCGCCTCCTGCTGGCCGCTCTCCTCCACGGCGGACGCCGGATAATCGCGCCATTCCTCGTAGCGTCCGTCGCGGAGCGCTTCGAAAAGCCGCCGATCCGCGGGAGTGTCGGGATAAAGAAAGTGGTTCTTCGCGGTGAGAAACGCGTGCGACCAGCCCGATGACGCCATCAGGGCGACTCGCCACGGGCTTTCCTTCATGATCCGCGCTGTGGCGGCGCCGAGCTCGAACAGGCGCCGCGGCGTGGGCGCCGGTGGATCCAGCTCCGATTCGGACGGCGGATTCTCGAATATCGGCAGTCCGCCGCGCTGGGCGATGACCCGCCGGCCGTAGCAGTTGATCGCGAAAGGCACGATCGCGTGCGGGAAGCCCGTCCTGTCGTAGTCGAGGTAGAAGATCGCATTCGCAAAGGCATGGCCGAGCGGATGGTGCAGCGGTTTGTACGAGTACGCGGTGTCGAAACCTTCCTCGATCAGCCGCGATGCGAGATGCTTCGCCGCCTGGACGTTGCCTTTGATTCGGAACCTTTTGTCCGGCGGCTCCTTCCATATGTTGTGTGGCGGCGGGCCGAACTCGAAGCTCGGATGCGCGTAGATGCAGTAGGCGGGAACAACCTCTTCGCGAAAATTCTCGTACTGGTCGTCTCCCCAGAGCACGATCAGGTCCGGGCGGAAGCTGTCGAGCGCGGCGCGCACCCTGGCAAGGCAGGCGCGATGGCGTTCGCGATGACGGCGCGCGGAGGCAAGCCCCTCGTCATCGCCCCACTCCTCGCGCATCGGACCAGGCCATCCCGGAGGAGTTCGATACCGCTCGGGCAGATGCGGATTCTGAAGCATCCGCTTGAGTATCCACGCCATCGATTCATCCGGCCCGGCAAGCGGCGGATAGTGCGTGATTCCGGCGACGAGTATTTCTCCCACGGTTCGTTTCCTCCATCGCGACCGCGCCGTTTCAGACGATCACCCCGCGCTCGCGCAGCTCCGCAATGCGGCCGGGAGAGTAGTCGAGCACGGCTGAGAGGACGTCTTCGGCGTCGGCCCCGAGGGCGGACACTCTGCCGCGCGCCCGCGCGGCGCTCGCGTTCATCCGAAAGGCGGGGTTTGGCACGCGCATCGGTCCCGAGCCGTCATCGATGGTCTCGAAGCTCCCGCGTTGCGTTAGATGGGGCAGCGCGAGCGCTTCCCGCACCGTGTAGTAGCGCGAGCACGGCACGCCGGCCGCGTCGAGGATGGCCTCGCATTGCTCGGAGGTGTGGTTCGCCGCCCACTCCCCCACCATCGCCATCAACTCGTCCCAATGCCTGAGACGGGCCGCGATGGTGCTGAAGCGGGGGTCGTCGATCCATTCCGGATGGCCGATGGCGCGGGCGGCGGCCTCGAAATTGTTCGGCTTGACGAATGCGATCATCACCCATCCGTCGCGGGTGCGGGTGGGCGGAAACCCGCGGGCGGTCCGTGCAATCGGAAACTGCGCCTCCTGGAACTCGAAGATCAACATCCCGAGCATCGCATCCATCATGGCGAGGTCGATGTACTCGCCGAGGCCGGTGCGTTCGCGCTTGAACAGCGCCGCCTGGATTGCGCCGAAAGCGCACGTGCCGCCGAGAACGTCGCCCACGTAGATTCCGGTGTTGAGCGGCTTCTCGAGCCCGTCCTGACAGGACAGATTGACCATGTCGTAGCCGGAGGCGGCGTGAAGAATCGGTGCGTAGGCGCTGCGGCCCGCCCAGGGCCCCGACTGCCCGAAGCCCGAGATCGAGCAATAGATGAGGCGCGGATTTCGTTCGGCGAGCGGAGGGTAATCGAGACCCAGCCGCTTCATCACTCCCGGCCGCGAGTTCTCGACGACGACATCGCATCGGTCGGCCAGCTCGCGCATCAAATCGGCCGCCCCGGGGCGCTTGAGATCGACCGCGATGCTTTTCTTGCCGCAGTTCAGATGGGCGAAATAGGCGCTGCGGCCGTCGCGAATGGGCGGCTGGGTGCGGATATAGTCGCCTTCGGGCGGTTCGACCTTGATCACCTCGGCGCCGAGGTCCGCAAGCATCCGCGTGCAATAAGGTCCCGACACGATCGTGGTGAAGTCCAGGACGCGGATTCCGGCAAGGATATCGTCATTCATTGGCCGCCTCGGCGCGGTCCTTTTCCTTCCACAGCGAAAGGTAGTAACGGTTAAGCCGTTCGAGATGCTGTTCCATCTCGGCGACCGCGGCGTCGGCGTCGCGCGCCTCGAAGTGGCGCATGAAGCGCCGCCGCGACGGCATCACCCACGGATTGCGCGTCTGCCCGATCTCGCTGATGAAATGGAGCATCACGTCGAGCAGCGCCTCCATCACGATCATCATCACCGGGTTCTTGGTTGCGCGGGCGAGGATGCGATGGAAGTCGAGATGGATGGCGGCCTGCTCGTGAAACGCGGTCTTGTCGCGGCCGGCCTTTTCCGCCGCCGCGACGTTGGCGTTGAGCGCCGTGAGGTCCTCGGCGGTCGCACGCTCGCACGCGGCTCGAACCACGATCGATTCGATCAGCACGCGGGCTTCGGTGAGATGCTCCGGCAGGACGGCGCCGAGATGAAACATGTCGCGCAGGCCGGTCACGATCGCATCCCCGGTGCTTTCGCTCACGAAGGCCCCGCCCGCCGCGCCCTTTTGCAGACGCAGCAGGCCCGCGTTTTCGAGCGAGCGCAGCGCCTCGCGCAGGGTGTTGCGCGAGACGCCGAACTGTTCGGCGAGCGCGCGCTCGGGCGGAAGCCGATCGCCGGCCTTGAGCCTGCGCTTGGAGATCTCGCGCCGGATCTGATCGGCGATCTCCTCGAAGGCGCGGGTGGTGCGGATGGGGCGGAATTCGATGCGGCCGGGGTTGCGGCGGGCGGCGGAGCGCGGAAAGTCGCCGCGCTTGACAGTGATGTCGTTGCTATGCTCCATTGGTTGAACCATTGTAATCCTGAACCGTGACGCTTCCAATGTCAAGCTCAGCCCGCTTCCCGGCCGGCCTCCGGAGGATCCTCCCTTGATATCGTTCGAACTCAACCAGGAACAGGAACTCGCACGCTCCACCGCGCGCGAATTCGCTTCCGCCCTGCTCCGTCCCGCCGCACGCGAGGCGGACGAGGCTGGGCGCATCCCGCAATCGATCCTCGAGCAGCTATGGTCGCTCGGGATAATCCAGAACCAGGCCGATGCCGGCGGCGCCAATTCGTCGCCCATCCTCAACGCCCTGATCCTCGAGGAGCTGGCCGCTGGCGATGCCTCCTTTGCGATGGCCGCGGCGGCAACGATGGGCTTCGTCAGCGCCATCGCGTCCCAGGGTTCTCCCGCCCAGAAAAAGACCCTGCTGCCATTGTTCGCCTCGGACGAGTTCAGATTCGCCGCGGTGGCGATCATGGAGCCCGGTTTCGCCTTTGACGCGGCCCGAATCGCCGCGACCGCAACCCGCACCGCGGGCGGATACCGGCTTAGCGGGGTCAAGTCGATGGTGCCGATGGGAGCGCGATGCAGCCATTTTCTGGTCGTTGCGCGATGCGATGGGCGGCTCGATGCATTCGTCGTCGATCGCAATGCCGCCGGCGTTTCGGTCGGTGAAAAGAAACCCGCCCTGGGCCTGCGCGCTCTCGAGCCCGCGACCGTGACCCTGAGGGACGTGCCATTGTCCGAGTCCGATCGGCTCGGAGAGTCGGACGGATGCGAGGTTCAGCGAATGGTCGATTCCGCGCGCGCCGCGCTTTCGGCGGTGATGACCGGAACCGGCCGCGCCGTGATGGATTTCGTAATCCCGTACCTGAAGCAGAGAGTCGTCCACGGTGCGCCGCTCGCGCAGAAGCAGGTGATCGCGTTCAGGCTCGCCGACATGAAAATCGAGGTCGAGGCGATGAGATGGATGACGTGGAAGGCGGCATCGATGCTTGAAAAGCGCGGCGATGCGACCCGGCAGGCGCAACTCGCCTTCTCGTATGCGGGCGAACAGGCGATGTGGATTTCGGACGAGGGCGTGCAGATGCTCGGCGGCCACGGCTATCTGCGCGACAATCCGGTCGAGATGTGGTACCGCGACGTGCGAACCGTTTCGACCCTCGAAGGCGCGGCGGGAATCTGAGGCCGCGGACGGAGACAAGAGCATGGACTTTGAACCGACCAATGCCGATCGCAGGATCATCGAAATCGCCCGCGAGCAGGCCGCGATCGCGCGCCGTTACGCCGCATACTACGACAAGCACGAGAACGAGCTTCCACCCGAACAGTTTCCCGAGGCCGACGGGGTGCCCAATCCTGTGATCCTGGCCGAAGATGGAATCGAAGGCGGGAGCGGCCCGCGAATCCTCCATTCGCTCGTGATTCACGAGATCTACGGCGGCGGCATCGCGCTCCATCGCGCGCGATGGGGCCTCGGCAACACCGTGCTCAAAACGGTCGCCACTCCCGAGCAGTACGAGAAATGGAAGGATCTGACGATCGCGATTGCGATCACCGAGCCGGGAGCCGGCTCCGATCCCGCCAACATCCGCACCACCGCCACCTTCGATCGCGAGACCGGCGAGTGGGTGCTCAACGGCGAGAAGATCTTCATCTCGCAGGCGCAATCCGCCGACGCGGCGATGGTGTTTTCGCGGTTCATCGCTCCCGACGGCAGCCGCGGGATGACCACCTTCCTGGTGGAGAAGGGCACGCCGGGCTTCATCGTCGGGCCTCAGCTCAGGAAACTCGGGATTCGCTCCCACGACACCTGCAACCTGGTTTTCGACAACTGCCGCATCCCGGACTTCAACCACATCAAGGGCGACTTCAAGTCCACGATGTCCGTGTTCAACGACTCGCGTCCGATGGTTGGCGCGATGGCGCTGGGAGTGGCGCGCGCCGCGCTCGATTTCACGCGCGAAAAGCTCGAGGAGCGCGGGATCAAAATCGACTACGCCGCAGGGGCGCCGAGCCGCTCTGCACTCGCCGATCGCTTCCTGCGGCTTGAAGCCGCGTACGAGGCCGCCTTGCTCACCGTGCTGCGCTCGAAATGGCTCGAACAGCAGGGAAGCCCTCCCAAGCTCGAAGCATCGATCGCAAAGGCGGCGGCAGGCAAAGCGGCGCGCAGAATCACCCAGGGATGCATCGAGATGCTCGGGCCGGAGGCGCTCTCCGAGGACCATCCTCTGGAGCGGCTGTTTCGCGACGGGCGCATCTTCGACATCTATGAGGGCGCCGGAGAAATCCAGCGTCTGATCATCGCGCGCTCGATCCTCGGCTATACAAACAAGGAGCTGCGCTGACATTGCCGTTGCGCGGCCCTTGCGGAGCCGCGGCGCATTTGCGAAAGCTTCTCCAGTTCGCCCCCCTTCAGGCGGGAGGTCAGCGATGAAGATCGGACTTCTGATGCCCTTCACGAGCTATACGGCAAACCCTGCCGCGTTCGCGCGCACCGCCGAGTCGCTCGGCTTTGAATCCGTCTGGATTCCCGAGCATCCGATCCTGCCCGTCAATCCGAAAACACCCTTTCCCGCGACCGGCGGCCCGATCCCGAACGTGTACTCGCAGATGTGCGATCCGTTCGTGGCGTTGAGCATGGCGGCGGCCGCGACCACGCATCTGAAGGTCGCCACCGGCATCTGTCTTGTCCCCGAGCGCAATCCGATCGTGACCGCCAAGGAAGTCGCAACGCTCGATGCGTTCTCGGGCGGGCGCTTCCTGTTCGGAATCGGCGCGGGCTGGCTCAGGGAAGAATCCGAACTGCTGGGCGTCGATTTTCCAAGGCGCTGGACGCAGACCGCGGAGTATATAGCCGCGATGCGCGAGCTGTGGTCGAAGGAGGAGGCGTCGTTCGAAGGCAGGTACGTGAAGTTCGGCCCCGTGCGCTCAAATCCGAAACCGGCGCAGAAAGCCGGTCCGCCCGTGCTGATCGGCAGCCTGGACAGGAACGCACTCAAGCGGGTCGCGCGATGGGCGGACGGATGGTGCCCGATCGGCGTTCCCCACGACTATCTCGCACGGCAGCTCGAGCAGCTTCGGCGCGAGTGCGATGCGGCCGGGCGCGACTTCGCCCGCCTCGACATCACCGCGATGGGATTCATCGCGGGCGATCGCTCGGCGGTACAGGCGGGCCTCGAAGCGTACCGGAATGCCGGCGCAAATCGCTTCGTGATCGGCGTCCAGACCCAATTGAAGCCCGACAACTATGAGGCGGAGCTCAAGCGCCTCGCGTCGCTGTACGTCTAGGGCATGTTGCCGGGGACGGGCAATTCACCGGCCGTCCTTCGGACTCGTCATCGCGCTTCGAAATCAAGCCCGAGAGGAGTGTTGCGGACCTGCCCGCCGCACGCTCGCGCGAGCATCGGCATCACTTCCTCCGCGAAATACTGCATCTGGTCCTCGACCTCGCGTCCGGAAAAGCCGCCCTTCTCGAACCATGCGTTGAAGGCGAAATCCTCGTAGCCGCAGGTCTCCTTGATTCGCATGATCTGCTCGGCGACTTCGGCCGGCCTGCCGAACAACGCCACTTCCTTGCTGAGGAGCAGGTCGGGATCGACCTTGCGCGCAGGATCAAGCTTCTCTTCGTTCGCATCGGCCAGCACCGCCGCGAAGCCAAACGGGCCGTAGTAGTCCCACTGCACCTCGAGGGCGGCCTTGTAGCGATCGAGCTCGCGCTTCCGATCGGTCCCGGGAAGCAGCATATGAATGTAGCGACCGGTGAGGACGCCGCGATGCTTGTCCGCATCCCAGCCGAACTTGAGCCGCCCGCGCCCCAGCCGATCGGGCCATCCCGCGCGCTCCGACTCGCGGTAGAAAATCTCGATATTGCGGCGCAGCCGCGAATTGGGTTCGACGATGAAGTAGCCGTTGAGACCGCGTTCGGCCGCCCACTTTATCGACCGCTCGGTCGTGAGCGGCTCCCAGATCTGCGGATAGGGCCGCTGCAGGGGCTGAGGGAAGACCTGCAGCTCCTTCAACACCGTCGCGCTCTGCATCACCGGGTTCGGACCGCCGTAGGGATCCGGAGCTCCGATGCTCAGGACTTCGTCGAGCTTGCGGCCCGCGCGGCCGGACTCGAAGTAGGCGATGGTCTGCTGATGGTTCCATCGCGTGAAGACCGGTGGGATCGTGAAGAACTGGCCGTGATGGGAGAACGAGGGCTGGGTCCACGCCTTGATGATTATCTCGTAGGCTTCCTGGTAGTAGGCGCGGTTGCGCTCCTGGTCCTGAATCGTCGCGAAAGGCCATCCGAAGACCTCCGCCTCGCGCGGCTGGTAGCCGCGTCCGATTCCGAACTCAAGCCGTCCCCCGCTCAGCACATCCAGCATCGCGGCCTGCTCCGCGATGCGCACCGGGTGCCACCATGTAACGATATTGGCGGCCTGGCCGAGCCGAATCTGGCGCGTGCGCGCGGCGATTGCCGTCTCTGCCAGAAGGGGATTGGGGCTGAACTCGGCGCCTTCGGGCTGGAAATGGTGCTCAGTCATGAAGAAGTAGTTGAAGCCGAGGCGGTCGGCGAGGATGCCCTGGCGGACCTGCGCGACCAGTCCGCGCTGACTTGATTCGTGAACTTCGGCGAGGTTGCCGTCGTTGACCGCCACTCCCGATGACGTGCGCATCACGGGCAGATCCGAAGCGCCATTGTGAAAAACGCCTATTTCGATCATGAGGTCCTCCTTCGCGCGCGGCCGCGTCAGTTCGAAACCCGGGCCTGGGCGGCGCGGGCAGCGCGCCGCTTGAGCAACAGGTCCACGTCGAACTTGAACATCCGCGCGGCGTTGAGCCCGAGAATCCGGGCCCGCTGATCGTCGCTCAGATGGCCCATCTGACGCTCGATGGCTTCGGCTGAATGAGGCCACGTGCCTTTCGGCATGCGGATAGTCATTGGCCCACATGAAGTTGTCCACGAGGTTCCACTTGGGTGCCAGTTCGAGTCCGGCCCGATCCTCCTGGAAGGTTGCCCCGCCGTTGGAGCGGAAATACTCGCTGGGCAGCTTCCTGAGCTTCGGGTAGGCCCACAGATGATGCTTCCGGTACGCCTCGTCCATCGCATCCAGCGCCCATGGAACCCATCCGATGCCGCTTTCGACGGCGGCGAACCTGAGCCGGGGAAAGCGCTCCAGCACGCCCGAACCGCAGAGGCTCGCCACCGGCTCGATGGTGGGGGAAAGGGAGTGCGAGACGTAGTTGATGACGGCGCCGCCTTCCTTGCGGGCGGCGCGCGGGTCACGGCCGGTGGAGACATGGAAGGTAATCGGCAGATCGCAATCCTGGATCACCGCCCACATCGGGTCGTAGATGGTGAGGTTGTAGTTGGGATCGCGCGGGTCGTGCGCGCCGAAAATCGGCTTGCACGGCAGGGTAAGAAAGCGAAATCCGATCTTCGCGACCCGCTTGATTTCAGCGATCGCGAGCTCCACGTCGGCCGTCATGATCGCCGCGGCGGGCGACATGAAGTCATTGTACCTGCCGTACATCTCCCACGCGAAGTCATTCCAGATTTTGCATTGCGCCATCCCGAATCCCGCATCACGCGTCGCAAACATCATCAGCCCCTTGTTGGGAAAGATGAGTTCGGCGTCGATGCCGTCGCGGATATGGTCCTTGATGCGCTCCTCGGGGTCGGCGCCGGCCTGTCCGCGCAGGCGATCTTCGCTGTTTTCGCGCGGCACGTCGGCGATCATCCTGGCGCGCACCCGCGAGCGGCCGAGCCCCTCGGCGACGAACCATTTCTCGCCGTTGGCATCGACCTCGACGTGCGGCAGGCGATCGCGGTACTTCGCGTCGATCCGGGTGCGCCACAGATTTCCCGGCTCATTGGCGTGGCAGTCGGTCGAGATCATCAGGTACTTGTCGGGATCGTCCGGCCTCGCCGTTCTCTTCCATCCTTCGTGTCCCGGGGTTTCGAGACGGTAGCGGTTCTTTTCATCGACCTGGTACTGAACCTGCTCCATAGGGGTACCTCGCGCCGCACGACGGTTGGGAAGCGGCAGCTTCCCGCGCGGGGTGGGTGCGGTCTCCGCGCAATTATTGGTTGAACCATTGCCTTTTACGACGGTTCGATCGAGGATGTCAAATATCGGCGACCTACGCCGCCGAGCTTACAACCAAAAAAGGCAGGCTTCGACCATGGACCGTCTCAAGGGAAAAGTCGCTCTTATCTCCGGAGGCGCGCGCGGACAGGGCGCCGCCGAATGCCGAATCTTCGTG
>Ga0070741_10003180_pt1 | contig 41469 bp, 30 predicted proteins | sample Coa_R1_4_FD_66440 | JGI IMG/M metagenome (GOLD analysis project Ga0070741, IMG submission 66440) | Surface soil microbial communities from Centralia Pennsylvania, which are recovering from an underground coalmine fire - Coalmine... | ecosystem: Environmental > Terrestrial > Soil > Unclassified ... | reverse complement strand
GGGGACTCAAACGCCATCCCCTTGCCCCACGCCCCCATCCCCGCTGAGGACGGCGGCTGGAGTACGTTATTTTGGAAAAACTAACATTACCGCTGGTACATACAGCGGGGGCAGATCACTCCTTTGAAGTAGCGTCGGCCAAACCGGCCGTCAGAATATAGCGGCAATAGAGAGCAATGGCCGAAAATGTCAAGAGAAAATGAAGCAATTGCAGACAAGTACGTAAAAAAAATACTTACTAAGGTCCATGCGCGCGCCTTTCGTCCCCGGCCCAGATACGCACGCGTCGCGTCCGGCCAAGAAAGTAGGCGAACAACACGCACATCAGGCCGATTACGGCACGCAGCAGATCGATGGGAATGGCCCGCCATGCCCTCACTGTGGCTCATATACCACCGGTTTGCACGCAAAAGCCTCCGCTGCCACAATAGGCGACATGACCCTGATGCAGGAGATCCGCAGTTTTCCCGTTCCGAAGAATTCGGTATGCATGTGGTGGCTGGGTCAGAACGGTTTCATTTTCAAATCGCCGGAAGGAACCGTTGTGGCGATGGATCTCTATCTCACCAATAGCTGCGGGAAACTATTTACGGGTTCGGAACTCAACTTCGAACGGCGGGTCCCTGTGCTGATCGAGCCCGAAGAGGTCGACGTGGATGTCTATACATGCACGCACAATCATCTGGACCATACGGATCCGGAAACGATCGAGCGTCTGCGCCACAAGGACACCGCTCAGTTTGTCGGTCCGCATCCGACCTGCCAGGTATATCGCGAGAAAGGCGTGGAAATCGGAAGAATTGTACCGGCCTGGCCCGATTGCGAGCTGGAGTTTCGCGATGTGAAAATTCGCGGTGCGTTCGCGCTGCCGACCGACAGTACCGATCTCAATCATATGGGTTTCGTGTTTGAATTCGGCAACGGGCCGCGGCTCTACGCAACTGGCGACACGGACTACTCCGAGCTGCTAAGCTCGGCGGGCAAGCACAATCCGCACCTGATGATCTCCTGCATCAACGGCGGGTTTAACAATCTTTCGCATTTTGAGGCCGCCTGCGTTGCTGCTGAAATAAAGCCGAAGGTGGCTATTCCGTGTCACTACGACATGTTTCTGGATAACGCCGTTGATCCAGGGCAGTTCCGCGCCTCGCTCGCCCTGCGCGCGCCGGAAGTGCACTATCAACGGCTGGAGCACGGCAAGCCCTTCGTGTACTCGGTGTAGCATGACCCGTTATATCGCGCGGATCTCGACCGTTGTGCTCCTGGCGGGTTGTTCCGCCGAAGCGCCTCAAGAGATAAGCGGAATGTGGGATGCCGTCTTAACAGCGAATGACGTTCCGGTTCCGTTCCGCATGGAGCTTTCGTCTGAGGGAGGCAAGGCACGTGGGGTATTCTTTGACGGCGACCTTCGGATTGCGTCTACTCAAGGCACATGGTCCGGCCGGCGCTTGCACGCCCGCTGGGAGTATCTGGATGGCGATCTGGATGCTTCACTCGCCAACGGCGTCCTTCGCGGTAAATACATCATGCGCCGTTCAGGCCCGCATCCGCGGCCTCTGCCGTTTGAAGCCAGACGGTTCGTTCCGGTAGAGACAGGAAAGCCAGGGAGTGACTTGTCGGTGGCCGGGCACTGGGAGGTGCGCCCGCGCAATGGCGCGGCGAAGGATGCATGGAAGCTTTCAATTCGCCAGTCCGGGGCGGAGGTCACAGGGGCCATCCTGCGGCTCGACGGGGATACCGGCACGCTGAGCGGCACATTCCGGAATAGGAAGCTGGTGATGAGCCACTTCTCGGGCGCCAGGCCGGCGCTTCTTGAAGGCACTCTGGGACCAGACGGCGCGCTCAACCTCGTTCTGAACCGAAAACTCGAGTTGACCGCCGTGCGTGTGGAGGCGGCCCGGGCCCGCGGGCTTCCCGAGCCTCCCGATCCTTCGCGCTACACACGCCTGCGCGACCCGGGTCAGCCATTCCGCTTCCGTTTCCCGGATGTTTCGGGCCGGCTCGCTTCAGAAAGCGACCCGCGGTTTCAAGGCAAGGTACTGATCGTCAACATATCCGGGAGTTGGTGTCCCAACTGCAATGATGAGGCTCCGTTTCTGGTGGAGTTGTATCACCGCTATCATGCCGAGGGACTGGAAATCGTCGGCCTGCAATTTGAATCCGGCGATCTTTCGTACGATCGCGAGCGGGTGCTGGCGTTCGCCGAGAGGCACAAGATCCCCTATCCGCTTCTACTGTCCGGCACGACTGACGACGTTCAGAAGAAGCTGCCTTCGCTGGTAAACTTCGCCGGCTTTCCCACCACGTTGTTCCTGGCTCGCGACGGCCGCGTGCGGAGTGTGTATTCCGGCTACGCCAGCCAGGCAACGCTCGAAGAGCACGCGCGGCTCAAAGCCGGAATCGCAGCCACAGTTGAGCGGCTGCTTCGTGAACAGCCGGCGCGTTGATCGTTTATGGTACGGTAGCGGTTGGTGGCATCGAACGGAAAGATCCGGGTTTTGCGGCATCTGCTCTTGTGTGTTCTGGCGTCGTGCACAGTGCTCGCCCAATCGTGGCAGACGGCGGCTGAGCTGCCCGGCGTGGACCTGTCAGGCCTCTCGGCCACGCTGAAATCGGCGGCGCTCAAAATGGCGCGGGAGCAGGATTGTAACTGCGGCTGCAATTACAAGATTGCCGAATGCCGGGTGAAAGACCCGCAGTGCAGTTACAGCCGCGCTCTGGCAAACTCTGTTGTCCGGGAGTTCAAAGCCGGCAAGAATTCTGACGAAGTTTATGCAACTCTTCGGGAGCTTCAGAAACAGGGCCCGGTGAAGCCGCGCCTGCTCGAAGACCCGGTGGCGATTCCGGTCAAGGACGATCCGTCGCGCGGGCCAGCATCAGCCCGGATTACGATCGTCGAATTTTCCGATTTCCAGTGTCCGTACTGCGCCATGACAGCGCCGAAGGCGCTCGAGATCGCGGCTGCCTACCCGAGCGATGTCAGACTCGTATTCAAACAGTTCCCCCTGGATTTTCATTCGAACGCGTATACCGCGGCCGAAGCATCGCTGGCTGCGCACGCCCAGGGAAAGTTCTGGCCGCTGCACGATAAGATGTTTGCCAATTTCCGGAGGCTTTCGCGGGAGAACATCGTCCGGTGGGCCAGGGAGGCCGGGCTGGATATGAACGCGTTCCAGGCCGACTTGGATTCCGGCAAATATCGTCCTGTGGTTGACCGCGAAGTGAACGAAGGCGCCAGCGCGGGAGTGATGGGAACGCCTACCTTTTTCATCAACGGCAAACGCTACAACGGCGCATTCGAGCTGGAGGCGCTGAGGCCGATTCTAGAGGCGGAGCTCAAAGCGGCACCGGCCGCGAAATCAAATTGACCGCACTCAAAATAACAACTTCAGTCCGAATTGCAGTTGTCTCGGCTGTTTTCCCGTTGCAAGAGTCGAAATCCTGCCGAACGTAGGATCTCCCAAAGTAGTGCCAGGCTCGCCCAGGTTCATGATGTTGAAGGTATTGAAGCTCTCGATGCGCAGCTCCACGCTGAACTGCTCCTTGATGGGAAACTTCTTGAACAGCGATAGGTCGATATTTTGCACGCCTGCTGTGCTGAGCACATTCTTGCCAAAATTACCAAATGACAGAACCGGGGCTGTGAAGGCGGCCGTGTTGAACCAGACCTGCTCGGTAGGATTGGAGACTCTGGGGTTGCCTACCAGGTTGGGCCTCGCATAGTTAAACCAGGCGACATCGTTGCCGATATTGGCCACGTCTCCCGGCACGGTGAGATTGAATGGCTGACCGGAGCGGAACTGAGCGATTCCATTGAACTGCCATCCCCCTAGGAAGAGCGCGGCCGGTCCAGTGTTCAGCATCGGCTTGCCTCTTCCAAAGGGCAGGTCATAGACCGCCGCCAGGGATAGAAAGTGAGGAATGTTATACCCCGCCGGCCCTTTGCTGGCGGCTGGATGGTACCAGTCCTGAATTGCTGCGCTCCCGCCGATTCCGTTCTCTGCGGCGAACCAGCCGCTCTGGTAGTCCAATGCCTTTGACCAGGTGTAAGACACCAAGGCCTGAAAACCGCGGGAAAACCGCTTGTTCAATCTGATCTGCAGCGAGTCATACCAGGCCCTGCCGTCATATGTGCTGTAAAACATGGCGGACTGCCATGGGTACGGCCGGCGCGCATTTACTTCATCAGGCGTACCCGCGCCCGGGGTCAGCGCTGTATTGGCCAGCCCATTGTGATCCAACCGGTACGTGCGGCTGCCAACCCAGGCGGCTGACAGCGCCAGGCCGCTTGTCATCTGCTGCTGCACCTCGACATTCCACTGGTGCGAATACGCGTTGTCCAACTGCGGATTGGCATACCAACCCGCGCTGCCGAATGGAGTCGGGTCGGGCAGGGGATTCCCGCCAAGCTGATTGGCCTGCTTGGTGGTGGTTAAAGGCTGGCCGACGGCGTTGTATGCCGGCTGCGCAAATTGCTTATCGGGCCACGTTCCAATCGACTGCTGAAAGGTCTGCATCACGCCGGTGTATGTATCAAACGTGATGCCATAGCCGGCGCGAATAACAGTTCGGTCAAAGAGGCGCCAGGCAATTCCGACGCGCGGTTGATAACCATCACGGGGGGATCTGTAGAGGTTCGGGTACGGACTCAGGCGAATATGATTCCCGTTCGGGATATCCGAGAAGTCGCCCTTGCCCGGAATGCACGGGGCTCTGCCGGCCTGCGCACATGGCGCGGGCATCTTACCGCCGCCGATCACCCAATTGCCGCTTTGCCAATCAAAGCCGTTGTTCATTCCTGGATCGAGCGTCGCAATGTTGAACGTGTCATATCTCAGCCCGAAGTTCAAGGTCAGCCGCGAGCTTAGCTTCCATTCGTCCTGCGCGTACAGGCCCCATGACGGCCACCTTGCAATGTACTTCTGGTTGCGAATCGTGTATTGCGCCGGAAGCCCGAGTAATGCCGAAGCGACCGAGTTGCCCGTCGTCGCGGGATTCGCAGGGTCGGCTGTCTGCGCATTATTGAACGGGATGCTGTGCTGTGTCGTCAGCGCGTCACGCTTCTGCAGGACGAGCATGCCGCCGAATTTCAGATTGTGATTCCCTTTGATCCAGCTGACACCCTCGTTGAACATCCATTGGTAGTCGAACTCCGGGCGCGGGAAGTTGATGCCGGAGCCCGAGTACGGATCCTGAAAGCCGAAGTCCGGCGCTCCATACTGGTTGATCCCGACCCAGCCATCCTGCGTGAGAGGACTCAGACCCACGGTGCTGTTCAAATCCTGATTGCGCGACTCCCTGACCCATCCCAGCTTGGTATCGAAAACAACCGAATGCCCCAGCAGATGCACCCAGCCCCCGGCGATGTTGCGCGGGTGGTCTTCGAATAAATTGCCATTCTTCAGCGTCGTCGGTACGTTCTGCGGGTTTGCCATCGTGCTGAATCGGAACCACACGTTGTCCTGTTCCCGGAACTGATGATCGACTTTGACGGTGAACGTATCCGAATCGCTGACTTGTGGCCGGTTATTAATCACATTAAAGCTCGGATTCGAGATATTCGGCCGGTCGAGGTAGTTCCTCATGAAGTTCAGACTGAACTGGTCGATCCGCGATGCGGGAATGCGGTTTCCGGGGAAAGGCTGGCGAATGAAGCTCTGTGGATTATTGGGATCCGGCACGGTGGTCGACGGATCAAAGATGGGCTGCTTGAGAAGCGAATTCGAGAAATCGCCGGAAAGCTCGGCATCGGTCGGATGAAAATATGTTTGCTGGCGGGATTTCGAATATCTCCATCCTTCGTAGGCAAAATTGAAAAAAGTTTTGTTTTTGCCGTGATACAGCTTTGGAATCAGTACGGGACCTCCGATTGTTGCGCCGAATTGGTTTTGGCGGAATGGCGTGGGGCCGGTGGCGGTCGCATCCGTGAAGGGATTGCGGGCATCGAAAGCATCGTTACGTACGAACCACCATGCTCCTCCATGAAATTCGTTCGTGCCCGACTTGGAAACGATGTTCATCACCCCGCCCAGCACGCCCCCGTATTCGGCCTTGTCGTTGTGGGACTGTACCTTGAACTCCTGTACGGCATCGACGATCGGCAGCACAGCCCAGCTTGCGCCGAAAAACCAGTGATTGATGATGCCGTCAAGCAGGTACATGTTGGACCGGTTCCATTGGCCGTTAATGGACGGCAGGGTGAAAGCCGAACCAGGCAGCGCTACCGGCGCATTGAAATCCGTCCCGCCACTAGTGCCCTGTGCGGTGCTGATGGGCGTAGCCCCGGGCGTGAGCGTCAGCAATTGGGAGATGTTGCGGCCATTCAATGGCAGGTCCTTCACCGCCTCCTCATTAATCACGGTGCCCAATTCTGAAGTACTCTGCTGGAGCAGGGGCGCTTCCGCCGTGATCTCGACGGTTTCCGATACATTACCCACCCTCATGTTGATGTCGTGCGTAAGGGTGTCATTCACTCCGATAACGAATCGCGGCTCTTGAGCCCTGGCGAAGCCCTTGGCCTCGACTGCCAGTGTGTAGTTGCCTGGAGGTACGTTCACGAAGACGTAAACGCCGCTCGCATTCGTCTCCCGTGCGGCCGATACGCCGGTATCGGCGTTCGTCAATGTGACTTGTGCGCCGGGAATAGCGCCTCCCGAAACATCCCGAACCGTGCCATTGATCGATCCATATGAAGTCTGGCAGAACACAGGCGGACATGAACACGCCAGTGCAATAACAACAAGCACCCACTTAGTGTTTGGCTTCACGGCCCCGTCCTCCCCGTTACGGCAGAGAATATGACACGGGGATCTTGTTGTCAAGGCTTCGCTGATCCTATGATCGAGTTGCGAGCCACTATGCTTCGTCGGAAATCGCTCTGGGCCTGCCTGCTGTGGGCTGTTGCTGCTCCGGCGCTTGCGAGCTCGCAGAGCGCCGGTCCGATCCGTTTCGAGAACCGCCAGGCGCGCTCGCAGATAGCTTTCGTTCTCAATAACGGAACCACGGATGACAAGCCCATCATTGACAGCGTTCCGGGCGGTGTCGCTGTTCTGGACTTCGATCAGGACGGCTACCTGGACGTGTTCTTCACGAATGGTGCGCGAATCCCCACCCTGGAGAAAGAAAACGCCTCATTTCACAACCGTATGTATCGCAATCAGCACGACGGCACGTTTCGCGATGTAACCGCTTATGCCGGAGTCGCTGGAGCCGGGTACAGTATGGGTGTAGCGGTTGGCGATTACGACAATGACGGCTATCCCGATCTTTTTGTCGCCGGCGTGAACCGGAATATTCTGTATCACAACGAGGGCGATGGCACGTTCCGCGACGTGACCTCCGAAGCCGGAGTTAGCGGCCGCGACGAATCCGGAAACAAACCCTGGTCGGTCGGCGCGGCGTGGCTCGATTTCGACAATGACGGACTCCTGGATTTGTTCGTGTTGAACTATCTAGACTGGTCGATGGCGAATTCGCGTGTTTGCGGCGAGCCTGGGAAACGATTATCCTGCTCACCCGTGCTCTACAAGGGGACGCGAAGCATCCTGTATCACAACAACGGCAAGCGAGGATTCGCGGACGTTTCCAGCGCAACCGGGATTGCGGCCTATCCAACGAAAGGCATGAGCCTGGCCGTCGCCGACTTCGATGGCGACGGCTTCACTGATATTTTCGTAGCGAATGACAAGGAGCGGAATTTCCTCTTTCGTAACCGCGGAGGAAAGACCTTTGAAGAGATCGGCGTGCTCGCGAACGTAGCCTATACCGAGGACGGCGTTCCGGCATCGAGCATGGGCGCCGACTTTCGCGATCTCGACAATGACGGTAATCCGGATCTGATCGTAACCGCTCTGGCCGGCGAGACCTTCAGCCTGCGTATGAACAGGCAAGGCAAGTTGTTCGAGGATTGGACGTTCAAGTCAGGAATTGGTTTGGCCTCTAGCCTGCTTTCGGGCTGGAGCGCCGGCGCTTTCGATTTCGATAACGACGGTTTCAAAGATCTCTTCTTTACGAATTCGCATGTCAGCGAGAACGTGCATTTCTACAGTCATCATCAGTACCGGCAGGCGAACGCGATTTTCAGAAATCTGGGAGATGGCAGGTTTGTATGCGTGAACGGCGGCGCCGGTCCAGCTTTGCGTCTGGAGCGGGCGCACCGCGGCGCCGCATTCGGGGATTTCAATAATGACGGCAGAGTGGATGTCGTTGTGTCGGCAATCGGCCAGTCGGCCGAGTTGCTCTACAACACAACACCGCGCCGGAATCACTGGATTGTGATCCAGGCCGACGGCCGGCAAAGCAATCGGGATGCCATCGGGACGCGCATCAGGTTGATTGGCGAATCCGGGCGCATACAATACAATCACGTGACCACGTCGGTGGGATACGTGAGCTCTTCGGACCGGCGCGTATACTTCGGTCTAGGCGAAGATCCACGCGTTCGGGAGATCGAAATCCGCTGGCCAAGCGGAAAGGTTCAAATCCTGAAGAGCGCAGTAGTCGATCGTGTGCTCAAGGTGGCCGAAGAATGACTGCGCTTTTGTTTTTGGCGGTTTTTCTGGCTGGACAGACGCGCGCGCCGGGGAGCTCCGAGGAGCTGGTGATGCGCGGCCGCATGCTGCTCGCGCAAAACCGGCTCGCCGAGGCGCAGGAAGTATTGGAACAGGCCTGCCGGGCGGACCCGCGCAACGCCGAAGCGCACTACCAATTGGGCATGCTTTACGATGCGGGGCGGCGGCACAGGGAAGCGGTCGCGGAATTTGAGAGGGTGATTCAACTGCGCCCGGAGGATGCCCGGGCGTACGATTACCTCGCCTTGAATCTGGAGCCCCTGGGCGAGATCCGCAAGGCCGAAGTAGCGTATCGAAAAGGGCTGACGGTCAATCAGGGAGAGATGGCTGATTCTTTCCTCGATTACAATTACGGCCGGCTGCTGTTGAAGCTGAACCGTCTTGAGGAGAGCCGGAAGCATCTGGATCGAGCTCTCACTCAGGCTCCGGAAACCCGGGCAGTGTTCTATGAGCATGCGCGGCTGAACCTGTACTCGGGAAAGCTCGACGACGCCCGGGCCGATGGCGAGCGCGCGCTGGGCCTGGCGGATCCGGGCGGCTATATCTTGGATTTGCAGGTCTATAACTTATTAGTGCAGATCTACAGCCGGCTGGGAAACGAAGAGCTGGCGAGGAAGTACGCGAAGCTGAGCGAGGCGGCGACGGTTCCGATCCGGGCCGCGGACCGCAGATGAGCATTCGCGCCATACTCGTGCTGTTCGTCTTAGGCAGCCGCACCCTCGCTGAACAGCCTTCCGTTGAGCGGGCGCGAAAGCTGGTGGGAAACGGGTCAACGGGAGGCGCGATACAGATGCTGCGGCGCGTGATAGCGGCGGAGCCGGGCAACGCGGACGCGCATCTGCTATTGGGAACGACGCTCGCGCTCCAAGGCAATCGTTCGGAATCCCTCCAGCAGTTGAGGGAAGCGGTACGGCTGCGGCCGGATTCGGCCGAAGCATATCGCGCGCTGGGGATGGCGTTGGGCCGCTTCGTCGAAATCAAAGCCGCGCGGGAGGCCTTTGAAAGAGCAATCGAGCTCAACCCAAACGTGGCCGATGCGCATGCGGATTTATCGCTGATTCTGGCGCAATCCGGCGAGTGGCGGCTCGCTCGCGAGCACTTAAACCGCGCAATTCAGATAGAAGGAAATAAGCCGCCGGCGGCTCGTTTCTACTATCTGCGGGCCGGTATCGCCGGCGAGCAGAACGATCTTGGAGCCGCTCGCGCAGATCTGGAACGCGCCGTCCTGCTGCGCCCGGATTTCGCGGTGGCATGGGCTCGGCTAGGGGCCATCCGGCGCGCGCTGCTCGACGATGCAGGCTCCCTTAGCGCATTCCAGCGAGCAGTAGAGATCGATCCAAAAGATGCGAAAGCTCAATATTGGCTTGGCTCGGAGTATTTGCGCAGCGGCCAAGCGGACCCGGCGATAAAACATCTGCGCGAGTCGCTGGCCTTCGATCCGGACAATCGGGCGGCGCTTTACAATCTGCAACTGGCGCTTCGAAGAGCGGGACGGAGTGCAGAAGCTGAAGAGGTTGAGGCCAAGATGGCGGAATTATTGCGCCGGAGAGCTCGCGCTTCAGAGGCCGCAATTAAGGCAGTGAAGCTAAACAATGAAGCCGTTGAGCTGGAGAAGGGCGGCAATTTGCCGGCGGCGGTAGAAAAGTACCGGACCGCACTCGATCTGGATCCGGATCACGGCGGCTTTCGATTGAATCTTGGGCTGGCATTGTGCCGCCTGAATCGCTGGGAAGAGGGCATCGCGGAGATCCGGGAGGTGCTCCGCCGCGACCCGAACAATGCTGCCGCAACCCGGGCGCTCTATATCGCTATGGAGGAACAATCGAAGAACGCCGTGCCGGCCGGCAGCGCACGCCATCCAGGGCGATGAAAATCATCTCAGCGGCGGCCGGCGGGCTCGAAGTGTAGGACATCGGGTGCTTGTACATTGTGGAACTGCATGGGATAGCTCTCCCCTGCGTAATAGCGCTCCCACTGGTCCTTGTAGTGCGATGACAGAACCTGACCGGACTGGCCGGTGACGATGTTGAGCAGGGATCGATCCCAGTCCGACAGGTCGGCGTTCATGCGCATCGACGGGCCCAGCCTCAGGGTGGTCTGCTTCACAGAGGTGCCGGCGCCGCTCATCGGCGCAGGACCAATCTGGAAGTAGCTTCCGATTCCGGGAATCCTGCCAATTACGGGGTTTGGAATCCGCAGCGCCAGGTAATTGCCATACTTCCAGCCCTTGATGTTACGGCCCTGCATGCGGCGGCCTTCAGCAACCGCATCGCGAAAATTCTCGAGCAGAGTTTGGTCCCAATCCGAAAACCATCCTGCAGGCCGGGTTGCAAGCAGTTGTTCGAGCGCCGCGGGCGCCATCTGATAAGCATAGGTTGAGCCGCTGGATGGCGCGGCACTATTCGCGGCGGCGGAACGAAAATGCTGATAGACGAGCTCGGCGATCATCGGCGCGGCAAGATTCTGATCTACCTGGCCGTTCCAGCTCCGCAGGAGGGATACGGCCTCGGCCAGATCGGCATCGCCCGGCTTCTTGCGATCCCACGCGGCCACAATCGCGCGAGCCAAGTGATGGTCGAACGCGGAATAGACGTCGGTCTGAACGCGCAACATCTCCGCGGCGCGCCAGCCGTTCTTCGCCGCGAGCCGCGCGCGGATCTGGTTCGACCGGAACGGCGGAGCGAAATTGCCGTGAACAGCGTAAGGAAACGACACCGGAAAGGGATTCTGATTCGCGGTAACGATCATGCCGCCTGCAGGATTAATGGCAGACGGCAGTTGATCGAACGGAATGAAGCCCTGCCATTCGTATTCGTCCGACGAGCCGTCGAGCGGAAGATCGCCTGCGAACCCCTTGCGAATCGGCAGCAGACCGCTGGCGTGATATCCGATGTTGCCGTCAACGTCTGCGTAAACGAAGTTTTGCGCGGGGCCCTGGAAGTGCGAGACGGCGGCTGTAAACTGCTGCCAATTGGTTGCGCGGTTCAGATCGAGGAAGGGAAACTGGAAACGACCCGGTTCGGCGGCGGCCCAGCGAAGGGAAAAATGCTCGTTGCCTTCCGTGAGCAGGACGGGGCCGTGCCGGGTGATCCAGGTGGCCACCTCAACGGGCGCAGAGTCCTTCACGGCAATCACGTCGCGCTCGAAGCGCGCCTGCTCGACATGACCCTTGTACAGATAACGCCCGGTCCGCTCATCAAGTTTTTCGGAATAAAGATCCTGAACATCGAACTGCAGATTGGTCACACCCCAAGCGATGCGCTCATTGTGTCCGACGATGATGCCCGGCACGCCTGGCAGCGAAACGCCGGCAACGTTGAGACCCGGCGCCTGCAAATGCACCATGTACCAAATACCCGGAAGCGACCATTCGAGATGCATATCGTTGGAGAGTAGCGGCTTCCCCGATGCCGTGCGGGTTCCAGCTAAAGCCCACGCGTTCGAGCCCGGTTGCACTTCTGTGCCGGCGCGATCGGCGAACAGGAAATCCACCTTGGCGCGATCGCCGCGCGCGAGCATCTGGCGTTTGAGCAGGTCCGAGCGCCAGGTCGTCGTCAGGTTCCGGTACATGTGCAAGCCGATCAGTATGGAATCGACGGCGCTCCAGGGCCGGGGCTGATATCCCAGGAGGCGGAATTCGAGCGGGAGTCGGCCGAGATGCGTAGTGATGTACGCATTCACGCCGCGGGCATACGCTGCGAACACGGCGCGGTCGGTCGCGCTGAGGGTGGTGTAGGCGTCCGCGGCGATGCGGGGAAGACGCAAACGGTGCGCCTCGCGGTCGGACTCCAGCGCGGTGGCGCCGATGATTTCCGACAGGCCTCCGCCGGACAGGCGCCGGAGCCCATCCATTTGGAAGAGCCGGTCCTGAGCTGTCACGTAGCCCTGGACGAAGAGCGCATCTTCGATTGCGGCGGCGCGGATATGTGGGACGCCAATGGAATCGCGGGCTGCGGTTGCAGGCCGGTCCAAGCGAACACGCACCACACCTGATGTCTGGGGCAGCGCGCGATAAGCGAACCAGTACACGGCTGCGGCCACGAGCAAAAGCACAACCGCGATCGCAATATTGGCCGCCCTGAGGACGCGGTTCAGCGATTTGTGGCGCATGCGTTGGGCCCGGGAACGAAAATTGTACCTGTATTGCGGCGCTATCATAGGCACAAATGGCGCTGATTTCCGCTTCCTTCTACCGTGTGATATCGAAGAGCCCCGGTTTTGCGCTCACCGCGATCGCCACGCTGAGTTTGGGAATCGGCGCCAACACGGCGATATTCAGCGTTGTAGACCAGGTTCTTCTGAATCCTGCGGGGGTGGTAAAGCCCGATCGCGTCACCGCCGTCCGCGTCCGATATGACAAGCTGGCTCTGAAAAGCATTCCTATCTCCGTTCGGGACTTTGCTGATGTAGAAGCCACCGGAGAACTGATCGAATCGGCAGCAGTCCTCGATCAGGGCGATTTCAACTACACCGGACAGGGTGTGCCGGAGCAATTGCCCGGGGCGACTTCGGCGGCTGTTGCCATTCCGGTTCCATTTACCGGAAGCGGCGGATCCGCATCGTTTGCAATTGAGGGGCGGCCGTCAGCTCCGGGCGATCCAGGTCCGCACGGTGACGTTCGCTATATCTCTCCCGGCTATTTCGCGAACATGAAGATTCCACTTCGCGCGGGGCGCGCCTTCACCGATCATGACCGGCCGGGCAGTGAACGCGTCATGATCATCGACGAGAACCTGGCGCGCCAGTATTGGCCAAACCAGAATCCGATCGGGCAGCACATGCGAAGAGGCCAGAATGAGCCGTGGTCCAGAATCATCGGCGTTGTAGGGCACGTGAAGCACTCAAGCCTGGAGAACGATACCGGAAAGGGAAGGTATTACATTCCGATGTATCAGCGTCCCACGCCAACCGCCTTTCTTCTGGTGCGCACGTCACTCGATCCTGCAAATCTCGCCGCGGCGATGCCCGCCGCGGTGCTTTCGGTAGATCCGAAACAGCCGGTGCATCATCTCCTGACGATGAAAACGCTCGTGGAGAGTTCACTCGCGCCCCGCCGTTTCGTCGTGACGCTGCTTGAATTTTTTGCCGTGACGGCGCTGCTCATGGCGGCGCTGGGCCTCTATGCCGTGATCAGCTATTCGGTAACTCAGAGAACCCAGGAGATCGGAGTGAGAATGGCGTTGGGCGCGCAGCGGAGCGAAGTACTGAAGCTCGTGGTAGGGCAGGGAATGCGGCTGGCGTGTATTAAAGCAGCGATCGGTTTGGCGGGCGCTTTCGCAATCAGCCGGGTAGTGCAAAACCAACTGTTCGAAGTACAGCCTCTCGATCCTGTGACCTTTGCGCTCACCGCATTCGTACTGGCTGCGGCAGCGTTTCTGGCAAGTTATGTGCCGGGGCTGCGAGCCACTTATGTCAATCCGGTCGACGCCCTGCGCGACGAATGAGGGAACTACAACCGCGAACGTACTTCGCCGCACAGATCTCAGGTACAACAGCGGGCGCCCGGTTTGGGGAATTGGAGTGAAGGCGCCCGCCTGTTAACGGAGATGGAAGATAGACGTCCCGCCGTTTCATTCGTTAGGGAAGAATTTGAAAGGTACCGCAGAAAATGACGGACACCTATTTCGGCTTCCGATTTCTGTTGCTATTCGTGCTGATCGCGATTAACGGTTTCTTCGCCGGCGCGGAGGTCTCGCTGGTATCGGTGAGGACTTCCCGGCTGCATCAACTGGCAGAACAGGGCCAGGCCGGCGCCCAAGCCGCCTTGAGTCTGCTGGCACGTCCGGAACGGCTGCTCTCTGTGATCCAGATTGGAGTGACGCTCGCAAGTCTGGGACTGGGATGGGCGGGCGAGGGCGCGCTATATGAAGCGATGATTACGGTCTTGAGACCGGTCGTCAGTCCGGGCTGGGACAAAGTGCTGCACGGCGCTGCATTCGCGCTTGCATTCCTGGTGATCAGTTATCTGCATGTCGTGTTGGGCGAAGTTGTTCCCAAGAACGTCGCTTTTGAGAAGGCGGACCGACTGGCTGTGGCAGTAGCACCCGTGCTGCTGGTTTTTTACCGGCTTGCTTCGGTTTTCGTGGTGGGCATAGAAAAATCCAGTGCAGCGATTTCGCGGATTCTCGGGCTTCAGGGCGAGCAGCGCGGCGGCGGACATTCCTCCGAGGAGCTGAAGCTGATTGTGACCTCGAGCCGCGGCATGGGGTATTTGCCTGCCTTTGAGGAAGACATGATTCACGGCGTGCTGGACCTTTCCAATCTGGCCGTGCGTGAAATCATGGTTCCACGCAATGACATCGTGTCCATTCCTCTGGATGCGTCGCTCGATCAGGTGCTCGAGGTCATGATCGAGCAGCGCCATTCCCGGCTTCCTGTGTACGAGAACAAACGGGAGCAGATCGTGGGCATTCTGTACTACAAAGACTTGTTGCCGGTCTGGCAAGAGAGGAGAGCGAGTATCCGCGCGGGACGGCCGAGCCGGCCGTTCCGAATCTCCCGCCTGATGCGGAAGTACTTGGTGGTGCCGGAAACGAAGCCTCTGGCCCAAATGCTGGAGGAGTTCAAGCAAGGCAGATCTCACATGGCGCTCGTCGTGGACGAGTGGGGGACCATCGTCGGACTGGTTACCGTGGAAGACGTACTGGAACAGATTGTGGGGCCGATTCGCGACGAGTATGACGAGACCGCCCCGCCTCGTTCGCTTGAGGCTTCCCAGGTGGACTTTGACGGTGCGACGCGGATTCGGGATCTGGAAGCCGAGTACGGCATTGAGATTCCGACCGATGCAGGCTTTGATACGCTGGCTGGCTTTCTCTTATATAAGCTCGGATACATTCCCCGCGCTGGCGAATTCATTGAATATGAGGGCAGGCGATTCACGGTTCTCGAAATGGAGCGAAACCGGATCGCGAAAGTGCGAGTGGAAAAAGTACCGCAGCAGGCAATTGAGCCGGCGGGGTAAGCTAGTAGACGCCTCAATGTTGGCCTTCGATCCACGCGCCGCCCGATATACCTGGACAGCCGCTGCCGTTCTATGGCTTATCGCGATGGTCTACCTTGTGCGAAAGACGCTGTTCGTTTTTGTGGTGGCGCTGCTTTTTGCGTACCTGCTTTCGCCGGTGGTGGACCTGCTGGACCGGCTGCTTCCCGCCAGCCGCACGCGAACTCCCGCATTGGCATTGGCCTATGTATTGCTGCTAGGCGCTCTGATTGGCGGGGGAATAGTCGTTGGTTCTCGCGTGGTAGAGCAAGCTCATTCACTTGCTGTCCGCTTGCCGGACCTGATGGCGAAATGGGATCAGCCAACCGCAGCACCTACTTCTACGCTCGAGTCCCTCAAGCAGGACATCCGCCAGAAGATTCGCGAATCGGCGCTTGACGCCGCGAACAATCTCATCGCATCGCTGCCGAAGGCCGGGATGCGTTTTCTGACGCTGGCAAGCGAGCTTGTCTATGTCATTATCGTCCCCATATTGGGTTTCTTCTTTTTGAAAGATGCCCGGGAGATCCGGCACCACTTTCTGGCGTCCATTGAGGACAGCCCGTATCGCAAGTTGCTGCAGGATCTTATGGCGGATGTTCATCTGCTGCTGGCGCACTATATGCGCGCGATCTTCATTCTTTCGCTCGCTACCCTAATCTGCTACAGCGCGGTCCTGGGGATTCTCGGCATGCCATATGCGCTGCTGTTGGGCGTAATCGCGGCCGCCCTGGAGTTCATCCCCATGGTGGGACCCCTTACAGCGGCGGCCGTGATCCTCGCAGTCGCAATCATCAGCGGCGGACCAGTTGTGGCCGTGCTGATTTTTCTCGGCATTTACCGGCTGTTCCAGGACTACGTACTTTCGCCGTATGTGATGGGCGCCGGTGTGGAAATGCATCCGCTGCTGGTGCTCTTTGGCGTGTTCGCCGGCGCGGAGATCGCCGGAATTCCGGGCGCGTTTCTCTCGGTGCCGGTGCTGGCGCTGCTGCGAATTTTGTACCGCCGGATCAGACGGGAACCGGTTTCGATCCATCTTCGCCCCGCTTCCAGTTTATGAAGCGCGTACTGTTCGTTGTGCCGGTTGCCTCCGCCGCATGGGCGCATATGATCAGTATGAGCTCCGGCGACGTAGTGGTGAACGGCAGCCGCGCGCATTACGAGCTGCGAATGCCGAGCTATGAAGTCGCGCACGTCCACGATCCGGAACGAACTTTACTTGAGCAGGTCCGTTTCGCAAGCAACGGACAGGCCGGGAAGCTTGTCAAAAAGAGCTGCCGGGAGATTGCCGCAGAGGGCTCCTACACCTGCTCGGCGGACTACGAATTTCCCGGCCCCGTCGACCGGTTGGACGTGGAATGCACACTTCATTCTGTAACTGTGCCCAGCCACGTGCATCTCCTGCGCGCAACAAAAGATGGAAAGCATGACCAGAGCCTGTTGGATATCTCGTTCTCCAAAGCGACGCTGAGGTTCGATCCGCCCAGCGCGGCCGAGATTGCGGCCCGGCAGACAGGCGCCGGCTTTGTGCGTGCTTTGGGCGGCTTGGTGCAGATCCTGTTCCTGGCAAGCCTGGTGCTGGCGGCGCGGAATCGGCGCGACCTGCTGCAATTGACCGGGATGTTTCTCGCGGGCCAGGTGGCATCGGTGCTGATCGTGCCGATGACCGGGTGGCAGCCGGCGGCGCGCTTCGTGGAAGCAGCGGCGGCGCTGACGGTTGCTTATCTTGCTGTCGAAATCCTGCTGCTGCCCGAAGCGGGTATGCGCTGGCTGGTGGTTGGCGTACTGGGCACCTTCCACGGGCTGTATTTCGAGATCTTCATTGAATCGGCCGGATATCGCGCGGGCTACGTTCTGGCGGGCGCGGCGATCGCGGAAATCACCGCGATCGCATTGCTCGCCCCGGTGTTTTCAAGAATTGCCCGATACGCCCGCGCGCTCAGGCCGGTGGCTGTTTCAGCCTCCGTGCTGCTGGTATTCGGAATGGTCTGGTTCTTTCTCCGGCTGCAGAGCTGAGCGCGACGGCGCCTCTCAAATGTACGCGATCACGTCGATTTCCACCAGCGAATCGCCGGGAATGCCTCCGGCCGCCGCAATGGTGGTGCGGACCGGAGGCTCGTTGCCGAAACGGCCGCGAAAGACTTCGTTCATTTCTTTGTAGTCCTTGAGGTCGTTCAAATAGACGTTGCACTTGAGCACCTTCTCCATGGACGAGCCGGCATTCTCCAATTCCTTCTGAATCTCATCGAGCACATGCTTGGTGTGTGCTTTGATATCACCTGGAAAATGCGCGCCCTTGCCCGCAATGAAGAGCAGATTCCCGTAGGACACGGCGCCGTTGAACAGCGGAGGGGACTCCGGCTTCGGACCTTTGCGATGGACTTTCTTCGTGGGGCCGGATTGGGCTTTTGCCGAGGCAGCACTTGCCGTGGTGACGACACCCGCCTTGATGAAACCTCGCCGGTTGCTCTTATTCATTGTGCCTCCATTCACAAGCAAAATATGGGAAATTGCGGAACGACAAGATCAGCGACGAGTATAACTTAGCGCACGGGAAAAGAGGCACGCGCTCGGAGCGGCACGGCGTTGGGCGGATACACTGAAGCCGACAGGGAGAGACGATGCTTGTCTGCAGACCGGGATCGATCGCCCGGATGATTGTTGTCGGGACTCTGATGATCCTGCCCGCATGGGCGGAGCCGCCGCTGACGACGATTCAGGATGTTCTCTACCGTGCCGATGGCACGCGGTTCAACGGGATCGCCGTAATCTCATGGCAGAGCTTCGAGGCGTCGGACACCTCCAATATTCCGATGCAGATGACAACGGTGCAGATCGTGAATGGAAATCTGCGCGTGCGGCTGGTCCCGACAACGAACGCAATTCCGCCCGGCTATTACTCGGTCAAATACAACAGCGATGGCAGAGTTCAGTTCGAGGAGACCTGGGCGGTGCCCCCGAGCAATTTGACATTGCGGGTGCGCGATGTGCGGCTCGCGCCAGGATCGGCCACAGCGCCGAGCTCGCAGCCGCTGCAGGAAGTTGACATAGTTGGACTGTCGGCGGATTTGGCAGCGCGGCCGATCAAGGGCACGGGCTACGTCCCGGGTAGAGCGGTGTTTGTCGGCTCGGCGGGGACTTTGGAGTCCGTAGTGGGCGACCCATCCGATTGCGTGCGAGTGGATGGTTCTTCAGGCCCTTGCGGAACGTCGGATGCCACGTTGTTTATTGACGGCGAGGTCCCCTCCGGTATTGCGGACGGATCCAACGCCAGCTTTGCGCTGGCAGCGGTGCCGAATCCACCCACGAGCCTGACGGTTTACCGCAACGGAGTGCTGCAAAAAACAGGTCTGGACTACACCACAACGAACAACATGATCCAGTTCGCCGCCGGCGCAATTCCGCAGCCGGGCGATACACTACTCGCCTCGTACCGCCTGTCGAGCCCTTCTTCGAGCCCCTCGATTCTTCCCGGCACGCCCCAGGTGCTGTGCTCGGCGCTAGGCGCTGCAACGGCCGCCACGTCGTTAACGAGCTTGGGAAGCTGTTCCATACCACCTGGAGTCCTACAGCCGGGCGATCGGCTGGAGGTGCGATTCGACTTCGCCCACCAAGGAACAGGAACGGGCTTTACGATCGAAGTGCGATGGGGCGAGACCGCCGTCTTTCAGCGGACTGCAGCGGCGGGCGACGGCCTAGTGACGGGCCGGATGGACGCCGCCATGTACGTCAGTGGCGGGCAGCTAAGTTTTGAAACCTGGGGAACCGTTTTGCCTTTCGGAACCAGCGTAAACACGGTGAACCACACCTACACCGATCCGGCCGTGATTGACTTGCGGGGTGTGATGCTACAGACCTCATCGACGGACGGGCTCACCCTCGTCCATTACACTGTGCTGCGCTATCCGAGGGTTTAGAGCAGGGCAGAACTGCCGCTGACGGCTCACATTCGCGCGAGAGCGATATCCGGTCGCTTGGCCCGAAGCTGGTCCAGGGCTTGAGCCGAGATCTGCGTTTCGGCCACATCAAGGAATTCCAGTTGGGGCAGGGAGAGCAGCGTGGGAACCACGGCATCATCTACCTTCTTTGCCTGCCATAAGCTCAGCTTCCGCAGATTCTTCAACTCGACGATATTCTGGAGTCCTTTTGACGTGATCTGAGTCCGGCTCAGGCCCAGTGACCGCAAGGCAGTCAGGTGTGTCAGCTTGGCAAGACCGAGGTCGGTAATTTTTGTTCCTCCCAGGTCCAACTCCTCCAAATCCTTGAGACCGAGCATCGCATCCAGCCCACCGTCGGTAATGGTGGCTGACCAGAGTCCCGAGTCGGTGCGCTGAGCGCCGTTCAGATCCAGCCTTCTGAGCTGCGGTAACAGCCTGAGCAGTTGCAAACCGGAATCGGTCAGCTTATTGCCTCCAATAGCCAGCTCCTTCAGATTCGTCAGAGAAGACAGCAGGTCGAGTCCATTGTCGGTGATCTGCGCAAAACCAGCATCGAGCGCAACCAGGCTGGTAAGCGTGGAAATGTGTTCGAGGGCAGTATCGGTGATCTTCGTGCCTCTGACATTGAGCCGCTCTAGCTTTTTCCAACCTCTTAAATGTGCAATCCCGCCATCGGTGACATGCTCGCAATAATAGAGATTCAGTTCGGTGATGTTTGCGAGATTCTTAAGACGCTCGAGCCCGAGGTCCGTGATGTGTGTCTCGGAAAGGTCAAGCTTCTGGAGATCCGGCAGAGCCGCGATGCGGTCCAGGTCCGTATCAGTCACCCAGGAGCCCCGCAGGCTCACGCCGACTATGTGGCCCCGCGCATCGCGGATAGAGGTTCCTGCCAGCGATGCAATCCACTGTTCTATATCGGCGGGATCGACCTTAGCCGCTAAAGCTGACACAGCGTAAAAGAAAAGAACGGCTGCCCGATGCATATTAGCTCCCGCGGCGGTTGGGCAGACTGGAATCCCGGTCCCAGATAATCCGGCAGCCGGGCAGCGCCGCTTTGAGACTTTCGAAGCCGCTCTCTGTCACTAACGTGTGATAGAGGTTCAGCACCTTCAGTCCGGTCATCGTTTTAAGATGCGCGACTCCTGCGTCCGTGATTCCGGCGCTGTCGAGACGCAGCTCGGAAAGAGCCGGCAGAGTTTTCAGGAATGAGAGGCCGGTATCGGAGACCGACGTATAGTCGAGGTTGAGCGTTCGCAGTTGCTTCAATTGAGCGACCGATTCGAGCGCCCCATCGTTGGTACGCGTGCGGATGAGGTCCAGCTGCCGCAGCCCGGCCAGGCTTTCCAGCGCCTTCAGACCTTTATCGGAAAATCGATCATAGCTGAGCGAAAGGCTGGTCAGGCCCGTGAGCGCCGCGAGGTTCGCCAGACCTGCGTCGCCTATATCGGTGCTCGCAATTTGTAGAGTCTTCAAATTCTTTAGCGATTTGAGCTGCGAGGTGCCCTCGTTGGTGATATCCGTGTAGTCGAGAGAGAGGCGCTCCAGTTTCTCCAGCTTCGCGACCTTGCGAATTCCATCATCATTCACAGCGGCGCTGGTAAGGTCGAGGTCGATCAGAGCGGGGAGACTCTGCAAATGCTCGAGACCGGGACCGCGAACCAGCGTATACCCCAGATCAAGACGGCACAGCCGCTGAAGGCCGGCCAAGTGCGCCAGGCCGGCATCGGATACAGTCGTATGATTAAGGCTCAGATCTTCGAGCGCCGTAAGCCGCGCGAGATGCTGGAGACCGACATCTCCGATCTCGGTGGTGTTCAGATTCAGTTTTGTAAGCGTGGACAGAGGCTCCAGATTCTTGAGATCGCTGTCGCTAACCGGCGCTGAGGCGAGCGATATCGCGCGGATGCGGCCGTCCTGAAGTTCAACCTTTCCGCCGAGCGCACGGACCCACTCGGCCACGGCGCGGTCGCCGGTGCCTGTAATCTTGGCCCTGCCGCGGGAGCGCGCAACGGACGAATCGACAAAAACGACGTCACAGCCCGGTATGCGCTCGCGCAGCGCCGCGATGCCCGCGCTGGTGACGCGCGTATAGCGCAGATCGAGCGCCGTCAGGTGCTTCATGCCTTTGAGCCGTTCCAGCCCGGCATTGGTGATCTGGGTACGGTATAGATTCAGCTCTTCCAGCTTGGCCATGCCGCTGAGGTTTTCAAGACCCGCATCCGTTACCGAGGCTCCAAGCAGGTTGAGCTTTCGCAGCTCTGTGAGGCCCTTCAACTGCGCCATGCCCGCGTCGGTAATGCGTTGCCCGTAGAGGTCAAGCTCGGTAAGCTCCTTCAGCTCACTGAGGTTCTTCAGGCCCTCATCAGTCACGAATGTATCGCGCAGGTACAGGCGCGAGAGGTGTGTCATACCACGGAGATACTTGGTTCCTTCATCTCCGAAAGGCGTGTAGCTGAGATCGAGGTCCCGCAGGTTCACGAAGGGCGCCAAGCCGATGCCTTTTACTTTCGTTTGAGCGAGACGGAGCTCTTCTAAGCCGGTCAATGGCGCCAGGTGAGCCAGCCCTTTATCCTGCACGTTGATGTTTGTCAGGAAATGCAGACTGAAAGAGAGCTTTCGAAGGCTGGCAAGTCCGGCCAGGGCTTTCAGCTCGTCGTTGGCATCGAGTGTGCTGCCGGCGTTCGGGTTCCATTGCGGGCCCGGAAGACAAAGCTCGCGCAGACGGTCCAGGCCGCTCAGCCGGTGCAGTTCCTTGGGAGGGACCAAGGTACCGACGAGGTCAACAGTCTCCAGGTGGAAGTCGCCAGCAGGGAGACGGCTCAGGTCGGAGATCGGCTCGCGCTGCCCCTCGATAATGACGCGGCCGCCTTGCCGGATCACCCACTCGGCGACGGGCCGGTCGGAAATGGACCCAGCAGTTGCCGGCAAAGCGGAAAGGCAGCACGCCAGTAACGCGATCTCCTTCATATTGCTTTTTCCCCCATTATACGGAATCGAAGCGTTCGCGATTTTTGGAACATAGCTTGCTACGTCACAAAGAGGGCGCTTGTTACCGGAGCTTATGACGAGCAGATCTTGTCTTCGCTTGAGCGCAGCAGCCTGTCTGCTGGCACTGGGATTAATTTCTTCGGCCGCAGTGACGAAACCGGATGCTGCCGAAATCGTGCGTCGCTCGACGAAGGCTAACGAAAATGACTGGAAGCAAGCCCCTAACTTCTCTTTCGTGGAACGGGATGCGGACACGAAAAAGGGCGTTACGACGATCCGGACATACCGGGTACTCATGATCGAGGGGTCTCCGTACGAGCGCCTGATCGCCGTAAACGACAAGCCGCTCAGCGGCGATCAGGAGCGCGAGGAGCAGCGAAAACTGCAAGAGGAGATTTCCAAGCGCCGTTCGGAGTCTCCAAAGGCCAGAGCCAAACGTATTGCTCATTACAATCGAGAACGCAATCAAGACCACGTGCTGATGCGGGAGATGGGAAACGCCTTCCATTTTGAGCTGGCCGGTGAAACTAAGGTCAACGGGCGCGATGTGTATGTGATTCGTGCAACTCCACGGCCGGGGTATGAGCCTATAAACCGGGAGGCGAAGGTGCTGACCGGTATGCGAGGGACCATGTGGATCGATAAGGAGACGTTTCAATGGGTGAAGGTGGAGGCCGAAGTGTTCCGGCCTGTTAAGTTTGGTCTTTTTATCGCCAAGGTCGGGCCGGGAACACGTTTCCTTCTAGAGCAAGGGCCGGTAAGAGGGGACCTGTGGCTGCCAACCCATTTTCAGATGCAGGTGAACGCGTCAGTGCTCTGGACCAAGAGGAAGACAGAGACGGATCAGACCTTTCGCGACTACAAACCAGAAACGAAATCTTCTGCTTCGGCGCGTGGCGGTCCGCCCACCTCAACCGGAGCGAAGTAACAATCGGCGCCGACGCGTGGCGTTCGCAACCGCTTCCAAGATCAGCGCATGGAACGTGGTATGAGTGGCTTCATGCGCTTTTTTGCTTTCGCTCTTGCGGCCGGTCTTGCCGCTGCCGCTCAACCTGAAGTCGAAGTTGCAACAATCGTCGCTTTCACCGAAGGCCCGACGGCGGATCGCTCGGGCAACGTTTATTTCACGGAGACCACGTTCAACCGGATTATGAAACTGGCGAGAGATGGCACTTTAACTGTGCTTCGCGAAAACAGTAACGCGGCAAACGGGCTGCTGCTGGACTCACAGCAACGGCTGATAGTGTGCGAGGGCGGCGACAAGAAAAAGAGCGGCCGCGGTCGTGTTACCCGCATCGACCTGAAAACGGGCCGCCTGGAAATTTTAGCCGACAGCTTCGAAGGCAAGCCGCTCAATCAGCCAAACGATGTAACGATGGATTCCCGCGGGCGGATCTACTTCACCGATTTTCCCGGACCGAATCCTGTGGCTGTCTACCGCATCGATACCGACGGCAAGCTCTCGCGAATTCTCGCTGCGCCTCAGATCGAAAAACCGAACGGGCTAATGATATCGCCCGACGACCGCACATTCTACCTGGTGGAGGCCAACGGTGCACAGGGCGGGGCGCGTATGATCCGTGCTTACGATCTGAAAGCAGACGGCACGGTGGCGAACATGCGCGTGTTCCACGATTTCTCACCCGGCCGCAGTGCGGATGGATTGTGTATCGACACAGCGGGTAATCTGTATGCGGCCGCCGGCCTGCATCGGCGGCGCGGCACGAGCGAAACCCTGGACACGAAGTGCGGGATTCACGTCTTCTCGCCACAAGGCAAGCTCCTTCAGTTCATACCGATCCCGGAAGACACGCTGACAAACTGCGCTTTTGGCGGACCGGACATGAAAACCCTCTATGTCACAGCCGGCAAGACACTGTTCCGCTTTCGGAATGCCATCGCCGGCACGTCGCGGTAAACGGAAAAGACCGCTCCCGCTGGTCGCGGAGCTGTAGCTTCATGCTCGCGCTCAGCGCCACGGGCTGCCACGGAGAGCTGAGGCGGCTAGAATCCCAGGGCAGCCACAGCGGAGCGAATCGTTCCAAAGAAGCCCTTGCCTCCGCTGCTGTCGTTCGCAGGAGGACTGCCGGTACCGACATCCTGACCTGTCTTTTGTTGGTAGTAGGCCAGCAGGTCGGCTTCGCTGAAGTCGATCGCCCTTGCGTACTGCCGAAGATAGTTGACGTTGTAGACGCCGCCCGGGAGTTTCTCAAACTCGCCAGCCTCGATTGCCTTCAGGAAACGAATGCTGATTTTGGTAGCGTCTGCGATTTGTTCGAGCTGGATGCCGCGGTTTTTTCGGATGGTGGCGAGACCCAACACGCTGGTGTCTTCTCTCATGAGTCTGCTCTCGATGGCCCGGCGCCCATCGGGGAGGCGGCGCTACACCCCGTACGCCAGAATATGGCCGGCTACTAGAACTACTAAAAGCCGACGCGATCAAAAGCGATTGTATTAAACTTGACTCCGAGCATGCAATTCGATTGCTACACTTTTAGCCGATGTCTTTGAGCCGCCGGAGATTCGGCGTGTCGCTCGCAGCTGGATCCGCCCAATGGCTTAGAGCAGTTCCGCCCGCGGCTGCCCGCGTACGGCCGAAGTTGCTGGTCCTGCTCGTCAGCGAGCAATTTCGCTCGGACTACTTACACCGTGTGAGCCCGAGTCTGGGCAAGGGCGGCTTCCGCCGGCTGATGCGGGATGGGGCCTATTTCCCGAACTGCTGCCATCAATCCAGTACCTTCACTGCCACTGGATTGGTAACCCTGACTGCCGGTTGTTATCCGGACCTGCATGGGGTAATCGCAGACCGCTGGTATGATGCCGCGGCGCGTACGGTGGTTTCCGCCGGCCCCGAGAGTATTCGAGCATCGACCCTGGCAGGGCAATTAACCAGAGATGGACGGCATCGCATCTTTGGGGTGGGGATGGACGGAGGGCATCTCGCATTTTTTACCGGCTCCGAACCCACGCTGTTCCTGTCGATGGGACCAAACGGGCAGTTTGAAGCCCGAGGTAGACAGCCCGCCTGGCTACACGAGTATAACCAGTCCAAGCCTATCGAAAATCTTCATGACGCAAAATGGCTGGCCATAGGAGCCGGCTCTGACACGCCGCCTCTGCGGGTCCTGCGGTATGAGGCGTCTCGTCCTGACGAGTTTCTCCTGCTTTATCGCTCTTCCCCGTTCGGACAAATGGCGGAGTTTGAGATGGCGCGCGAGCTAATTGCCCGCGAACAGCTTGGGCAGCAGCAAGCCTTCGATCTCTTGGTGATTGTTCTGGGCGCAATGGGGCAGCTTGGGTACGATGTGGGCGGTAACTCGCCGTTGATGGATCAGATGGTATTGCAGCTCGACCGGCAGATCGAGTTCACCCTGGAGCTGCTGAACCGCACCATAGGCCCGGAGAAGTACGTTTTCGCGTTTACGGCCGCCCACGGCGCGCCCCCGGAACCCAGCCGCGAGCAGCGTCAGCGCCTGGCGGTTGCGGGCGAAGACGTGGCCCGGGCGATCAATCGGGCGCTTTCGGACCGCTATGACGGCTCGGAGACGAAGAATGTCTACGTAGAAAAATACGTCTACCCGTTTCTCTACTTGCGGCCTGAAACGCTGCGCCAGAACAGAGTTGATGCGCGCGAGGCGCGGATATTCGCGGGCCGGGCAGCGATGATGATCCGGGGCGTGTCCGGATTCTATACGGCCGATGATGTCTCTTCACATCATGGCGAGTGGCTGCGGCGCTTCCGCAACAGTTTTTACGCCAACCGCTCCGGGGACGTGATGCTCTCCTATCTTCCGGAGGTTGTGGAAGAATTTGGAGCGGGCCGCGGCATCTCGTACGGATCGCTCTACAATTACGATACTCACGTGCCGCTATTTCTTTACGGACCGCAGTTTCGTCCGCGGGCGCTGATGCGGAGGATTGAGCCGATAGATCTGGCTCCGACGCTCGCAGAAGTAGCCGGCCTGAGCCTGCCATCGTCTGCTACCGGCCGCGTATTGGGAGAAGTGCTGAAGGCCGAAGAGCCTGTACCGGAGGAATGACGCAGGATACCCGCCTCGCCACAACGCTGTGCGGCATCTCTCTCCAAAACCCGGTGCTGGCGGCTTCCGGTACCTTCGGCTATGGCGTGGAGCTGGCGCGCCTGGTCGATCTCAATCTGCTCGGAGGGTTAATCGTTAAAGGACTGTCGCGCGAGCCCATGGACGGCAATCCGCCGCCCAGGCTGTGGGAGGCTCAAGGCGGCATGGTGAATTCAATCGGGCTGCAAAATATCGGTGTTCACGCCTTCGTGCGCGACAAGCTGCCCGCGCTTCGACGGCTCCGCAGCGCCGTCTTCGCTAACGTGTTTGGCTATTCGGTGGAGGACTACGTGGAGGTGGTCCGGGTGCTGGAATCAGCGGAAGGACTGGCCGGCTACGAGTTGAATGTGTCGTGCCCGAACACGCGCCACGGCGGGATGTATTTCTCGAGCGATTGCGGGCTGCTCTCCGAGCTGGTGCGGGCTGTACGCGCGGTTGCGAAGCGGCCGCTCATCGTGAAGCTGTCTCCTAACGTTTCGCGGATCGAGCAGTTGGCCCGCAGCGCCGAGGAGAGCGGCGCCGATGCCATTTCGCTCATTAATACGTTCGTATCGCTTCCGATCGACGCCCGAGCGCGCCGGCCGCGGCTGGGCGCAGGCTTCGGCGGGCTCTCCGGGCCGGCGATTAAGCCCATCGCCCTCCGCATGGTCTACGAAGCCGCTCAGGCTGTGAACATCCCGGTGGTCGGATTGGGGGGCATCACCACGGGTGAAGATGCAGCCGAGTTCCTGGTAGCGGGGGCATCAGCCGTTCAGGTCGGCACTGCTAATTTCTGGGATCCAGCGGCTCCGCTGCGCATCGCTCGCGAGTTAGGCCGTTTTCTGGAAGAGGAACGCGTGCTTCGTGTCGCCGATCTGGTCGGCAGTCTGCGCTGGAGAGGCCGTGATGATCAATGATCGCGAAGCGCCTAATGCGCGGAATACTGCGGTTGCGGCGGATTCAGCTTCACCTCGATGGTCTTCTCCGGCTCCTGAATCTCGTACGTGTTCCCGTAGGTCTGATAGCCCTTGGCAATGACCTGCACCATGATCTTGCCTTGCGGAATCTCCGGGATGCGAGCAACTCCGTCCTGATTGGTTCGCAGCTCGTAAGTGGTTCGGATCTTCTTTCCGAACTTCGCCACTGAGCGGCCTTCCACGAAGCGTACGATGACACCCGCCCGATCGACCGGACGGCCGCTGCGCGTCTTCACTTCGATCTGGAGCTTCGTCGTATCGTCGTCGGCCCATGCTCCGATCGCGAACACAAATAGCACTGGCAGGAAAAAGATTCGTGTGCGCATACAGCGATTATCCCAGATAGGCGGTGCCTGCAACGTAGTGTGTGCGAGGCGACGGGATCAAGCGATATCGGGAACCAGGAAGCGCTGCGGTTTACCGGCGGCGGCGGTTAAGGCTTCCGCTGCCAAGTAGCCACTGCGCACCGCGCCTTCCATGGTTGCTGGCCATCCGGAGCGTGTCCAATCTCCGGCCAGAAACAAGTTGGGAACGGCAGTTTGGGCCGGCGGCCGCATATTCTCAGTCCCGGGAGCGGCCGAGAAGGTAGCGCGCAGTTCCTTCACAACATGCGCCTTCTCGAGCTTTGCCTGGGCGACCCCCGGAAAAAATTCGCGCAACTCGCGGAGCGCCATTTCGATGATTTCCGCCCGCGGCATCCGGACCAGGCTGCGCGACGCGCTAACGACAAGCTGAAGATAGCGACCCTCAGCCTTATTGAACATCCACTGAATTGTGCGGTCGAGCAACGTGGCATGCGGCAGATCGGTTACCGCGCGATCAAACCAGAGATGAATTCCGGTGATGGGCGAATGCTCTAGCGCGGGCGCTTCCAGCCCGACGCCCTCCAGCCGCTCAAATGGGAGGGCGGCGATGTAATACTCGGCGCGGTGCTGTTTGTCTCCGACCGTAAAGCCGCCGGCGTCGATCCGATCTACCGGCGTGCGGAGGTGCAGGCGCACGTTCCCGATACGCTGCCACGCGCGAGCATCATAGAGATCGCTGAGCGGCACGGCGGGCACACCCATTTCGTAGCCGTCGGCTTGGGCGAGGAAGCCAAGCCAGAAGACTTGAAAGCCGTGCGAAGCGGCCATCCGGTCTAGCTCCTCGTTAATGGCGCTAACGAGTACCTGCGCCCAGAAGCGGCGAATCGCGCGCGGGGTCTGCCGTTTCTCCTGTAGCCAATCGAGCATGCTGATGTGATTGAGATCGGCGCGGCTGCCGCGCTCGCGGCGAAGCGCCGCGAGCCCGCGGGCAATGGCCAGCTTGTCAACGGGTTCGAGACAGCGCATTCGAAGAAATGCGCCCGTGAAGTGCAACGGCGCAGGAAGCCGGCCCCGGCCAAGAGTGGATATCCGGCCTCCGGGCTCTATGAAATAGAACTCGCGATGGAAGCGGATGCGGTCCGCCACACCCAGCCGCTGATAAAAATCCAACAGATTGACGCAGCACCGCAGCAGAATGTGCTGGCAATTGTCGATCAGCTCCGAGTCTTCTTCCGAGGGATTCAGCGGAAATGATGTGGCACGGCCTCCCGGAAAAGGACGTGACTCGAAAATTTCCACATCATATCCGGCGTTGCCCAGCGCCGCCGCCGATGCGAGACCTGCCAGGCCGCCGCCGGCGATCAAAACGCTCGGCATCCAGAATGGCGCTTAAGCCAGAACCTTCTTCACCACGTTGCCGAATACATCGGTAAGACGGAAGTGGCGGCCCTGGAATTTGAAGGTCAGTCGAGTATGGTCGATACCAAGGCAGTGCAACATGGTAGCGTGCAGGTCGTGCACGTGGACAGCATCTTTGGTGATGTTATACGAGTAGTCGTCCGTCTCCCCGTAAACCAAGCCGCGCTTAATACCACCTCCGGCCATCCACATGGTGAAACAGCGCGGGTGATGATCGCGGCCGTAGTTCTGAGCAGTTAGCTTGCCCTGGCAATATACGGTGCGGCCAAATTCGCCGCCCCACACGACCAGTGTGTCCTCGAGCAGCCCGCGTTCCTCCAGATCCTGCACCAATGCGGCCGAAGGTTGATCGGTATCGCGGCACTGGCCGACGATCTGTTTCGGAAGCTCATTGTGCTGGTCCCAGCCTCGATGGAAGAGCTGAATGAAGCGCACTCCGCGCTCGGCCAACCGCCGGGCCAACAGACAATTTGCTGCGAACGTCCCGGGTTTTCGGGAATCCGGACCATAGAGTTCGAACGTGTGTTCGGGCTCCTTAGAAAGATCAGTCAGCTCCGGTACCGAGTGCTGCATCCTGTAAGCCATCTCGTATTGCGCCAGGCGAGTTGAAATTTCAGGATCGCCGAATTCTTCGAACGTGATCTCGTTCAGCCGGGCTAAGTCGTCGATGAAACGGCGGCGGTCGCGATCGTTGATTCCGGAGGGATTCGACAGGAACAGAACGGGATCTCCCACCGACCGGAATTTTACGCCCTGGTACCGCGTGGGGAGAAATCCGCTGCCCCAGAGCCGGTCGTAGAGAGGTTGGTCGTTAGGATTTCCGCTGCCTTGCGAGATCATGACCACGAATGCCGGCAGGTCTTTGTTTTCGCTTCCCAGGCCATAGGCAAGCCAGGAACCGATGCTCGGCCGGCCGGCCAATTGCGCGCCTGTCTGGAAAAACGTAACGGCCGGATCGTGATTGATGGCCTCCGTATGCATGGATTTGATAATGGTGATCCGATCGGCGATCTTGGCGGTATGGGGAACGAGCTCGCTAAACCACGCCCCTGATTCGCCATGCTGCGCGAACTTGAACAGCGAGGGCGCGACCGGGAAGCTGGTTTGCGTGGCGGTCATTCCAGTCAGCCGCTGGCCCATGCGCACGGAATCCGGCAGCTCGGTCGCCCTGCGGTCGCGCAGGCCGGGCTTATAGTCGAACAGATCCATCTGTGACGGCCCGCCCGACTGGAATAGATAGATTACTCGTTTGGCTCTGGGCGGAAAATGAGGCAAACCGGGAAGGCCGCCGAGCGCGGAGTTGCTGCCCGCGGCCGGATTGGCTTCGGCGCCGCGTAGATCTTCGTTCAGTAGCGTTGCCAATGCGGCTACGCCCAAGCCCACGCTGGTCCGGCCGAAGAAGTGCCGGCGCGTCAGCAGCAGTTGGCGTTCACTCTGCGGGTCCATAGTCATTCCTTGCTAACCACTTCATCCAAATTCAAAATGAGGCTGGCCACGGTGGTATAGGCGGCCAGTTCGGCGCGATCAAGCTCGTCCGGGCAGGGCGATTCTCCCGTGCTGATCAGCTCGACGGCGGCCTTCGAGTTCTCGCGATATGTATTCAGATAATGCCGGAAGCTCTCGAGCAGAACGCGGGAGCGGCGGGCATCCGGAGCGTGCGCGGTGGCCAGACGGAAACCGTAGGCAATGCGCTCTGCCGGATTCGAGCCGCCCTCTTTCATCATGCGCTCAGCCAACACGCGCGCCGCTTCCACGAACGTCACGTCATTCATGAGATTTAGCGCCTGGAGCGGCGTGTTAGTGCGGGTTTCACGCACAATGCACATTTCCCGTCCGGCGGCGTCGAAGTTCATCATCGCCGGCGGCGGCACCGTTCTTTTCCAGAACGTATATAAACTCCTTCGATACAGGTCGGGGCCGGTGCCCTGCTTGTAGTCGTCGCCACCGGAAAGCTCCTTCCAGAGGCCCGCGGGCTGATACGGCTTCACCGATGGGCCGCCGACCCTCTCCACGAGCAGCCCGGAAATCGCCAGCGCCTGATCCCGAATGGCTTCCGCAGGCAGCCGGAAGCGAGGACCGCGTGCCAGCAGCCGATTATCCGGATCTTTCTGCAGCAGGTCCGGCCTGATCCTGGAAGACTGGCGGTAGGTGGCGCTCGTGACGATTAATTTCTGCATCGCCTTGACGTTCCAACCCGAACGGACAAATTCAGTTGCCAGCCAGTCAAGCAGCTCGGGATGGCTGGGCCATTCGCCTTGTGAGCCGAAGTCTTCGACAGTCTTTACCAGCCCGGTGCCGAAGTAGGATTGCCAGAACCGGTTCACTGTTACGCGCGCTGTGAGCGGGTTTGAGGGATCAACAAGCCAGCGCGCGAAGCCCAAGCGGTTGTTGGGCGCGCCAGGGGGCAGCGGCGGCAGGACGGCAGGCAGACCGGGCGTGACCTTCTCGCCAGGCTTATCGTACGCGCCTCGAATCAGTACATGGGTCTCCCGCGGCACGGGGCGCTCCTGCATCACCATGACCGTCGGGAAGCTGGCCACCAACTTTTCCCGGGCGTGCCGCAGCGTCCTCAGCCGGAGGTGTGTTTCCTGGATTTGCTTCGGCGCGGCTGTATCGATAAAGCACCAGGCCAGCTTGTTGGATTCTGCCGGCAAGCGCTGGCCAGGTGCTTTGCGAGCAATCTCGTCGATCGGAGCGGCCGTTGCCATGACGGCACTTTCAGCCGGTGTAAGCACGCGGCGATAAAGGTGTACGTCCGCTATTTCACCGCGGAAGCGATATTCCGGACCCCCGCCGGCGCCAATGCGCAGCGGCTCCTTGGAGCTGAAGTCCTGGTTGAGCTCATCCAGCAGGTAATTCAGTTTCTGCGGCTCACCGTCAACCCAGACTTTGACTCCATCAGCGACCCGTGAACCGTCATAGGTCGCCGTAATCTGGTGCCAGCGATCGAGCGCGATGGGCTGCGCGGTTTCTACTCGTAAGGCGTCGTCGAGCCACCGCACTGCAAGGTTCACCTGAACTTTTCCGTTTTTCAGCAGCAGGCTGTAGCCGGCGGGCTCTGCGGCGTCCCGCGAGCGCGCGAGAATTGCGCCGTCGGACGCCGCGGGGCGCACCCAGGCAGCGAGCGTGAACTTATCGTAAAAGCCGAAATTGGCGACATCGCCGGCTTCAATATAGCTCTTGCCGTCCAACGAGACCGCCTGCCCCTGCGGACCGGCTGCAAAGCGCGCCTGCCCATCTTTCACGCGCGGCTCGGGCTTTTTTCCGGCTGGGCCGTTCGGGATCTCGCCTGCAATCGATCCATCAAGCGCATAACGGGCCTCCAGACCGTCCGATATCGACCAGCGCAGGTCTTTGCGCCCGCGTATCTTCTTTTCCCATTTGCGCTGAGACTTGATGCGTTTTGGTTCGATGCGGCTCACCGCCGCTTCGGCGTCATTTAACTGGCGGTCGAGCGCTGCCAATTCAGCTTGCTGGCCCGCCGTCGGGGCTTGAATCAGCGGCGGCGAGTTGCCGTATTTCCAGGCCTTGCCTTTTTCCGGAATGTTATTGAAATAGGCGAAGACCTGGTAGAACTCCTTCTGCGTAAACGGATCGTACTTGTGATCGTGGCACCGCGCGCATCCGAGCGTGAGCCCCAGAAACACAGTGGCTGTCGTGTCCACGCGATCCACGACGTATTCCACCGCGTACTCCTCCGGAATGATTCCGCCTTCGCCGTTGCCTCGATGGTTGCGATTGAAGCCGGTCGCGATGCGCTGATCGAGAGTGGCATTGGGCAGCATGTCGCCCGCAATCTGCTCAACCGTGAATTGGTCGAACGGCATGTTCCTGTTGAAGGCATCAATCACCCAATCGCGCCAGCGCCACATGATCCGCTCGCCATCAGTCTGATATCCGTTGGTATCCGCGTAGCGCGCAGCGTCCAGCCAGCGCACCGCCATCCGTTCCCCATAGCGCGCGCTTGCGAGCAGCCTATCGACTACTTTTTCATACGCCTGCGGCGAGGAGTCTTTCAGGAATGCATCCACTTCAGCGGGCGTTGGAGGCAAGCCGGTCAGATCAAGTGTTACGCGTCTGATGAGGGTGGCGCGATCTGCTTCCGGCGACGGAGCGAGGCCTTCGCGCTCCAGCCTGGCGAGGACGAAACGATCAATTCCATTGCGCGGCCAATTTGTGTCGCGTACCTGGGGTAGCGGAGGATGTTTCGGCGGAAGAAACGACCAGTGCTTTTCCCATTTTGCGCCCTGCTGGATCCAGCGCTGGATCAACTCAATTTCGCGCGGTGTGAGCGTGACGCCCGAGTAGGCTGGCGGCATGCGCAGCGCTTTATTGGACGCGGTGATGCGCCGCACCATTTCACTGCGCGACGGATCACCGGGCACGATTGCGAAGCGCCCGCCGAGATCCGCCTTTGCCCCGGACTCGACATCGAAGCGCAGTTTAGTTTTGCGGTTTGCCTTGTCCGGCCCGTGGCACGTGTAGCACTTATCGGAAAGGATCGGCCGAATGTCCCGATTGAATTCTACGGCTTCTCCATTCGTCTCGTTTTGCGCCGCCGGCGCCAGCGCGCCGCCGGCTACGATCAGAAGGAGCGCAGCCGGACCGCCCGTAAATGCGGAAGAACACAGCTTCATCGAATACAGGCATCCTCGAATGCATTGTATATCAAAAGCGGCACCCGCTACTTTCAGCTACAATCGGCCTTCTGTCCGCTGTTAGGAGACGATCATGTATTCACGCAGAGATTTCGGCAAGATTGCGGCCGCAGCACTGGGAACTTGTGTGGCTGCCGGGAAACCCAATTCACGGATCAAGGGAGTGCTGATCGGTGTTCAGTCCTACAGTTTTCGCGACCGCCCGCTCGATCGCGCGATAGACGCGATGGTTGAGATTGGTTTGAGCGAATGCGAGCTCTACCAGGGCCACGTAGAGGCATCCGGACGCGGAGGCCGAAGCCGCGAGGAGCTGCGAAAATGGCGCCTGGAAACGCCGCTGGATACGTTCCATGAAGTGCGGCGGAAATTCGATAAGGCCGGGATTGAGCTCTATGCCTATAACTACAGTTTCCGGGACGATTTTTCCGACGAAGAAATCGCCCGGGGATTCGAAATGGCCAAAGCCATGGGAGTGCGGTATATCACCGCGTCGTCAACGCTAAGCGCGGCCCGGCGCGTTGCGCCTTATGCGGAGAAAGCAGGCATCATTGTCGCGATGCACGGCCACTCCAATGTAACCAACCCGAATGAATTCGCGAAGCCGGAAAGCTTCGAAGCGGCAATGAAGCTATCAAAACAGTTCGCGGTGAACCTGGATATCGGACACTTCTGGGCCGCCGGCTATGATCCGGTCGATTACATACGCAAGCATCATGACAAGATCGTCACCCTGCATATCAAGGACAGGAAGAAAAATCAGGGCGAGAATTTTCCTTTCGGCGAGGGCGATACGCCGATCAAACAGGTCCTTCAGCTTCTAAGAGATGAAAAGTACCGGATACCGGCGAATATCGAATACGAGTACAAAGGAGAGGACACCATCGCCGAGGTCCGGAAATGTTTCAATTCTTGCAAGCAAGCTCTGGCTTAGAGAAGCCATGCGTATCAGTTTTGACTTATTTCTAAGAAAATGTTGCTAATTTGCCCGAAATATATTAAAAAATAGATGCCAGGCACGAGCAGTTAGCGTGATTTGGCCACACGCCGTGCGCAACATCGAAATATGTACCTGCTAAGACCCGATGCGGAGCCGCGTTGTCCGCGCTGCGGCACGACCCGGCTGGGTATTTTGAAGAAGCGGGACCCGATCGACCGCTATTATTCAACCTTCGCGGGCTGGATCCGGAAGGTGCTGGGCGGCGCGCTCTACCACTGCCGGACGTGCCGTTTGCAGTTTTACGATTGGCCGAAAGGGCAAGGGAGCCCGATTTTCAGGCCAGGGCGGGATCGATCTTCTCCGGATCAAGTCCCAGCTCCGCGAATGCGGTCTTGACCCGCTTGACTTCGAAGCGGCCGTCGCGAGCCAGGCGAGAGAGCGCTGCGGCTGCAATTGATTCCGCATTTACTTCAAAAAATCGCCGTAGGTGTTCGCGATTGTCGCTGCGCCCGAAACCGTCCGTTCCCAATGCCTCCAGGCGCCCGGGGAGCCACGGAGCTACCTGGTCCGCCACGATCTTCATATAGTCCGTCGCGGCCACAATGGGACCTTCCGCGCCTTCCAGAGCCGAGAGCAGATAAGGTTTTCGTGGCGGCTGGTCCGGATGCAAGCGGTTCCACCGCTCGGCTGCCAGGGCGTCCCGCCGCAGTTCGTTGTAGCTGGTCACGCTCCACACGTCGGCTGCAATGTCGTACTTTTCCGCCAGAATTTTTTGCGCGCGCAACGCTTCGTTGAGGATCGGCCCGCTTCCAAAGAGCTGCAGTTGTGCTTTTCCATTCTCCGCGGGTTTGAGGCGGTAAATGCCCTTCAAGATGCCTCCTATAACACCGTCGGGCATCTTCGGCATCGCGTAGTTCTCGTTGTACAGGGTGAGATAGTAGAAGCGGTCCTCTTGTTCCTGGTACATGCGGCGGATGCCATCTTGAATGATCACGGCGATCTCATACGCGTACGCGGGGTCATAGGTGGCGCACGTCGGGACAGTGCTTGACAGCACGATACTGTGGCCGTCCTGGTGCTGGAGGCCTTCACCGGCAAGCGTAGTCCGGCCTGCGGTGCCGCCCATCAGGAATCCCTTGCCGCGGGCATCCGCGAACGCCCAGATGAGATCGCCCACCCGCTGAAAGCCGAACATCGAGTAATACGTAAAGAACGGTACCATCGGCACCTGGTAATTCACGTACGCTGTACCGGCGGCTGTGAAGGAAGCCATTGAGCCTGCCTCGGTAATGCCCTCCTCCAGTATCTGGCCGTCCTTCGATTCCTTGTAGTAGAGGAACATCTCGGCGTCGTGCGGTTTGTAAAGCTGTCCTTGGCTGGCATAGATACCGAACTGTCGGAACAGCGACTCCATACCGAAAGTACGAGCCTCGTCGGGAATAATCGGGACAATGTACCGCCCGATCTTCGGATCTTTTAGCAGCAGAGTGAGCACGCGGACGTAAGCCATGGTCGTGGATACTTCCCGGCCCTGCGTGCCGGCCAGCGGCTCGGAGAAATAATCGAGCGAAGGCGCTTCAATGCTGCCGGCGGTAGCGCGGCGATACGGCATGTATCCGCCGAGCTGCCGCCGTCTTTCCTGCATGTACGCAATTTCAGGGCTGTCGGCGGGAGGCCGATAGAATGCCGCGTTCCGTGCCGCCTCGTCCGGGATTGGAATTTCGAAACGAGAGCGAAACTGCGCGATTTCCTGCTCGTTGAGCTTCTTCTGCTGATGAGTGATATTGCGGCCCTCGCCGGCCTCGCCCAAGCCATATCCCTTGATGGTCAGCGCCAGTATAACGGTGGGCGCCCCCCGGTGCTCGACCGCGGCTTTGTAGGCGTTGTAAACCTTTTTCGGATCGTGCCCGCCCCGCCGGAGGCGGATCAGTTGCTCATCACTGAGGTGCGAAACCAGCTCCAGGAGTTCCGGATGTTTGCCAAAAAAATTCTGCCGGAAATATGCGCCGTCCTTCGTGACGTAGGTCTGAAATTCCCCATCGACAACCTCAGCCATGCGTCTGGCCAGCAGACCATGCGTATCGCGAGCCAGAAGGTCGTCCCAATCCTCGCCCCACAGCACCTTGATTACGTTCCAGCCCGCTCCGCGGAAGGCTGCCTCCAGCTCCTGCACGACCTTTCCGTTGCCGCGCACCGGCCCATCCAAACGCTGAAGATTGCAGTTGATGACGAAGATGAGATTGTCAAGCTTTTCACGTGAGGCCAGCGTCAGGGAGCCCATCGACTCCGGCTCATCCATCTCTCCATCGCCCAGGAACGCCCAAATCTTGCGGGGCGAGTGCGGAATGAGCCCGCGGTTTTCCAGGTATCGCATGAATCGCGCCTGGTAAATGGCATTGATGGGGGCCAATCCCATCGATACAGTGGGAAAACGCCAGAAATCGGGCATCAGCCACGGATGAGGATAGGAAGGCAGCCCGGGCTCCTCACGGAGCTCGTGCCGGAAGTTCTCAAGGTGCTTCTCGGTCAAACGGCCTTCGAGAAAGGCCCGGGCGTAGACGCCTGGCGAGGCGTGTCCCTGAAAGTAGACCAGGTCGCCCGGCTGGTCGCCGTGGCGCGCGTGGAAAAAGTGATTGAAGCCGACTTCAAGCAGAGTCGCCAGCGACGCATAGGTGGAAATGTGGCCGCCGATGCCGGGATCGTACTTATTTTGCCGCACCACCATCGCCATGGCGTTCCAGCGCGTCAGCCCTTTGATTCGCCGCTCGATCGCGCGGTCACCCGGATATGGAACCTCTTCCTCCTCCGGAATGGTGTTTACGTAGGGTGTATTGAGCTGGACCGGGATATTGGCTCCGGAGACGCGAGCCCGTTCCGTGAGCCTCTCGAGCAGGTAAGCCGCGCGATCCGGACCCGCCTCGTCCAAGACCTCGTCCAGTGCCTGCAACCACTCGGAAGTCTCCTGCGGGTCCAGGTCTGACACACGCTCGTTCAGTTTTTGGTGCATGGATACTTTCATTATAGTGAAGGGCCCGCGCGCCACGATGATGAGCCAAATGCGGGAAAACCGATCGAAGTTACGTTTAAGCTCCCTCTAGCCGCCCTTTACCAAGGGCGGTATCCTTAGGGTGCGATGCCGCCCAAGGCAGCGCCCTCCGGCGGCCCGAGGCCGTTCCGTGACCCTTTCGTGGCTGATTCGTCAAAACGTACAAGAGCGATGCAAGCATGTTCCGAAGAAGCCGCAGAGTCGGAACGTATGATACAGGAGACAGGAAGCGCGGCAGGAGCGCGGGCAGGCAGCAATTTGGATGAGCTGGCGCTGATTCGCGCGGCACAATTGGGCGACCAGGGCGCCTTTGAGCGCCTGGTGCGCGCGTACGACCAGACCGTGCTCCGGCTGGCCATGAACCTGCTTCGCTCTCCCGAGGATGCGCGAGATGTGTATCAGGAGGCCTTCCTGAGGGTCTATCGCAATATCGATTCGTTTCGCTTCGATTGCAGCTTTCATACCTGGCTGTACCGGATTGTGACTAATATCTGTCTGGACTACCTGCGCAAGCGCAAAGTACGTAGGGAAGAGGCGACGGTGGTGGAAACGAGCGAGGGGCCGCTGGACCGTTTGAACGAATTCGAGGAGGAAGGCCCGCACGCCGATCCGGAGCGCGCGCTCTGGAACCGGCAGCTTGGCCAGCGGATCGCCGACGCATTGAACGGGCTTACTCCTCGGGAACGCATGGTTTTTGAGCTGCGGCACTATCAAGGGATGCGGCTGCGCGGCATCGGAGAAGTACTCGGTACAAGCGAGGAAGCAGCCAAAAACTGCCTGTTTCGGGCGACGCAGAAAATGCGATCGGTGTTGGGAGATTTTGTATGACATGTGAATCCGCAGGTCGGGCGATTCCGCTGTATTACTATGGCGAGCTGGCCGCGCCCGAAGAGGAGCAGCTTGAAGAGCACCTTGCGAGCTGCAGCGGCTGCCGGGAGGAACTGGAGCGGCATAGGGTCCTGTCGGAGACTCTGACTGCCCATCGCGTGCCGGATTCGCCGGCGCTGCTGGAAGAATGCCGCCGGGAGTTGATGAGCGCTGTGCGCATGGAATCGCAGCAGCGGCAGCGGCCGCGGGAATCACGCCCCAATGAAGCCTGGGCGATGCTGCGCCAGGGGTTGGCCGGTCTCTTGATGCCCGTGACGCGTTTGCGCGTGCCGTTGGGAGCGGTGACGTTAGTTGCACTGGGCTATTTCTCGGCGCGCCTGACCACAGACAGGCCAGTGCCCGGAAATCTTGCCGGCTTTGCTCCTGAGCCGGTGATTTCCGCCGTGCGCTCGGTTCAGCCGGATGCCTCCGGCCGGGTGCAAATTGCGGTAGACGAAACCCGGCGTCGCGTTATCAGCGGCGGGCTGGATGACGGCACGATACAGAGGCTGCTGTTGGCGGCCGCTCGCGATGAAAACAACCCCGCCGTCCGCGTGGAATCGATCGACGTCCTCAAGAGCCGTCCGGCTTCCGATGAAATCCGGGCTGTGCTGTTGTTTGCGGCTGCGCGCGATCCAAATCCGGGAGTGCGTCTGAAGGCGCTCGAAGGTTTGAAGCCGTTTGCTTCTGAGCCGGAAGTCCGTAAGACACTGGCGCAGTTGCTGCTCGAGGACGAGAATCCGGGCGTGCGTATCCAGGCGATCGATATGCTGATGCAGCACCGCGATGGCTCCGTAGTAGGCGTTTTGCAGAATGTGGTCGAGCGGGAGAACAACAGCTACGTGCGTTTGAAGTGTGAAAAGGCGTTGCGTGACATGAACGCATCGATCGGGACGTTCTAGGTGACCCTGATGCTGAGACGAGTGACATTGGGACTGGCGGTTTGTGCTGCAGCTTGGGCACAGCCTGCCCCCACGCGCGAAGGCGGTTATTGGGTGCGCAGAGTGACGGGGCAAGAAGAGCTGCCGGCTTCGGCCCGGCTGCGCATCACCTCGCGGGGACCGGTCACCGTGTCAGGCGCGCAGCAGAAAACGATGGATTATACCTTCACCATGCGAGTGAAGGCCGATACGGCAGAGGAAGCCACCCGGCTGTTTCGAGAATTTGGCGTCCACTTCGCCAGACGCAACGACGAGGCGACTCTGACGATGCGACGCGGAGCTGGAAGCGGCGAGCTAAATGTGAAGGTTTCTCAGTCGCTGCCGGAAGTCGCAATCGTCAGTACCGAGGGCGAGATCGCCGTCCGGCATCTGGATGGCGCGGTGGATGCTGCAACCGGCGGCGGCGCCATCCGGGCCGATCGGATTGGCGGAGCTTTTACTGCGCGCACTGGCGGCGGCGAAATCTCCCTGGACAATATGGGGGGGGCAGCGCATTGTCAGACAGGCGGCGGCCGGATCACTGCCGGAATGGTAGCGGGTGACGTAAGATTCGAAACTGGAGGCGGCGATATCATCGCGCGCCATGTGGGTGGTATCGCCAGGGTTTCAACGGGCGGCGGCAGTATTCGGATCGAACGAGCCGGTCACGAGGTGATTGCCGCAACCGGCGGAGGGACGATTGACGTTGGCGAAGCGGGCGGTACGGTCACGACGCGCAATTCCGGCGGGCCGGTCCAGGTCGGTTCCGCCAGCGGTGTACGCTGTGAAAACGGGGCTGGCGGTATTCGCCTCCAGAACGTCTCCGGCAGTCTCCGCGTCTCGACCGCCTTCGGCAATATTGTTGCGCAGCTTTTGCCCGGGCGGCCGCTTGCCGATTCCTCTCTCACGACGGCCAATGGTGACATTACAGTGCTGATCCCGTCCAATGTTGGGGTGATGATCCAGGCTCACAATGCATCGGCAGACAGCATACGGCGGATCGTCTCCGAGTTCCCGAATCTCGAAGTTCGCATCGCGGGAAGTCAGGTAGTCGCCGAAGGGCCGGTTAACGGCGGCGGCCCAGTGCTGCGGATCTCGGGAACCGGTGGAACGATCTTCATCAAGCGGCGATAGCAAGGGAGAAAGATATGAAGAGGTCAAGTCAATGGTTTGCGTTGCTCCTGATCGGAGCCGCAGGCGCAATCTGCCTGTCCGCACAACCGGACGAAGCACCCGAGCGGAAGACCAAGGACCGCAAAGCGTATGTCACGCGGCAGGGAAGCAGCTTTCTTGGAATCGGCGTCAGCGAAATTGATGCGGAACGCGTGAAGGCGCTCAACCTGAAGGAAGAGCGCGGCGTCGAAGTCACCAGCGTGGAGGAAAACGGTCCCGGCGCCAAGGCCGGGCTCAAGCAAGGTGATGTCGTGCTCGAGTACAACGGCGAACGCATCCAAGGTATTGAGCAGTTCGTGCGCCTGGTGCGCGAAACACCGGCAGGCCGGCAGGTCCGGCTGCTCGTGTGGCGCAACGGCGGGGCGATCACGCTGACTCCTACCATAGAGTCCCGGCCCGCGCGTTTCTCTTTTCACGGCCCGGATGGCGAGAGCTTCTCCTTCAACTTCCCCGAAATACCTCCGATCCCGCCGATCCCTCCCATGCCGGACGTCCCCACTGGGAACATGTCGTGGCGGAGTTCGTCCTTGGGTATCGAAAGCGAAGCCCTAACCCCACAGCTGGCGCAATACTTTGGCGTGAAGGAGGGCGTGCTGGTGCGCTCGGTGAATCCGGACTCACCCGCGGCGAA
>Ga0070741_10003179_pt1 | contig 41479 bp, 38 predicted proteins | sample Coa_R1_4_FD_66440 | JGI IMG/M metagenome (GOLD analysis project Ga0070741, IMG submission 66440) | Surface soil microbial communities from Centralia Pennsylvania, which are recovering from an underground coalmine fire - Coalmine... | ecosystem: Environmental > Terrestrial > Soil > Unclassified ... | reverse complement strand
TCTCGCTGGTGGAGCAGCTCGGCGGCGAGGTCGCGGCGGTGGCGTTCCTCATCGAGCTGCCCGCGCTGGAGGGCCGCCAGCACCTCGCCGGGCGCCGCGTGGTCTCGCTGCTGCAAGCGTAGAGCGGACTCAGCCGGCGGGGCGCTCGCGGGCCGGGCGCCGGGGCGGCTTGGCGGGGCCAGTGCCGACCGTACTGACGCCACTCCGTGGGGCCGCGTCGTGCGTCGGCGCCAGCACCTCATCGAGCGCCAGGCGCAGCGCCTCGAAAGGAAACGGCTTGGGCAGGTAAGCGGCCGCGCCCATAGTCTCGACAAGCCGCTGACCAAGCTGCGCCGGAATGGCGGACATGACGACGATCGGCACGCGCGGGGTGGCCGCCTGCGCCTGTAGGCGGGCGAGCACCTGGAACCCGTCGAGGCTGGGCAGCGCCGTGTCGAGCACGAGCACGTCAGGCCGCGCGCCGGCGGCGGCCGCGGCCAGCAGCGCCTCGCCGTCGCCTAGCTCCTGCACCTGGTGGCCGGCCTGCTCCAGATAGATGCGGAGCAAGGCCCGCGTGTGCGGCGGCCCCGGCTCGGTCGCCAGCAGCACCCTCGCCATTCGCCCCGCTCCGCGCGCGTGTCAGCCGTCCCCACCCCGGGGCAAGTCTACTGGCCCCGGGCCGGCCTGTCAAACCGCGTGACCGGGACGCGGCTACTCGCCGACGCCGCTGGCGCGGCCGCCGCCCGCGTCCTGGAGCTGGATGTTGATGTGCTTCATCTCGGTGAACTCGTACAGCCCCTCCAGGCCGTAGGAGCGCCCGAGCCCGCTCTGCTTGAAGCCGCCCATCTCGGCGTTCGGGTAGAGCCGGCCGAAGGTGTTGATCCACACCATGCCCGAGCGCACCTTCTTCGCCACGCGCATCGCCTTGTTGATGTCGCTCGTGTACACCGCCGCGGCCAGGCCGTAAACGGTCGCGTTGGCGACCTCGCAGGCTTCCTCTTCGTCCTTGAAGCTCAGCACCGAGACGACCGGCCCGAAGATCTCCTCCTGGGCGATCTTCGCATCTACGGGCACGCGGTCGAAGACGGTGGGCGCCATGAAGTAGCCCTTGCCCAGCTCGCCCTCCGTCACCCGCTCGCCGCCGACCACCAGCTCGGCCTCGCGCTTGCCCACGTCCACGTAGTCGAGCACGCGGCGAAGCTGCCCCTCGTTGATCACCGGCCCGACCTGCGTGCCCTTCTGCAGGCCCGGGCCGACCCGCAGCTCGCGCGCGGCCTTGCTGGCCTGCTCGATGAAGCGGTCGTGGACGCTCTCCTGCACGAGGATGCGCGTGCCCGCCACGCAGACCTGCCCGGCGTGCCACAGCGAGGCGCCCGACAGCGCGCTGCGCACAGCGCGGTTGAAGTCGGCGTCGGGGAAGATGATGCTCGGCGACTTGCCGCCCAGCTCCAGCGACACCTTCTTCAGGCCGTCGGCGGCCATGCGCATCACTTCCTTGCCGGTGCTGGTGTCGCCCGTGAAGGAGATCATCTCCACGTCGGGATGCTTCACCAGCTCCGAGCCGACGGAGCCGCCGGGGCCGATCACGAAGTTCACGATGCCCTTCGGAATCTCGGGGATGTCGTCGATCATCTGGATGAACTCGGCGGTGGCGCCGGGCGTCAGGCTGGCCGGCTTGACGACTACCGCGTTGCCCGTGGCTAGCGCCGGCGCCAGCGAGCGCGTGAGCAGCGACAGCGCCATATTCCATGGGACGATGATCGAGACGACGCCGATCGGCTCGCGCATCAAGATCGCCATCTCGTTCGGGCCGAGGTTGATCGAGCGACCGTAGACGTTGCGCGCCAGGCCGGCGTAGTACTCGAGCGCGTCGGCGCCGCGCATCACCTCGGCGCGCGAGATGGCGAGCGGCTTGCCGCCCTCGCGCGTGAGCAGCGGCGCCAGCCAGTCCACGCTGCCGCGCAGCGCCTCGGCCAGCTTGTACAGCGCTTTCGCGCGCGCCACGGCGTTGTCGGCCCAGTCGCTGTGCTCGAACGCCTGCTTCGCGGCCGCGACAGCGGCGCGCGCATCCTCCACCGTCGAGTTCGTGGCGTAGTAGACCAGCTCGCCGTTCGCCGGATCGTGGACCTCCAGCCGGCCGTTCCCGCTCGCCTCGCGCCACTCGCCGCCGATGTAGTTGCGATACGTCTTCACGCCCTCGGCGATCATGGCTCCCCCTCTTGGGTAATCTCACCAGCGTCACGCTGCCTCCATTCTAGCCTATTGACGTCGCCCTCTCGGCCGCGCCGCCCGCAAGCAGGCGGCCACCTGGCCCGCGGTTTGCAGCTATGCTCACGCCGCGGCGGATGCCGCGGGAGCCAGCCGCATGCGCCCACGCGGCGCGCGGGGCGTGGGCGCCCTGACCGACGCGCGATCGCCTGCGAGGCTGGCGCGCAGCAGGGGCGGCCGATGCGTGCCGCGGGAAGCAGCGCCCGCACGAGAGGAGTCAGTCATGGCGAAGCTACGCATCTTGTCGTCGGTGGGCGACAGCACGGTGGAGTGGGACGCGGCGCGCGTGCGGGACGGCGACCCCGAGGCGCTCGCCGCGGTGCGCGAGGCGGAGCGTATCTTCGCGGAGCAGCGGGCGCGGGGCGCCACGGCCTTTGTCGTCACGCCGGACGCGCCGGCGCGCCGCATCGACGAGTTCGACCCGGCGGCCGAGCACCTGGTGATCGTGCCGCGCGTGGCCGGGGGGTGATGGCGCGCGCCCCTTGTCCGCTCACGATGAGCATCAAGTAGCGCCCTCGCGCCAAGCCCTCGCCCCAAGCCCTCACCCCAACCCCTCTCCCTATGGGAGAGGGGCTTTTTCTTCTCCCCCTGAGAAGGCACCAAATTCCCTCTCCCCCTGGGAGAGGGGCGGGGTGAGGGCGTCCCACTCCCTCTCCCCCTGGGAGAGGGCTGGGGTGAGGGCGCGCCCGCAGCCGGGAACCGTTCTGCCGCCGCGCGCGTACATTGGTTGGATAGCCCCTCGCTGCCGTGGGGGGGCTGCCCCCTGGTGAGCTATACGGGGAGGTGCCAGAATGGGGCCGGTCGGGGGCGAGCCCGCCGCGCGCCGGCGGCGCGGGAGCGTGGGGAGACGACAGATGGTCCGGGGCTGTCCGCTGTTCGGGCTGTTGCTGATGATGAGCTTCGTGCTCGGAATCCTCGCCGCGCCGGAGGCGCGCGAGGCGGGGCCGGCCACGGTGCTGGCCAGCCCGCTGGCGATCGAGGCGGCCGCCGCGAGCGCGGGCAGTACGGACCCAGGCGCGCCGCTGGCGGCCCGCGGCCCCCGCCCGCCGGGGGCGCCGCGGCTGGCGCAGGGCGACAGCACGGCTTGCGGCCCATCTACCGCGACCGCCGCGCCCGGCTGCCTGCTGCCCGGACAGCCCTGCCCGCCGGACGCCACCGGGCCAGGCTGCCGGCCGCCGCCGCGCCCGCCCATCGCGCCACCGAGCGCCGGCGTGCGCATCGAGAGCGTGGCGGTGGACGCGACGGTGAGCGATGGCGTCGCCACCACACGCGTCACCCAGACCTTCCGCAACAGCGGCGACCGCGACCAGGAGGCGGTCTACGTCTTCCCGCTGCCCGGCGACGCCGCGGTGAGCGACTTCGCGCTGTGGGTGGACGGCGAGCGGTGGGAGGCCGAGCTGCTGGACCGCGACCGGGCGCGCCAGCTCTACGAAAGCATCGTGCGCCAGCGGCGCGACCCGGCGCTCCTGGAGTACGTTGGGCGGGGCGCCTTCCAGGCGCGCATCTTCCCGGTGCCGCCCGGCGGCACCCGCCAGGTCACGCTGGAGTACACGCAGGCGCTCGCCGCCGACGCGGGCACTACGCGCTACAGCTACCCGCTCGGCGCCACGGCCAGCGCCGGCGATCCCCGCGCCGCCGCGCCCGGTCCGGGCGCGCCGCTGCAGAGCCTGGCCGCCACCGTGCGGCTCCGCTCGGCGCAGCCGCTGCGCGCCGTCTACTCGCCCACGCATGACGTGGCGGTGCAGCGCCCGAGCGAGAACGAGGCGGTGGTGAGCTTCGAGGCGGCGAACGTCGTGCCGCGCGGCAGCTTCGATCTCGTGTACAGCGCCGGCCGCGACGCCGTGAGCGCCACGCTGCTCTCCTACCGCCGCGCCCCCGAGGAGGGCACCTTCCTGCTGGTGCTGGCGCCGCCGCAGCGCGCCGAGCAGGTGGCCGCCAAGGACGTGCTGCTGGTGCTCGACACGTCGGGCAGCATGCAGGGCGTGAAGATCGAGCAGGCGCGCGCCGCCCTGCGCTACGTGCTGGAGCACCTGAACGCCGACGACCGCTTCAACGTCATCAGCTTCAACAGCGTCGTGGATAGCTTCGCGCCGGGTCTGCAGCCGATGGCGGCGCGGCCGGATGCGCTCGCCTACGTGGACGGGCTGCGCGCGGAGGGCGGCACGAACATCCACGAGGCGCTGCTGACGGCGCTGCGCCAGGCCGAGCCCGAGCGGCCGACGCTGCTGGTCTTCCTGACCGATGGGCTGCCTACCAACGGCGTGACCGACATCAACCGCATCATCCGCGACGTGGGCAACGCCGTCACACCGAACGTGCGGCTGTTCGCCTTCGGCGTCGGCTACGACGTGAACACCGTCCTGCTCGACCGTCTGGCGCGCGAGAACCACGGCACGTCGGACTACGTGAAGCCGGAGGAGAACCTGGAGGAGCGGCTGAGCGCCTTCTACACGAAGGTCGCCTCGCCGGTGCTGACCGACCTGCGCCTCGACCTTGGCCGGCCGACCCACGATCTGTATCCTGACCCGCTGCCCGACCTCTTCGCGGGCCAGCAACTCCTGGTGGTCGGGCGCTACGCGAGCGGCGGGCCGACGACGGTGACGCTGGAGGGCACGATTGACGGCCGCCGCGAGCGGCTGACGTTCGACGACCTGACGCTGGTGGACGACGACCGCCGTCAGAGCTACCTGCCGGGGCTGTGGGCGACGCGCCGCATCGGCTATCTGCTCGATCAGCTCCGACTGCTGGGCACGAACCGCGCGCTGGTGGACGAGGTCGTGCAGCTCAGCACGCGCTATGGCATCGTCACGCCGTACACGTCGTTCTTCGTGAACGAGCAAGTGGACCCGACGAGCCAGGCGGGCCAGCGCGCGGCGGCCGAGGCGGTGCAGCGCAACCTGGCCGCGGCGCCGGCCACGGGCGCGGCGGGCGTGGCCGCGAGCGACGCGGCGCGCGCGCTGCAGCAGGCGCCCGTGGCCGCGCCGAGCCCACCGTTGCTGCCGCCCCCGCCGGCGGCGCCCACCGGGACCGTGGCGGGCGGCGCGCCGCTCGGCTTCACGCCGCCCGGCGCCGGGGCGGCGGGGACGGCCCAGCCGGCGGTGAACGTGGCGGACCGCCTGCAGCGGGTGGGCGACCGGGCGTTCGTGCTGCGCGACGGCGTCTGGACCGACACGACCTACAGCGCCGGCCAGGAGACGCGGCGGGTGGCGTTCGGCAGCGACGCCTACTTCGCGCTGCTGGCCGAGCGGCCGGAGCTGGCCGCCTACTTCGCGGTCGGCGAGCGCGTGATCGTCGTCCTCGACGGCCAGGCCTACGAAGTGCTGAGTGCTGAGCAATGAGTGCTGAGTGGCGATGAGCGACGATTCGGCGCTGCTCGGCCAGCAGGCCAGGCGCGATCGGGCGGAGCGAGCGGCGCTGCCCGGCGAGGCGGCGGGCGAGGCCATCGCTCAGCCCGCCGCGCTCGGCACGCAGCACGCGGAGGAGCGGGCGCTGGTGCGCGCGGCGCAGGGCGGCGACCTGGCCGCCTACGAGGCGCTGGTGCGCCGCTACGAGCAGGTGGCCTTCCGCGTCGCGTATCTGGTGCTGCGCGACGCCGCCGAGGCGGAGGACGCGGCGCAGGAGGCGTTCGTGCGCGCGTACCGTGCGCTCGGTCGCTTCCGCGCCGACGAGCCGTTTCGGCCGTGGCTGCTGCGCATCGTGGCGAACCAGGCGATCAGCGGGCGCCGCGCGGCCGAGCGCCGCGGCGCGCTGGCGACGCGCTACGAGCGCGAGGCGCGGGACGACCCGCAGCCCTCGCCGGAGAGCGTCGCCCTGGGCCACGAGCGGCGCGACGCCGTGCTGCGCGGACTGGCGCAGCTCAGCGCCGACGACCGGATGGTCTTGCACCTGCGCTACTTCCTCGACCTGGGCGAGGCCGAGGTGGCCGACGCGCTGGGCTGCGCGCGCGGCACGGTGAAGTCGCGCCTGCACCGCGCGCTCGGCCGGCTGCGGCCCGTGCTGGCGCGGGCATTCCCCGAGCTAGCGCCGCCGGCTGAGCGCGAACGGGAGATCCTCGCATGAGCGAGCCTACGCCCCGCGGCCCCACGCCGCCCGACGCGTTGGAGGCGCTGCTGCGCGCGGCCGCCGCCGACATGGACTACCCGCCGACGCCGCCGCTGGCCGGCGCCGTGCGCGCGCGTCTGGAGCGGGAGGCCGCCGCCCCGCCGCGCCGCCGCTGGTGGCGCGGGGACGCCCTCACCCCCGGCCCCTCTCCCAGGGGGAGAGGGGAGTCCGACCACCTCTCTCCCAGGGGGAGAGGGGGGTCTGGCCACCTCTCTCCCCGGGGGAGAGGGGAGTCAGGCCACCTCTCTCCCTGGGGGAGAGGTGGGGCCGGCCGCCTCTCTCCCTGGAGGAGAGGGGGGTCTGGCGCCATCTTCCCCCGGGAGAGGGCGAGGGGTGAGGGCGGGTCTCGCTGGGCGGCGCCGGGCCTGGCGGCGCTGGCGCTGGCGGTCCTGGCGGTCGTGTGGCTGCCGCGCAACGGCGCGCCGCTGGCGGGCGGCCGCGCGGCCGGCGAGGTGGCGCAGCGGCCCGTGGCGGCGTCCACCACCGCGCCGGCCGCGGCGGCCCCGGTGGCGGGACCCGCGGGACCGGGCCAGGCGGCCGCGCGCGGAGCCGTCTCACCGCCGGCCGCGGCGGCGAACCAGGCCGCGCCGGCCGCTGCCGCGCAGGGCACCGCGCGGGGCGCGGCGAGTGATTCCGCGGGAGCGGCCCCGGCCGCGGCACCGAGCGAGCTAGCGCCGCTTGCGCCGCCGGCCAGCGGTGGCGACCAGGCCCCGGGCGCGCCGGCCGTCGGGCCGGGCTGGGAGCCGGCGGGGTCGCTGGCCGAGGCGGAGGCGCGGGCCGGCTTCCAAGCGCTCGTGCCAACGGCGCTGGGCGAGCCGGACGCCGTCTACGCGCGCACTACGGGAGGCGGGGCGATCGAGCTGCGCTACGGCCCGCGGCCCGCTGGCTCGCCGTCGCTTGCCTGGGCCGTCCTCTCTGAGGCGCTGAACGACGGTGGGCGCAATATGCCTGATCGAGCCGAGCCGGTCTCCTGGGCGGGCGGCGTGGGCTGGTGGTTCTCGAATGAGGCCTCCCCGGGCGGCTTCCTGCTGTTCACTGAGGGCGGCCTCCGGCTCCGCCTCGACGTCCCGCTCTCGCGCGACGAGGCCGTCGCCATTGCGGCCTCGGTGGCGCCCGCCGCGGAGTAGTGCCCGGCCCGCCGCTGGCCTCGCACCGCTGGCTTCCCTGAGCGCGAGACCGCTCGCGAATTGCTCGCGTGGCCGGTCTGACCGGGGCTGGTGCCGCCCGGGGCACGAGACCGGCCCCCGGCGCGAGCGGTGAATAGGTTCACCGTGCGCGCGTAGCGAGCTTCACAGCGCCGCCCGCGCCCGATCGCTAAGCTACGAGCGAGGGCAAGCGTCATCGAGTGGCTCCCCGGGACAAGGAGGGAACACCTATGGACACCGCGATCAAGGCGCTCGTCGAAGGGCCGCTGTACCTGCTGCTCGTCGTCGCGGGGCTGGGGTTTCTGTTTCTGGCCGTGGCCGGCAAGGTCGGCGACCGCGTCAGCCCCGACAAGGCGGGGCGCCTGAGCGCGGGCGGGATCGGCGCCGGCTTGCTCGTGCTGGGCCTGCTCATGTCCGCATCGGCCGGCGCGCCGTCGCGGGCCGCGACCACCGCGGCGTCGAGCGCCGCGCCCAGCGTCCCGGCCGCCAGCGCCGCGCCCGACGCCCTAGCGGTCCCGCCTAACTCCGTGGCGGCGCCCAATGCGTCGATGAACAGCGTCCGGAAGTAGGGCGCGCCGGGCCCGTGGCGCGCTGGGCGGGCCTAGTCGGGGTACCGCGCGCTGACGACGATCGCCGCGCAGGCGATCAGCGTCTCGCTGCCGGGCACGCGCAGGCCGCCGTGCTCCGCGCGCACCGTGATCTCGCCGTGCGGCAGCTCGCGCTTCACGACCTCCAGGTCCACCGCCGCCGGGTCCGGCACGCCCACCGTCACGTCCACCAGCATGGTGCCGCCGCGCTCGCGGATCTCCTGCAGCAGCGGCAGGCTGGAGTGCCGCACGGCGTCGAACACCGCCCGGCACGCCGCCTTGGTGCAGTCCTCGCCGTGCAGGTCCACGCCCATCCCGAACTCCAGCACGTAGCGCACGGTGCTCATCAGTCGCTCCTCTCGTTCGTGGTGGGGGCTCGGGCGCCCCGCTGCCAGGCAACGCCGGCGCTGAATGCCGCGCCGGCGGGCTCAGTATACGCCGCGGCGTGGGGGCGAGACGCTCAGCGCGTTGTGCTACTATGCCTCTCAGCCGGCCTCCAGGGCCCCTCGCGGCGTAGCCTGGTCGCCTCCGGCGGCAGGAGGGTGCAGTGAAGCGTAGCACCGAGCGGATCCTCACCACCCATACGGGGAGCCTCCCCCGCCCCGACGCCCTGGCCGAGCGGATGCTGGCGAAGGAGGCCGGGCAGGCCGTGGACCCGGCCGAGCTGGAGACGCTCATCCAGGCGGCCACGACCGAGGCGGTCCAGCAGCAGGTGGCCTGCGGGGTCGACGTCGTCAACGACGGCGAGATGAGTAAGCCCGGCTACTCGAACTACGTGAAAGACCGCCTGACGGGCTTCAGCGGCCAGAGCGGCATGAAGCACCGGCCCGAGTGGGAGGACTTCCCCGAGTACTATCAGCTCAACCGCCAGGATGCGGCGCGCGCCAACTTGAAGACCCCCGCCTGCACCGGCCCGGTCCAGCTCGCGGACCCCGAGGCGGTCCACCGCGACATCGCGCGCCTGCGGGCGGCGCTGGCGGCGCTCGGCGACCAGCAGCCCGCCGACGTGTTCATGACGGCCGCCTCGCCGGGCGTCATCGCCCACTTCCTGGAGAACCAGTACTACGGTAGCGACGAGGCGTACCTCGCCGCGCTGGCGGACGCCATGCGGCCCGAGTACGAGGCGATCGCGGCCGCGGGCTTCGTCCTGCAGCTCGACTGCCCCGACCTCGCCATGAGCCGCCACATGGGCGCGAACGCTGCGCTGTCCGTCGAGCAGTTCCGCGCGAAGATCGCCATCCAGGTCGAGGTCCTGAACCACGCGCTGGCCGGCATCCCCCCCGAGCAGCTCCGCCTCCACCTCTGCTGGGGCAACTACGAGGGGCCGCACCACCGCGACGTGCCGCTGCGCGACATCCTGGACGTCGTGTTCCGCGCGCGGCCCAGCGCCATCTCCTTCGAGGGCGCCAACCCGCGCCACGGCCACGAGTGGGCGCTGTTCGAGGATGTGAAGCTGCCCGAGGGCAAGCTGCTGATCCCGGGCGTGCTCGACTCGACGACCAACTACGTCGAGCACCCGGAGCTGGTGGCCCAGCGCATCGTGCGCTACGCGCGCCTCGTCGGCCGCGAGAACGTCATCGCCGGCACGGACTGCGGCTTCGGCACCTTCGTGGGCCGGGCGCGCGTGGACCGCCGCATCACCTGGGCGAAGCTCCAGGCGATGGCCGAAGGGGCGCGGCTGGCGTCGCAGCAGCTCTGGTGAGCGCGCGGCCGGACGCTCGCGGCCCGGCTCTTTCCTCGCGGGAGAGGAGCCGGGCCGCGGCGCATTGGCGATCAGCTCTCGGGCAGGCGGCCGAGCTCGTTCAGCACGTCCTCGACGAGATCGGTGCCCCAGAGGGTGCCCTGGAGGACCGAATCGGGGACGGGCTGGGGGATGAGGCCCTGGCCACGGAAGAACTCGTAGCAGTAGAGCATCGAGCTGCGGTTGGGCAGGCCGTTCGGGTTGAAGTAGGGCGGCGTCATCGTGGCGACGGTGGCGGGATCAATGCCCGTGCCGCGGGCGATGACGTCGACGATCTCCGCGCGCGCCGCCTCGCCGCTCTGTCCGGCGACAGCGGGCAGGTAGTCGCGCAGGGCGCGCAGGTAGGCGCGTACGAAGCCGCGCGCGGCCGGGCGGTTGCTGTAGAGCGGGTCGGCGAAGCCGAGCGTGGCGATGGTGAAGTACGGGTACAGGTCGCCCAGGCCGATCGCGCGCACGGCGGTGCCCTGCTGCACGGCGCGCGACAGGAACGGCTCGACCATCATGGCCGCGTCCACGCTACCGTTGGCGAGCGCGCCGACCATGTCGGGGAAGGTGATCGGCTGGATGTTCAAGTCGTCGAGCGTGAGGCCGGCTTGCTGGAGGCCCACGGAGAGGGCGCAGGCGGTGGTGGTCGCCTTGCCGGGCGGCGTGATCGCCAGCGACAGGCTCCGCAGGTCCTCCAGGCCGTGCCAGCGGCCGGCGTCGTACACCGCGCGGCGCACCATCAGCGCCTGCTCGCTCTCGCCTGGCCGGTAAGTGCCGAGGTCCACGACGACGCGGGCGTTCACGCCGCGCGCGACCGCGTTCCACATGGCGGGGTTGGCGGGCATTGGCGCGGCGTCAAGCTGGCCGGTGGCGAGCGCCGGGATCATCTCGGAGGCGGAGCCGAAAGTGACGTGCTCGATGTCAATGCCTTCCTGGCGGAAGTAGCCGCGCTCCTCGCCCAGCCAGACGAGGGACTCGACGGCGAGCCGCTGGCCGGAGAGCCGCACGCGCGTGGGCCCCTGGGCGGGCGGGGCCGCGGCGGGCGCGGCCACGGCCAGCGCGGCCGCGGCGGGCGGCTCAGGGACGGACCAGGCGGCAGGGACCAGGGCGCTGAGCACGAGGAGCAGGGCGACAAGCCTTCTCGCGGCGCGCGCGCGGACAACCTGCATGACATTCCCCCTTCTGTGGTCTTTGGCGTGAGCGCGCGGCCCCCGCCGGCCGCCGCGCTGCCCCCGCATGATAGCGAAACGGCGGGCGCGGGGCGTCAGGGCATGAAGCTGCCCCCGTTCACGTCGAGCACGGCGCCGATGGCGTAGCTGGCGTCCTCGGAGGCGAAGTAGGCGACGGCGCTGGCGATCTCGGGCAGCTCCGCCCAGCGGCCGATCTTCGTCGGGCGCAGGCGCTCGCGCTGGCGCTCCTCGGGCAGCGCGCGGAACATCTGCTCGATGCGCGGGCCGCTGCGCGTGAAGCCGGGCGCGACGACGTTCACGGTAATGCCGAACGGCGCCAGCTCGCTGGCGAGCACGCGGGACAGGCCAAGCATGCCCGACTTGGCACTGGCGTAGGCGTAGCCGGCGATGGGCGGCACGATGGCGGTGCGCGCGGCCTCCGACGCCACGTTCACGATGCGCCCCCAGCCGCGCGCCTTCATGTGCGGCACGGCGGCGCGGCAGCACAGGAACACGCTCGTCAGGTTGCGGTCCAGCACCTCGTGCCAGGCTGCCTCCTCGAAGTCCTCGAAGCGCCGCGACGCCTGGACGCCGGCCACGCCGCCGGCGTTGTTCACGAGGATGTCGAGGCTGCCGGTCGTGGCGAGAGCGGCCTCGACCATGCGCTGCACGTCGGCCGCGCGGGTCACGTCGCCCGGGGCGGCGAAGGCGCGCAGGTCCTCGGCCTGGAGCGCGTCCACCACGCGCTGCACCGCGGCGGGGTCGCGGCTGTTGATGCCGACGACCTTGCCCTCGCGGGCGAGGCGCTCGGCGATGGCGCGGCCGATGCCCGAGGAGGAGCCGGTGACGAGCGCGGTGCGGAGCGGTGGGGCAGCCATAGGCGTTCTCCGTTAGCGGCGGCCGAGGATCGAGAGAGCGTAGTCGGCGAACGAGGTGTCGAAGTACTCGTCCACGTTCACCGGCGTGGGCACGTAGCCGTTGTCCACGAACCACTGCTGCAGGTCGCGGACGCTCTGTACGATCATCTGGCCGTTGGGATCGATAGCGGGAATGACGATCTTCTTGTACACGGCGGGGTCTTTGATGTTCGTGTGCTGGGTGAGGATCGCCACCACGGCGTCGAAGTCTTTGCCGTTCTGGAAAGCATCGTGGTAGTCGCGCACGCCGCGCAGGTAGGCGAGCAGGTAGCGCCGCCCGACCTCCTGCCGCTGGGTGATGACGGCGGGCGCGTAGGTGAGGAAGGTGCCGTGGATCGGGCCGAAGATCTCGTCCATCCCCTTCCAGCGGTGGGCGATGCCCCGCTCGACGGAGACGGTCGCCAGCGGCTCGGTGAGCACGGCGGCGTCGAGCACGCCGTTGGCGAAGGCGGCCGGCACGTCGGGGAAGGTGACGTACTGCAAGTCCACGTCGTCGGGCGCGATGCCGGCGAGGGCGAGCGTGCGCTGGACCTGCGAGTCCACCGTCGAGCCCTGGGCGATCGGGCTGATCCGCTTGCCGCGCAGGTCGGCCAGGTCGCGGATCGTGCCGTTGTCGTAGAGGTCCTGGCGCACCATCCACATCGTCGTGCTGCGGCCGGCTTCGGCGTGGCCGCTGTCGGCGACGAAGCGCAGCGGCAGGCCGCGGGCGAGGGCGTTGAAGATACCGGCGCCGGTGTCCACGCTCGCCACGTCGAGCTGGCTGGCGGCGATCGGCTGGAACATCTCGGCGGCACTGTTGAAGGGGATGGGCTCCACGTCGAGGCCCAGCTCGCGGAAGTAGCCACGCTCCAGGCCGATGAAGAGGGGCGCCGCGGTGACGCCGACGCTCGTGCCGACCTTTACCGGCTCGGGCGGGCTGAGGGGCGCGGGGGCAGCGGCGGTGGCAGAGCCAGCCGAGGCGGCCGGAGCGGCAGCGGCGGGGGCGCTGCCGCTCCCGGGGGCGGGGGCAACGGCGCTATTGCTCGCCGGCGCAGCGGCGGCGGGCGCGGCGGGCCTGGCCGGGGCGGACGAGCCGCCGGCCCCCGCGCCGCAGCCAGCGACGAGCGTGGCCGTGGCGACCAGGAGCGCGGCGAACCGCGACGGGCGGAGCGCGCGCGAGGCGAGCGCGGCAGACATCGGGGCCACCTCCTTTGTCCAGGCCCGATCCCGAGCGACGCCGTGCAGAAGCGTGCCGGGAGTCTACTGCGCGCGTTGCGGGGTGTCAATCGGGCGGCCTCGGATGATTGCGGCTCGCGGTGGCGGGCTTACCACATCGGGCTAACCGCCCGGATCGCGGCGTGAGTCTCGCCCGCTGCCCTGGAGCGCCGCGACGGTGTATGATCCGGGCCGCGGCTCAATGCCGGCGCCGCAAGCGCCCAAGTGCTCCGGCCCGGGTATAACTATGTACCATCTGCCTTCGCACCGGACCGCGAACAGCCTGTCACACGGGACGAGATGATCCGGCAGGTCTTCGCCTACGGTTGGGACGTGGCCGGGTCCGCCAGACGGTTGGGGGGAGTAGAGTGACGCTGGAGTTCTTGAGCGTGGTGGGGGAGACGGCGACGCCGACGATCGTGCGGCCGGACCTGGACGAGGACGTGCGCGCGCGGCTGCGGGCGCTGCCGCCGTACAAAGTCGTGGTGCTCGACTGCCAGTGCCACAGCTTCGACGACGTCGAGGTGGCGCTGTGCCGCATCATCCCCGGCATGACACGGGCGAAGGCGCACCAGCACGCCTGGGAGATCCACACGACCGGCGCTTCGGTGGTGGCGCGGGCGCCGAAGGAGCGCGCCGAGCTGTACCACGAGCAGCTCGCCGCCCGCGGCCTGCGGGTCACGATCGAGCCGGACTGAGGCCCCGCCTGCGAGCCTGCGAGCTATCGCGCTTGACCGCGCGCTGGGCCGCGCACTAAGATGGGGCGCCGCGCATCGCGGGCGCGGCGGGGCTGCCGACAGCGAGTGCGCGGAGGTGGCGGCGATGCGGCGCGGGGGCTCGCTCGCGTGGGCGCTCGTCCTGCTGGCGGCGCTGGCCTGCGGCGTGCCGAGCGCCGCGCCGAGCAGCGCCCCCGCGCTGCCGGTGTCGGCCGCGGCGGCGGGGGCGCCGACCACCGTCCCCACGGCCCCGAGCGCGCCCGCGCCGCCCCCTACGCCCGAGGCGCTGCGCTTCGGCATGAACACCCCGACGGCCAGCATCGCGCCGCTCTGGGTGGCGCACGACGAGGGCTTCTTCCGCAAGTACGGCATCGAGGCCGAGCTGGTGCCGATCCCCGGCGGCGAGCGGATCGTCGCGGCGGTCGTCTCCGGCGAGGTGCCGCTGACGGCGCTCGCGTCGTCGGCGCTGCTGGCGGCGGCGCTGGGCGGCGCGGACCTGACGTTCTACGGAAGCTGGTCGAACCAGCTCCACTATGGGCTATACGCGCGGCCCGACGTGGCGAGCGTGCAGGAGCTGCGCGGCAAGCAGGTGGCGGTGACGGGGCGGGCGGGCATCAACCGGCGCGCGATGGAGCTGGCGCTCGGCCGCAACGGGCTGGACCCGACGCGCGACGTCACGTACATCGCCGCGGGCCAGAGCACGGACGCGCTGACGGCACTCCTCACGGGGGCCGTGTCCGCCACGATGCTGACGCCGCCCACGAGCTTCCGCGCCGAGGACGAGGGCATGCGGCTGCTGGTGGACACCGAGGAGTACCACTACCCCACGATCCTCTCGGGCATCGCCGCCAGCCGCGCGTGGGTGACCGAGCACGAGGACCTGGTGCGGCGGGCGCTGCAGGCCGTGGCCGAGGGGGTGGCGTTCGCGCGCCAGAACAAGGAGCGCACGAAGGCGATCATCGGCAAGTGGACGCAGAGCGACGACGCGAGCCTGCTGGAGCGCACGTACGTAGCCACGCGCCCTTCCTGGGAGGAGAGTCTGCGCGCGCCGCCGGAGGCGCTGCGCAACGACCTCGACGCGCTGGCCGAGGACGTGCCCGCGGCGCGCGAGGCCCAGGCCGAGCAGTTCGTGGACAATCGCTTCGTGGATGCGCTCGAGCGCGAGGGGTTCTTCGCCCGCCTCTACCGCTGAGCAGCCCCCGCCCCAGCTCATACCGAGCCGGCTCGGCGTTCCGCCACCTCCCCCGCCCCCGATGCCGCGGGGGGAGGCGGCCCTACCCCGCAGCTCTCTTCCCGCCGCCCCCCGAAGCCCGGGTGCCCCTGGTGCGTTCCCGCGTCGAGCCAGGATGGCGCGTCCTCCCGCGCCGGGCCACCGGCCTGGCGGCCGCGGGTTGTCCAACGGTACACCACGGTACAATAAGGCTGCTTGCCAAGGCCCGGCGGACGCACCTCGTGGGGAGCGCGGCGTGAGCGCGGACGACTTCCTCCAGCTCGTGACCCAGGCGCTCTATGTGATGCTGTTCGTGGTGGTCGCCGTGCGCGCGGCGCACCGGCCGCTGCGCGCGAACGTGGATGTGGCGCTGCTGTTCGGCGTCTGCTCGCTCATCATCGCCATCGGCGGGATCACGACGGCGCTCCGCATCACGCCGCCGCCCGCGCTGGCCGCCGCCTCCGGCACGCTGCTCCTCGCGCTGCCGTACCTGCTCCTGCGGCTGCTCGACGACTTCGCGGATGTCGCGCCGTGGCTGATGCGGGGCGCGGCGGCCGGGCTGGCGGTGAGCGCCGTGCTGCTGTTCGCGTTGCCGACGCCGCTGCCGGACTGGCTGGCCCTCCTGATGGTCGCGTACTTCGTCGTGCTGGTGGCCTACGTGGCCATCGCCTTCGTGCGGCAGGCGGGCTACTCCAGCGGCGTGACGCGCAGCCGCATGCAGGCGGTGGCCTGGGGAAGCGGCTTCCTGGGACTGACGCTGCTCGCCGTTGGTTTCGCGCTGGCGTGGCCGGACCGCGCGGACGCGTGGACGATGCTCAGCCATCTGGCAGGGCTGGCCTCGGGCCTGTGCTACTTCGTGGGGTTTGCGCCGCCCACCTGGCTGCGCCGCGCCTGGCAGGAGCCGGAGCTGCGCGCGTTCCTGGGCCGGGCGGCCCGCCTGCCCCGCCTGCCGGATACGGACGCCATCTGCCGCGAGCTAGAGCAGGGGGCGGCGAGCGCGCTCGGCGCCCCGCGGGCCACGATTGGCCTGTGGGACGAGGCGGCGCGCGTGCTGCGCTTTCAGTATACGGGCGCCGTGGCGCCCGCAGGGTTCTCGGTGGACGCGCGCCCCGAGGCCGCGGGCCGGTACGCGGTGCGCGGGGGAGAGTTCGAGCTGCAGCCCGGGCAGCTTCTCGCCGGCGTCGCCTTCGCCGAGCAGCGGGCCGTGTTCTCGGAGAACGCCACGCGCGACGACCCGGCGAACACGGCGCTCTACGAGGCCCACGGGGTGGTGGCCGTGCTGGCCGCGCCGATCACGGCGGGCGAGCGGCGGCTGGGGGTGCTGGTCGTCTACGCGGCGCGGGCGCCGATCTTCGCCGACAGTGACCTGGAGCTAGTCCGGCTGCTGGCCGATCAGGCCGCGGTGATCCTGGAGAGCCGGGCGCTGATCGACGAGGCGGCGCAGGTGCGGGCGCGCGAGGAGGCGACGCGGCTGAAGGACGACTTCCTGTCGTCGGCGGCACACGACTTGCGGACACCCCTCACCACCCTGCTCGGCCAGGCCCAGCTTCTGGCGCGACAGGCTAGGCGCGACGCGCTCGGCCCGGCCTATACTGCGGGTATCGAGCGGCTGGTGCGCGAGGCGCGGCGCTTGAGCACGCTGGTGACGGAGCTGCTGGACGCGTCGCGGACCGAGCGGGGCCAGCTCGTCGGACGGCGGGAGCCGGTCGATCTCACGACGTGCGCGCGGGAAGCGTGCGAGCGGCTGGCCTCCGAGCGCCACCCGTGTCAGCTCGTGGCGGATGGCCCGGTGGTGGGCGACTACGATCCCGTGCGCATCCAGCAGCTCGTGGACAACCTGATGGAGAACGCGGTGAAGTACAGCCCCGAGGGCGGGGAGGTGCAGGTGCGGGTCTGGCAAGAGGGTGCCGCGGCGCGACTCAGCGTGGCCGACCACGGTATCGGCATCCCGGCCGACGACTTGCCGCGGCTGTTCGACCGCTACCACCGGGGGGCGAACGTGGACGATCGGCGCTTCTCGGGCATGGGGCTGGGGCTCTACATCTGCCGGGGGATCGCCGAGCAGCACGGGGGCCGCATCTGGGCCGAGAGCGCGCCCGGCCAGGGGACGACGTTCCACGTGGCGCTGCCGCTGGCGCTGGCGCTGGTGGCCGAGGGAGGCGCCGCGTGAGCCCGGGGCCGATCCTCGTCGTGGACGACGACCCCTCCATTCTGGACATGGTGGCGCAGGTCCTGGACTTCGAGGGCTACCCGGTGCAGACGGCGGCGGATGGCGCCGCGGCGCTCGACGCCGTGGCCGCGGCGCGGCCCTCGCTCGTGCTGCTGGACATGCGCATGCCCGTGCTCGACGGCTGGGGCTTCGCGCAGGCGCTGCGCGCTCGCGGCGTGCAGCTTCCCATCGTAGTGATGACGGCGGCCCAGGACGCGCGACGCTGGGCCAAGGAAATCGGCGCGGCCGGGTATCTGGCCAAGCCGTTCGAGCTGCTCGAGCTGCTGGCCGTGGTCGAGCGCCTGGGCCCGCGACCGAGCGCGTAACGGCGCGCGCAGCAGGAGCGTCCCCGGAACGCGCGGAGGTGGATTATGGCAGGCGGCGGCGCGTGGCGAATCCGCTTGGCGAGCCTCGGATTGGTGGCGCTCATGGCGTGCGCGCCCGCCGCGGCGCCCGCGCAGCCGGCCCGTGCCGGCGCGGAGCAGCGCGCCGCGTCGTCCCCGGCCACGCCGCCCGGGAACGCGGACCCGGGCCTGCAGGCGGTCGTCGATGCGGCGCGGCAGGAAGGCCAGCTCACGCTCGCCTGGGACTCGATCGACGACAGCGACGTGCGGCAGCGGCTGGCCGCCGGGTTCAACAAAGCCTACGGGCTGAACGTGAACGTGCAGTGGTCGGCGGGGCTGTCCATGCCGCAGATGGCGAGCCGCATCGCGCAAGAGTACCAGGCGGGACGGCCGGCGGCGAGCGATGTGCTGCTGGGCTCGGAGACGCACGTCATCGGCATGCTGCGCGCCGACGCGCTCATGCCCGTGGACTGGGCGAGCTGGGCGCCGCACGTGCGCGACCCACGGCTGGTGGCGCCGGATGGCGTGGCGGTCGAGCTGGCGACGCGCACGCCGGGCATCACCTACAACACGGCGCGGCTCAGCGGGGCGGCGGTGCCGACGAGCCTGCAAGACCTGCTGAAGCCGCAGTACAAGGGGCGCCTCGCCTCGACGGTGTACGCGGCGAACTTCGACCGCCTGGCCAGCCCCGAGCTGTGGGGGCCGCAGCGGACGCTGGACTACGTGGCGAAGCTCGCCGACCAGGCGGCGGGGCTCATTCGTTGCGGCGAGCCGGAGCGCGTGGCGAACGGCGAGTTCGACCTGCTGGCCATGGACTGCGGCGCCGAGGACGCGCATTCCCTGCAGATCAAGGGGGCGCCGCTGGGCCACGTCATCGCCTCCGACGCGGCGCTGCTCTCGTACTGGTATCTCGGCGTGCCGAAGAACGCGGCGCACCCGAACGCGGCGAAGCTGTGGGTGGATTACATGCTGAGCCGCGAGGGACAGGACCTGATGTACGAGTCGGACTTCCTCGACCACCACCTGGTGCCGGGCTCGAAGGTGGCGCCGGACGTGGAGCGGCTGCAGGCGAGCGGCATCAAGTTCACCGAGATCAACGTGGAGTTCGTGCAGCGCGGCGACCCGCAGGCGGCGGAGAGCGTGCGCGCCGAGCTGCAGAACCTGCTCCAGAAGAAGTAAGCGCCGACGATGGCCGCGCCTTCAGACTGGCTGGCACGCGCCGCGCGAGCGCGCCTGCTGGCCGGCGGTCGGCGGCAGGCGGCGGGCCTGGCGTTGGCGGCGCTGGTGGTGGCGTTCTACCGCGCGCTGCGGGCGGGGGCGAGTAAGGCGGATGAGTGCGGTACAGGCGGTGCAGCGGTGCTATCCCCTTGGCCCGACCGGGCGCCCGCGTTGTCGCACCCAATGATGGCGCCGCGGGCGAGCCAGCTCCTCTTCTTGCACGCGCGGCTGGCAGCGGCGCTCGGCGTGCCGCCCGGCGTGGCCGACGTGGGCGCGCTCGCCGCCGCGCTCCAAGACGCCGCGGCCACCGGCAGCGACCTCTTCGAGCAGGCCGCGGCGCTCGCGGCCGCGCTCGCCCGCCGCCATCCCTTCTACGCGGCGAACCTGGCGCTGGCGGCCGCGGCGGCCGGCCTCTTCCTGCGCGCCTACGACCTCGAGTTGCAGCTTACCGTTTCCGACGCGCCCGCCCTGCGCGCCCACCTCACGGCCGGCGACCGCGCCGTGCTCGCCGCCTGGCTGCGCGCCCGCACCACCCCTCGCCCGCTGGAGTAGAATCGCCTCTCCTAGGCGCAGTGAGCAGCGCCCCTACAGCGCGCCAGTAGCAGCATCGCGGAAGCCGTGTGCTAGACTCCGGTGAGATGGACAGGCCCGAGACCGCGCACGCTCCCACGCTGCTCGCGGTGTTCGCGCACCCCGACGACGAGAGCTACCTGTGCGGCGGCACGCTGGCGCGCTACGCAGCGGCCGGCGCGCGGGTGGTGCTGCTCTGCGCGACGCGCGGCGAGGCGGGCGAGATTGCTGCCCCCGACCTCGCCGCGGCCCACACGTTGCCCGCCGTGCGCGAGGCCGAGCTGCGCGCCGCGGCCGCGGCGCTCGGCGTGGCCGCGGTCCACCTGCTCGACTACCGCGACGGCGCGCTCATGGATGTGCCGTTCCTCGAGGGCGTCGAGCGCGTCGCTGCGCTCATCGCCGCCGGGCAGCCCACCGTGGTGCTCACGTTCGGCCCCGAGGGCGTCTACGGCCACCCCGACCACGTGGCGGTCCACCGCTGGACGAAAGAGGCCTTCCTGTACGGGGCGCCCGCGCCGCAGGGCGACGGGCGGGAGCCGCCGGGGCGGGTGACCGCGCCGCCGCCGATCGCGCCGACCGCCGCGCGCCTGTATTACTGCGCCCCGCCGCGAAGCTGGTATCGCGCCATCGCCGAGCGCTGCCGAGCTCGCGGCGTCCACGACCGCTACGGCCCGCGCGCCGACGTGCTCGGCGTCCCCGATGAGCTAGTGACCACCCGCCTCGACGTGGCGTCCTACGCCGCCCAGCGCCTCGCCGCCATCCGCGCCCACGCCACCCAGCTTCCCGCCAACCACCCCTACCGCACCCTGCCCGCCCCCGACATCCTGGACCTCTTCTCGACCGAGTGGTTCACTCGCGTCTGGCCGCGCCCTCCCATCGGCGCGCCGCTTGAAACGAACCTGTTCGACGGCGAGGCACTCTCGGGAATCTTCTCATTAGACAGGGATTGATGGTGGTCCGATGCTGAAGGTACATGACCTGCATCCGTGGGGCCTGGCGCCGGGGGAGGCGCGCGCCGTGCAGCGCCGGCTGGCCACTGAGGTGGTGGCCGAGGACCGGCTGGGCGCGATCACGCGCGTGGCCGGCGGCGACGTGGGCTTTCCGCGGCGCGGCGAGCAGGAGATGGCGCGCGCCGCCGCCGTGCTGCTCAGCTACCCCGATCTGGCGCCGCTCGGCGAGAGCCTGATCGAGGAGCCGGTGCGCTATCCCTACATCCCCGGCCTGCTCTCCTTCCGCGAGACGCCGGCCGTCGTCGCCGCGCTGCAAGGGCTTCCCGCGCCGCCCGACCTGCTCATGGTGGACGGCCACGGCCGCGCCCATCCCCGCCGCTTCGGCATCGCCTGCCACCTCGGGCTCGTGCTCGACCTGCCCACGCTCGGCTGCGCCAAGTCGCCGCTCGTCGGCCACTACGACCAGCCGGCCGACGCGGTCGGTGCCTGGACGCCGCTCGTCGACCACGGCGAGGTCATCGGCGCCGCGCTGCGCACGCGGCCCGGCGTGAAGCCGGTGTTCGTGTCCGTCGGCCACCGCGTCAGCCTGGAGACCGCCATCAAGCTGGTGCTCGCTTGCGGACGGGGCGTGCGGCTGCCCGAGCCGACGCGCCTGGCCGACGCGCTGGCCAGCGGCCGCACGATCGCCGCCCGCGCGCGGCTGGCGCAGGAGCGCTTGCTGTAGACTTTACGGGTTCGGGGCGGTCGCGCCGGTCGTGTAGCCCGACATCGGGTCCTGCAGCGCGTTGCCGCCCTCGGCCGGCTCGTGCCGGTTCACGTCGGCGTCCGGGTCGAGCGTGTCCGCGCTCGCGTAGCCGTTCATCGCGTCCTGCATTTCCTCGCCGTCGCCGTCGCGGCTATGGTCGCGGTTCACCTCGGCCTCCGGATCGAGCACGTCCGCGCTCGCGTAGCCGGACGCCGGGTCCTGCATGCTCGGGCTTTCCTGCATCGCTCTCGCTCCTCTCGGTAGCGCTGCTGAAGGCAACGCAGGCGCCGTGCCACCCGGCAGGCCGTGTACGCCCCACGTACCTCCCCGACAGGCGACGACGGCCGCGCATCCAGGCTGCGCGCGCGGGCGATCTGGTGGTACGATGCCCCGGCCAGGGGGCCGGGCCGCGCCAACCGCGCGAGGGACCGCTTGGCGTGCGCTCAGCGGGGCCAACCGGCGCGAGAGGAGTAACGAATGCACATCGACGTCCACGCGCACTACTTCCATCCCGAGTACATCGCCGCGCTCGGCCGGCTGGTGAGCCCCTCCGCGGCAGCGCACACCGCCCGCGCCCCCGGCCTGCACATGACGCCCGACGACGTGATCGGCCTTATGGATGAGAGCGGCGTGGACCTGCAGGTGCTCTCGCCGTCGGCCTCGCAGCCCTACGCCGCCGAAGAGGCAAACGCCGTGGAAGCGGCGCGGCTGTGCAACGACGTCTACGCCGACATCTGCCGCCGCTACCCGGGCCGCTTCGCCGCGTTCGGCTCGGTGCCGCTGCCCCACGCCGATGCCGCGATCGCCGAGGCGGCGCGCTGCCTCGACACGCTCGGCTTCCTCGGCATCAACACCGGCTGCTCGGTCCTGGGCCGCGCGCTCGACGACCCCGCCTTCGAGCCGTTCTGGGCCGAGCTGGACCGCCGCGGCAGCGTGCTCTTCCTGCACCCGATGGGCGTGGGCGGGCCGTGCATGGACAAGTTCAACCTGCCGTTCATGGTCGGCGCGCCGTTCGAGGACACCGTGGCCGCGCTGCGGCTGGTGCTGGGCGGCGTCACGCGGCGCTACCCGAACATCCGGGTGATCGTGCCCCACCTGGGCGGCACGCTGCCGTTCCTGATGGCGCGCATTGACGGCGCGCCCGACCGCGGCGGTGCCCCTCGCGCGCCCGAGGCGCAGATCGACGGCCCCATCACGCCGCACTTGCGCCGCTTCTGGTACGACACGGTAAACCACGACCCCGCGGCGCTGCGCTGCGCCATCGCCGCCTTCGGGCCGGAGCGGCTGCTGCTCGGCAGCGACTTCCCCTACGCCGTCGGCAGCTACTACACGCACTGCGTCACCTACGTCGCGGAGGCGGGCCTGTCCGCGGACGAGCTAGAGGCGGTGCTCGGCGGCAACGCCCAGGCGCTCCTCGGCCTCGGCCAGCCAGCATAGTGGTGCTCGCCTGGGGCTAGCCAGCAAGCTCCTCGTCTACGACCTTCTGGAGTTCAGGGAGATACAGCTCGATGATCTCCCATACGCGGTCGAGCCGCAGATCAAGGTAAGCGTGCGCGGCGACGTTACGGAAGCCGTAGATCGCGCGCCAGCGTATCTGAGGGTGTCGGTCCTTAAGCGGTTGCGAGAGCTTGCCGCTAGCCTCGGCCAGCGTTTCGAGACGCCACAGCACCGCGTCCTGAATGTCTACGTTATTCAGGAACGCATCGCGCCCGCCGCGCGTCCGTGCCTCGATGAGCGCGATGGCCTCGCGGATGTAGGCCAGGTAGCGACGGTCTCGCTCGGCGCTCACACCGGGATGGCCTCGCGCTCGATGCGCTCGGCGCTCACACCGGGATGGCCTCGCGCTCGATGCGCTCGGCGAGCGGCGATGAGCGCCGAATCTCAACCACATCTACCTTGCAGCCGAGCGCCTCCTGTAGGTCGAGGATCAGCTCGCTGAGATCCAAGACGGTGCGGTCCGGCTCCATCTCGACGAGGAAGTCCACGTCACTGTCTGCGCGCGCCTCGCCGCGGGCCACCGACCCGAACACGCGGAGACCGCGCGCGCCCCGGGCCGCGGCAATCCGCCGCAGCTCCTCACCGCGCGCGCGCAGGGCCGCGAGCGTCGGTACGGTGCCGGTCTCGACCACGATGCACCTCGCGGGACAGGCGCTGGTCTGGTTCCACACTAATCATAGCCGTTGGCAACCGGGGGCTCGCCCGGCCGCGCGTCCTGCGCGGGCCTCCGGGCTGTCGGCCAGAAGCCCCCAGGGCTATTGCAGGTCGAGCGTGCCGGGCGCGAACAGCGACTCCACGGCCGGCGGACCCTGCAGGATCTGCTGGTCCACGGCGAAGCCGATGATCGTGTCGAGCGCGCGGCGGTTCGCCGCCAGCCCCGCCGGCAGCAGCTCGTCGCCCACCACCTCGCGGCGCCGCAGCAGCGCGGCGTCATCGGGGCTGGCGGGGCCGCTCTGCTCCAGGCGCGCCAGGTACGCCCGCCGCGCCTGCTCGAAGGCGTCGAACAGCACCGCCCCCACCCAGGGATGCTCGGCGAGCACCGTGTCCTTCACGACGATCACGTTCTGGAACGGGTAGATGCCCGTGCGGCGGCACCACTCCGTGGCGGCCGCCTCCGGCTCCGGGATGACCGGGCGCGTCAGCGCGGGGTCCTGCGGCCCCAGGCCCGCGTTGAGCTGGAAACCCACCTCGATCTCCCCCGCCCGGAACAACTCGCCAAGCTTGGCCCCGGCCGGCGCGGCCACCACGTTCGGCGGCGGCTGGTACTCGCGCACGTGCTCCTCGTCGTCGGTCAGCCAGGTGACGCGCTCCAGCGCCACCCCGTACTCCGAGCGCAGGATGCCGCGCGCCCACGTCGGCGGCGTCACCGTGTAGGCGCGCACTCCCACGCGCCGCCCCTCCAGGTCGCGCGGGCCTTGCACCGCCGAGTCGGCGCGGCAGAGCAGCCAGTGGTGGAAGAAGCCGTGCCGCACGAAGATCGGCAGCGCCGTGAACGGCCGGCCCACCGACCGCGCCAGCAGATACGTCACGATCGGCAGCTCGCACACGTCGAATGCCACCTCGCGCACCATCTGGCGGTAGGCGCCGATCATGGATGGCACCTGCGCGTACTCCAGGCGAATGCCGCCGGTCGGCACCGTGCCGTCCAGCAGCGGCCGCGTCGGCCCCGCCTCCCCGATCGCCGCCCGCAACGTCAGCGCCTGCGCCGTGTTCGCCATCGCCCGCTCCCTTTCGCGCCCTCGTGGCCTGCGCCCGTCCCTACCGCACCGCCGTCGCCTCTCCCCGCCGCATACTGTAGGCCTGCGAGCGGTCGCGCCGAAGCCGCGGTCACTCCAGGCGCGGCACCACGCGCGCGCCCCAGCGGAACCAGCGCACTCGGCCGTTGCCGTCGCGCACGAAGTCGGCGCCGAGCGCCGTCTCGTCGCCAGTGGTGACGAGCGCGGCGTCGTCGCGGAAGAACGCCAGCCGCGAGACAGGGCCGCGCGGCGTCAGCTCGGCGGTGGGCGCCGCGTCGGTCTCGTCCGTCCCAAACACCGTCACCCGCAGCCCGCCGCCATCCGCCGCGACCTCGATAACCTGCGTCTCTCCCCCGCCGCCCGGCACGTCCACGTTCACGCCGTAGCGCCCCGTGTACTCCGCCAGCCGCGCCGCCGGCAGGTCGTAGGTGGGCGGCAGCGACTGGCGCAAGCCCGCCAGCTCGGCCAGCGCCCAGGTCGAGATCTCGTAGTGCAGTCGCTCGCCGTCCGGCCGGGCATTGGTGAGGACCGCGATGGCGAACTGTCGCTCGGGCACCATCGCCAGCACGGCCGCCTGGCCGACCGTACCGCCGTTATGCGTCACGATCTGCACGCCGTCAATGCGCTCCAGCGCCCAGCCCACGCCCCCGCCGTAGATCTCGGCGTTGGCCGTGATCGCGCCGGCCATCCCCGGGCCGCGGGCCGTGCGCATCTCGGTCATCAGCGACGGCGCCAGCAGGCGCGTGCCATCGGCCGCCCGACCGTCGCCCAGGTGGAAGCGCGCGTACGTCAACTGGTCGGTGATCGGCAGGATCACGCCACCGGTCGCATGGACGCAGCGAGGCAACGCCCAGATCGGGCTGACCTGAGCGATCCCATCGGCGCCCACCTCATGTCCCGCCGCGACGGGATAGGTGATGGCCTCCTCCGGGAACAGGTACGTGCTCTCCATCCCGAGCGGCCGCAGCAGCAGCTCGGTGAGGGCGGCTTCGTAGGTCATCCCGGTCACGGCCTCGGCCACGTGGCCGGCGAGCACGACCGCCGCGTTGTTGTAGCCGAACATGGCGCCGAGCGGCGCGAGCTGGGGCAGATACCGCATGTTCGCCACGTAGCGCGCCACCGCGTCGTCGCCGCGCCACGGCCAGACGGTCGGCTCCAGGTCCGATGGCGGGGGACCGTAATAATCGCCGAACCAGCCCGCCGTATGGTTCAGGAGCTGCCGGACCGTAACCTGCTGGGCCACCGCTTCGTCGGCGAGCTGCAGGTCAGGCAGGTAGCGCCGCACGGGCGCGTCGAGATCCACCTGCCCCATCTCCACGAGACGCATGATCAGGGTGGCCGTGTAGGTCTTCGTGATCGAGCCGGCCTGCATCAGCGTCTGGGCGTCCACGGGCAGCGGCGCATTCCGGTTAGTGACGCCGTAGCCGTTCGTGTACTCTCGCCCGTCGTGCAGCACGCCCACCGCCAGGCCCGGCACGGCGTAGCGCCCCAGCGCCTCGCGGATCATCTCGTCGAGCCGGCGGAAGTCGGGGTCTACGTTCTGCCGGACCAGCGCGGCCGGCATGGCGCGCGGGCGCGCCGGCGCCACTCCGGCCGCGGTCGAGGACGTGTTGGTGGCAACCAGGCTGGCGATCGCGCCGGCCGCCGTCGCTTTGAGCACGCCGCGACGGGAGACCCGGCGCGGCGTGGCGCGTGATTCCTGCACGTGTCCTCCGCAGCGGAGCGTCACGGCGCCCCGGGAATAGGCCCTGGCCGTAACGTACGACACAGGGCCTCCCCGACGCCACCCGCCAAGGGGGTGGGCGCGCTCCCCGCGCGGCGCCGCGTGGCGCTGGCCTCGGCCGCCGCGGCACGGCATACTACAGCACCTTGTAGGATGCCGCGCGGCCCGCGGAGGAGCAGCCATGCGCTTTCACATCGTGCAGTTGACCACCTACTTCCCCGACCGCGACCCGCCGCTGGACGTGTACTTCCAGCAGATTCTGGAGCAGGTGCAGCTCGCCGAGGAGCTGGGCTGGGACGGCTTCTGGTTCACCGAGCACCATTTCATTCCCTACGGCGGGCTCATCGCCAACCCCGCCGTGATGATGGCCGCCGCCGCCGCCCGCACCTCGCGCATCCGCCTGGGCTCCTCGATCTCCATCCTGCCGCTGCGCCATCCCGTCCAGACGGCCGAGGACTACGCCATGGTGGACGTGGCGTCGGGCGGTCGGCTGGAGTTCGGCATCGGCCGCGGCAACACGCTAGAGGACTACACCGTCTACGGCATCCCGCTGCAGGAGAGCCGCGGCCGCTTCGAGGAGGCGACGGACGTGATCCTCGCGGCGTGGTCGCAAGAGCGCTTCAGCCACAAGGGCACGTACTGGGACCTGCCCGACGTGGCGCTCTACCCGAAGCCGATCCAGCGCCCCCACCCGCCCATTTGGGTCGCGGGCACGTCGGAGGAGACGCTGCGCTGGGCCGGCCAGCGCGGCTACAGCGTCATGACCGTGCCCCACCCCTTCCCCCCGGAGCGCGTGCAGCCGGCGGTGCGGGCCTGGCGCGCGGCGCTGGTCGAGCACGGCTACGACCCGGCCACCCGCCACAACCTGTCGCACCTGCGCGTGTGGATCGACGAGGACGCCGAGCGCGCCCGCGAGGTGGGCGAGCGCGCGATCGGGCTGTACGAGCAGGTCGCGCAGCAGCGCACGCGCCTGAGCAACGCGGTGCCCCTGGAGGGCCGGGACGGGCGCTACGACTGGGAGGGCATGCGGGCGCAGGGGCGCAACGTGTATGGCAACCCCGACGAGGTGATCGCGGCGATTCACCGCGGCGTGGCCAACTACGGCTACGACATCATGGGCACGCAGTTCTTCTTCGGCGGCATCCCGCACGAGGCCGTGAAGCGCGCCATGCGCCTGTTCGCCAAGGAGGTCATGCCCGCCCTCCGCGACCTCTAGCGCGGGCGGCTGGCAGCCGGCCCGCCGGCTCGCTATCATAGCCCCACTCGGCCGGCCGCGGCGCGCGTCAGCCTGGCCGGATGCCGAGACGGGACACGGGAGGGGCGCCAGGAAAAGGAGCGGGGCCATGAAGCGGAGTCTGGTCGGGCTCGTCGTCTGCCTGCTGATTGCCGCCGCGTGCGGCCCGAGCGCGGCGCCCGCTCCGCCCGGTGGGGCGATGCCGGCAGCCCGGGGGCAGCCCGCGAGCGGCGCCCCGGCCGCCAGCGCCCCGCCGCCCGCCGGTCCTGGCGCATCCCAGGACGACGCGGCCTACCGCCAGCAGGTGATCGACGGCGCGCGCACCGAGGGCCAGGTCAACGCCGCGATCCAGTCGGCCTGGACGCCCGACGGCATCAAGCAGCTCGAAGACGCGATCCAGCGCGAGTTCGGCGTCCAGCTCAAGATCAACTTCACGCCCGTCCAGAACTACATCCAGCGCTTCGCCGAGCTATCCTCCGAGCTAGCCGCCGACGCCACCCCATCCTTTGACCTGCACCAGACCTCCGACGCCAACGCGATCATGATGCTCGACCAGAACCTGCTGGAGCCGGTGAACTGGCCGGCGCTGCTCCCAAAGGGGACGCCGCCTGCCATCGTGAAGGGCGACAACCGGCTGGTCGTCGTCTATACCGACCACAGCGGCCTGATCTACGACCCGGCCGCCATCCCCGAGGCGGAGGTGCCGCGCTCGCTGAAAGACCTCGGCAACCCCAAGTGGCGCGGGAAGTTTATGCTCTGGCAGTACCCCAGCGCCTACATCCCCTGGGTGGTCCACCTCGGGCGCGAGCAGACGATCGCGGCGCTGCGTGCGGCGATGCAGAACGGCGCCGTGGCGGACACCTTCGCCAACGAGTTCACGCGCTTCACGGCGAAGGAGTACCCGATGGTGGCGAATATCGGCTCCTATTACTACACGGCGCAGCTTCGCGGCGTGTCGGCGGCCTTCGCGCCGCTCGACCTGTCCGCCAATGCCGACCACTTCGTCGCCGTGCCGCGCAAGGCCGCGCATCCGAACGCCGCGAAGCTGCTGGCCGCCGTGCTCGTGGGGCCGGAGGGCCAGCACATCGCCGAGGCGCAGGTCGGCTATAGCAGCCGCTACTACAACGGCTCCGCTGACAGCCGGCTGGAGGACGCGGCGCGCGCGGCCGGCTTCCCGTCGTTCGTCTGGTGGGACAGCGCCGAGGCGCGGGCCGTTGCCCTGACGCCGGAAGGCCAGGAGATCCAGAAGGAGATCGAGCGCGTCTTGCAGGGCGGCTAGCGCCTTGCGTGGGAGGCCGAAGCGCAGTACAGTCGGGCCAGCAGATGGGCCGGCGGGGAGCTGCCGGCCGTAATCGGGACAGGAAGGACAAGCCGGCGAGAAGCGGTGGAGGGGGCCAGATGTTGTCGAAGGAAGAGCAGGAGCTACTGACGCGTATTGGCCCGGGCACGCCGATGGGCGAGCTGTTGCGGCGCTACTGGCACCCGGTCGGCTGCTCGGAGCTGCTGACCCACAAGCCGCAGCGCGTGAAGGTGCTCGGCGAGGAGCTGGTGCTCTACCGCACCGCCGACGGCCCGCCCGCCGTCATGGAGCTGCGCTGCGCCCACCGCAACGTGGCGCTCGACTACGGCCGCGTCGAGGGCGACTGCATCCGCTGCCCCTACCACGGCTGGCTCTACGACCCCACCGGCCAGTGCGTCGAGCAGCCCGCCGAGCCGGAGGGCAGCACCTTCAAGGACCGCGTCAAGCTCAGGGCCTATCCCACGCAGGAGTTCAGCGGCCTTATCTACGCCTACCTGGGGCCGGAGCCGGCGCCGCTGCTGCCGCTCTACGACGTGCTGCGGATGGAGGGCGGCGTCAAGACCGTGCAGGTGCAGACCGTGCACGCCAACTGGCTCAACCACGTCGAGAACATCGTGGACATCAGCCACCTCGCCTGGCTGCACGGCTACACCTTCCCGGCCTACGGCGGCCGCAAGATCAGCTATCACTGGGAGCGCACCGACTTCGGCGCGAACAACGTCATGCTCGTCGAGGGCATTGACGACACCCACATCTCCTGCTACGGCTTCCCCACCGTCAACCGCTTCGCCCTGCCCCCCGTCGAGCCGGGCGGCCCGCTCGTGCGCTCGATGATCTATCGCGTGCCCGTGGACGACCTCTCGACGCTGCTGTACTTCGTGCGCTTCTACCCGAGCGACCAGCCGGCCTTCCGCACGCAGGTGCGCGACTCGCAGTTCGGCGTGTACGCGCCGCTGCCGAGCGACTGGTGGGGCATTGACGTGAACGACCAGGACCGTATGGTGGTCGAGCAGCAGGGCGCGATCACCGATCGCGGGCGCGAGCGGCTGGGCGCGTCGGACGGCGGCATCATCCTGATGCGCCAGATGATGCGCGAGGCGCTGGCGGCCGTCGCCCGGGGCGAGGACCCGCCGGCCATCATCCGCGATCCGGCGCGGCAGTGCGTGGACTTCCCGCAGAAGTCCGACCACATGTACCAGCGCCAGGACGACGTGTCCTACGCCGTGCGCTAGGCGGCGGGCAGCATGCGGAGCCGCCGCTCGCGCGCCATCCCCGGCCTGCTCGCCGCGCTGCTCGCGCTGGGCGCCTGCGGGCCGGCCGCGGCCCCGGCGCCGGCCGCCCCAGGCGCCGCCGCGCCCCCGGCCGCCGCGCCCGCCGCCAGCCAGCCGCGGGCCGCGCCGCCCGCGGCCCAGGCGCCGGCGCCGCTCACCAAGGTGCGGCTCGCGGCGCTGAACGGCTCGTCGAACGTGCCCATCCGGCTGGGCGACGAGCGCGGCTACTACCGCGCGGAGGGCATTGACCTCGACGTGGTGGCCTTCGCCTCCAACTCGGAGATGATCCCCGCGCTCGCCACCGGCCAGCTCGACATGGTGCCGATGCCCAGCAACCCCGCCACCTGGAACGCCATCGCGCGCGGCACGCCCGTGAAGCTCGTGCTCGACGTGATCACCTACCGCCCCGGCGGCCTGAGCGACCAGACGCTCTCGGTCCGCAAGGCCGTGCTCGACGCCGGCCGCTGGCACGGCCTGGAAGACCTGCGCGGCCTCTCGCTCGCCATCACGCCGCCGGGCAAGGGCACGGCCAGCGCCTGCGCGCTCTCCGTGGCGCTCCAGCAAGTGGGCCTGACGCTCGATGACCTCGACATCCAGCCGCTGCCCTTCCCCGAGATGACGGCGGCGATCAGCAACGGCGCGATTGACGCGGGCGTGATGGCCGAGCCCTTCATCACGCGCGCCGAGCAGCAGGGCGCCGCCCAGCGCGTGCTCGGCCTGGGCGACATGTACCCGAACTTCACCATCTCGACGGTGGGCTTCTCGGACGCGCTGTACGCCAACCGCGCCGTCGCCAAGGGGTTCGTGCGCGCCTACCTGCGCGCCGTGCGGGAGTATCGGGCGGCGGTCAACGGCCAGAGCGGCGAGGAGGCGCGCGAGCAGATATACGACCTCATCGCTCGCGGCACGGGGATGGACGTCGCCACCGTGCGCGCGATCACGCTGCCCTACATGAACCCGAACGGCCTGCCGAACCGCGACGCGGTGCTGTTCTGCTATGGCTTCTTCCGCGACCAGGGCCTCGTCCCCCAGCCCGTCCCCGACGCCACGATGCAGACCCTCTGGGGCACCGACCTGATCGAAGAAGTGCTCGCCGAGATCGGCCGCGTCCCCGAGAACTAGCGCGGCGGGCAGATCATACCCCGCCCGGCTCTACTGCTCGCCGTGCGGGCTACCGCTGGCAGCGGGGGCAGTAGTGGGTGCCGCGGCCGCCGACGCGCGTCTTCAGGATGACGGTGCGGCAGCGGGGGCAGGGCTGGCCGTCGCGCCGAAAGACCTCGACCATCATCTGGTTGCGGCCGGGCTGGCCGACGGCGCCCCGGTAGTCGCGGAAGCTCGTCCCCTCGTTGCGGATACCCTGCGCGAGCACGGCGCGGATGGCGCGGTGCAGGCGGCGCACGTCAGTGTCAGTCAGCGTGTCGGCCGTGCGCGTGGGGTGCAGGCGCGCGGCGAACAGCGCCTCGTCCACGTAGATGTTGCCCAGCCCGGCGACGAGGTTCTGGTTCAGCAGCAGCGGCTTCAGCAGGCCGCGCCGGCCGCGCAGCGCCGCGGCCAGCCGCGCGGCGGTGAAGCCGCGCGCCAGCGGCTCGGGGCCGAGCGCGCGGTCGAGCGCGGCGACCTCCGCAGCGTCGGCCAGCCACAGCTTCGCGAAGCGGCGCAGGTCGCAGAAGCGCAGCTCGCGGCCGTCGTCCAGCGTGAGCACGGCGACGGTATGGTCGTCGGGCGGGGCGCCCGGCGCGCGCAGGAACAGGTTGCCCGTCATGCGGCGATGCACGATCAGGTAGTCGTCGGCGGGATGGACGCGCCCGTTGCGCCCTTCGGGGCGGCTGTCTGGGCCGGGAGCGGCGGCCTGGCGGCCGCGGGCGGGCACGAGACCCGCCCCTACGAAGTCTGGACGGTTCGACGGGGCAGCGAGGCTGGGCGGCTCGGCGCGCCGCAGCGGCATGATGAGGTACTTCGCGCGCCGCTCGACGGCCAGGATGGTGGCGCCGACGAGGCGCCGGGTGAAGGTGGCGGGATCGGGGCGCAGCAGCGCGCGCGGGTCGAGCAGCGCCACCGCCGCCACCCGCGCGCCGGGCAGGTGCTCGGCCAGGTGGCGGCGGGTAGTCTCGACTTCGGGTAGCTCAGGCATCCCTCACCCTACGCCCTCTCCCCCTGGGAGAGGGGGCCAGCACTCTCCCTCTCCCTCTCCCTCCGGGAGAGGGTTGGGGTGAGGGCTCATTCTTCCACCTCGACGGCCAGCTCCTCGCCCTCGCGGGCGGGCGTCATCTCGCCCCAGTGGCGGCCCGTCTTGACCTCCACCTCCAGCGGCACCGCCAGCGGGTAGGCGCCCTCCATCAGCCGCTTCACCACCGGCGCCAGCGTCGCCACTTCGTCGTCGGGGACCTCGAACACCAGCTCGTCGTGGACCTGGAGCAGCATCTTCGCGCGCAGGTGGTGCTCGTCCAGGTGGCGCTGGATGCCAATCATCGCCTGCTTGATGATGTCGGCGGCCGTGCCCTGGATCGGCGCGTTCACCGCCATGCGCTCGGCCGCCTGGCGCACGCCGCCGTGGCGCGCGTTCAGCTCCGGCAGGTAGCGCCGCCGCCCCTGCAGCGTCGTCACGTAGCCGCAGCGGCGCCCCTCCTCCAGCACCCGCTCCTGGTACGCCCGCACGGTGGAGAAGCGCGCGAAGTACTCGCGGATGAACGCCCCCGCCTCGGCGGTGGTCATGCCCAGGCGGCTCGCCAGCCCGTAGTCCGAGATGCGGTAGAGCACGCCGAAGTTCACCGTCTTCGCAATGCGGCGCTGGTCGGGCGTCACGTCCTCCAGCGGCACACCCAGGATGCGCTCGGCGGTGGCCGCGTGGACGTCCTCGTGCTGCCGGAACGCCTCGACGAGCGCCGGCTCGCCCGTCACGTGCGCCAGGATGCGCAGCTCGATCTGGCTGTAGTCGGCGCCAAGCAGCACGCAGCCCGGCGGCGCGATGAACGCCTGCCGCACGCGCCGCCCCAGCTCCGTGCGGATGGGGATGTTCTGCAGGTTCGGGTCCGACGAGCTGATGCGCCCCGTGGCGGCGAGCGTCTGGTTGAACGACGTGTGGACCCGCCCGGTCTCGGGATTGACGAGCAGCGGCAGGGCGTCCACGTAGGTGCCCTTGAGCTTCAAGAGCTGGCGCGCCCGCAGGATCAGGTTGATGATCGGGTGCGAGTCGCGCAGCTCGGCGAGCACCTGCACGTTCGTCGAGATGTGGCCCGTCTTCGTCTTCTTGCCCGGCGGCGGCTTCAGCCCCAGCTTGCCGAACAGCACGTCGCTGAGCTGCGGCGGCGAGTTGATGTTGAACGGCCCGCCGGCCAGCGCGTAGATCTCCTGCTCCAGCGTCTGGATCGCCTCGTACATCTCGGTGCTGAGCCGCTGCAGGAACGGCACGTCAATCATCACGCCGTGCCGCTCCATGACGGCCAGCACGGGCACCAGCGGCAGCTCCAGGTCGAAGTACAGCGCGCGCAGCGCCGCCGCGTCGAGGTCGCGCAGCAGCACCGGCACCAGGCGCTCGATGAGCGTAGCCTGCAGGCGGGCGTAGTCGGCCGCCTCCGCGACGGGCACCTCGGCCATCGTGCGCGCACGCTTGCCCTCGCCCAGGATCGTCTTCGCCGCCGGCACGTCGGCCTGGTCGAGCTTCGCCCAGGCGAGGTCGCGCAGCGTCTGGGCGCGCTGCGAGCTTTCCAGCAAGTACGCGGCGAGCATCGTGTCGAAGCTCAGCCCCTCCACGTCCACGCCGTGGCGGGCGAGCACGACGAGCCCGAACTTCGCGTTGTGGGCGTGCTTGGGGATCGTCGCGTCGGCCAGCACCGGGCGCAGCGCGGCCAGCGTCGGCTCGACGGCGAGCTGCGGCGGCGCGTCCTCGCCCACGTGGCCCAACGGCACGTACCAGGCGCGCTCCGGCCCCGTGGCGAACTCCAGCCCGACGAGGTCGGCGCGCATCGCGTCCACGCTCGTCGTCTGCACGCCGAAGGCGAAGCCGCCGCTCGCGCGCAGCGCGGCCACCAGCGCGTCCAGCGCCTCCGCCGTGGTGACGAGGCCTTCGGCGGCCCTCACCCCCGACCCCTCTCCCAGGGGGAGAGGGGGGTGTTCTCCCCTGCCGTCGTGGCCGTCCCGAGCGTGCCCATTGGCTGAGGGAGAGAGCGCTGCGCTCCCCTCTCCCCCGGCCGGCGAGCGCGCGCCACTCCCCTCTCCCCCAGCCGGCGAGGGCGCGCCACTCCCCTCTCCCCCTGGGAGAGGGGCTGGGGGTGAGGGCGCGCCCCCGCTACCTTCGTCCCCGAACAAGCTCGCCTGCCGCGCCGCACTCCGCCCCTCGCCCCCTGACGTTGTGGGCGAAGGCCGGCCACTCTCCTCTGCCCCAGGCAGAGGGGCCGCGGCTGAGGGCGGCGGCAGCCGGTCGATCAGGCTGCGGAAGCCCAGCTCGTGGAACAGCGCCAGCGCCTTCGCGCGGTCGTAGCGCGTGAGCGTGCAGGCCGCCAGGTCGAGGCGCACGGGCAGGTCGCTCACGATCTGCGCCAGCCGCCGCGCCTCGCGCACCTGGTCGGCATACGGCGCGAGCAGCTTCCGCTGCTTCTCCGGCAGGTCGTCTAGATGGGCATACAGGTTCGCTACATCCCCGTAGTCGGCCACCAGCCGCGCCGCCGTCTTGTCGCCGATGCCCGGCACGCCGGGGATGTTGTCCGACGTGTCGCCGCGCAGCGCCTTGTAGTCCACGAGCTGCGGCGGCGCGAAGCCGAAGCGCTCGCGCACCGCCGCCTCGTCGTAGAGCACCGTGTCCGACAGCCCGCGCCGCGAGGTGAGCACGCGCACGTGCGGCCCGACGAGCTGCAGCGCGTCCAGGTCGCCCGTCAGGATCACGACCTCCAGCCCCTGCGCCACCGCCTGCTGCGACAGCGCGCCGAGCAGGTCGTCGGCCTCGTAGCCGTCCAGCCGGTAGAGGCCCGCGCCGAACGCCTCCAGCAGCTCGTACACGCGGTCGAACTGGTCGTGCAGCCCCTCGGCGGCCGGGCCGCGCGTGCCCTTGTAGGCGGCGTAGGCCTCGTGGCGGAAGGTCGGCGCGGCCGTGTCGAAGGCGGCGGCCAGGTACTGCGGCTTCAGGTCGGCGAGCGCCTTCAGCAGCATCATCGCCACGGCGTAGACGGCGTTCACCAGCTCGCCGCGCGGGCTGGTCAGCGTCTGCTGCAGCGCGTGGAAGCCGCGGTGGACGAGCGCGTTGCCGTCGAGCAGCAGCAGGCGGCCGCGGACGGCGCCCTCGGGGTCACTCATAGCTCGCCAGCCGTTCTTGGAGCGCGCGGCGGTTCGCCGCCAGCACTTCCTGGAAGTGCGGCGAGTCCACGTCTTCGGTGGTCATGATGTGCGCGTCCTCGCCGTTGTCGCTGTAGTAGCGGCGGCGCAGGCCCGTCTCGCGGAAGGTGTACTTGCGGTACAGCGACTGCGCCACGTGGTTGCTCACCCGCACCTCGAGGGTCAGGCAGAGCGCGTTCAGCTCGATCGCCTTGTCGATCAGCGAGATCAGCAACAATTCGCCCAGGCCGCGCCCCTGGTACTCGGGCGCCACCGCGATCGTCGTCACGTGCGCCTCGTTCACCATCAGCCACAGGCCGGCGTAGCCCACCACGCGCCGCAGCTCGACCTCCTCGGCGACCGTGAGCGTGGTGCCGGGGCGCAAGAGCCGCGTCAGCCGCGACAGCAGCCCCGTGCTGGTCCCCCCGCCGGCCCCCGCGCCTACCTCGGCCGGATGGTCCACGTGCGCGTCGGCGTCCACGCGGCACGCCACGATGTAGTATGCCGATCGGTTGTGCAGCTCGCTGCGATACGAATGGATGGGCCAGGGAATCGGATAGACCGCCCGGTCGATCGCGCTGATCGCCGGGATGTGCTCGGAGCGCATTTCCTCAATCGCAAACCGCATGTACGGACCACTACCCGAGATAAATCGCGTCAATCGTGGCCGGGTCGCTGCCGCCCGTGGCCGCCAGGCGGCGCCAGGCCAGCTCGGCCAGGAACCCGGCCCGCCGCAGCGCCGCCGCGGGCGAGACGACCTCGATCCCCGGCACGACCCCCCGCGTATAGTCTGCCGCGCCGGCGGGGTGCGCGGCCAGGCGCGCGCGCGCCGGCGCGTCCAGGTCGCCCGTGACCACGACGGGCGGCCGCAACAGCGCCAGCAGCTCCTCCAGGTCCACGCCGCGGAGCGGCTCCGTCTGCACCAGCGCCTCGCCCTCCCGCTCGAAGAGCGCCGTGGCGTAGCGCCGCCGCCCGGCGTCGAGGGCCGGCCGCACCGGCCGCCCGCTCGTCACGAGCGGCGCCGCCAGCACCTCCAGCGTGCTCATGCCCACCAGCGGCAGCCGCCGCGCCGCCGCGAACCCCTTCGCCAGCGCCAGCCCCACCCGCACGCCCGTGTACGACCCCGGCCCCACGGCCACGCCCACGGCCGTGAGCGCGTCCGGGCCGAGCCCCTGCTCCTCGAGCAGGCGCACCGCCATCGGCAGCACCTGCTGCGAATGGTTGCGCCCGGCGTGCCAGGTGGCCTCCGCCCGCAGCGTGCCGTCGTAGAGCGCGACGCTGGCCAGCGCCGTGCTCGTGTCAAGCGCCAGCAGCATGCTCAAGCGCCGCGGCGAGACGCGGCGCCACCAGCCGCGCCACGATCCGCCGCGTCTCCTCGCCGGTTAGCTCGAAGGTTAGCTCGTTCGCCCCCGCGCGCAGCTCGGCCGGCAGCAGCGCCGGCCACTCCACCGCGCACACGCCGTCGCCGTAGAAGTATTCTTCCAGCGTCTGCAGCGTCACCGCGTCCAGGTGCTCCAGCCGGAACAGGTCCAGGTGGTAGAGGGGGAGCCGGCCCTGGTACTCGTTGGCCAGGATGAAGGAGGGGCTGGTCACTACGCCCTCGACGCCCAGCCCGGCCGCGAGCCCCTGGACCAGGTGCGTCTTGCCGGCGCCAAACGGCCCGTCGAGCAGGAACACGTCGCCCGCGGCCGCGACGGCGCCCAGCCGCCGCCCGATCGCCACCGTCTCCGCCGGGCTCGCGCTCACCAGCTCGACCAACCGACCTAACCCCCCGGCCGACCTACCCCCCATCCCCCCTCCCGCTGCGGGAAGGGGGCGCGGACCGGCGCAGCCAGCCCCCGGCTCCCCCTCCCGGTGCGGGAAGGGGGCGAGGACTGGCGCAGCCAGCCACCGGCTCCCCCCTTCCCTGAGAGGGAAGGGGGCCGGGGGGGTTAGGTCAGCTCCGAAAGTGTACGTAGCCGCCCTGCACCGCGAGCGGCGCGCCGTGCGCGTCCACCACCTGTACGCGCGGCCCTGCGGCCGGCGACGCCACCAGCCGGCCGACGATCGTCAGCGGCGGCTCGCCTCGCGCGGCCAGCGCCGCGGCGGCCGCCGCCAGCACGTCCGCCGGCCCGGCGCACAGCAGCTCGTAGTCCTCGCCGCCGCCCAGTGCCAGCGCCAGCGCGTCCGCGGGAAACAGCCGCGCGAGCGCCGGCGCGACCGGCACGCGCGCCGCCTCCAGCACCACGCCCACGTCGCTGGCCTCGGCCACCCGCTGCGCGTCGCCCAGCAGGCCGTCGCTCAGGTCCATCGCGCAGCGCACCCCCTGCGCCACCAGCAACGCCGCCGCGTTCACACGGGGCGTCGGCCGCAGGTGGGCCGCGCGCAGCGCCTCGGCCGCCGCCGGATCGGCATCCGCTGGCGTCGCACCCTCCAGCAAGCGCAGCCCCCCGGCCGACGCGCCGAGCGTCCCCGTCACGGCCACCAGATCGCCCACCCGCCCGGCGCGGCGCTGGAGCAGCGGCGGCGGCGCGCCGGGCGCCGCGGGCAGCGTCTCGCCCACCACGGTCACGCTGATCGTCGCGCAGGGCGCGGCCACCGTATCGCCGCCGACGAGCGCCGTGCCGTAGCGTCCGCCCACGTCGGCCAGCCCGCGGCCGAACTCCTCGATCGCCGTCACGGCCACCTCGCCCGGCACGCCCAGGCAGACCACGGCGTAGCGCGGCCGCGCGCCCATCGCGGCCACGTCGCTGAGGTTCACCGCCAGGCTCTTCCAGCCGAGGTCGTACCAGCTCGTCGTGTGCAGCCGGAAGTGGACGTTCTCGATGAGTGCGTCGGTGGTGATAACGCTCCAGGTAGCGGGCGTGGGCGCCCACACGGCCGCGTCGTCGCCGATGCCGATCTTCAGCCCCGGCCTGAGCCCCGGGCTGGCGGGCGACGCCAGCGTCTCGGCCAGCCGCGCGATCAGTCCGAACTCGCCCAGCTCGGCGACGGAGGCGCGGCTGCTCACCCTGGCTCCTTCTCCCCGCCGGCCCGCGCCGCGCGGCCGGGCGGCGACGCGGCGGCTGCTAGGGCTATTGTACTCGTGCCGGACGGCCGGACCAAGCAGCAAGAAGCGGCCCCCAGGCTGCCGGGGGCCGCTTCGCGCGTGCACGAGAGGCGGGGCGCGCTAGTCGCGGCGGCGGCGGTACAGGGCGACCGCGCCGACGGCGGCCAGGCCGCCGAGGATGAGCGCTAGGCTGTCCGACTCAGGGATCACCGGGACCTCAGGGTAGCGCGGCGGCGCGGCCGCCCCTTGCAGCCCCTGCAACTGGCCCGTGGGCGGCAGCAGCGGCGCCGGCGCCGGCGGGATGAACTGTACGGGCGGCCGCGGCACGGCCGGGATACCGACCTGCGGCACGGCCGGCGGCAGCACGGGCGGCGGCGGGACAGGCGCGACCGCGCCGACGACCCCGCCCGCGACCCCTGGCCCGAAGGCGTTACCGCAGACGTCACTGAAGTTGGCCGGGGTAATGGCTGGTGTCGCGGGGCACTGCCCCGTACGGCCCGGCGTCACGAACCGCACGCGGAACTCCCCACCCTGGAGCACGTCACCACGCGTCGTCCCCTGGCACACTGTCTGGGCACCCGCGCTTACGGCCGAGCAGGTGAAGCCCGAGGTCAGGCTGCTCTCCACGCCGATCGTCGTCGAGACGAAGATGAACGGGACGCTGTTGGCGACCGTCCCCGCTGGAGCCTCGGCCGTCACGTTGAAGGTGAACGAGGCGACCTTGGACGTGTTGCCCGTGGGGCCAACAGTCAGATTGACCTGTGGGTTGACGGTACAGGTCTGGCCCACCTGCAGCGCGCAGGCCGCATTAGGTGTGCCTGCCACCGATGGCGTGGCCACCGTGGCGATCGCCGTCAGCAGCGCGGCAGCCGTTTGCGTGGCGTTCGCCGTCGCCGTCGGCGTCGGCGTGCGCGTTGTGGTGGGCGTGTTGGTGGGCGTCGACGTCGGCAGGCCGGGGCCGCTGACAACGCCGGTAACGTCGGTGACAGTCCCGCCGGTGGCGAAGCGGACTGTGACAATGCTGCCCAGCAATAGATCGCCCGCCGTGTCTCCCTGACACGTTACAGCGGTGCCCGGCGTGGTGACGGCAGTGCACTGTGTAAATCGCTCAGTGCCAGCCGTGGTCTGCAGGAAGAGGACCGGAACAGTCCCGGCGGTGGAGAGCGCGGGCGCCGGCGCCGTGATGTTGAAATTGCCAGACGTGATCCGCAGCCAGGTACCTGTCACTCCGGTGCCGCCGTTGATCGTACAGGTAACACCTGGGGGCGCGCAGGCCCCGGACGGGCCGGGGGTGCCCGAGATACCAGGTGGATTCGTCGCCAGCGCCGTCTGCGTGGCCCCCACGTTCGCGGTGGGCGAGGGCGTAGGCGTGCGCGTGGGGGTGTTCGTCGGCCCCCCCTGTGCCCAGGTCGAGCCCGCGTTCAGAAGGATCGCTGCCGCGGTCGCCAGGAGCGCCACGGCCACCTTGGCTCCCAAAGTGGAGTACCAGCTAGTCTCCTGCCACCGCCTCAACAAGCTCATCTGCAACGAGCCTCCCCGTCCTCACGTCGGCTTCCCGCCGCGTACTTTGGCTCTCGTGGTCGGGCTGGACTTTACAATTCGTTCGCAAACGGCACGGGTGCCGGGCGCAGCCGGGCACGTGCGCCTACTGGATAGAACGATAAAGGCGCCGAAACGTTACACTCTCGGCGCACCATCTTTCGCGCCCGCGAGGGCGCCGCGCCCCGGCCGCCCGGCCGCTCGCTCGGCCGGGCCTTTGCTATAATCCGACCACACCGACGCTCGTTACGGATGGATCACATGAAGATCGTGCTCCGCGAAGACGTGAAGGGCCTGGGCGCCGTCGGCGACGTGAAAGACGTGGCCGACGGCTACGCCCGCAACTTCCTCATCCCCCGGCGGCTGGCCGAGCCGGCCACCCCGGGCGCGCTCAAGAACGTCGAGGCGCACCGCGCGTCGCTCGCGAAGCGCCAGGCGCAGGCCGAGGCCGAGGCCCGCGCCCTATCGGCCCGCCTGAACAACACCACGCTCACCCTCAAGGCGCGCGTCGGCGGCCAGGACCGCCTCTACGGCTCCATCACCGCCGGCGACATCGCCGCGGCGCTCGGCAAGGAGCTGGGCGCCCCCTTCGACCGGCGCAAGCTCGTGCTTGACGAGCCGATCCGCGAGCTGGGCACGCACACCGTGCCCGTCCACCTCGCCCGCGACGTCACGGCGTCGCTCACCGTGCGCGTCGAGGCCGAGGAGTAGCCTATCGCCATCAGCCGCGAGCTGTTAGCTATCAGCTTTGAGACACGCCGGCGCCCTTCTGAAGTGCAATGATCATACTGATGTGGTGAGTGCGAGGCGCTGATGTCGGGGGACCGACCCGCGAAGCTGATCGCTGAGGACTAACGGCTAGCTGCTAATGGCTATCGAACACCTGCCGACTGAGCACAGCCGGGAGCCGCTGCCGCCCCACAACACCGACGCCGAGGCGGCGGTGCTCGGCGGCCTGCTCATCGACCGCGACGCCGTCGGGCGCGTGGCCACCTTCTTGCGCCCCGCCGACTTCTACCGCGAGCGCAACGCCACGATCTACGGGGCGATGCTCGCGCTCTACGAGCGCCGCGAGCCCGTCGACTACCTCACGCTCTCCGACGAGCTGCAGCGCACCGGCCGCTACGACGAGGTCGGCGGCCTGGTCTACCTCTCCTCGCTGTTCAATGAGGTGCCCACCTCGCTGCACGTCGAGCAGTACGCCCGCATCGTCGAGCAGGCGTCGCTGCGCCGCCGCCTGATCCGCGCCGCGGGCCGCATCGCCGGCCTCGGCTACGACGAGAGCCTGGAGGCCGAGAAGGCGCTCGAAGAGGCCGAGCAGGTGCTGTTCGCGGTCGCCGAGCGGCGCCTCAGCCGCGACTTCCGCAAGCTCGCCGACGTGCTGCGCGAGTACTGGGAGCAGCTCCTACTCGCCGCCGACGTGGACCGCCTGGAGCGCGGCATCCCCACCAGCTACAAGGACCTCGACAAGCTCCTTGGCGGCCTGCAGCGCTCCGATCTCGTCATCGTCGCGGCGCGGCCCAGCATGGGGAAGTCGTCGTTCGCGCTCTGCCTGGCGCGCAACGCCGCCGTGGACTTCAGCGCCAAGGTGGGCATCTTCAGCCTGGAGATGTCGCTCGCCCAGCTCGCCCAGCGCCTGCTGTTCAGCGAGTCGGGGGTGGACTCCAGCCGCCTGCGGCAGGGCCTGATCGGGCAGACCGAGCGGCGCAAGCTCGCCGACGCGCTCGGCACGCTCGCCAGCGCGCCCATCTACCTCGACGACACGCCGAATATCGCGCTCTCCGAGCTGCGGGCCAAGG
>Ga0070741_10003178_pt1 | contig 41510 bp, 40 predicted proteins | sample Coa_R1_4_FD_66440 | JGI IMG/M metagenome (GOLD analysis project Ga0070741, IMG submission 66440) | Surface soil microbial communities from Centralia Pennsylvania, which are recovering from an underground coalmine fire - Coalmine... | ecosystem: Environmental > Terrestrial > Soil > Unclassified ... | reverse complement strand
GGCTCGATCTGCGCGGGCGGCACGCTCGGCATCCTGATCCCGCCGTCGATCACGTTCATCCTCTACGGCATTGCGACAGAGACCTCGATCGGGCGTCTGTTCCTCGCTGGAGTCATGCCCGGGCTGCTGCTCACCGGCCTCTTCATGGTGTGGACGCTCTTCATCATCTGGAAGCGCGGCTTTCGCGCGCACGCGCCGGACTTCCGCTACAACTGGAAGGAAAAGTTCCAGTCCATCCCCAAGATCGCGCCGTTCATCGCCATCATCATCGGTGTGATGTACGTGCTGTACGGCGGCGTCGCGACGCCGTCGGAGGCCGCAGGGGTCGGCGCCGCGCTGTGCGTGGTCTGCGCGGTCGCGATCTACCGCATGTGGGACCCGAAGAGCTGGTGGCAGATCCTGCGCGACACCACGCGCGAGTCGGTGATGATCCTCACCATCATCGCGGCGGCGGTCCTGTTCGGCTACATGCTGACCTCGCTGTATCTCACGCAGACGCTCGCGCAAGCGATCGCCGACATGCACGTGAACAAGTGGGTGTTGATGCTGCTCATCAACATCTTCCTTCTGGTCTGCGGCTTTTTCATCCCGCCCGCCGCCATCATCCTGATGACCAGCCCCATCTTGCTTCCGATCATCACTGCGGCGGGCTTTGACCCGGTTTGGTTCGGCGTGATCCTCACGATCAACATGGAGGTCGGGCTGATCCACCCGCCCGTGGGCCTCAATATCTACATCGTGCAGGCGATCGCCCCGGACGTCCCCGTGACGCGCGTGATGTGGGGCACGATCCCGTACGTGCTGTGCATGTTCCTCGCGATCGTGATTCTTTCCATATTCCCGGAAATCGCGACCTGGCTGCCGGATACGCTGATGGGGCCGGTGAGGACTAGGTAGCTTTACGCGGTAGCCGATCCCACGCCGCTGCGATCACTGGCCAGAAGAGCAGGACCACGGCGAGCGTGGCAATGCTGCCGACCAGGCCGTTCGACCAGAAGACGCGCAGGTCGCCTCCTGACCCGATCATGGACAGGCGGAACGCGTCCTCGGCGCGGTTGCCGAGCACCAGGGCCAGCGTGAAGGGTGCGAGCGGGATGGCGATTTTCTTGAAGACGTAGCCCACTACGCCGAAAAGCAGCATGAGCCAGATGTCGAACATCGCGTTCTGGATCGCGTAGGCGCCGATGGCGCACGAGACCACGATCATGGGCGCGATTGCCGAGAACGGCACGCGCAGCACAGCGGCGAAGAGCGGCACCGTCGAAAGCACGATGACGAGCCCGACGATGTTGCCGAGGTACATCGAGGCGATCAAACCCCAGACGAAATCCTTGTGCTCGACAAAGAGCAGCGGCCCGGGGTTGAGCCCCCAGACCATCAGGCCGCCGAGCAGGATGGCGGCGGTGCCGGACCCGGGGATGCCCAGCGCGAGCATCGGCAGCAGCGCGGAAGTGCCCGAAGCGTGCGCCGCGGTCTCGGGCGCGAACACGCCTTCGATGCGCCCCTTGCCGAAGCTCTCCTTGTCCTTGGAGAAGCGCTTCGCGAGGTTGTAGCCCATGAACGAAGCGGCGATGGCGCCCCCCGGCGTGATACCCAGCCAGCAGCCGATCACCGAGGAGCGCAGCAGCGTCGCCCAATAGCGCGGCAGGTCGCGCCAGACCCTCAGGACGACCTTCAGGCTGATGGCGGCGGCGTGGCCGCGCAGCGCGAGCCGCTCCTCCATGGTGAGCAGGATCTCGCTGATGCCGAACAGGCCGATCACCGCGACGAGGAAGTTGATGCCGCGCAGCAGGTTCTCGGAGCCGAAGGTCATGCGCAGCTGTCCCGACACCGTGTCCATTCCGATCCCGGCGAGGAGCAGCCCGAGCGACATCGAGATGATGGTCTTGTGCTTCTCCTCCCTGCCAAGGCCGACGAAGGAGCAGAAGGTGAGGAAATAAACGGCGAAAAACTCCGGCGGCCCGAAGCGCAGCGCGAACGAGGCGATGCCCGGCGCGAGGAACGTGATGAGGAGCACCGCAACCAGCGAGCCGATGAACGAGGACGTGAACGCCGCCGTCAGCGCCTCGGCGGCCTTCCCCTGCTGCGCCATCGGGTAGCCGTCGAAGGTGGTCGCAACCGACCACGCTTCGCCCGGGATATTGAACAGAATCGACGTGATCGCCCCACCGAAGAGCGCGCCCCAGTAGATGCACGAGAGCATCACGATCGCCGAGGTCGGATTCATCGTGAACGTGAGCGGCAGCAGGATCGCCACGCCGTTCGGGCCCCCCAGCCCGGGCAGCACGCCGACGAAGATGCCGAGCACGAGGCCCACCATCATGAGCGAGAGCGTCTTCGCCGTGAGCAGGACCTCGAAGCCGTGGAACAGCAGCCCGAGCGCCTCCACGCTAGAACCCCAGCCAGGCTTCGAGCGGGCCTTTGGGCATGATCACGTCGAAAGCGATATCGAAGGTGACGAACATCGCTCCGGCGAAGACCAGGCTCGTGAGGAGCGATTTCCACCACGCGATTCGCCCGATGGCGCGCATGAAGCCCGCGATCAGCAGAAAGCTCGCCACGTAGAGTCCCAGCCACTGCGTGAGCAGGCAGAACAGGAAGGTGGGCACGAGCACCTGCAGCACCCGCCGCAGCTGGTCGCGGTTGACGAAGGGGGATGCCGCGCCCGCCCGTGTGGCGAGCGCCTTCACCAGGCCGAACAGGCTTGCTCCGCCGAGCAGCAGGGAAAGGTAGAAGGGGAAGTAGCCCGCCTTCGGTCCGTCGGCGGCCCAGCCGGCGCCGCTCCTCCAGTTATCCCATGCCATGAGCGCCGCGAATGCGGCGAGCAGAAGCGAGACGCAGATGTCTACCGCGCGCGTACTGGTAACCGCACGCGGCTCCTCGGCGGGGTCGGACATTCAGTTCTTGTCGAAACCCGCTTCGACCATCAGGCTCTTGTTGAGCGCGTCGTCTTCCTCGAGGAATTTCTTCAGCGCGTCGCCGGTGAGGAACGCGGGCTTGAGCGCCTGCTTTTCCATGTAGTCCTTGTACTCGGCGGTTTGCGAGACCTTCTTGAAGAGATCGACGTAGAACGCCTTCTGCTCCTCGGTCACCTTCCCGGGCAGGAACATGGCGCGCAGCATCAGGTATTGGACGTCAAGGCCCTCCTCCTTGCAGGTCGGGATATCGTTCCAGGACTGCTGGTCGGTGACTTTGCCCTTGTACTCGATGCGCTCCTTGTCGAACACGCACAGCGCGCGGACCTGGCCGGCGCGCCACACTTCGAGATTCTCGGAAGGGTTATTGACGTTCGCCTGGGTATGGTTGCCGACGAGCTGCGTGGCGGCTTCGCCGCCCGACTTGTACGGCAGGTATGCGAATTTCGCCCCGGTCTTCTTCTCGATGAAGACCGACAGCACCTGGTCCTCGCGGCGCGAGCCGGTGCCGCCCATCTTGAACGGCGGGTTGGCGGACTTCGCCGCGGCGATGAACTCCTTCACGTTCTTGTAGGGCAGCGTGGTGTTGTCCCAAAGCACGAACTGGTCGAGCGCCACCAGCGCGACCGGCGTCAACTCGCGCCAGTTGAAGGGGATCTTGGCCGAGATCGGCAGCATGTAGATGAGCGAGTAGGCGATCAGCACGCGGTTCGCATCGCCCGCCCCCGACTTCATGTACATGAGCGCTTCCGCCCCGGAGGCGCCGCCCTTCAGCGACACGACCATCGGCTGTTTCATCAGCTTGTTCTTCTGGATCGCGGCCTGCATCATCCGCGCCATCTGGTCCGAGGCGCCTCCGGCGCCGGCGGCCACTACGATCTCCACGGGCTTGCTCGGCTCCCAAGCCGTGGCCGGCGAGGAAGACAAAGCGAGCGCGAGGCCCAATGCCGCGCAACCGGTGAACGATGCTTTCATGGAATTGCTCCTTGGATGAGCGGCGCTAGGCGGCTTCTCGAGCCGGCGTGCGGGCGCAGCCGGCGAGGTATGCCATCGCGGCCTGCACGCCTTCTTTTCTCACCGGCACGCCGGCGAGCTCAAGACCCATCTCGACGCCCGCGAGCGTGCCCATCAGCGTGAGGTCGTTGAAGTCGCCGAGGTGGCCGATGCGGAAGATCTTGCCTGCCATCTTGCCCAGCCCCGTGCCGAGGGACATGTCGAAGGCCTCGAGGATCAGCTTGCGCACGCGATCGGCGTCGTGGCCCGCGGGCACGAGCACCGCGGTAAGCGAGCCGGAGTATTCGCGCGGGTCCGCGGCGAGAATCTCCAGCCCCCATCCGCGCACCGCGCGCCGCGTCGCCTCGCCATGGCGCTGGTGGCGCGCGAACACCGCGTCCAGGCCTTCCTCGTCGAGCAGCATCCTGAGCGCCTCGCGCAGCCCGTAGAGCAGGTTCGTCGCCGGGGTGTAGGGAAAGTAGCCGCTCTTGCCGTTGGCGAGCATCTCGTCCCAGGCCCAGTAGCTGCGCGGCAGGCGCGCCTGCTTGCTTGCGGCGAGGGCCTTGGCGGAGATGCAGTTGAACGAGAGCCCGGGCGGCAGCATCAGGCCTTTCTGCGAGCCCGCCACCGTGACGTCAACGCCCCATTCGTCGTGCCGATAGTCGAGCGAGGCGAGCGACGAGATCGTGTCCACCATGAAGAGCGCCGGATGGCCTGCAGCGTCGATTGCCCGGCGCACCTCGGCGATGCGGGACACGACGCCCGTCGAAGTCTCGTTGTGCACGACGCAGACGGCGCGGATCCTCTTCTGCGTATCGCCGCGCAGCCGCTTCTCGATCGCCTCCGGGTCGGCGCCGTGGCGCCAGTCGCCGGGGAGAAACTCGACCTCGAGACCGAGGCGCGCAGCGAGCTTCTGCCACAGCGTGGCGAAGTGCCCGGTCTCGGCCATCAGGACGAGATCGCCCGCCGACAGCGTGTTCACGAGCGCGGCTTCCCAGGCGCCGGTGCCCGATGCGGGATAGATGACGACGTCTGCGCGCGGCGCCTTGAACACGCGCTTCATGCCGGCGAGGACCTCCTTGCCGAGCGCCGCGAATTCGGGCCCGCGGTGGTCCATCGTCGGGAAATCGATCGCGCGCAGCACGCGCTCGGGGACATTGGTCGGTCCCGGGATCTGGAGGAAGTGGCGTCCGGCGCGTCTGGGCATGCGGTATTCTACCTACGCCCCATGAATGCTCCCTCCTTCCCGGTGCGCCTCGTGAAGCGCGCGCGAGGCGACGGCGCCCTCGCGCGCCGGCTCGCATCCGAGGTGGACGGCGAGGTCCTCTTCGACGCGGCGAGCCGCGGCCGCTACGCCACGGACGCTTCGATTTACCAGGTGGAGCCGATTGGCGTCGTGCTACCGCGCAGCGGGGAGGCCGCGCGCGCCGCCATCGCCGTGGCTTCCGATCTCGGCGTGCCGGTGCTGCCGCGCGGCGCCGGCAGCTCGCAATGCGGCCAGACGGTCGGCGAGGCGCTCGTCATCGACCACAGCAAGTACCTGAACCGCGTGATCGAGGTCGACGCGGCAGGAATGCGCGCGGTCGTGCAGCCGGGCGTGGTGCTCGATGCGCTGAATGCGCTGCTGCGGCGCGACGGGCTGTGGTTCCCGGTCGACGTCTCGACGAGCGCCCAGGCGACCCTCGGCGGCATGGCCGGGAACAACTCGTGCGGCTCGCGCTCGATCGCGTACGGCAACATGGTGCACAACGTGCTCGCGATCGACGCGCTCACGCTCTCGGGCGAGCGCTGGAGGTTCGGGCCGATGGACGAAGCCTCCGGCCCGGCGGGGTATCGCGAGCTCGTCGCGAAGCTGAAAGCGCTCTACGCACGCGAGCAGGCCGAGATCGAGGCGCGCTTTCCGAAGCTTCTCCGGAAGGTCGCCGGCTACAACCTCGATCATCTCGGGCCGCCGCATGCCAACGCCGCGCACCTCCTCGTCGGCTCCGAAGGCACTCTCGCGTACAGCGAGCGGCTGCACCTCAAGCTCTCGCGCCTGCCCGCGGCGCGCGCGCTGGGCGTGTGCCATTTTCCGAAGTTCTACACGGCGATGGACAGTGCCCGGCACATCGTCGAGCTCGGCCCGTCGGCGGTCGAGCTCGTCGACCGCACCATGATCGGCCTCGCGCGCGAGAATCCCGCCTTCCGCAGGACCGTGGGCCAGTTCATCCGGGGCGAGCCCGACGCGATCCTGCTGGTGGAATTCTCGGGCGACGATCCGGCGTTGCAGGTTCGCAAGCTCGGCGAGCTCGTCGAGCTCCTGGGGACGCTCGGCTTGCCGGGTGCCGTCGTCCAGATCACCGATGCGAAGCTGCAAAGAGAGGTCTGGGAGGTTCGCAAGGCGGGCCTGAACATCATGATGTCGATGAAGGGCGACGGCAAGCCGGTGTCGTTCATCGAGGACTGCGCGGTGCCGCTCGAGCATCTGGCGGAGTACACCGACCGTCTCACGCGCGTATTCGAGAAGCACGGCACCCGCGGCACATGGTACGCGCACGCTTCGGTGGGCACGCTCCACGTGCGGCCGATCCTCGACATGCGGCGCGACGGCGCGAAGAAGATGCGCGCCATCGCCGAGGAGGCGAGCGCGCTGGTCAAGGAATTCAAGGGTGCCTACTCCGGCGAGCACGGCGACGGCCTGGTGCGCTCCGAATGGATCGCGCCGTTCTTCGGGCCGCGGCTCACCGCGGCGCTCGGCGAGATCAAGTCCTGGCTCGATCCGCGCGGGCTCATGAACCCGGGGAAGATCGTCCATCCGCCGAAGATGGACGATGCGTCGCTCTTCCGCTTCAAGCCGGGCTACCGCGCGAGCGCGGAAGCGGTCGTGTTCGACTGGAGCGAATGGGGCGGCTACGACAAGGCCGTCGAGATGTGCAACAACAACGGCCACTGCCGCAAGTTCGACGCCGGCACCATGTGTCCTTCCTATCGCGCGACGCGCGACGAGCAGCACCTGACCCGCGGCCGCGCCAATACGCTGCGCCTTGCGCTCTCGGGGCAGCTCGCCGGCGAAGCGGACGAAGCCGTGCGCGCGGCGCTCGACCTGTGCGTGTCGTGCAAGGGCTGCAAGCGCGAATGCCCGACCGGCGTCGACATGGCGCGCATGAAGCTCGAGTTCACCGCGCAGTACAAAGCGCGGCACGGCTTCAGCGCGCGCGACTACGCGATCGGCTTTTTGCCGCGCTATGCGCCGGCCGCGGCAAGGCTTGCTCCGCTGGCCAATATGCTTTCAGGCCTCGGAAAGCGTGCCGCGGGATTCGCTCCGCAACGCATGCTGCCGCGCTGGCGCGGCGATTTCTTCCGGGAGACGGGCGAGCGCGAATGCGACGTGGTGCTCTTCGTCGACACGTTCAACCGCTATTTCGAGCCGGAGAATGCGCGCGCCGCGTACCGGGTGCTCAAGGCGGCGGGCTACAGGGTGTACGCGCCTGGAGGGTTGTGCTGCGGCCGGACCTACCTCTCCGTTGGCATGGCGGAGCGTGCACGCAGCGAGGCGCGCCGGATGCTCGCGCACCTGCGGCCGCATGCCGAGCGCGGCGTGCCGATCGTCGGGCTGGAGCCTTCGTGCCTCTTTTCGCTGCGCGACGAGCTTCCGGTCCTGCTGCGCGAGGCGGAAAAGCTCGCCGCGCACGCGGTTCTGTTCGAGGAGTTCCTCGCGCGCCAGCCGGGCAAGCTTGCGCTGCGGCCGCTCGAGAAAAAGCTCGTTGTGCACGGGCACTGCCACCAAAAGGCGTTCGATGCCATGCCCGCCGTCGACGCGGCGCTGAAGCTCATCCCCGGCGCGCAGGTCGAGCACGTGGAGTCGAGCTGCTGCGGCATGGCGGGCAGCTTCGGCTATGAGGCCGAGCATTACGCGGCGTCGATGAAGATGGCGGAGATGAACCTCCTCCCGGCTGTGCGCAAGGCGCCCTCGGACGCCTGGATCGTGGCCGACGGCACGAGCTGCCGGCAGCAGATCGCCGACGGCGCGGGGCGCGAGGCGCTGCACGTGGCGCGCGTGCTAGAAGCCGCTCTACCCCAGTAGCGTCATTACGAGAGAAACCGTGAGCACTGACGCGGCGGTGGAGAGCACCGCCCCAGTGGAGGTTTCGGCCTCGAGCAGGCGGTAGCGCTGCGCGAGGACGAACGCCGTAGCGCCGAGCGGCAGGCTGGCGCACACGACGCCGACCTTCGCCCAGAACGGGTCGATCGCGAAGACGTACCAGGCAAGCACTGCCATGAGCGCGGGGTGAAGGACAAGCTTGAGCGCGCTGCTTGGCCAGCTTGCGGCGATCCCTGCGCGCACCGGCAGCTGCGAGACGAACAGGCCGATCGCGAAGAGCGCGCAAGGCCCGGCGGCTGCGGCGAGGAGCGAAGCCAGGCGCTCGAGCGGCAGGGGCACCCGGAGGCCGAGGGCGACGCACGCCACGGCCAGCGCGATGGGCCAGATGAGCGGACTGCGTGCGACGCCGGAGAGCGCGCGACGTACCGCACCGGGGTGTGGATCGACAAAGAGCTCGAGGCAGACGATCGCGAGCGCGAATGACACGATGTTCGTGGCGACTGTGGCGAGGGCCGCGGGAAGCGCCGCGCGCTCGCCATAGGCCACCGTGACGAGCGGAATGCCGAGATAGCCGGTATTGGCGAACGAGGCATTCAGCGCGCGCATCGTGCTCTGCGCGGCGGATGCGCGGGCGCCGAAATACGAGACGAAAAAGCCCGCGAGCGCGGTGCCGAGCGTCGCCGCGATCACCGCCAAGAGGAATGCTCCGCTCAGGATCTCGTCGAGGGAGCCGCGGTACACCGCGATGAAGAGCATGGCGGGCAGCGCGAAGGCGTAGACGAACTGGTTGAGCGCATGGCTCGAGGACTGGTGAACCAGCCTGAAGCGGCCGGCGACGACACCGCAGGCGACCAGCCCGAATACGGGCAGGACCGCCCCGAGCACCGGGGCTAGCGCCGGCTCCACGCGAAGAGCGCGATGCCGCCCAGGACCATCGGCACGCAGAGCCACTGCCCCATGGTCATGCCGAGCGCGAGGAAGCCGAGGAAGGAATCCGGCTCGCGCGCGAACTCGGCGATGAAGCGGGCGACGCCGTAGCCCATCAGGAACACCGCGGACACCTGGCCGCGGCGGCGGGGCTTCGACGAAAACCACCACAGCAGCGCGAAAAGCGCGATGCCTTCCAGGCCGAGCTCATAGAGCTGCGACGGATGGCGCGGCGCATCGCCCGCGCCGCGGAACACCATCCCCCAGGGCAGATCGGTGACGCGGCCCCACAGCTCGCCGTTGATGAAGTTCCCCAGGCGTCCGGCAGCGAGGCCCACGGGGACGAGGGGAGCGATGAAATCCATGAGGCGCAGATAGTCGACGCGGTGGCGCCAGGCGGCGAAGCCCATCGCCGCCATCACGCCCAGCAGGCCGCCGTGGAACGACATGCCGCCCTGCCAGACGGCGACGATTTCGGCCGGATGCGCGAAGTAATGCGCCGGCTTGTAGAAGAGCACATAGCCGAGCCGGCCTCCGAGGATCACGCCCAGGACGCCGAGGAAAAGCAGATCGTCGAACTGCTCGCGCGTGATCGGCGCCGCGCCGCGCGCGATCCGGCGGCTTCCGAGCCACCAGGCGCCAGCGAAGCCGGCGAGGTACATGAGCCCGTACCAGCGCACGGCAAGCGGTCCGAGCGAGAAAGCGACCGGATCGATGTCGGGATGGACCAGCATGCCGCTAGCGGGCCGTTCGCCGCGCGAGGGATAAAAACTCGCGCTGCACTGCGCTCGGCGCCCCGCGGCGCCATGCAAGCCAGACGTCGAGGCGCGGATGCGCGTCGCCGAGCTCGCGGTACACGACGCCGCGGCGGCCGAGGTTCGCGACCGAAGCCGGCACGAGCGCCGCGCCGAGCCCGCTCGAGACCAGGCTCACCACCGTCTGCATCTGGATCGCTTCCTGCGCCACGTTGAGGGAGATGCCGCTTTGGGCGGCGAGCCCCGCCACGATATCGTAAAGGCCGGGCGCGATCTCGCGCGGCACCATGACGAGCGGCTCGCCCTCGAGCTCCGCCATGCGCAGCCGCCCCTTCGCGCGCGCGAGGCGATGGCGCGCCGGCAGCGCCGCGACGAAGCGCTCGCGCTGCACGACCAGGTGCTCGAGCGAGCCCGCCTCCGCCACGGGCGGCAGGAGCAGCCCGAAATCGAGCTCCCCCGCGGCGAGCGCCGCGCCCTGCTCGGGAGAGAGCATCTCGCGCAGCGCGAGCTGCACCCGCGGGCGCGCCGCCTTGAAGGTCTTGAGCAGCCCGGGCAGCACCCCGTAGTCGGCGAGCGACACGAAGCCGATGCGCAGGCGCCCTGCCTCGCCGCGCGCCACGTCGCGCACGCTCTGCACGCCGCGCTCGAGCTGCGCAAGCAGGCGCGTGGCCTCCTCCACCAGCCGCAGGCCCTCGGGCGTGAGCTCGACGCGGCGGCGCGAGCGCGCGAAGAGCGCGACCCCGAGGCGCGCCTCGAGCGCACGGATGGCGCGCGACAGCGGCGGCTGCGAGATGTGCAGCGCGGCGGCCGCGCGGCCGAAGTGCAGCCGCTCGGCCAAGGCGAGGAAATACCTCAACTGCCACAATTCCGGTCCATTCATGCGCCAAGAGTATTACAGAGCGGCCCCGATTGCATTGGCGCGCCGCGCCGCGGCGCGGCAGAATGCCCCGCACCAGGAGGGCACCATGGAACCGAAGAACCCGGCCAACCGCCGCTCGCGCCTCATCACCCAGGGGACCGCGCGCTCGCCGAACCGCGCCATGCTGCGCGCCGTGGGCTTCGGCGACGGCGACTTCGCCAAGCCGATCGTCGGCGTCGCCAACGGCCACTCGACGATGAACCCCTGCAACGCGGGCATCCAGCCGCTCGTGGAGCGCGCGGTCGAGGCGCTCGAGCGCGCGGGCGCCAAGCCGCAGACCTTCGGCGTGCCGACCGTCACCGACGGCATCGGCATGGGGACCGAGGCGATGAAGTACTCGCTCGTCTCGCGCGAAGTGATCGCCGACGCGATCGAGACGAGCGTCAACGGCCAGGCGATGGACGGAGTGCTCGTCGTCGGCGGCTGCGACAAGAACATGCCCGGCGGCATGATGGCGATGGCGCGCATGAACGTTCCCGGAATCTACGTCTACGCCGGGACCATCAAGCCCGGACGCTGGAAGGGCCAGGCGCTCACCATCGTCTCGGCCTTCGAGGCGGTGGGCGCCTTCACCGCCGGCAAGATGAGCGAGGAGGACTTCGTCGGCATCGAGAAGAACGCCTGCCCGAGCGTGGGCGCCTGCGGCGGGCAGTACACCGCGAACACGATGTCGTCCTCGTTCGAGGCGCTCGGCATGAGCCTGCTCGGCTCCTCGCAGATGGCTTCCCCCGATCCGGAGAAGGCCGATTCCGCGGCCGCCTCCGCGCGCGTGCTGGTGGAGGCCGTGAAGCGCAACCTGCGGCCGCGCGACATCATCACGCGCAAGTCGATCTGGAACGCCATCGCGCTCGTCATGGCGACCGGCGGCTCGACGAACGCGGTGCTGCATTACCTCGCGATCGCGCGCGCCGCGGGCGTGAAGTGGACGATCGACGATTTCGAGCGCGTGCGCCAGAAGGTGCCGGTGCTGTGCAACCTGAAGCCTTCCGGCGCCTACGTGGCGACCGACTTCCACGCCGCGGGCGGCGTGCCGCAGGTGCTTCGCCTGCTGCTCGACGCGGGCCTCGTGCACGGCGAGTGCATGACGATTACCGGACGCTCGCTCGCCGACGAGCTGCGCGAGGTGCCGCGGCAGCCGCGCGCCGACCAGGACGTGATCCGCCCGTTCGACCGCCCGCTCTATCCGAAAGGCCATCTCGCCATCCTGCGCGGCAATCTCGCCACGGAGGGCTGCGTCGCGAAGATCACCGGCCTCAAGAATCCGGCGATCACCGGCCCGGCCCGCGTCTTCGACTCCGAGAACGCGTGCATGAAGGCGATCCTCGCCAAGCGGATCAAGCCCGGCGACGTGGTCGTGATCCGCTACGAAGGGCCCAAGGGCGGGCCGGGCATGCAGGAGATGCTCGCACCGACCTCGGCGCTCATCGGCCAGGGGCTCGGCGAATCGGTGGGGCTGCTCACCGACGGGCGCTTCTCCGGCGGCACCTGGGGCATGGTCGTCGGCCACGTAGCTCCCGAGGCCTACGTCGGCGGCACGATCGCGCTCGTCAAGGAGGGCGATTCCATCACCATCGACGCGAAGAAGCGCCTCATCCAGCTCAACGTCCCGGCGAAGGAGCTCGCCGCCCGCCGGCGCAGATGGAAGGCACCCAAGCCGCGCTATACCGAGGGCCTGCTCGCGAAGTACCGCCAGCTCGTATCCACGGCGTCGCTCGGCGCGGTCACTGACGCGGGCTGACGACGCTCCGGACGGCGCGCGCCGCGCCGGCGCGCGGAGGCCTCGCACATCACAGAAGCGGCGCACAGTGCACGCTCATGAAAACCCTGTGCATGATCGCCGTCGCCCTGTGCGCGGCGAGCGCGCTCGACGCAGGCGCGCAAGAAACCCTCGGCCGCGTGCGCGGCGTCTACGTCCAGGCGGCACCCGGCGTGCTCGTCGAGCGCTCGCTCACCCGGGCGAGCGGGCCGCAATGGGCCGATGTCGAGCTTGCGTCGGTTCCCCAGGGCGAGCGCCCGCGCGTGCTCGCCCAGCTGCCGCGCCAGCTCGCCGCGCGGCCCGGTGACCTCGTCGCCCTGCAGCTCGCCGGGCCACGCACCGAGGCGGTGCCGCTGCAGAGCGTGAGCCGCGTGACCGAGATCCGCAGTTCCGCGCTCGCCGGCAATCCCTAGAAGCTCGATCCCGGAAGCCGCAGAAACTCGATCTCTTCCGGCGTGCTCGGCCGCCCGAGCGCCGCGTTGCGATGTGGGAAGCGCCCGAAGCGCTGCACGATGTCGCGGTGCGCGAGGGCGTAGCGCGGCACCTCTTCGGTCTCCGGGAAAGCGCCCAAAGGCTCGGCAAGCCGGCACGCGAGGCGCTGGTCATCGAGGTTCTCGCTGTGCTGGAAGGGCAGGCAGACGAAAAGCCGCTCGACCGGCAGGAGCGCCGGCTCGAAGCCGCGCTCGAGCGCGACCCGCGCGGCGTCGAGCGCGAGCGCGTCGGTTGAGAACGCGCGCGCCTCGCCGCGGTAGAGGTGCCGCGGGAACTGGTCCGCGGCGACGATGTAGGCGAGGCAATCGGCGCGCGTCTCGAGCCATTCGCGGTGCGCGCCGCCGCCGAGGGCGCGGTGCAGCTCGGAGAACATCCCGCGCACCTGCGCATCGAACGCAGGGTCCTTCTCGAACCAGCGCTTGCGGCGCATGCCGTATTCCGGCGGCTCGCCGAACCAGAAGCGCAGGACGCTCGCGGCGTCCGGGAAGCGTGCTGAATCGGGCGGGTAGTGCTGCATCCCTGCGGATGCTACTTTGCGCCATGGCCAATCGTCTCGCCGGAGAGACTTCCCCGTATCTCCAGCAGCACGCGCAGAACCCCGTCGACTGGTATCCGTGGGGCGAGGAGGCGCTCGAGCGCGCGCGCCGCGAGGACCGCCCGATCCTGCTCTCCGTCGGCTATTCCGCCTGCCACTGGTGCCATGTCATGGCGCGCGAGTGCTTCGAGGACGCCGGCGTCGCCACGGTGATGAACCGGCTCTTCGTGAACGTCAAGGTGGACCGCGAGGAGCGCCCCGACCTCGACCAGATCTACCAGACGGCGCACCAGGTGCTCGCGCAGCGCCCGGGCGGCTGGCCGCTCACCATGTTCCTTACGCCGCAGGGCGCGCCGTTCTTCGGCGGCACCTACTTCCCGAAGTCCGCCCGCCATGGGCTGCCCGGCTTCGCGGACCTGTGCGAACGCGTCGCGCAGGCCTGGCGCGAGAAGCGCGCGGCGATCGAAACGCAGAACGCCGAGCTCCTCGCGACGTTCGCGCGCCTCGGGCCGCAGGCGGCGGCGCAGCCCGAGCCCCTGAGCGCGGAGCCGGTCGGCGCGCTGCTTGAGCTGCTGCGCACGAGCTTCGATGCGCGCTACGGCGGCTTCGGCACGGCGCCGAAATTCCCGCATCCGGGCGACCTCGAGCTCTGCCTGCGCGAAGGCGAGCGCGACATCGCTCTCGTCACGCTCGAGCGCATGTGCGAGGGCGGCATCTACGACCAGCTGGGGGGCGGGTTCTGCCGCTACAGCGTGGACGCGCATTGGGCCATCCCGCATTTCGAGAAAATGCTCTACGACAACGGCCCGCTCCTCGGCCTGCTCGCGGATGCCTGGCTCGTCAGCCGCGAGCCGCTGCTCGAGCGCTGCGCGGTCGGCACCGCCGGCTGGCTGATGCGCGAGATGCAGTCTCCCGAGGGCGGGTACTACTCCTCGCTCGACGCGGACAGCGAGCATGAGGAAGGCCGCTTCTACGTCTGGCAGCGGGATGAAGCGCAGGCGCTGCTCGGGCCGCAGGACTATGCGCTCTTCTCGCGCCGCTACGGCCTGGACCAGCCGCCGAACTTCGAGAACCGCGCGTGGCACCTGCGCATCGCCGGGCCGCTCGAGCCGGGAAGCGAGCCGCGCCTCGCCGCGGCGCGCGACAAGCTTTTCGCCGCGCGCGAGCGGCGCGTGCGCCCGGGACGCGACGAGAAGATCCTCGCGTCGTGGAACGCGCTCGCGATCCGCGGCATGGCGCGCGCCGCGCGCCGGTTCGGCCGGGCGGACTGGGAGGCGTCCGCGCGCCGCGCGCTCGCTTTCTTGCGCGGACAGATGTGGCGCAACGGACGCCTGCGTGCCACGTACAAGGACGGGCGGGCGCATCTTGACGCGTACCTGGACGACTATGCGTTCCTCCTCGACGCGCTTCTCGAGCTGCTGCAGCTGCGCTTCTGCGCCGCGGAGCTCGAGTTCGCGTGCACGCTGGCCGATGCGCTCCTCGATGAATTCGAAGACCGCGACGCCGGCGGCTTTTTCTTCACCGGGCGCAGCCACGAGAAGCTCATCCATCGGCCCAAATCGGGGCAGGACAATGCGACCGCCTCCGGCAACGCCGTGGCCGCGAGCGCGCTCGCGCGGCTGTCCGCGCTCAGCGGGCGCCAGGACTACGCGCAGGCCGCCCGCCGTACGCTCGAGCTCTTCCATCCGGCGATGCGAGACCATCCGGCCGGCTTCGCCGCCATGGCGCTCGCGCTGCGGGACTGGCTCGCCGGACCGAAGGTCCTCGTCCTGCGCGGCCCGCCGGAGGGGGTCGAGGCCTGGCGCGCGGCCCTGGCGCGCGAGTATCTGCCGGACACCACCGTTCTCGCGCTTGCCGAGGGCGAGGGCGGCTTGCCCGCGCCGCTCGACAAGCCGGTTTCGAAAGGCAAGGTCAACGGATGGCTCTGCCGCGGCGTTACTTGCCTTCCGCCCATCGACGATCTTGTAAACTTGCTGCAGACCTGCAAGGAGCCCCTATGAAGCCTGCCGTGCTGCTTTTCGGAATCGCCGCGTTCGCCGCGCTGCCCGCGGCTGCGCAGGAAGACCTGGCGAAGAAATACAACTGCCTCGCGTGCCACGCGGTCGACAAGAAGGTGGTCGGCCCGGCCTACAAGGACGTGGCGAACAAGTATCGCGGCGACAAGACCGCCGAGGCCAAGCTGATCGAGAAGGTGAAGAAGGGTGGCGTCGGCGTGTGGGGCCAGATCCCGATGCCGCCGAATACCGCGGTGCCCGATGCCGATGTGAAGAAGCTCGTCGACTGGGTCCTGTCGCTCAAGTAGAGATCGCGTAACAGGGGCGCGGGTATCATAGGCGTCCCGAAATGAGAGGCGCTGGGAGACTGCGATGAAAAAGGCATTGGTGCTGTCGGTTGCGGCCGCGTTCACGCTGCTCGGTTGCGGCAAGGAGCCCGAGAAACCGAAGGAGCAGGCGGCAAGCTCGCAGCCCTCCGCGCCGCCTCCGGCGCCTTCCGTGGAGATCAAGATCGGCCACGTCGCGCCGCTCACCGGCGGCATCGCCCACCTCGGCAAGGACAACGAGAACGGCGCGCGCCTGGCGATCGAGGAGGCGAACGCGGCCAAGCTGAAGATCGGCGGCAAGGACGCCAAGTTCATGCTCGTCGCGGAGGACGACCAGGCCGACCCGAAGGTCGGCACCACCGTCGCCCAGAAGCTCGTCGACGAGAAGGTCGCGGGCGTGGTCGGCCACCTCAACTCGGGAACCACGATTCCCGCTTCCGCGATCTACAACCAGGCCGGCATCCCGATGATCACGGGCTCCGCCACCAATCCGAAGCTCACCGAGCAGGGGTTCAAGGTGGTGTTCCGCGTCGTCGGGCGCGATGACCAGCAGGGCCCCGCGATCGCGAGCTACCTCGCTTCCAGCAACAAGCCGAAGGTCGTCGCCGTCATCGACGACGCCACGGCGTACGGCGAGGGCATCGCGAACGAGGTCGAAAAGACGCTCAAGGCGGCGAAGATCAAGGTCCTGCCGCGCGAGAAGGGCACGGACAAGACGACCGACTGGAAGGCGATCCTCACCAAGCTGCGCGGCCACAAGCCCGACGCGGTGTTCTACGGCGGCATGGACGCGACCGGCGGGCCGCTTCTCAAGCAGGGGCGCGAGCTCGGCATGAAGGCGGTGTTCTCCTTCGGCGACGGCGCGTGCACCGACAAGATGAAGGAGCTCGCGGGGGACGCGGCCGACGGCCTGCTCTGCTCGCAGGCCGGCATCCCGCCGCAGGCCGCGGACAAGAAGTTCCTCGACGCCTACAAGAAGCGCTTCAACGCCGACCCGATCCTCTACGCGCCGTTCACCTACGACGGCGCCAACCTGCTCATCGAGTCGATGAAGAAGGCGGACTCCGCCGACCCGGCGAAGTACCTGCCCGAGCTCGCCAAGATCAGCTTCATGGGCGCGACCGGCAAGATCGAGTTCGACCCGAAGGGCGACCGCAAGGACGCGGAGATGACGATCTTCACGATGAAGGGCGGCAAGCTCGAGCCGATCGCCGTGGTGAAGGGCGACAAGACCATGACCTACGACGAATTCGTCAAGGGTGCGGCCGCGGCGCCGGCCGCCGCGCCGGCGGAACCGAAGAAATAGGCCTCAAGCACTAAGGCGACGACGGCACCTGCGGGTGCCGTTTTCATTTAGGCTAGCCGGCGCGCATGGACACGTTCCTGCAGCAGCTGGTGAACGGACTCACCGCGGGCAGCGTGTATGCCGTCGTCGCGCTGGGCTACACCATGGTCTACGGCATCATCCAGCTGATCAACTTCGCGCACGGCGAAGTCGTCATGATCGGCGCGATGGTGGCCTTCACCATCATCAACGCCCTCGCGCCCTCGGGAATGCCGCCGCTCGCCGTGGTGCTCATCGGCACCGCCGGCGCCGTCCCGGTCTGCATGCTCGTCGGCTACGCGATGGAGCGGCTCGCCTACCGGCCGCTGCGCAGCGCGCCGCGGCTCGCGCCGCTCATCACGGCCATCGGCGTCTCCATCATCCTGCAGCACGTCGCCATGCTCGTCTGGAGCCGCAACGTGCTCGCCTTCCCGCAGATCATCCGCACCCAGTCCTACGTCTTCCTCGGCGCCACGATCACGAACGTGCAGATCGCGATCATCGCGGTCTGCCTCGCCATGATGGCCGGGCTTGCGGCGCTCGTGTACCGCACGCGCCTCGGCACCGCGATGCGCGCCACGGCGCAGAACCCGCAGGTCGCTGGGCTGATGGGCGTGGACATCAACGCCGTGATCGCCGCGACTTTCCTGATCGGCGCCGCGCTCGGCGCGGTGGCCGGCGTGCTCTACGGCACCTACTACGGCGTCGCGCAGTACACCATGGGCTCGATTCTCGGCCTGAAGGCATTCTCGGCGGCGGTGCTGGGCGGCATCGGCAACGTCCCGGGCGCGATGCTCGGCGGCGTGCTGCTCGGCATCGTGGAGGCGCTCGGCGCCGGCTACATCGGCGACTTCACCGACCTGTGCACCTACCCGCTCGTGTCCGGGGCGCTGGGCGAGCGCTGCGCGAACGGCGGCCAGTTCATCCTCGCCGGATCGAATTACCAGGACGTGTTCGCGTTCCTCGTCCTGATCCTGGTGCTCGTCTTCAGGCCCTCGGGGCTTCTCGGCGAGCGCGTGGGAGACCGGGCGTGAGGCTGCGCGCGCGGGCCTGGGCCGGCGTTCTCGCCATCGCAGCCGCGCTGATCGTCCTGCCCTTCGTGCTGCAGCTCGGCGGCACGGCATGGGTGAGGATCGCCAACTTCGCCATCCTCTACACGCTGCTGGCGCTGGGGCTGAACATCGTGGTCGGCTTCGCCGGGCTGCTCGACCTGGGCTACATCGCGTTCTACGCCGTCGGCGCCTACGTCTACGCGCTGCTCGCGAGCCCGCACTTCGGCCTGCATCTGCCCTTCTGGATCATCCTGCCTCTCGGCGCCGCGCTCGCCGCGCTCTTCGGCCTGCTCCTCGGCGCGCCGACGCTGAAGCTGCGCGGCGACTATCTCGCGATCGTCACGCTCGGCTTTGGCGAGATCATCCGCATCGTGCTCAACAACCTCTCGCGGCCCGTCAATGTCACCAACGGGCCGCAGGGCATCACGGGCATCGATCCGTTCCGCATCGACGGCTTCGACTTCTCACGCCCGCAGACGCTGCTCGGGCTGCAGTGGAGCGGGCCGATGAAGTACTACTACCTGCTCCTCGCCGCCGCGCTCGCGGTGGTGGTGGTGAACCTGCGCCTGCAGAACTCGCGCATCGGCCGCGCCTGGGAGGCAATCCGCGAGGACGAGATCGCGGCCCGCGCCATGGGCATCAACACGCGCAACCTGAAGCTGCTCGCGTTCGCCATGGGCGCGAGCTTCGGCGGGCTCGCCGGCGGCATGTTCTCCGCCATCCAGGCCTTCATCTCGCCCGAGAGCTTCGTGCTCGTGGAATCGATCATGGTGGTCTCCATGGTGGTGCTGGGCGGCATGGGCAACGTCTGGGGCGTCATCCTCGGCGCAGTGCTGCTCTCCTTCGTGCCCGAGGTGCTGCGCTGGACCGTGGAGCCGGTGCAGGCGGCGCTCTTCGGCCGCACGCTCATCGACCCGGAGGTGATCCGGATGCTGCTCTTCGGCTTTGCGCTCGTGCTCATCATGATTTTCCGCCCGGCGGGGCTGCTGCCCTCGGCGGTGCGCAAGCGCGAGCTCGCCGAGCGCGCGGCATGAGCCTGCTGCGCGCGGACCGGATCACGAAGCGCTTCGGCGGCGTGCAGGCGCTGCGCGAGGTGAGCTTCGCCATCGGGCGCGGCGAGATCTTCGGCCTGATCGGCCCCAACGGCGCCGGCAAGACGACCCTCTTCAATGTGCTCACCGGCATCTACGCGCCGGAGAGCGGCAGCTTCCTCTTCGAGGGACGCGAGCTGCGCGGCCGCGCGCCGCACGAGGTCGCGGCGGCCGGCATCGCGCGCACCTTCCAGAACATCCGGCTCTTCACCAACCTTTCGGCGATCGAGAACGTCATGATCGGCCGGCATGCGCGCACGCGTTCGGGCGTGCTTGGCGCGGTGCTGCGCACCCGCGGCACGCTGGCGGAGGAGCGCGAAACCGAGCAGCGCGCGGCGACGCTGCTCGACTACGTCGGTCTCTCCGGGCGCGGCAACGATCGCGCCGGCAGCCTGCCCTACGGCGACCAGCGGCGCCTGGAGATCGCCCGGGCGCTCGCCACGGAACCGCGGCTGCTCGCACTCGACGAGCCCGCGGCCGGCATGAACGCCGCCGAGTCCCTCGCCTTGCGCAAGCTGATCGGGGCGATCCGCGCCGACGGCATCACCGTGCTCCTCATCGAGCACGACGTGCGCCTCGTCATGAACGTCTGCGACCGCGTGATGGTGCTCGACTACGGCGAGAAGATCGCCGAAGGCGCGCCGCGCGAGGTGCAGAGGGACCCGCGCGTCATCGAGGCGTACCTGGGCGCGCCGCATGCTGCTTGAGGTGCGGGGGCTCGAGATCCGCTACGGCGGCATCCGGGCCGTGAAGGGCATCGACCTCGAGGTGCGCGAGGGCGAGCTGGTCTGCCTGATCGGCGCCAACGGCGCCGGAAAGACCTCCGCGCTGAAGGGCCTGTGCCGGCTGGTGCCGGCGAGCGCGCGCCTCGCGCGCTACGACGGCCAGGATCTCCTCGCCTGCCCGGTTCACGCGCTCGCGCGGCGCGGCCTCGCGCTCGTGCCCGAGGGACGGGGCGTCTTTCCCCAGCTCACGGTGGACGAGAACCTCGCGATGGGCGGCTATGCGCGCGGCCGGGGCGCGGCACTGGAAGAGGACCGTGCGCGCCAGTACGCGGCTTTCCCGCGCCTGAAGGAGCGCCGCTCGCAGACCGCCGGCACGCTCTCCGGCGGCGAGCAGCAGATGCTCGCCATCGCGCGCGCGATGATGAGCCGGCCGAAGCTGCTGCTGCTCGACGAGCCTTCGATGGGCCTCGCGCCGCTCATGGTCGCGAAGATCTTCGACATCGTGCGCGAGATCGCCGCGCGCGGCGTGACCGTGCTTCTCGTCGAGCAGAACGCGCGCCGCGCGCTGGAGATCGCTTCGCGCGCCTACGTCATGGAGTCGGGCGTGATCGCGCTCGCCGGTGCTGCGGCGGACCTGCTCGCCGACGCGCGGGTGCGCTCCGCCTATCTCGGCGAAGAGCCCTAGAATGGCGGCCATGAAGCGATTGATCATCGCCGGGTTCGGCGATGTCGCGCGCCGCGCCCTGCCTCTCCTCGCCGGCCGCTTCCACGTCGTGCCGCTCTCCCGCGCAGCGGGGTTCGACCTCGACCGGGCGGAAACGCTCCGGCTCGAGAAGGCCGACGCGCTGCTTCACCTGTGCCCGCCGCCGGCGAGCGGCAATGACGACCCGCGCACCGCCAACCTGCTCCGCGCGCTCGATGCGTCGGGCGCCGCGCCGCGGCGCTGCGTCTATGTGAGCACGAGCGGCGTCTACGGCGACTGCGGTGGCGCCCGCGTGGACGAATCGCGGCCGCCCGCGCCGCAGACCGAGCGCGCGCGCCGCAGGCTCGACGCGGAGGCGCAGCTGGCGCGCTGGTGCGCGGCCCGCGGCGCCGCGCTCGTCGTCCTGCGCGCCCCGGGGATCTACGCCGCCGATCGCCTCCCGCTTGAGCGGCTGCGCGCGGGCGTTCCGGTTCTCGCCCCCGAGGACGATGTCTACACCAACCACATCCACGCCGACGATCTCGCGCGCGCGGTCGCGCGCTCGCTCGAGGCGGACGCGCCCGCCGGCCTCTACAACGCCTGCGACGACAGCGAGCTGCGCATGGCGCAATGGATGGATCTGGTCGCCGACCATGCCGGGCTGGCGCGCCCGCCGCGCCTGTCGCGCCGCGCCGCCGCCGGCCGCGTGCCGCCCGCGCTCCTGTCGTTCATGGGCGAATCGCGGCGCCTCGTCAATCGCCGGCTGAAGGAAGTCCTCGGCGTGCGCCTGCTTTTCCCCACCGTCCACGAAGGCCTGAGGCATGAAAGCACTCTTGGTGCTCACTAACCTTCCGGATCGCGCGGCGGCGGAGCGCCTCGCCGACCTCGTGATCGGGAAAAACCTCGCCGCGTGCGTGAACATTCTCGCGCCATGCCGTTCGGTGTACCGGTGGAAGGACGCCGTGCAGCACGACGAAGAGCATCCGATGCTCATCAAGACCACGCCCGAGCGCTACCCGGCGCTCGAGGAAGCGCTGCGCGCCGGCCATCCCTACGAACTTCCGGAGATCATCGCGGTCCCTGTAGAGCGCGGCCTTTCCGCGTATCTCGATTGGGTCGCCGCGGAGACGGCGCCACGTTGAAGCGACTGCTTGCCCTCCTGCTGTGCTGGATCGCGCTTGCCGCCCCCGCGGCGGCGCAGCTTTCCCTCGGCTCGCCGGCGGACAAGCTGCTCGAGCCGGAGAAGGCGTTCCGCTTCTCCGCCCGCGCGCTCGGCGGCGACGCGGTCGAAGTGCGCTTCGTCATCGCGCCGGGGTATTACCTGTACCGCGAGCGCCTGAGCTTTTCCGCCGAGGGCAATCCGGATGTGCGACTCGGAAAGGCGGACTTGCCCCGCGGCGCACCGCACAAGGACGAATTCTTCGGCGAGGTGCAGACCTATCGCAAGGACGTGGCGATCCGCATCCCGGTGCAGGGAAGCGGCGCCTTCGACCTCAAGGTGATGTCGCAAGGTTGCGCCGACGCCGGAGTCTGCTATGTGCCGATGGAATCGCGGGCGCACCTCGTCGTCGCAGCCGGCGCGCCCGCGCTCAGCGAAGGGCGGCCCCCCGCCGCGGGCGAGGCGCGGGCATCGCTCTTCTCGAGCGACGTGGAGATCGCGCGGCTTTTCGAGGGCAACGTCGGCCTCGTGCTCGCGAGCTTCCTCGGCTTCGGCTTGCTGCTTGCGTTCACGCCGTGCGTCCTGCCGATGATCCCGATCCTCTCCAGCATCATCGCCGGCGAAGGACGCCAGGTGAACAAGGCGCGCGCGCTCGCGCTCTCGGCCGCATACGTATTTGGCATGGCGCTCGCCTACGCCGCTGCCGGCATCGCAGCCGCCTATTCCGGCACTTTCCTCGCCGGGCTGCTGCAGAACGCGTGGGTGCTCGCGTTCTTCGCGCTCGTGTTCGTCGCGCTCGCCTTCTCGATGTTCGGCTTCTATGACCTGCAGCTTCCGGACTTCCTGCATCACCGGCTGCACTCCGCGCACCGGCGCATCGAGGGCGGCCGCCTCGTGTCCGTGGCGTTGATGGGCCTCGTGTCGGCCGTGATCGTGAGCCCCTGCGTCGCCGCGCCGCTCGCCGGCGCGCTGCTCTACATCTCGCAGACGCGCGACATCGCGCTGGGCGGATCGGCGCTCTTCGCCATGGCGCTCGGCATGGGCTTGCCGCTCATGGCCGTCGGCGTCTCCGAGGGCGCGCTGCTGCCGAAAAGCGGCCCGTGGATGGACGACGTGCGCAAGTTCTTCGGCGTACTGCTGCTCGCGGTGGCGCTCTGGATCGCGACGCCGCTCCTGCCGGCGATGGTGCAGATGCTCGCGTGGTCGGCGCTCGCGATCGGATGCGGCGTCTTCCTGCGCGCGCTCGACGCGCTTCCGGCCGGCGTGTCGGGGTGGTGGCGCCTCTGGAAAGCGGCCGGCGTGATGTTGCTCCTCGCGGGCGTCGGCCTCCTTGCCGGCGCGCTTGCCGGCAGCCGGGACCCGTTGCGCCCGCTCGCCGGGCTTTTCGCAAGCTCGGCCGCCATGCCGCCCACCGCGTTCACGCGCGTCGCCTCGGGCGCCGAGCTCGAGACGAGGCTGCGGGACAGCGCCAAGCCGGCAATGCTCGACTTCTACGCCGACTGGTGCGTGTCCTGCAAGGAGATGGCGGCGTTTACCTTCTCCGATCCCCGCGTGCGCGCGAAGCTCGCCGAGATGACGCTGCTGCAGGCGGACGTCACGGCCAACACCGCGGAGCATCGCGCGCTCCTCAAGCGCTTCTCGCTCTTCGGACCGCCGGGCATCATCTTCTTCGACGCGAGCGGCCGCGAGATCCCGGGCCTGCGTGTCATCGGCTACCAGAATGCCGAGCGTTTCCTGAAGACGCTCGAGCGCGCCGCGCCCGCGACCTAGCGGTTGGCTTTGAGCGCCTGCGCCGCGTGCAGGGCGAAATAAGTAAGCACGCCGTCGGCGCCGGCGCGCTTGAAGCCGAGCAGCGCTTCCATGATGCACGACTCGGGCAGCCAGCCGTTCGCGATCGCGGCGCGCAGCATCGAGTACTCCCCTGAGACCTGGTACACGTAGGTGGGCGCCCTGAACGTGTCCTTCACCCGCCGCACGATGTCGAGATAGGGCAGCCCCGGCTTCACCATCACCATGTCCGCGCCCTCGGCGAGATCGAGGCCCACTTCCCAGAGCGCCTCGTCGGAATTCGCCGGGTCCATCTGGTAGGTCTTCTTGTCACCCTTGCCGAGGTTCTTCGCCGAGCCGACCGCGTCGCGGAAGGGCCCGTAGAAGCCCGAGGCGTACTTCGCCGAGTACGCCATGATGCGGGTATGGATGTGGCCCGCCTTTTCAAGCGCGGCGCGGATGCGCCCGATACGCCCGTCCATCATGTCCGAGGGCGCGACGACATCGACGCCCGCCTGCGCCTGCACGAGCGCCTGCTTGACGAGCGCATCGAGCGTCACGTCGTTGACGATGTAGCCCGTGCGGTCCACCACGCCGTCCTGGCCATGCGTGGTGTAGGGATCGAGCGCGACATCGGCCATCACGCCGAGCTCGGGGAAGCGTTTCTTCAGCGCCTTTGCCGCCCGCGGAACCAGGCCGTCGGGATTGAATGCTTCGCGCCCGTCGACGCTCTTGAGCTTCGGCTCGATCGCGGGAAAAAGCGCGAGCACCGGAACGCCGAGCTGCAGGCATCGCTCCGCGACGCGCAGCAGCCGGTCGATGCTGTAGCGCTCCACGCCCGGCATGGAATCCACTTTGACCGCGCGGGCTTTGCCCTCGACGACGAACACCGGATAAATAAGGTCGTCGGCAGTGAGGACATTCTCGCGCATCAGGCGGCGCGAGAAGTCGTCGCGCCTCATGCGCCGCATGCGGACCGCAGGAAATTCCCCGTAAATCTTCATGGCTTGGTTCTTCCGGACCCGGCCGAGCCCGGAACTTTTGTCCCCGGGCGGCAATCTTACCTGCAGACGATCCTATCGTCTCCCGCTTCTCCTCCCTGAGCGGGTGCCTTAATTCAAAGTTAAGGCGTTTTTGCCCCCGGTTTATATCCCCTTTACCGGGGGCATTTTTATTTCCGCGGCCTGCTGGAGCCAGCGCTCCAGCAGGCCGCGGCATTCCTCGACTCCCTGTCGCGTAAGGCTCGAGAAAAGCTGCACGCTGGTCTCCCCCGCGCGAGCGGCCACCCGCCCGCGCGTCTCGGCGAGCGCGGCCGCCTGCTCACGCCGCGTGAGCTTGTCGGACTTGGAAAGAACCATGAGGACGCGAGCCGGCCCGAGCCATTCGAGCAAGCGCTCATCGAGCGGCGTGAGCGGATGGCGCGCGTCCATCACCAGGACGACGCCGGCAAGCGCGCCGCGAGAGCGCAGGTAGCCCCCCACGAGCGCTTCCCAGCGCGCGCGCAGCGCCTGCGGGACGCGCGCGTAGCCGTATCCCGGCAGATCGACGAGGCGCGCGCTTTCGCCGAGCGCATAGAAATTGATGGTCTGCGTGCGCCCGGGGGTCTTGCTGGTGTGCGCAAGGCGCTTGCGTCCGGCGAGCGCGTTGATCGCGCTCGACTTGCCCACGTTGGAGCGCCCGGCGAACGCGATCTCGGGCACGCCGGCCGGCGGCAGTTGCCCGAGCTCGCCGATCGCCGCCGTGAACCGCGCGGCGGAGAAAGAAGGCATGGCTGTCGAAAGCGGAAAATTCTAATAAAATCGGCCCTTTCCTTTCGGGGCGAAGAAGAATGACACCCAGGTTCGCGCTTGCCGCGGCGCTCGCCGCGTGGGCCGCCGCTGGCCAGGCGCAGGGGCCGGCGAAGCCGGATGCCGGCAAGGCGCAGGCCATCGCCAACCAGGTGTGCGCGGCCTGCCATGCCGCCGATGGCAACAGCGTCGCGGCGGCGAACCCCAAGCTCGCCGGCCAGTTCCCCGAGTACCTCCTGAAGCAGCTCGCCGACTTCAAGGCCGAAGGCGGCAAGAAGCCGGCGCGCGAGAGCGCGATCATGAACGGGATGGTGGCGAATCTCTCCGAGGCGGACATGCATGGCCTCGCCGGCTACTTCGCGGGACAGAAGCTCAAGCCCGCCGCGGCGACCGACAAAGACCTCGCCACTCTGGGGCAGAAGCTGTGGCGCGGCGGGAACGCGGCCTCCGGCGTGCCGGCCTGCGAAGGCTGCCACGGCCCGGCCGGGGCCGGAATCCCGGCCCAGTACCCCCGGCTTTCAGGGCAGTTCGCCGAGTACGTCGCGGCGCAGCTGAAGGCGTTTCGCGAGGGCGCGCGCGCCAACGACACCAATGGCGTGATGCGCGGCGTCGCCGCCCGCATCACCGATCGCGAGATCAGTGCGGTATCGCAGTATGCCGCGGGGCTGCGCTAGGGAATAAGCGCCCCGCCGGCTTGTTCACTGCCCGAAGGCCTATCCATGGAGAGGAGAACATGAAACGTTCGCTGATTGTTGCAACCGCGGCGCTCGCGGTGCTCGCGATGGCCGATGCCGGCGCACAACAGAAGCCCGAGGTGCTGGTGAAGCAGCGCCAGGCCGCGATGACGCTGCAGGGCAAGTATTTCGGCCCGATGGCGGCGATGGCGCAGGGCAAGGCGCCCTACAACGCCTCCGTCGTGCAGCGCAATTCCGGCTTCCTCGCGAATCTGTCGCGCATGCCGTGGGACGGGTTCGACCCGAGCACCAAGGACGTGAAGAGCAACGCGCTCCCCGCCGTGTACGGCGAGCCGGCGAAGTTCAAGGAAGCCTACGAGCGCCTGGAGAACGAGACCTCGAAGCTCTACGACGTGAGCCGCAACGGCGACGAGGCCGCGGTGAAGGCGCAGATCGGCGCGGTCGGCAAGGCATGCGGCGGCTGCCACGAGTCCTTCCGGCAGAAGCAGTAACGAACCGTAGCCGAGCAGTCATGAGGAGCGCGCTCGCGGCCGCGTGCGCGCTCTTCGTTTTTTGCGCGGGCGCGCTGGCGCAGGGCGGCGACGCGAAGCGCGGGCTCTACCTCTCCAAGGCCGGCGGCTGCGTGGGCTGCCACACGGAAGACAAGGAAGGCGCCCAGCCTTACGCCGGCGGCCGCGCCCTGAAGACGCCCTTCGGCACGTTCTACGGCCCGAACATCACGCCGCACCCGCGGGCCGGGATTGGGCGCTGGAGCGAAGCGGATTTCCTGCGCGCGCTGCGCCTCGGCGTGCGTCCCGACGGGGCGCATTACTACCCGGCGTTCCCCTATCCGTCGTTCACCAAGATCACGGACCAGGACCTGAAGGATCTGTGGGCCTACCTGCGGACCCTTGCGCCGAGCGAGCGCCCGAGCCGCCCGCACGAGCTGCGCTTCCCCTTCAACTGGCGCTTTCTGCTCTGGGGATGGAAGTGGCTGTTCTTCAAGCCGGGGCCCTTCGTCCCGGATGCCGCGAAGGGCGCGACGCTCAACCGCGGCGCGTACCTCGTGCAGGCCCTCGGCCATTGCGGCGAGTGCCACACGCCGCGGAATTTCCTCGGCGCGCCGCGCCAGGACCGCTTCCTTGCGGGCGGCAAGCTCGCCGGCAGCACTTCGGCGCCGAACCTGACCCCGACGCGCCTCGCCAAGCAAGGGGACAAGGAGCTTGCCGACGTCCTGCAAACCGGCGTGACCGACGAGGGCGACTCCCTCGCCGAATCCATGGCCGAAGTGGTGCGCAACACCACGAGCCAGCTCACCGCCCCGGACCTCGCCGCGCTCATCGCATACCTGCGCTCGCTTCCCCCGTTGCCGGACGAGCCAAAATAGCTTGGAATAGGGCCGGCTCAAGCCCTGTTCCCTCAATGGATGAAGCCAAGCGCCTCGTCGAGTTGATCCCGCGCCTGCGGCGTTACGCACGCGCCCTGGTGGGCGAGCGCGCCGGCGCCGACGATCTTGTGCAGGACACGCTCGAGCGGGCCTGGACCAAGCTGCACCTCTACCGCAGGGGCAGCGACCTGCGCGCCTGGCTCTTCACGGTCATGCACAACGTACACGTCAACAAGATCCGCGCGAGCCGCGCGACCGATCCTCTGGACGAGGACATGCCCGAGCTCGCCCAGCGCGCGCCCCAGGCCGATGCCCTCCTCGTGCGCGATCTCGACCGCTCGATCGCCCTGCTCCCGGTGGACCAGCGCGCAGTGCTGCTGCTCGTGACCCTGGAGGAGATGAGCTACGAGGACGTCGCGCGCACGCTGGGCATTCCCATCGGCACGGTGATGTCCCGGCTTTCCCGCGCGCGCGAGAAGCTGCGCGCGATGATGCAGGGCGAGCCGCCCTCGGCGCGGCTCAAGGTCGTCAAATGACCGAGCTGCGCGCCGTCACCGAGAGCGAGCTGCAGGCGTACGTCGACGGCCGGCTGCCGGAGCCGCGCCGCGCCGAGGTCGAGGGCTGGCTCGCCGCGCGACCCGAGGAGGCCGAGCGCATCGCCGCGTACCGGCAGCTGAACGAGGAGCTGCACGCCACCTACGACGGGCTGCTGGCCGAGCCGGTTCCGCCGGGCCTCGGCCTGCCGCCGCGCGCCGTGCGCTGGCGGACGATGGCGCTCGCCGCGAGCTGGATGCTCGCCGGCCTCGCGCTCGGCGGGCTCGCGGGATGGCAGCTGCGCGCGCTGCAGGCGCCGAGCGCGCTCGCGCTCGACTCCAATTCCATCGCGCGCCGCGCCGCGATCGCGCACGCGACCTATTCGCCCGAGGTCCGCCATCCGGTCGAAGTCGGCGCGGACCAGGAGCAGCATCTCATCGCCTGGCTCTCGAAGCGCCTGGGCGTCAAGGTGCAGATCCCGAGCCTGGATGCCGCCGGCATGTCGCTCGTCGGCGGGCGGCTGCTGCCCGGTGAGAGCGGCCCGGTCGCGCTCTTCATGTACCAGACGCAGGCCGGGCGGCGCCTCACGCTGTACGTGCGCGCCGAGGCGAGCCGCAACCGCGAGACCGCTTTTCGCTACGCGCGCGAGAACAACGTGGGCGTGTTCTACTGGATCGACGGCGATCGCGGCTATGCGCTCGCCTCGGCCGACCTCGACAAGGACGAGCTGCTGCGCATCGCGACGCTCGTCTACAAGCAGCTCGAGCCTTAGTCCTTTTCGAGCGCCAGCAGCTCGGAGCGCCGGGTATCCGCGCGCATGACGCGCGCCATGTGCCGCAGCGCATAGGCTTCCTCGTCGGCGCTCTGCGCGGCGACGCAGTCTTCCGGCACGGCGAGCTCGAAGTCCCGCATGTAGGCATCCTGCGCAGTGAAGAGCACGCAGAAGTTGGCCGCGATCCCGGTGAGGACGAGTCTGCGCACGCCGAGGTGCGCAAGCAGGACCTCGAGCGCCGTGCAGTGGAAGCCGGAATGCTTCGGCTTGAGCACGAAGTAGTCCTCGCCGTCGGGCGCGAGCCGCTCGGCGAGCGGCCCGCCGGGCACGCCCGGCTTCAGGCAGTGCTCGACCAGCGAGCGGAAGTCGGAGCGCCATTTGCCGAAGTTGTCGTTCACATAGACGACCGCGAGTCCCGCGGCGCGCATGCGTTGCTTCAGCGCCGCGATGTGCTCCGCCGCCGGGAGCGCGCGCGCCAGCAGGCGCTCCCCGCCCTCGAAGTCGAGCGCGTTGATCATGTCGATGACGAGCAGAGCCGTTGTCACAGCGAATTTCTGAGGTCCCGGAACATCTTTGTCAGCTCGGGCAGCTGATGGTTCGCATTGAGCCCGCTCGGGCTGGGAAGCACCCAGAGGCGCGCGCCCTCGAGGCGCTCGGCCTGGCGACCGGCGGTGGCATGCGGCCGGGAGAAGGCGGCGCGGTACGCGCCCAGGCCGAGAACAGCGATCACTCGCGGACGGTAGCGACGCACCTTGGCGGCGAGCCGCGCGCGCCCGGCGACGAGCTCCGCCGGCGCGAGATCGGCCGCGCTCGCGCTCGCCCGCGGCACGAGGTTCGTCAGGCCGTAGCCGAGCCGCAGCAGCGCCTCGTTCTCGGACGGATGGAAAAGGCGCGGCGTGAATCCGGAAGCGGCGAGCGCCGGCCAGAAGCGGTTCCCGGGCCGGGCGAAGTGGTAGCCGGTCGCGGCCGAGTAGAGGCCCGGATTGATGCCGCAGAAGAGCACCTTCAGGCCGGGCGCGATCACGTCCTTCAGCCGCCGGCGGGCAGCCGCGGCGAGCTCGGCTTTACTGGGCCGGGCGGACGATGTAGCCGCCGGACTTCTCGTCCGGCTCGAGCCGGATGAGCCCTTTCTGTCCGGCTTCCTCGAGGAGGTCAGAGAACGCCTTGAATCCGTAGTACGTTTCGTTGAAGCCGGGATGGCGGCGCTTGAGCGCCTGCTTGATCATCGAGCCCCAGATGCGCTCGTCCGCGCCGCGCTCGGCGCCGAGCGCCTCCAGGGTGCCGAGCATGAGGTCGAAGGCTTCCTGCTTCTTGTCCTCGCCGGCGGGCGAAGCGTCGCGGCGCTTTTTCGCCGCGCGGCGCTTCTGCTCCTCGTGGCGCACGAGATCGTCGTAGTAGATGAACTCGTCGCAGTTGGAGATGAGCAGATCCGAGCTCGAGTTCTTGACCCCGACGCCGATCACCGTCTTCGCGTTCTCGCGCAGCTTCGACACGAGCGGCGAGAAATCGGAGTCGCCGCTCACGATGACGAAGGTGTCGACGTGCGCCTTGGTGTAGCAGAGGTCGAGCGCGTCCACCACCATGCGGATGTCGGCGGAGTTCTTGCCCGACTGGCGCACGTGCGGGATCTCGATCAGCTCGAACGATGCGGCGTGCATCGCGGCCTTGAACTCCTTGTAGCGCTCCCAGTCGCAGTAGGCCTTCTTCACCACGATCGAGCCCTTGGCGAACAGGCGCTCGAGCACCTTCTGCATGTCGAACTGCGCATACTTCGCCTCGCGCACGCCGAGGGCGACGTTCTCGAAGTCGCAGAAAACGGCGAGGCTACGCGCTTCTTGGTTCGACATCACCGTGCGCGTCCCGCGCGCGCTTCCTGCTGTGCAGCCACTGCTGCAAGTGTTCGAAGTAGATGTAGATCACCGGAGTGATGTAGAGCGTGAGCACCTGCGAGAGCAGCAGCCCGCCGACCACCGCAAGGCCCAGGGGCATGCGCGCCGAGCCGCCGGCACCGAAGCCGATCGCGATCGGCAGGCTGCCCATGAGCGCGGCCATCGTGGTCATCATGATGGGGCGGAAGCGCACCGTGCCGGCCTGGTAGATCGCCTCGGCCGCGCTCTTGCCCTGCTCGCGCTGCGCCTCGATCGCGAAGTCGATCATCATGATCGCGTTCTTCTTCACGATGCCGATCAGCATGATGATGCCGACGAAGGCGTACATGTTGAGCTCGATGCCGAACGCCATCAGCGTGAGCAGCGCCCCGAGGCCCGCGGTCGGAAGCCCCGAGAGGATCGTGAGCGGATGGATGAAGCTCTCGTAGAGGATCCCGAGGACGAGATAGATCACGATGATCGAGAGGATGAGCAGGATGCCCATGTTCTGCAGCGAGGCCTTGAATGCCTGGGCCGTGCCGGAGAAGCTCGTGTTCAAGGTTGCCGGCAGCTGCAGCTCGCGCGCTGCCGCCTGGACCTGATCGATCGCCTCCGAGAGCGCGACGTCCGGGCGCAGGTCGAAGGAGAAGGTCACGGACGGCAGCTGGCCGAGGTGGGTGACCGAAAGCGGCCCTACGCTCATCGTGCGCTTGGCGATGGCGTCCAGCGGCACGAGGGCGCCGGTGCTCGAGCGGACGTAGAGCGAAGAGAGCAGCGCCGGGTCCTTCTGGTACTTCGGCTCGACCTCGAGGATCACCCAGTACTGGTTGGTCGCCGTGTAGATGGTGGAGATCTGCTGCGCGCCGTAGGAATTGCCGAGCGCGGCCTCGATGTTCTGCACGCTTACGCCGAGCGCCGCGGCCTTCTGCCGGTCGATCTCGACGTTCACCTGCGGGCGCGTGATCTGCAGGTCGCTCGACACGTCGACGAGCGCCGGCAGCGTGCGCAGCTTCTGCTCGATCTTGGGCGCCCACTCGTAGAGCTGCGCGGTGCTCGCGCCCTGCAGGACGTACTGGTAAGGGCTCTTGGAGAGCGTGCCGATGCGGATCGACGGGACGTTCTGCAGGAAGGCCTTCATGCCGACGACGTTCGCGAGCTTCGGGCGCATCTCGCGCACCACTTCGTCTGCCGGCTTGCGCTGGCCGAACGGCTTCAGGGAAATGAAGACGCGTCCGAGGTTGAGCTGCGTCGTCGAGCCGCTGATGCCGATGAACGACATCGCCGACTCGACATTGGGATCCTTCTCGACGATGTCGGCCACCTGGCGCTGCAGCAGCACCATCTGCTCGAAGGACGCGTCCTGGGGCCCCTCGGTGAAGATGAAGAGCTGGCCCGAGTCCTCGCTCGGCAGGAAGCCGGTTTTTGCCCGGGCGAACAGCACGCCGGTGAGGACCACGAGGCCGAGGAAGGCAAACATGACGATGCGCCGGTGGGCGATCGTCCAGTGCAGCGAGGCGCCGTACAGGTCGCGCGCGCCGTCGAAGGCGCGCTCGAAGAACATGTAGAGCCTGCCGTGGCGCTCGCCCGTGTGCGGCCGCAGGATGCGGCTGCACATCATCGGCGTGAGCGTCAGGGAAACGAATCCGGAGATGAGCACCGCCACGATGATGACGACCGCGAACTCGTGCAGCAGCCGTCCCAGGATTCCGCCCATGAAGAAGATCGGCAGGAACACCGCGGCGAGCGACAGCGTCATCGACAGGATGGTGAACGAGATTTCCTTCGAGCCTTCCATGGTCGCCTGCCAGGCGCTCTTTCCCATCTCCATGTGGCGGCTGATGTTCTCCAGCATGACGATCGCGTCGTCGACCACGAAGCCCACGCACAGCGTGAGCGCCATGAGCGAGATGTTGTCCAGGCTGTAGCCGAGCACGTACATGAGCGCGAACGTGCCGATGATGGAGAGCGGCAGCGCGACCGCCGGGATGATGGTCGCCGAGACGTTGCGCAGGAAAATGAAGATCACCATCACTACGAGGGCGAGGGCGACATACAGCGTGTGCGTCACTTCCTCCACGGAATTGCGGATCGACACGGTGCGGTCGTACAGCACCTCCATGTCGATCCCGGCCGGCACCTCGGCGCGGAACGTGGGCAGGAGCTTCTTCACCTGGTCGACCACCTCGACGGTGTTCGTGCCGGGCTGGCGCTGGAGGGCGAGGACGATGCCGCGCTTGCCCTTGAACCACGCCGCCACCTTGTCGTCCTGCACGCTGTCGATGACGCGCCCGATCTCGTTCAGGCGCACCGGCGAGCCGTTGCGGTACGTGACGATGAGCGGCCGGTACGCGGGCGCGTCGTAGAGCTGGCCGGTCGCCTGCACCGCGAACGCCCGGTCCTTGCTGTACAGGGTGCCGGTCGGCAGATTGACGTTCGCGTTGGCGACCGACTGCTGCACCTCGTTGATGCCGATGCCGCGCGCGGCCAGTGAGTTGGGATCGACCTGCACCCGCACCGCGTATTTCTGCTGGCCGAAGACCTGCACCTGCGCGACGCCGTTGATGGTGGAGATCCGCTGCGCGAGGTTGGTCTCGGCATATTCGTCCACCGTGGACAGCGGCATGGTGTCCGAGGTGAGCGCAAGGAAGAACACCGAGAAGTCCGCCGGGTTGACCTTGCGATAGCTCGGCGGCGCGGGCAGGTTCGGCGGCAGGAGCTTCGCCACCGCCGCGATGGCGGAATTGACGTCCTGCGCCGCCGCGTCGATGTCGCGCTCCAGGCTGAACTGGATCGTGATCTGGGTCGTGCCCTGGCCGCTGATCGAGGTCATCTGGTCGATGCCCGCGATGGTGGAGAACTGCTTCTCGAGCGGCGTTGCGATGGCCGAGGCCATCGTTTCCGGGCTGCCGCCGGGGAGCTGCGCGGTCACCTGGATGGTGGGGAAATCGACGTTCGGCAGCGTGGAGACCGGCAGCAGGCGGTAGGCTGCGAGCCCGAAAATGAGGATGCCCGCCATCACGAGCACGGTCATCACCGGACGGCGAACGAAGATTTCGGAAAGGTTCACGACGACGCGACGTCGGCGCGCACTTGCACCTTCGTTCCGGGGGCAAGCCGCAGCGCGCCGCGCGTCACGACGCGCTCTCCTGGGGAGAGGCCCGTGACGATGGCTTGATCGCCTTCGGTACGCTCGACGGTCACTTTGCGCACCTGGGCGGAATCGTCCTTGCCGATCACGAAGACGAACTGGCCTTCCTGCGAAGTCTGCAGCGCCCCGGCCGGAATGACGATGGCATTCGCCTCGTCATAGAGCCGGATGCTGACGTTGACGAACTGCCCGGGCCACAGGGCCGCGTCTTCGTTGCGGTATTCGGCGCGCATCCGGATGGTCCCGGTGCTTGGATCGACGGCGTTGTCGACGAAGATGAGCCGCCCGGACACCGTGCGCGTCCTGGCGCCCGCGATCGTCGCCTCGACGGTGAGCGGACCCTTCTGCATGTAGTCGCGCACCGAGCTCAGCTGCTGCTCCGGCAGGCCGAAGTTGACGTAGATGGGCCGGACCTCGTTGATGACGACGAGCGGATTGACGTCGTTCGCCTTCACCAGGTTTCCGGCCTGGAGGAGCACCCGCCCGGCGACGCCGTCGATCGGCGAGGCGATGGTGCAGTAGTCGAGGTTCAGACGCGCGTTCTGCAGCGCGGCGTCGCTCGCCTTCGCGATCGCATCCGCAGTCTGGGCGTTGGTGCGAAACTGCGCATACGCGTCCTTCGAGATGAAATTCTTCTGCAGAAGCTCCTGATAGCGCTTCTCCTGGGCGAGCGCGTGATCCCGCGCGGCCGCGTCGCGAAGCGCGTTGGCCTCTGCCTGTTTCAGCGCGGCGACATATGGCCTCGAGTCAATCCGAAAGAGGACCTGATTCCTGCGGACTTCCTGCCCTTCCTTGAAATTCACGGCCACGATCTCGCCGTCGACCCGCGCCTTGATCGCGACAGTCAGGTGCGGTTCCACGTTGCCGATCGCTTGCAGGCGCACCGGCACGGTCTGCGACTCGACCGCGGCCACCGCGACCGGCACCGCCGGCGGCCCCTTCGGCGCCTTGCGCGCTTCCTTGGCGCGGCCGTCCGCGATGAAGTACGTGCCGACACTCAGGGCGCCGAGGCAGGCGACCAGGGCCGTCGCGAGCGCGAGTCGCTGGTTCTTTCTCATGAGGGACGCATTGTCAGGCCGGAATCGTTTCCAGGGCAAATAGCTCCTCGACGCGCTCCCTGCGGCGCACCAGGTGCATGCGGTCGCCGTCGACCAGGACTTCGGCCGCTCGCGGGCGCGAGTTGTAATTGGAGCTCATGCTCATCCCGTACGCGCCGGCTGACATCACCGCAAGCAGGTCGCCCTGAGCCGCGGCCAGCGGGCGGTCCTTGGCGAGAAAGTCCGCGCTTTCGCAGACCGGGCCGACGACATCGCACGGCTTCTGCGCGACCGGGGACGACGGCGCGCGCACCGGCCGGATCTCGTGCCAGGCGCCGTAGAGCGCCGGGCGCACCAGGTCGTTCATCGCGCCGTCCACGACGATGAAGCGATGGCCGTCGTTCTCCTTCACGTATTCCACGCGCGTCAGGAGCGCGCCCGCGTTGCCGACGATCGAGCGGCCCGGATCGAGGATCAGGCGCTGCCGCTCGCTCGGCAGCGCGCGGCGCGCCGCGGCGACGAACTCCGAAACGGGCCGCACCGGCTCGTCCTTGTAGCGGATGCCCATTCCGCCGCCGACATCGACGTGGCGCAGCGCGATGCCGCGCGCCTCGATGCGCTGCGCGAGTTCGGCGAGGCGCTCCACCGCGGCGGCGAAGGGGCCGGCGTCGGCGAGCTGCGAGCCGATGTGGCAGCCGATCCCGACCACCTCGAGCTCGCGCGCTGCGGCCGCCCGCGCGTAAAGCCGCTCGGCGTCGGCGTGCGGGACGCCGAACTTGTTCTCGCGCAGCCCGGTGGAGATGTACGGGTGGGTGCGGGCGTCGATGTCCGGATTCACGCGAAACGCAATCGGCGCGCGCCGCCCGAGGCGGCGCGCGACGGCCGCCACGCGCTCGAGCTCGGCCTCGGACTCGAGATTGATGCAAGCGATGGACTTCTCCAGCGCGAGGGCGATCTCCGCCTCGCTCTTCCCGACGCCGGAGAAGAGCACCTTGGCAGGATCCCCGCCGGCGGCGAGCACGCGCGCGAGCTCGCCTCCGGACACAATGTCGAAGCCGGCGCCGAGCTGCGCGAGGCACGCGAGGATCGCGAGGCTCGAGTTCGCCTTCACCGAATAGCACACGAGAGCGCTGCGGCCCTGCAGGGCTTGCGCGAAGGCCTGATAGGCCTGCGCGATCGCGCTGCGCGAGTACACGAAGCACGGCGTGCCGAAGCGCCGCGCGATGTCGTCGAGAGAGACCTGCTCGGCGCACAGCAGGCCGTCGCGGTAGGCGAAGGGCACGGCGCTATTCCTTCTCCGCGGGGCGCGGGCGCGCGTCCTTGCTGTCTTCCTTGGGATACGGGACCGGCTCGTAGGTGTCCGTCTTGGGCGGCTTGACGCCCGCCGGCGGGTTGTCCCGGTAATAGAGCGGGCCTTTTTGTCCGCAGCCTGCGGCGCCGACCGCAAACGCCGCCGCGAGGAGGAGGAAGCGCATAAAATCCAGCATGTTAGCACCATGGACGAGGCCGATTTCGAAGCGCGCGCCGCGGCCGCGCTGGAGGACATCGAGCGCGCGCTCGAGGCAAGCGGCGTGGACGCGGATTTCGCGAGTGTGCAGGCGGGCATTCTCGAGCTCGAGTTTGCCGACGGCTCCAAGATGATCATCAACCGTCATGGCGCCGCGCGGGAAATCTGGGTCGCCGCGCGCAGCGGCGGCTTTCATTTCCGCTGGGACGGGGCGAGCTGGCGCGACACGCGCGACGGAACGGAGCTCTTCGCCGCCCTTTCGCGGCTCGTGAGCGCGCAGGGTGGACAGCCCGTAGTGCTCACCGCCGCTTCGCGCTAGGCCGGCGGCGTGACCGGCTCGAAAACCGGCTTGGGTTCCGGCGGCTGCAACACCTCTGGCGGCGGCACCGCTTCGCGGTAGAAGAACTCCGGAGTCATCCTTCCCTGGCCGTTCGGACCCGGCAGCGGTCCGGTTTGCACCGTCACGACGCCGGGCGGCATCTCGCGCGGCATCTCGGGCACGCCCTTCAGCGTCTTCTCCATGTACCCGAGCCAGATCGGCAGCGCGACCAGCCCGCCGGTCTGGTTGCGCCCGAGCGTCTTCGGCTGGTCGAACCCGACCCAGGCGATGCCGACGAGGGTCGGCTGGTAGCCGGCGAACCAGGCATCGACGAACTCGTTGGTCGTGCCGGTCTTTCCGGCCAGGTCATTGCGGCCGAGGCGCGCGGCGCGCGCCGCGGTGCCGTAGCGCGTCACGTCCTGCAGCATGCTGTCCATGATGAACGCGTTGCGCGCGTCGATGACCCGGAGGTTTTCCTCGCCGGCGCGCTCCGGATTCGCCAGCGCGAGCACATTGCCGCGGTCGTCGACGATCTTGTGGATGAAATACGGCTGGATCAGGTAGCCGCCGTTGGCAAACACCGCGTAGGCGCGCGCCATCTGCCATGCCGTGACCGAGCCCGCGCCGAGCGCCATCGTGAGATACGGCGGATGCTTGTCTGCGTCGAAGCCGAAGCGGGTCACGTACTCCTGAGCGTATTTCGGCCCGATCGCATCCAGGATCCGGATCGAGACCATGTTCTTCGACTTGGCGAGCGCGGTCCGCATGCGCATCGGTCCTTCGAACTTGCCGTCGTAGTTCTTCGGCTCCCAGCGCTGGCTGCCGGTCTGCTCGGCTTCGAGCACGATCGGCTCGTCGGCAATCACCGTGGCCGGCGTGAAGCCTTTCTCGAGCGCGGCGGAGTAGATGAAAGGCTTGAACGACGAGCCGGGCTGGCGCCACGCCTGCGTGGCGTGGTTGAAGCGGTTGCGCCAGAAGTCGAAACCGCCGACGAGCGCGCGCACTGCCCCGTCCTGAGGGTCAAGGCCGACGAACGCGCTCTCGGCCTCGGGGAGCTGCACGATCTGCCAGCCCTTGCCCGAGGCGTCGCGCTGCACGCGCACGATGGCGCCGCGCCGGATGCGGCGCTGCGGCGGCGTCTTCGGATCGAGCGCGCGCGCGGCGAAGCGAAGTCCCTCGCCGCTCACCCTCACGGTTTCCCCGCTGCGAAGCGCCGCCTCGACGAGCTTCGGCTCGGCGCCGAGCACCACCGCCGCCTCGAGATCGTCGCTGTCGGCGTGTTCGGCGAGCGCCTCCTCGTAGTCGTCTTCCGTCGGCTTCGAGGGCAACTCCGCGTAGCCCTCGGGGCCGCGGTAGCCTTGGCGGCGGTCATACTCGAGCACGCCCTTGCGGAGGGAGTCGTAGGCCGCCTCCTGGTCCGCCTTGCGAAGCGTCGTGTAGACACGGAAGCCGCGCGTATACACGTCGTCCGGATAGCGCTCGGCAAGCGCCTGGCGGACCATTTCCGCGACATATTCGGCGTGCACGGAGTATTCGCTCACTTCCCTTCTTGCGCGCAGGGGTGCTTTTACGGCGTCGTCATATTGCGTTGCGGTAATCTGTCCCAGCTCGCGCATGCGACGCAGCACATATTGCTGGCGCTGCTTCGCACGCTGCGGATTCGCAATCGGGTTATACGACGAGGGCGCCTTCGGCAGGCCGGCGAGCATCGCGGTCTCGCCGACGGTGAGCTCGGCGAGCGGTTTGCCGAAATAGATCTGCGAGGCGGCGGCGAAGCCATAGGCGCGCTGGCCGAGGTAGATCTGGTTGATGTAGAGCTCGAGGATCTGGTCCTTCGAGAGGCTGTGCTCGATCTTGAAGGCGAGCAGCGCCTCGTAGAGCTTGCGCGTGAGCGTCTTCTCCGAGGAGAGAAAGAAGTTGCGCGCCACCTGCATCGTGATGGTGCTCGCGCCCTGCCGGCGCCCGCCGTAGAGCAGGTTCGCGTAGGCCGCGCGCAGCACGCCGACATAGTCGATGCCGGGATGCTGGTAGAAGCGCTCGTCTTCCGCCGCGAGGATGGCCTCCTTCAGGAGCTTGGGGGCCTCCTTGATCGAAATCACGGCGCGGCGCTCCTCGCCGAACTCGCCGATCAGCTCGCCTTCGGCGGTGTAGACGCGCAGGGGTACCTTGGGCTGGTAATCCGTGAGGGCATCGAGGGAGGGGAGGTTCGGATAGGCAAGCGTTACGACCAACCCGAGCACCAGCAGCCCGGCCGCCAGGAGCCCCGCGAGCAGGGCGAGCGGGAAGGCTATAAAGCGAAGCCACATCAAGGGACTTAGACCGTGGAAGGGGCGCTTGCAGACGCTCGGGGAACGAGTAGCATCATACCCTTTCCCCCCGTGGAAAATTTACTAGACACCCGCTGGGGTTGTTGCTAGCATTTAACGCGAATTCTACGTATCGCGCCTAAGCGCTGATATGTAAAGGAAAATAACGAATGGCATTCGACCTTTTCAAGCCAAAGGCCCCGCCCTTGTTCGGCCTGGACATCAGCTCGTCCTCCGTCAAGATGGTGGAGCTCGCCGACGCCGGAAAAGGAGCGGTCCGCGTCGAGCGCTACGCGATCGAGCCGCTCGCTCGGGACGCGAGCATCGACGGCAACATCAGCAATCTGGAGGCGGTGGTGGACGCCGTGCGCCGCGCGCACAAACGCCTCGCGACGCGCACCAAGCATGTGGCCATGTCGGTCCCCACCGGAGCGGTCATCACGAAGAAGATCATCGTGCCGGCGGGCATGCGCGAGGAAGAGCTCGAGGTGCAGGTCGAAAGCGAGGCGAACCAGTACATCCCGTTCGCGCTCGAGGAAGTGAACCTCGACTTCCAGGTGGTCGGTCCCTCGCCGTCCAACCCGGAGGAGCAGGAGGTGCTGATCGCAGCCACGCGCAAGGAGAAGGTCGAGGACCGGGTGGCGGTCGCCGAATCGGCAGGGCTCAAGCCCTCGGTGATGGACGTCGAGTCCTTCGCCCAGCAGATGGCGCTGTCGCTCGTGATCCAGCAGCTGCCCGGCGGCGGCAAGGACCAGAACGTGGCGGTCGTGGACGTCGGCGCCAACGTCATGAACGTAACGGTGCTGCGCAACGACCAGTCCGTGTACACGCGCGAGCAGGCTTTCGGCGGCAACCAGCTCACGCAGGACATCATCAGCCGCTACGGCATGAGCGCGGAGGAGGCGGAGAACGCCAAGCGCTCCGGCGGCCTGCCCGACGACTACGAGGCCGAGGTGCTGCGCCCGTTCATGGAGAACCTCTCGACCGAAGTGCAGCGCGCGCTGCAGTTTTTCTTCACCTCGACGCCGTATCACAGCGTGGACCACATCCTGCTCGCCGGGGGCTCGGCGGTGATCGCCGGCATGGACGAGGCGGTGAATACGCGCACCCAGGTTCCGACCTCCGTCGCCAATCCCTTCGCTGCGATGCAGACTTCGCCGCGAATCCAGCTGAAGCGCCTGATGGTCGACGCCCCCTCGCTGATCGTGGCTTGCGGCCTCGCCATGCGCAGGTTCGATCCGTCATGAACGGTGCCCCGCGCGTAAACCTGCTGCCGCACCGCGCCGAGCGGCGCAAGCGTGCCCGGCAGCACTTCTTCGTCCTCGCCGGCGGCACCGGGCTGCTCGGCGCCGTCATCGTGCTCGCGGTCCACGGCCTGTACGCCACGAAGATCGAAGCGCAGGCGGACCGCAACCGCTTCCTCAAGAGCGAGATCGTCAAGCTCGACAAGGACATCGCCGAGATCAACAGCCTGAAGGAGCAGATCGCGGCGCTGCTCGCGCGCAAGCAGGTGATCGAGACCCTGCAGGCCGACCGCGCCCAGACCGTGCGCCTGCTCGACCAGCTGGTGCAGCAGACGCCCGAAGGCGTGTATCTCAAGTCCGTGGTGCAGAAGGGGCTGCGGGTCAACGTCGTCGGCTACGCGCAGTCGAACGCGCGCGTCTCCACGTTCATGCGCAACATCGAGGGTTCTCCCTGGCTCGAGTCGCCGCAGCTGATCGAGGTGAAGGCGAGCCAGACGCCCGACAAGCGGCGCGTGTCCGAATTCAACATGAACTTCTCGGTGAAGCGCGCGGAAGCCCCGAAGGACGCCTCCAAGGCGCCGGCGAAGGCGCCGGCGAAAAAAGGCTGAGCCATGGCGCTCGACTTCAAGGCCATAGCGGAAGATTTCAAGCATCTCAACCCGCAGGATCCGGGCACCTGGCCGGCGATCCCGAAGCTCGCCGCGCTGCTCGCGATCCTCGCCGCCATCCCGACCGCGGGCTATTTCCTCGACACGCAGGGCCAGCTCGAGGTGCTCGAGCGCGGCCGCGGCGAGGAAGAGAAGCTGAAGACCGAGTATGTCGACAAGAAGAAGCAGGCGGTCAACCTCGACCTGCACCGCCAGCAGCTGCGCGAGATCGACACGCAGTTCGGCGCCCTGCTGCGCCAGCTGCCCAACCGCTCGCAGATGGACGCGCTCCTGGTCGACATCAACCAGGCCGGCCTCGGGCGCGGGCTGCAGTTCGAGCTGTTCAGGCCGGCGGCCGGCGAGTCGCAGCGCGAGTTCTATGCCGAGCTGCCGATCTCGGTGAAGGTCGTGGGCACCTACCACGACATGGGCGCCTTCGCGAGCGACGTCGGCCAGCTCTCGCGCATCGTGACGCTCAACGACGTGAACATCCAGGCGCAGAAGGACGGCGTGCTCACCATGGACGCCACCGCGCGCACATTCCGCTACCTCGACGACCAGGAAGTCGCGGCGCAGCGCAAGGCCGGGAAGAAAGGCCCGGCCAAGAAATGAGCGCGCGGCGACTCGTCGCGGCGCTCGCCGTGGGCGCCGCCTCGCTCGCCGGTTGCGGCGGCGAGGAGCACGCGGACCTGCGCCAGGAGCTCGCCCTGCTCACGAAGGACGTGCGCGGGCGCGTCGATCCCCTGCCCCAGGTGAAGCCCTACGAGCCGGTGCCGTACCAGTCCGA
>Ga0070741_10003177_pt1 | contig 41524 bp, 27 predicted proteins | sample Coa_R1_4_FD_66440 | JGI IMG/M metagenome (GOLD analysis project Ga0070741, IMG submission 66440) | Surface soil microbial communities from Centralia Pennsylvania, which are recovering from an underground coalmine fire - Coalmine... | ecosystem: Environmental > Terrestrial > Soil > Unclassified ... | reverse complement strand
GTTCAAATGGCGCCACTTTGAACCGGCGGTGCTTACCTGTGCGGTGGGTTGGTACCTACGATTTTCACTGTCCTACCGGAACGTCGAGGGAACTTCTCACCGAACCCGGCTTTCCCGCCGACCACACCAGCATCTGGCGTTGGGTCCAGTGCTATGCACCAGTCCTGAATAAGCGCTGCCGTCGGGAATTGAAGCCACAATGGCTCCTGGAGGGTGGATGAAACGTAGGTTCGGGTGAAGGGTAAATGGACCTACCTCTACCGAGCCGTCGATGGGCCGGTGCCACGATCGATTTCTGCTTAACCGCCGTAGGGGATGCTGCTGCCGCCAAGCGTTTTTTTCCAGAAGGCCTTGGCTGCTCCGGTCAACCGGGGCCCAGGGTCATCAACGTCGACGGCAATCCTTCCTGTCCCAACGTCGTGGCGGAACCCCAACGGGAGGGCAAACTCGGCCGTCGTTGCCCCTGTCGCGTTTGTCCCTACTTGAAACATATCGTGGAGCAGGACCACCGGGGGACCAAACGACGGGTGAATGCCAGTCAAGGGTTCCGATCTTTTCATGGGGCGCGGCGGACGATCAAATTCCTATCCTTGTACCGCGGCCACTTCAACCCGGAGGTTCAGCTCATGAGTGATCCAGGCTCGGGCTAGCCTGGCCCGACGCGCATTTCCAGGATTCGTTCGGTAGTATGGGGCAGCGTGGTGAGATACTCACGGGAGGTGACTATGAACCGACGGAAATGGATGGAAGTGGCGCTGGGCGCTCTTTCCGCTGCCGGAGCGGGCGGTGCGCCGCGCCATCGTGCCGCCGTCATCGGACAGACCGGCGACGGCGATTACGGACACGACTGGGATACCGCCTGGAACGACATCCCCTCCGTCGACGTGGTCGCAGTGGCGGATTCGAACGAGTCTGGCCGCCGCCGCGCCGCCCAGCGCAGCCACGCACAGCGGCAATACGCCGATTACCGCGAGATGCTGCAAAAGGAAAAGCCGAATTTCGTGGGGATCTGTTCACGCGTGCCGGACCAGCGCTTGGGGATGGTACAAGCCGCGGCTGACGCCGGCGCGCACATGCTGATCGAGAAACCTCTGGCCGCCGATCTCATCACCGCGGACAAGATCATACAGCTTGCGGACCAGCATCACGTCAAGATCTCGGTCGGCTTCATCACGAGTGTGCATCCGGCTGTTTTGCGCGCGCGGGAGATGGTGGCGGCGGGCGAGATCGGCGTGCTGCAGGAAATTCGCGCTCGCGGCAAAGAGGATAAACGAGCGGGGGGCGAGGACATGGCCGTACTCGGCCCGCACCTGTTCGACCTGATGCGCCTGTTCGCGGGCGACCCGCAGTGGGTGTTCGCCCACATCACCGAAGACGGGCAGGAGATCGATCGCAGCCGCATCCGCAAGCCGAGCGAACCCGTGGGGCCGATCGCCGGCAACCAGATCGCTGCCATGTTCGCATTCCCTCACGGCATGCACGCATATTTCGGCTCCAAGAGCAGCGACGTTCCGGATGGCAGCCGTTTCGGTTTCAGCCTTTACGGCAGCAAGGGCGTGATCCGGATCCCGATCACGAAAAACCCCGGCGGCGAGCCGATGATCCTGCGTTCCCGCTCCTGGGTTGAGGGGCCGAAAGGCGCCGGCTGGCAATCCATCGACGCGCCAGGCGGCAAACGCGTGGATAACAGGGAAGAGGCGAATCGGATTATGGCGATCGATCTGATTCAAGCCGTGGAGCAAAATCGACAGCCGGCCCGCGACGCCATCGATGGCCGCTGGACGGTGGAGATGTTACAGGGAATTTATTTATCTCAGAACCGCGGGGCGCGGGTTGAATTTCCACTGAAAGACCGGCGGCATCCGCTGGAGGAACTGTGAATCAGCGAAGTTGCCGCGGTTTGCGACGTGGACACTCGAGGGATTGAGCGCGCCGTCCAAAAGCGTGTATTCGTATCGGAGAGCGATACATAAGCGCGCGGCCGGAACAGCCTTTCCGCGTCCTATCACAGGTGGACAATTTAAAAGATCTCAGGCTCCCCACGACGTCAATTCCTGGCTCGAGCTTCGACATGCGGCCCTTTCGTGGTCGCGAACAGGCTCGCAGTGCCGGAGCAGAATCCGCGACCGAACATTATTGTTAGTTAGCCTTGCGGACGATCTTGGATACTTCGATGTCGGTTGTTACGGACAAAAGAAGATGGCCACGCCGAACATCGACCGGCTGCCGACCATCCGGGAAATCTGGAGCGGTATGCTGTCCGCAGTCCCGGCCGGTGGACCTTAAATGCGGCTCTGGCCAAAGGCTTCGCCGTAACGGAACGGCTGCGGCTGCAACTTCGTGCCGAGCTCTTTAATGCGCTGAACCACACCAACCTGGGCGGCCTCCAGGCACACATTAGCCAGGCGACGTTCGGGCGACTGACGTCGGCGTCGGCGCGGTCGGCACAGATTGGAGCGCGTCTGGACTTTTAATGAAGTCCACCGCGCGCCGCTCAACTCACGACGTACGGAGCGCGATACGGATGGCGGGTGAGTAACTGGTTCGCGCCGTCGTCGCCGGAGAACCGCGTCGGCCCTGTCTCTACCGTAAGCTTTCGTCCTGTCCGGTAACTGGCGTTCGCTATGTGGACAAGATCCGCGGATATGGCGGCCTCCTGAATATCGGCGACCAGATTCTGACGATTCCGGGAACGCACCGTCTGGACGAAGTTGGTCATATGAGGCGTCGTCTCGTCGATGGCCGCCTCCACCACTGTCATCGCTTCACCCGGCTCCCGTTTGTCCCCCAGAAAAGTTTTGAAGCCGGCGTCTTCCACTACCATGTAACCCTTCGCGCCGTAAAACAGATTGCCGACGAAGTTGCTGCCGCGCAAACTCATTTCACTTTCCGGGCCAGTGGGAAGTCCGCGAACTTCGAACGTCAGCTCGCAGTCGCCATAATCGTAAATCGCCTGTAGGGTGTTGGGCGTCTCCTGGTCGTCTTTATAGACGTATTTGCCGCCGCCCGCATAAACCGTTTTGGGATTGCCGCCTTTGTTCAGACCCCAGCGCGCGAAATCCAACTCGTGAATGCCCTGGTTGCCGATGTCGCCGTTTCCCGTATCCCAGAACCAGTGCCAGTTGTACTTGTAGCGGTTCTCATTGAATGGCCGCATGGCTGCGGGTCCCAGAAAGATGTCCCAGTTCAGGCCCGGCGGGACCGGTCCGTCGGGCTTGTGCCCGATCGATTTTCGCCGCTTATAGCAGAGGCCTCGGCCCATGTACAGTTCGCCGATGTATCCCTCGCGCAGAAGCTGAACGGCACGCTTCTTGTGGGTAAGGCTGCGGCGCTGCATGCCTCCTTGAACCATGCGATTATATTTGCGGGCCGCGGCCACCATCCTTTCGCCTTCGTAGGGATTGTAGCTGACCGGCTTTTCGACGTAGACATCTTTGCCCGCTTCGCATGCCCATATGGTGGCGAGCGCGTGCCAGTGATTCGGCGCGGCGATCACGACCGCGTCCACGCCTTTATCGTCATAGAGTTTCCGCAGGTCTTGGTACTCCTTGGGCTTGTTGTTCGTGGCTGTGTAGTAGGTTTGCACCGCGCGCTCGGTCGCCGCGGTATTGACGTCACACACAGCGGCCAGATTAGTATCCTGCCGCCGCGTGAAATACTTCACATGCGCCGACCCCCGGCCGCCCACTCCGACGATCGCGATATTCACTTTTTCGTTAGCGGACCAGGCCCGCGGGCCCAACGTTGCCGTCGCAGCCGCGGCCTTCCAGAATTCCCTTCGGTTCATTGATTCCTCTCCTTACTTGCACATCCCGGTCGATCACGCCATCCCGCTACAGCGCAGGACCGCATCCTCCACCAGCAGATCTTCCTGAGGCGTCACGCGCAGCTTTCCCGTTCCCCGGATCGCGGCGGCCAATTCAGCGAAATCATCCACGAATCGCGTGTATTCCGGCATGGCAATCTGCTGAGCTCCGGCTTGATATGGGCCGGCAGCCTTGGCGAGATTGACAGTCATCTTTGGCGGCTCGATGGGATTCACAACCGTGCTGCCATTGGTGCCGTGGATCTCGAAGCAGCGGGACCGCGAAGAATCGTGCTGCACCGATGTGGCCTGCACAACGCCGATGACGTGGTCCCATTCGAGCGTAGCCAGGGTGTTGTCGCGGAACGAGTCGTGCGAGCCGGAAGCGGTTTGCAGGATCGGCGTCACCTTTTGCGGTTTTCCCATGAGCCGCACCATTGGATCGATGACGTGGCAGCCCAACTCGAACATCACGCCGCCCGCGAATTCGCCCCATTCCGGCCGCCGCTTTGCCGGCAGTTGATTTCCGATCACAGCCTTCAACAGGTATACGTGTCCCAGCCATCCTTGGCGTGCCGCTTCCAATGCCTTCGCTATACCTGGATGATAGCGCCACATGTATCCGACCTGGAGCAGACGGTTCTTCTCGGCCGCCAACTTCACAATCTCTTCGAAATCCGGGTACCGATCGGCAGGCGCCTTCTCGAGATGAAGATGCCGGCCGGCTTCGAGCACGGCTTTGCCGTCGCGGGCGTGATCGCGCACCGCGGATTCGACTGCAATGACTTGCACATCGGGATGGTGGAGCAGTTCGTTGTAATGGACTCCAAAATTTGGACAGTAAAAAGCCCTTTTCTTAGATGGTGGGCGGCATTGAAATGGAGGATAGTCAATGCCCCGAACCCGTAAGCATCACCCGCCGAGCCTGAAAGCCAAAGTCGCCATCGAGGCCATCAAGGCGCACAAGACCACCCCCCAAATCGCGCAGATGTTTGGTGTGCACCCGACGCAGGTCGGCGGTTGGAAGAAGCAAGCGCTCGCCGGCTTAGGGAGATCTTCAGTAACGGACGCGAGCACTTGCTTTCAGGCCGCCGCACGCCGTACACCTGAGCCTTCTGCCCATTCGTGGCGCTCGGGCCCGGAAACCACGCCTCAAGATTAGCGCTTCGCCATCGATACGGAGTTGTAGCTGCTCGCGGAAGATCCCTACGCGGCCTTTCGTTGATTCACTCTCGCGCCTTTCAATTCGCTTTCCGCTTTGAACCAGTCCTCCTGGTCAGATCCTATCGGACGACCTCGGTCCTGCCAGAGCTCGTACGCTCGAATAGCGATTTCGTTTTCGTCGACACTCCCGCTAAGATCCCGTTGCAGGGGGCATCCGGATTGCTAGTAACGGTACGCTTTATCTCTTTTTCAGCCATAATTGCACTCCAGAGAAGTCGCTTGACGGGGTACTCTTTTCAAGTAGCACATTCGCGATGACCCGGCATGCCTGTGCGGAAACTTTCCGAGAATGCGATGTGAAGCGGCGCACCGGTGCGATTTAAGTTCTTCTGGAAACGCGATTGCTTGAGATTTCTCGTACAGTACGCGACACGATTTGAATGTTCTTGACCGAGCGCTCCAGATGGCCGCCCGGTGCTGGACCTCCAGCAACGAAAGGAGGGAATGGAGATGACGCAAGCGGTTGTTCTACTTGTGGAAGACGAACCGGACCTCAGGCAACTCCTCACCTTCGTATTACAGCAGGAAAGCTTTATCGTGCTCCCAGCTTGCGATTCAGGGGGAGCACTTGAGATATTCCACAACCACCGCAATGTCGATGTTCTGCTGACGGATGTACAACTCGGCGCGCGAATGAATGGAGTACAACTCGCCGAGCACATTCTGCAAGAAGAGCCGACAACGAAGGCGCTGCTGATTTCGGCGATTCCCGAGTCGGGGACTCCAGCGGCGGAAAGAGGGTTGCCGTTCCTGAGCAAGCCATTCTTGCCAAATGCTCTCATTAAGCGTGTCCGGGAAGTGCTGGAATTGAAGATCCCGGCGCAATCTGAAACGGCGCAATCTGAACCAAAATCAAAACACCGGAGGATGACCGCATGAGCGCAGATGTTAGACCGGGGACGGCGCACGGATTGGACCAGATACAGCACGAGGAAACCGGTGGATTCGAGGGGCTCACGGGTCGCGAGCGTCAGGTTCTGGTGCTGGTGTCAGATGGGTGCAGTACCAAGGAAGTCGCCGCGCGGCTCGGGATCACATTCAAAACTGCGGCTTGCCACCGGAGCCGTATCATGGCAAAATTCGGCGTTCATAACAGCGTCGGCCTCGTGCGAATCGCAATCCGAAAGGGATTGGTTGAATCGTGAGCGAATCCATGAGGGCGTGCGCCATTTGTTGGCCGTTGTGGGACATTACAACTGTAAGTCTGAGCCGATCGGCACCAAAGGCGTTGCCCGTCGCCGCATCAGAGCGGTTGCTCGTGCTGAAACGTGCCAGCAGCGTGAGAAGCCATTGAAGAAGTTTAAGTGATTTCATGGGCGGCATTGGTCGGAAGGTGCAGGCACCGGAAACGCAAACGACATCCGTCCCGCTTGAGGCGGTCGCCACCGGGAATGCACAGGTTCTAGGATAAGGCACTGGCGAGAATCTGAAATCGGCATGCGTGAGCGACCGCCTCGCTTTCCTGCTTCCCTCGGCCGGAGTGGCCATACAGCAACCGGCGGCTCTCGTGAGGGATCGGGGTCGCATCGATGTGGCAGATGCTGGAGGCGATCGGCCTTGAGGACCGCACGCGCTATCACGCCCGGCGGACGGTGCACCTTTGGTCGAGTAGGATGCAGCCGGCGAGGTGGCCGTCATAATGGAGGACCGGCGCGGTCTCGCCGGCGCAGTGTGGTCGGGAATGGCGCTCGACGTCGAAACAGTCATCCGCGCTACGCAGCCTCATGTCGATGTAGGCTCCCGCAACAGGCCTCAAAGCCCGGTGTGCATCTTTCCATAACCTAATGCCGAACGGCCTGTGGAAGCGCCGCAGCCGCCCGCGGCATTTGTGCAATTCGGCTCAGCGCGTCGGATTGGGCGTGATTTCCAGGTATGCGTCGGTATTGGGCCATAAGAACGGAATTCTGGCGAGCCAATACTTCGCATTGATGAGGCGGCGTGCCCGCTGAAATTCTTCCGCTTGCAGAATGCGCGCCGTTGCCGCGAACTCGGGACCGATGATCTTGCCGCGCATTGTGCAAGCCGCAATAGATACGTTCGGGTTGTTGCGGATACGTTTGTATTTTCCCGACTTGCTGCTCGTCATGAAGTACAGCCTGCCATTCTCTTCAGCAAACCAGATGGGAGTATGCACGGCGACGCCGCTATTACGGTAGGTTGCCAGGCTAACATATTTCTGTCCATGAATTTCGGGCGGGACTGACATACCTCAATTGTCGTTTATACGCGCTTCGGCGAGATCCAGCAACCGATGCCCAAACCCTGTCTCTTCCGTTCTGCTCGTTGGAACCCTAACGCGGTCCTGGACGAGCGCGACTTGCATGTGTCGCTTGCCGCGGGCCGCCTTCACGCCAGGCTGAGGATTTTGTCCAGCGCGCGAGATACCTTGTTAATCTTATCGGGATCGTTCGGATCGCCGCCGATCTCCGGCGAGACGAAGCCTTGATATCCGACTCTAACCAGCGCGGCCATGACCGCCGGCCAATCAATATCGCCTTCGCCGAGGGTGACGTAGCGGCCTGGCTCGCCGCGGCCGCCAAATTTGTAATCCTTCACGTGCAGCCGCTTAATGCGCGGCCCCAACGTCAGAATCCAATCTTCGGGGAACCCGAACTGCACGATGTTGCCGACGTCGAAATGAGCTTGCAGGTAAGGCGAATGGAACTGGTCGATGAAGTCCCGCATGTCTCTGGGACTCGTCAGGAATTTGTTCCCCACCTCCTCCGGCGTTAGGATCACTTTCTTCTCGGCGGCATAGGGGATGATTTTGGGCAACTCCGCACTCAGCAGGTCCCACGTCTCCATGTAGCCAATATTCATCCGACGCCCACCGAGGCCTCCCGGAACCAGCAAGATCGCGCCGCAATCCAGCCCGGCGGCAATATCGATGGCCCTGTGAAGAGTTACCAGGTGGCGCGCCCGAACGGCGGCGTCGCGGCTGTTCAACGGATTCTGGCTTTCTGGCTGCGAAGCCCAGACACTGGCGATGCGGATGCCCGCCTGACGCGCAGCATCGCCAATGCGCTTGATTCCGTCCGGCGAGGAATCCATCGGGATCTCCTGGCCCAGCCGCATCTCGATTCCTTCGAACCCGGCAGCACGAGCTTGCCGGAATTTTTCGGAGACAGGAAGGTCGGCGGGAAAGATGATCGAGCAGATGCTCTTCATGAAGCGCGATTGCGCAGCGGCAGCGGGCAGGACGGCGCTTGCCACGCCGACTGCCGTACCCAGGAAAGACCTTCGATTCATTGGTCCAGCTTATCGCAGCCGACCACACACGCGAGACCGGGAGGCGGTACATCGAACGCTAGGGCGTGCCAACTTGCTCACTGAACAGCCTGGGTATATCTTAATTGCTGCGGATAGCAGCTGTATGTGCAGATGCTTCTCCACTCTCGAGGACCAATTTGGCCAAATTGACATCTACCTTTTCGATCAACTCCTCCGAGGGCGCATTACACCGGGCTCACGCATTATCGACGCCGGGTGCGGTTCCGGTCGCAACCTGGTCTATTTCCTCCGCGAAGGATATGAAGTTTTCGGCGCCGATCCGAATCCGGGTGCTCTCGAAGAAACGAGGCGCCTGGCCGCTGCTTTAGTGCCGGCACTTCCGGCGGCCAATTTCCGCGTCGAACCCGTGGAAGCAATGTCCTTTCCGGATGCTTTCGCAGACGTCGTAATCTTGAGCGCTGTGCTCCATTTCGCCCGCGACGAGAAACATTTTCGAGCGATGCTCGGAGGCGCATGGCGCGTTCTGAAACCTGGCGGGCTCCTATTCTGCCGGTTGGCATCAACTATCGGCATGGAGCGAAAGGTTCGCCTTATCTCGGGGCGGCGCTATCTGCTGCCCGATGGTTCCGAACGCTTTCTCGTTGATGAGGCCCTTCTGATGGATGTTTCCGCTGAACTCGGTGGCTGCATGCTCGATCCGCTGAAGACAACGGTAGTCCGGAATCAACGCTCGATGACCACATGGATTTTGCGGAAAAACGAATGAGGAGCGAGAGTCGTTTATGCATGCGCGAATCGTAGTTTGTCGCCCGCACCCGCGTCGGGTCGTGGAATCCGGGCCGAGGAAGCGCCCGAGCGGGCTGAATGGAGACTTCAGGTCCTCGAACGCGTTCGGGCCGGGCTCATCTGGGACACTTCGCACCAATTCGCTTCCTAGACCGGCGACGATCAAGGCTGAGTCCAGTGGCAATCGTATTGGATTGAGGTTATGCTAATCGGGCAGCCCATTCGCGAATGCGCTGAACGAGCTTTTCTCGCGCTCCGTCACGTTTCGCCTTCGTCACGCAGTGCTCCTAGGTACAGGCCACATCTACGGTGAACCAAGCGCCCCGCAGGGGCGGCTTGTGAGACTTCGTGACCAACGAAGTCTCCCCGAGGTGGACCGCAGGCCTCACCACTGAGGTCTCGGGACACTCGGGCGTCACCGCACAGCATGTGCCGAAACGGACGCGGGCACGGCCGTTGCCCGAAGGTTTGGCTTTAGCGCTATTGTGCCAAAGAGAAAACAACCGTGCATCTTCATCCTGTGTGGTGACGGCATGAACTATCGATGCGAAGCAACCACGATTGAAGGCTTCGTGCAGCAGCTCGCGGTGAGCTACATCGCGAACGGATACTGGTTCTGCGTTACGGGCCTGATCCGGAACGGAAGGACCCACGAGCTGTCGATGCGAAGCTGATAAAGAAATACGACATAGCCGTATCGAACTTCGCCCGCGATCGACGCAAGCTCGGCGGCCGGGGTCAATATCCAATACCTTTGCCACGGCCGGTTCTACGTCCTGCTTGCGACGCACGGCCGGCACGAGTTCTTTGAGGAGGAGCGATTCAAGGACTGCCGGGAAGAGCCGATCAAATTCGCGAGCTACTCGATTGACTTACGGGATGGACACCCTCACGTCGGAATCGAGCGCGAGACCTACAAGGGGCTCAAGGCGTATTTGTATGCGTCGCCCTTAGGGCGAAGGAGCGTCTGGAAAAGGAGTTTGCCGCCCTCCCCTTCCAGCCCTACGCGCCGGTTCGTCGACAGATGCTCAGAATCTTGGGGGCAGTAAACGCCAGACGGCGCGAAGCCGGTTATGAAACGCTGGATTACTCTTGTTTGAGGTTTAGGCGAGCCATCGTGAAGCCCTTCGGCAGTACAGATCACAAGCACGGCACTTCCGGGGACGACACAACCGCCCATCAAAGACGCTGCGAGAACTAGCGGTGCGGTCTGGGGCGACCCACGGCGAGTTTTCGAGTGCCTTCTCGGGTCGGCGAGACCCGCTGATAGCACTCCTTGCAGCAGTCCACGACGTGCACGAATTCCATCACGATGACTCGGGTGAGGATCAGGGCGGTAGAGATTGCGACAGCCCCTTCGATTAAGCTGCCTTCAATTCACCAGGAAACATTGACGCCTCCTCGGTGGCGACTTGCTGAAAAGCAGTGGTCGTCAGCTACGGATCGAATCATATCATAATGTTCGAACAGTATCAACATAACGAACGGATCGAACAGAGCGAACCGTTGACACCTTCCGAACAGAGCGGTACGCTATCTTTGAACCTGGCTCGGAGTGAATTTATGCCCATCAAAGTTAACGGAAAGCTCCACAAGACGATTGAAGAAGCTGCAAGCGAGCTCAACGTCCACTCTAAATCGCTCCGGTCCTACATCAGAGACGGCATCCTGCCCGAACCGCCCAGCATTCCCATCGGGCTTATAGAACGGCGCTATTTCCCCGACAAGCTGATTGAGCAGTACAAAAATCAGCTGCAGGCGCGCCGAGAAGCGCGGAAAAAGCCGTAGCCCGGGACGAGGGCCGTTTCGTTGCCGCCGGGGAGCGGAAAACCTCTTTGCAGGATCAACCCAAAGTGGGTATGATAATACCCGTAATGGGTAGAACCACCACTCCCACAAGCGATTCGACGGATTCTATCGGCTCGGCGCTTTTTGGCGTAACGAGGCAAGCCGTGTTGCGTCTTCTCTTCGGCCATGTCGAAAAGCGTTTCTACCAGCAACAGATCATCCGCTCTCTCCGCTTGGGCTCTGGAACCGTTCAACGCGAACTCGAAGAGCTAGTGCGTGCCGGCATTCTGGCGAGGACCGTTGAGGGCCGTCAGACGTATTTTCAAGCAAACTCCGACTGCCCCGTCTTTGCAGAACTTCGAGGCCTCGTTCGAAAGACGTTCGGTGTAGCCGAGGTTCTGGAGCAGGCCCTGTTGCCGCTTGCGCGAAAAGTTCGGCTCGCCTTTATCTACGGCTCAATTGCCACTGGCGAGGAGAGGGCCGGAAGCGATATCGATGTCATGGTGGTTGGGGACGAGATATCGATGCTAGACGTGGCGACCGCTCTCCACGAAGCGCAGGACGAGCTCGGCCGGGAGGTGAACCCGACGGTGTATCATACCGACGAGTTCTGTCGTAAACTCGCTCAAGGCCATCATTTTCTAAAAAGTGTTATTGAGCGGCCCGTGATTTTTCTGATCGGCGACCAGGATGAGCTTACAAGATTGGCGCAAGTTCGGCTGGCTGAAGGAGCACCAGGCAAGCGCTCAGGAAGTGGCCGATCTGCTCGCCGTGGCCGATAGGGATCTCCAGGCGTGCCAAACCAGTGGGCTCGTCGCGGACTGGAGATTCAACATCGCTTACAACGCCGCCCTGCAGCTTGCCACCGCTGCCCTTGCGGCGGCGGGTTATCAAGCCGAGCGCTCACAGCATCACTATCGGGTGACGCAATCGCTCGAATGGACCATTGCGATGGACTCGCGCAGCGTACGCAGGCTCGATGCGTTCAGGAAGAAACGCAACATGAGCGACTACGAGCGGGCCGATATGGTCTCAGAAGCCGAGGCGGAGATGAGAGCGGTTGCCGAGGGGCTTCGGCGCGACGTTGAGGCGTGGATTCGAAAGACGCGTCCCGACCTCCTTCGGTAGCTTCAGGTATTCCGGGCGATCACTCAGGACGGCTTCTTCTGAAGGGCTTTTCGAACGTGATCGTCGATGATGGCTTGGCGAACCGTCTGGAAGAGAAGTCCCCTCTCCTCTCGCCCTTCCAGGTAATGCTCCCTCAGAAATCGCGGAGCTTTGGCGACGAGCTCCTCTTCAAGCCGCTCCCTGTCCTCAGCCGGAAGCCCATTCCAGTATCCGTCTATCGCGGTCCTTTCAGAGGGTACGGGTCCTTTGCGCGGATTTGCTCTTCGGCCATAGAGATGACCTTTCGGGGGCCCGCTTGGGTCTTGGCCTTGTCTCCGCCACGAAATCGGGGGGTGCTCCTGAGCTTCCGAAAGCTCACGAAGATCTGCGCGAGCGCTTGCTCGCCGGACCCATGGGCCCGTACCTCGATGTACTGGCGTCCCGATTGCTCGAACTCGGCTACTGCCACTCGCAAGCCCGGAAGCTGGTCCGCACAGCGGCCGCGCTCGGAGTGTGGCTCGCCGAGCGGGGGCTCACGCCGGCGGACGCCGGCAAAGCAGAGTTGGCGCAATACCTGGCTACCCAAAGGCGAACGCCAAAAGGGCGGGTAACAGATGGCACCGTGGGCTTCAGCCGATTACCGGCACTGCTGGCGTCGGAGGGAGTGCTCTGCAAGCCGCCCGCTCCTGTGCCTGGTGAAGCGTGGCTCGACCGGTTTGAAAAGTATTGGACAACTGTTCGAGGCACAACGCCGTCAACGAACACGCAATATCGTCGCCCCCTCGGTTCCTTCGTTGCCGGATTGTGCCGCGACAATGAACCGGACTGGTCACTGCTGAATCCGGAATATGTCACGGACTTCGTCGTCAACAAGACGGCAGTGGTACGCGCAGAGAAGCACCGAATCGTCATTGCCGTCCGCGCGTTTCTCCACTTCCTGGCGCCGAAGGTATCGTTCCACGTCAGATCGTACGCGCGATCCCGAGAATCCGGCGTTGGCGATAAGCGACTCTTCCAAAGCGCTTGTCTGCTGAACAGATGGATGCCGTCCTTCAGGCCTGCCGTTCCGAGCAATATGGCACGCTGCGAGACCGTGCATTCATTGCGCTTCTGGCCCGTCTCGGCGTCCGCGCAGGCGAACTGAGAGGCCTGCATCTCGAAGACATCGAGTGGACACAAGGTCTGGTGCACATCAGGCAGAGTAAAACAGGCAGAGGCCGCACCTTGCCGCTTGCCCGGGGATGCCGGCCTCCTCTCATTTTCTTAGGAGAAAATGCCAGCCGAATTTAGCCATTGCAGTTTAAAATCAGTGTCGGACGTGCGTTTCTCTCCCCGGCTCGCTGATCCTGCTCGGACTCGTATATGCCGGCTACAGGACCGGGCTCTCGGGGTCACCCTAAGGCGGCCCACTTGAAGTCACCTCAAAACCGGGCAGTTGTAGCCGCTAACGCTTACGGCGGGGTGCACAAGCAGAGGCCGCCGCCCATACCATGCGCACAGGTTCATCGAGGGCTCGGCAGTTGGACAAGATAATCGATGAAGTGCGGTGTTACACGGATCTGCTGGGTGAATGCCTTACCCCACTCCATGCCTTTAAGTGGATCCGGTCCGCCCGGCATGCTGTCCAGAGCGGCCTCGGTCCCGGATACCAGCACTTGGCGCAACTTCGGATCGTGCGTGCGTTGATCCGCGAAGACGATGCCATCGAATAATCGGAAATTGTATCCGACGCCAGTATTCGATTTAGGGCAGGACGTATAGCGGAAACCGTGTATTTCAGGGATCCACATGTCATTGATTAAGAAATGAGCTGCTTTGACGATCGAGTCAGCCACGCGCGGGTCTCCGGTGGCTTCGTAGTATTCGCGCAAACCGGTCAACAGCACTCCAACCATAAAGCCGGCGTTGCCCTGATGACGCGGCGTGCAGTAGCAATGTCCTGGTACAAGCTGTCGCTTCCAGCCGCCCTCGGCTGTCTGGCGCTCCAGGACTCGCTCGACGATAATCCTGGCGGCGTTCAGATAATATGAATCGTTGGTCGCGTTATAGGCAGCCATGGTCAGGATCAGATGCCAACCGGGTTGCCGGCAATTGTTGAAATCATAATTTTTCGTGAAAAAGCTGTCGTACCGGTCGGCGGTGCTGATGCCGGTTTCGAACGACCGCCGCTCGCCACTCAGGAAGTGGTAGTCGAAGTGACCCTCGATGAACGTGTGGTCGGCCGCCATGTGGCTTTCCGGACTTCCTTCACGAAAGCCTGCCGGGGTGGGCGCTCCGGCCTTGGGCCGCTCGCGATAGTAACCGCCGGTGTGTCCGATCGCATGGGCATAGACACCGCCATCGCGTGTTTTGTCCGTATGGTAGTGGACTGCATCGACGTCGCGGTTATGCCATTCGATCTCCTCGGCAGTTCGAAAATATTTGAAGTTGCCGGTGCGCACGAACTGGAGCAGAAAACCATGCTGGGTGTCGTACTCGCTGTTCCCCCAGTTGATGACTCGCTCTCCCCACCAGTCCCCAAAATTCAGCATGCCGTACTCCCGGTGCTTTTCCCGATTTTGCAAGTAGCCCTGGAAGCTCTGGGCGAACGCATAGTCATAACGCTTAAGTATTGGGTCCGGGCGTGGTATCGAGAGTTCGCCGAACACCTTGCTGGCCGCGTACCATTCCGGCGGTGCGGCCGCGGTGAGAGGCAATTGCTGCTGGCGAACCAACGACGCCTTTGGTTTTCCGAACTCCAGCCAAATATCGTGAGTTTTCGCTACGCCCTGCCGTAGCTTATAGACACCGTTGTGCAGATAGTAATACAGGCGGTGCTCATCCATTGTCCCGTTTGCCGAGTCATATTCATCCGTCCGCAGCCATGGGCAGAGGGCCAATTCGAAACCATCGGCACTCACGGCGAGGTCCTTCGGGTAGTTCTGCCAAAGCGCACGTAAGCCCAGAGTGACGGTCTGCGACCCACTACTCCACTCGGCCCAACCGGGTGCGCGGTCTCCGCGAGCAATGGGGCCGGGTACGATTTCATAATGATCATCGGTGTGCTGGACGAGACGAACAGGTTCCTTCGCGTCGAACCGGCCCGACCGGCCAGCCAGTCCCCACTCCTTGCCGCGCTGCGCCATAGGCACCCGCAGGACTAAGCTTCTGATAGTGCTGAAATCGCTCGAGCCGTTCGTATTGATGAAAGTGTGCTGTACCCGGATATACGGCTGACCCGCCCAGGCGTGCAGCCGGATCGCATAGCCAAAAAGTTTCCTGCCGTCCTCGGTTGCATGTTCACCGCTAATGCGAATGACAGCCCGCACCGGACCGTGCTCCTCGATCACCACCTCTTTTGGCGCAGCCAAACTCGTGTAAACGGTCCCATCCGGTCCCGTCAGATAAAACGCGCCAGTCTTCTCCGGCGTGATAATTTCTTCTCCGCCGACCCAGACGGAATGCAGAAACCCGAAGCGGCGCTTGCTCACGGAGAACTTGATTTTGCCGGTGTCCACACTGACGGATTCCTGATCTTCAGCGATCTTGAGGGGCGTGGCTGCAGGCCGCCGAACCACCTCACTTCCGTATTCGAGCGTTACGTGTGGTTTTGCACTTAGAAAATCGAGCAGTACCCATTTGACGCTGCCGTCACGCCACCGTTCGAGCACCCGGGTTTGCAGATCAGTCGGGTCAGACAATCGTAAGGCGGTCTCAGATCCTAACACGCCTTGCGGGAACGGTACACCAACGGAAACGGGCAACTCGCCAGACGCCGATTGATTCTCAAGGTTGAGCTTGATTCGCTCCAGGCGGGCCGTACCGGCTATCGCTGCGGGCGGATCGGTTTGAAATGTCTGCCACTGGCTGCTGATTGTCCTCCCGTCGCGAGCTTTGGCGGAAACGCGGTAGCGGTAAGCGCGGCGCGGCTGAAGGTTCGCGAGCACCGCACGGTGATTATTGAGCGCCTCACTCTCAGTCATGTTCCCGGAGTCGGTTTCCACTGTGCAGGCGGCCGGCCAGTTGGTAATCCAGCTAATGGATGCCTTTGCGGAATTGCCGTCCACTTCCGGCCGCGCGTCCAGGTTGGTTATCGTGTAGACGGCCTGTTTTGCCTGTGGCCTCTCCTTTAACAAAAGCAGGTCTTCCGTCCGGTAGGCGCCTTCCGAACTGAGCGCGCGCAACTGAATTTTTTCGCCGCCCGTAAACGTGTAAGGCTTAGTAAGAAAAAAAAGCTTCTGCCGGTTATCATCGGTGTTGGCAACGGCTGTTCCGGCTTTTGCGCCATCGACGAAAACGTCAATGCGTTCGTCGCCGGGGCCATCGTAAAAAACAAAGCCGGGATAGTACGTCCCGGCACGCGGTACCGTGGCTGTTATACGGCCATTTGGCGTCGTTCGCTTTACCGCCCAGGTGCGATATTCCGAAACATCTTCCGTGAAGCCGTCGAGATCGCATTTGAGTATCGGAAGGACGACATTTTGAGGATCTTCGCTGATTGCGCGGATCACGTCCAGGCCCCAGGTCGCTTCCACATTTTTGCCGGCGGGCTGGGATGACCGGCAGGCGGCCGTAAGCAAAGCCATCCCAGACAGCGCAGTGTACAGGGCGCGCTTGGACGTCAAAACGCGCCAGGCAGAAGCGATTGACATGTAACTCTCCTTTAGCAAGCGGACCGATTATACATCGGCGCGCGACTTAGCGGCCTCTTAACTTCATCGCCACCAAGAACTGTCCGATGACCGGACAGGCATGCCGCTTTGCGGAGCCAAGGCGGAGTGGAACATAAGAGAGATCCTGTCCGTGAGGAGTGGCTCCCCCGAGCGGATACCAAAGCCTGCTGTGATCCTTTAATATTTACCTATGAGCAACTGTGAGTCGAGATGGCGAGCGCCTGGATTGTTCGCGCCGGTGATCGTCCTCCTCTGGTTCACCGTTGCGGCAGCCGCCCCGACGGAATCTTTTTCAACCAGACTTTACCCAGTGCTGGACAAAGCCGGGTGCAAGAACTGTCACCACGCGGATGGAGTCGCATCCGCTACACGGCTTCACTTCCCACCCGAAGGCTCCTCCACGCAAGTCATCGATGCGTTTGGCGATTCGCTGGTCGAACTGGTGGACCGGGGCAGCCCCGAAAAGTCGCTGCTCTGGAACAAGCCGACCAATCGCATCAAGCACACCGGCGGAGAGCGCATCAAAAAGGGCAGCGCCGAAGAAAAACTGCTGCTTGCCTGGGTCTATCGTCTGGCTTCTCTAACCGACGCACAGACGCGGCAAGCCTTGTCGTTTGAGGCCGAGGAATTGACGCGTGCCGGCAAGCCGTCGAGGGTTATGCTGCGCAGGCTTACCCACCGTCAATACGCCAACACGGTCCGGGATCTCTTAGGCGAATCCTCCGATCCGACCACTGATTTCCCTCCCGAAGATTTCGTGGACGGCTTCAAGAATCAGTATGGATCGCAAACGCTGTCGCCGGTTCAGATCGAAGCCTATAGCCGCTCTGCCGAGCGCCTTGCCGCTCGTGCCTTCCTGCGCGGCGACTCCCGCCATTTGATACCTTGCGCGTACTCCGGCACACAGGCAGCGCCATGCCGCTCGGAATTCGTTCGCGTCTTCGGCCGGAGGGCATTCCGGCGGCCGCTGAATGCGGCAGAGACAGCTATGTATGAGAGCATCTTTCTCGGACAGAAAGATTTTATCAAGGGCGCGCAGGCTGTCATCGAAAGTGTACTGCAGGCGCCAAGTTTTCTGTTCTGGATGGAAGATTCGGCGAAACCCGAGTGGAAGCCATACGCGAGGGCCAGTTGGCTTTCGTATTCCCTGTGGAACACGATGCCGGACGACGAACTATTGCGCTGCGCCGCCAGAGGCGAACTCAGCGACAGCAAGGTGGATTCCGTGGCTCGCCGCATGCTGGCCGATCCGCGTTCCCGTCCTGCGCTCGATGAGTTTACCTCGCAGTGGCTCCGCTTCGACCGGGCGCAAACGGCGGCGCGGGAGAAGCGTTCGTTTCCGCTCTTCAACCCGGAGCTGGTCGAGTCCATGACTGAAGAAGCCAGGCGTTTTGTCGGGGACCTCGTGTGGAACAGCCGAAACTTCATGGACGTTTTTCGTGCCAGCTACGGGTTCGTGAACTCCGATCTCGCCGGCGTATATAAGGTGCCTGCGCCGGCTCGCGATTACGATCGGACCGAATTTCCCGCGAGCCAGGAGCGGGCCGGCGTACTGGGCCAGGCGCTGTTTCTCACGTTGACAAGTAAGACGGAAGACACCACACCGACCGGTCGCGGCCTGTTCGTGCGGGAGCAGTTCTTGTGTCAGAGAGTCCCCCCTCCGCCGCCTGGCGTGGATACGAACCTGCCGCCGGTCAGCGAAAACCGGCCAATGACCAATCGCGAACGCCTGGCCGCGCACACGACGAATAAAGCCTGTTCGGGTTGTCATGGACTCATCGATCCAATCGGTTTCGGCCTTGAGAAATTCGACGCCATCGGCGCCCGGCGGGAAAAGGCGAAGCTGCTGTTTTTCCCCGATATTCATGAGGCGAAAGTTGCGAGCAAGCAGGTCGAGCTCGACCTCGATACGACCGGTCAGGTCGCGGGAATTGAGAACTCGCAATTCTCGAACTCACGGCAGATGGGCGAAATCCTGGCGGGCTCGAAGCAGTGCCAGGAGTGCATGGTGAAACAGGTCTTCCGCTATCTTGCAGGCCGGCACGAGGCAGCGGCGGATGCCCCCCGCATCGCACAGGCGCTGGAGGCTTTCCAGAAGTCGGGATACCATTTTCAGGAGATCCTGATTTCTCTGGTAGAATCAAACGGGACTACGGGCCAGGAAGGAACCTCCGATGGCAAACGTAATTACGCGACGCGTTAGGCTCTCCCGCAGATTTTTTTTGAAGGGACTTACGGCTACAAACGCGCCGGTCGTCCTCGGCTTGCCGCCGCTCATTTCGATGTTCAATTCGGCCGGGACCGCGTATGCGGCCGCGACGAAGACCAACAAGGCGGCGCCGATCGAGAAGCGCTTCGTACTCTGGTTCAACGGTAACGGAATCCCGGAGCGTTACTGGATTCCCGGCGACGAAGGCCCGGATTATGATATGACGGCCTGTCTCTCGCCGCTCGCCCGGCTTCGCGACAGCGTGCACATCGTCAGCGGGCTCGACAACTCGGCCATTGTGAACACGGCATTCGACGGCCACCAAACAGCCACAAGCGCGCTGCTCACGTGTACGCCCTTTTCCGGGCGGGGGCCGAAGGGTCCCTCGATCGACCAGATCCTGGCGGGCCGCATGAGCGCGGACCGGCGCTTCCATTCGCTCCAGATCGGCGTGTCACAGGAATCCTACGGCGGGGCGATGCAGAAGAACATGAGCTGGTCGGGACCGGATCGCGCTCTGCCGCCGGAAGAGATTCCACATCGCCTGTTCGATCGCGTTTTCGGCGCAAAGGACCAAGGCTGGATCCGGCGCAAGCGCAGCATACTGGACTCTGTGCAGCAGCAGGCCAACCTTCTTCGATCCGGTCTGCCCAAGGAAGATACCATTCGCCTGGACGAGCATTTATCTTCTGTGCGGGACCTCGAGCGCGCCATCGCGTCGCTTCCGCCTGAGTACATGCAGGTTGCCGAGCCGGCCGAAGACTTCGACATGAAGGATTGGCCGCGCATCGCCAAAATCCAAAGCGACCTGTTGGCTTGCGCTCTCGCCACGGGCCAAACGCGCGTCGCCAGTTACATGCTGACCAAGTGCCAGGGTGTGGCCCGATTCCCCTGGCTGGGGCACACAGCCGCCCGCCACCACGACTACACCCACCATGACGGTAAGGCGCCCGGCTCGACCGGCGCGGAGGGCCAGCGAATCCTGCGGGACATCTGCCGTTGGCATGTTGAGGAATTTGCCTACCTGGTCGGGAAACTGAAATCTATTCCCGAAGGCGACGGCACCGTGCTCGACAATACTCTGCTGGTGTTCGTGCATGAACACGCGGAAGCCAATATTCATAAAGCCAGCGGCATGATTGCAATCCTCGCGGGTTCGAAGAACCGGCTGGCGCTTGGGCGTCACACGCGAGCTTGCGGCACGTTTGGCGACCTCTACCTCACGCTGGCGAATGGCGTTCTGGATGCGGGTCTGGCCGCGCTCCCCACCGCGAGCAAGCGATTGCCCGGGATCCTCGCTTAGTTCTGCGATCGGGCGGAATTAGATGCTGCCGGAAAAGGCCCGCTCAGTATCCGCACGCCAGGCCGCGATTTTTGAAACGCGGCAATGCCGGCCTCGGTGACTTCGGTCTCCTGCACATCCAGGAGTCGCAGACTCTTCCAGTTCAGCAATGCCTGAAGAGCCTCATCGTTTACTCGCTGACAACATTCCAGACCCAGCCGTTCGACTTTCGGCAGGACCGCTAACCTGGCAAGTCCGCGGCCGTCGATATTCGAGTACCCCAATTTGAGCACGCGCAGATCCTCGAGACTGGCGATCGCCGAGAGGGCGTCATCCCGCATTGGCGCGCTGGCTCCTTTCCGCGGGTTCCGTCCTGCCGGACCGGCGAGATCGAGCGACTGCAATGTGGAGAGAACGCGCAACCTCCCGATCGCATTCTCGCTGATCTGACTTCGGGGCAGAGCCAGTTGCTTGAGGTGAGTCAGCGGTGCAAGATTCTCCAGTCCGTCATCGGTGATTCGCGTATAGGCGACGTCGAGCGATTCCAATTGCTGAAGACCGCCGACGATCACCAATGCGTCGTTGGCGACCCTGGTTCCGCGTAGATTCAGGCGCTTCAACCGGCCCCAGCCCTTGATGGCGTTCATGCCCAGATCCGTGATCAGCTCCGCGTAAAGCAGCGACAGATCCTCGATTTGTATGGCCGGCTTGAGCCGCAGCAGTCCTTCGTCCGAGATTCGCGTGTGAGAAAGATCGAGGGTGGCCAGTTTTTTGAATGCCAGCAGATCGAGGAGATCCGCATCGTTGACGAACGTATCGCCGAGATGAATCGCGGTGATGGCGCCGGAGGAATCGCGGTCCACCCTGCCTCCGGCACGCAGGATGCCGGCTGCGTCGTCGCCGGCGCGCAGCAGCGAAGCAAACGAGCCCAAAAGCCACGTGCGCCGGGAGAGCGTCATAGACGTAGGCGTCGCGACGGCAATGCCGAATCTTTTTCCCATACGATATTGCAGCGGGGCAGAGACGATTTGATCCGCTCGTAGCCCCGTTCGGAAACAAGGGTGTGATACAGGTCGAGCACTTTCAGGTTGGACATGGCTGCGATCAACTCGGCGCCCGCATCGTCGACATCGGTGGCGACCAGAGTGAGCTCTTCGAGACGCAGAGCTTTGATCGCGTCGATACCTTTGTCGGTGACTTTTGTGAAATCGAGCCGCAAAGCACGCAGCGATTTGATACCCGCCAGTTCGGCCAGCCCGGCGTCGGTTACGCGGGCGCGCGTCACGCGCAGCCGTTCCAGGTTCGGAAGCGCCTTGAGCGAAGCCAGCCCTTTGTCGCTGAATCGGCCGTCGCTCAGATTCAGGCTATGCAGGCTGTGAAGCCGTGCGAGTTGCTCCATACCGGCATCGGTGATATCCACTCCGCGCAGATCGAGCGTGGTGAGACGTGGCAATGAGACGAGCAGGCCCATGGCCGCGTCCGACACATCAGAATTGCTGAGATTCAAGCGTTCCAGGGCCCGCAACTTGACGATGTGAGGTAGCGCCTCATCGTTGATCTTGTCCAAATTCAGATCCAGATCCTGCAGCGCTTGCAATGGCGCCAGCCGTTCGATCCCGGCGCCCTGGACAAGTGTGCCCTCTAGCGCCAGCCGCTCCAGGCGCGTCAGACCGCCGAGACTCGCGAGACCGCGATCGGAAACGGAATTGAAATTCAAATTCAATTCCCGCAGAGTCGTCAGGCGGCTCAGTGAGCTCAGGGCCAGATCACTGATTTCGGTTGCTTCCAGGTTGAGGCGCTCTATCGCCGGTAGCGACTGAAGATACGCCAACTGAGCGTCGGTAAATGGGATACGCGCCAGCGAGATCGACGTGATATGGTTTTCCACCAATCGCGCCTGACCACCGAGAGATTCCACCCAAGCGGCAATCGCGTCTTCGGTACGCGACTTCGGGCGTTCCCTCCCCGGCATCTTGCTTACTGGCGCAGCACTGCTGACGAAGATCACCTTGCAATCCGGGCGTGCGGCGGAGAAGGCTTCCACGCCGCTGCTGGTGACTCCCGTGTAACGGAGATCCAGAATCCTGAGATTCGCCAGCTTTTGCAATTTGGACAATCCGGCGTTGGTGATCCGGCTGCGGTACACGTTGAGATCGTGCAGTTCGGGAAGTCCCGCCAGGATGCCGGCGCCTTCATCCGTGATTTGGGCGCCGAGAAGGTTGAGCCTTCGAAGCCGAGTTAACTTGCGGAGGTGTTGCACACCTAGATCCGTAAGGTGCACCCCATATAAGTCGAGTTCTTCGAGCGCGGTGAGATCCTCCAGATACCGAAGTCCTTCGTCGGTAATGAGTGTGCCGACCATCGTGAGCCGGCGTAGCCTTTTCATTCCGACCAGCCCCGCCATCAGTTCGTCGGTCACGTAGGCGTCATTCAGATCGAGGTACTCCAGATTGACGAACGGGGAAAGGGTGGAGGGATCTTTAATCGTTACCTGTTCGAGGCGCAACGTGGTGAGCTGCGTCAAAGGGGCGAGCCTCTTCAGGCCTTCTTCGGGGAGGCGCAGCGAGGCCGAAAAAGTCACGCCGGCTTCGAATTTCAGCAGCGTTTTGGCGCTCGCGAGATAATCGAACATCTCCTCGGAGTAGGGAGATTTAACTCCGGAAGCGGGCGTCCAGACGCGGGCCGGCAGGTTGAGGTCGCGGAGTTTGGTGAGCTTCCGGAGCGGCTCCAGGTCCTTCGGATCGACGAGCGTGCCGTGCATGTCAACGCCTATAATCCGAATCGTACCGTCGGGAAGATCGAAGGCGTCGCCGATATATTCGGCCTGTCGATCGATCAACACCCGGCCACCTTTGCGTATGACCCAAAGCGCGGTCGAGCGGTCGTCACCGGAAGCATCGGAATCGGCTCGCAGGGGACTAAGGCCCGCCAGGATGACGAGAATAAGCGATGCGATTCGCAGAAAGTCCCTCCGGAGTGGGGATAATCGATCATAACATGAGCTGTAAACTCCGATGTTCGGAGTTGGATTTTCATTGCCAGCCGACATGGCCTGTGGTATATATTTCCCAACCAGGAGGGCTCCCTATTTCGCGGCAGACAGGAGTGTTGTCTATAAGGGTGGCAACGCTCTTCGCGTTTCCCCCCGATTGGCTTAGCGCACGGACCACGTTTTCGACGATACCGGCGCGGTTTTCGACCACCGGAGCGCGGGGGTTCCGGCGTTAAAGCTACTGCTACAAACATTGAAACCAACATTGAGATGACCGCGCTGTCGAATGAAGCCGGGGTGTACACCCGGGCAAGATCAGGGAAGGCGAATGCACGGGAAGGTATCGAGACTACAATGTGTGGCTGGATTTCGGCAAACCTCCTCAAGTATGACGACACATAAAGGGATTTCACACAGCAGGGGCGCATGACGCCGTACTTCCTGGATTGTCTGGTTGGATTGAAAGAACAAGCGGCACAGTGCAAAGAACAGTGATAAGATTCTTCGACAGATTGGTTTGGTTCCGGTTCAGGAGGGCTTCCATGACGACTCAGAGCACACGTAGGTTTCTGGCGGTGCCGGCGCTGCTCGTTTGCTTTACCGGCGCGATGCACTCCCAAACGACGTTCGCGACAATTACCGGTAGCACGGTGGATGGCACCGGCGCTGTCATTCCCGGCGTCACCGTCACGGCAACAAACACGCAAAGCAACATTTCCAGCGCTGTGCAGTCGAATGCATCGGGGGTCTACACACTGGCGCAGTTGAAAGAAGGCACCTATTCGGTTCGCGCCCTGGGTTCAGGGTTTAAGGAGTTCGTTGCCGAGAACGTGATTCTGCAGGCGAGAGATTACCGTCGCCTCGATATCCGGTTGGAAGTCGGCGGACTGGAAACGAAAATTGAAGTGGCCGCCGGCGCGACGTTGATCGAAACGGAAACGGCGCGAATCAGCGATGCCAAAGACGCGATGCTGATGAAGACGCTGCCGTTGAATACCCGCAGCCTGACGGCGTTCCTGGCGCTGTCGCCGAACGTGTTGAGCGCAGGCTACGGGCTTTCCTATCGCCGTTTTGCTGGAAGCCGAGGCAACCAGGGCGACGTCGGCATTGACGGCGTCAGCACCAGTACGGCGTATGACGGAAGCCAGATCAGTCCTCTGGTCGGCTACATCGAAAGCTTCGAGGAAGTGCGCATCGATATGGCCAGCAACAGCGCGGAGTACGGCGCGATCGGACAGGTTACGGTCATTTCAAAGTCCGGCACAAACACCCTGCACGGGAACATTTTTGACTACTATTCGACGCCGTGGTTCCGCGCGCGCGATCCGTTTGCCCAGCAGCGCACGACGGGTATCACGCACCAGCCAGGCGGATCGATTGGGGGTCCGGTGGTTGTGCCGAAGCTTTACAACGGCCGCAACAAGACGTTCTTCTTTTTTTCCTATGAGACCTCGACGGGAAGCGCGGCACAGGACTTTCTGAATCCGACGGTGCCGCTGGCAGCCTGGCGAGCAGGCGACTTTTCGGGAATGCCGGGAACTGTGGTTCACGATCCGTTTACGGGCGTTCCTTTCCCGAACAACACAATTCCGGCATCCATGATCAACGCGGTTTCGAAGAAGATTCAGGACCGGTTCTATCCGCTGCCGAACTACGGAAACACCTCGGCGTTTGCCGCTTCGAACTATCGCGCGTATAAAATTCGCGCGTTCGATCCGAACTCGTATTACACGGTGCGAATGGATCACCGCGTGTCGGATAAATCATCCCTGTACGTGCGGTGGACGTGGAATCAGGCGTACACGCGGCAGTTCCTGGGGAATCTGCCGACGATCGGGCAGAACAATCAGCGCCGCGACACGCGCGCGGCGAATGTGTCCTACACGTACAATATCGGGCCGCATCTGGTGAATGAGTTCCGCGCGGGTGTTTCGTTCAACAACAACCCCATCACGCCTCCCACATTGGGCAGGACCACCGCGCAGGAGTTGGGGATCACCGGCTTGGTCGACAATGTTCCGGACATCCCGGGCATGCCGCACTTCTCGTTCACGGGTTTGGGGCTGGCGGCGATCGATCAGGGCAGCAGCTACAACTACCGCCGGCCCGGGAATCGCGAGTTCAACTACACGCTTCAGGACCTGGTCACGTGGTTTCACGGGCGGCATAGCGTCAAAGCGGGGTTGATTGTCTCACCGCATTTCCATGCCGACAAGAGCACGGATGCGAGCCTCTTTGGAAACGCTGTCTTTTCGAACCGGTTCACCGGATTCCCGTATGCGGACTTTCTGCTTGGCATTCCAACGACGGTGTCGCGCGCGTTCCCGCCGATCGGGTACAAGCGGCATTGGATCCAGGACACGCTCTTCATCACCGATGATTTCAAGCTCTCGCCGCGGCTCACAGTAACGGGCGGCATACGTTACGAGTACACGACGAACTTCACGGAATCGAATGGACGCGAAGCGATGTTCGACATCGGCAGCGGAAAGATCGTGGTTCCCAACGGTTCGCTGCCGAAGGTGAGTCCGCTGCTCCCGCGTGGTTACGTGGATGTCGTGGAGGCCAAGACTGTGGGTCTCAATGGCGATTCCCTGCTGCCGGCGCGCAATGATTTCGGGCCGCGTGTCGGATTGGCTTATCGGCCTTGGGGCAATGACACCGTGTTCCGCGCCGGATTCGGGATGTTCTTCGACATGGTGCCGCGCGGCCCGACACCGGGCGGCGCGCCATTCCTGATCAGCGAACCAGCCTATACCAACCCGGCCGTACCAACGGTAATCTTCCCCCGCATCTTTCCGGAAACACCCGCGGGACCGACCACCATCAGCATTCCTGCGGCGTTGAATCCGGATCTACGGCGGCCCTATAGCATGCAGTACACGGCGACAATCGAGCATCAGCGCTGGAACACCGGGTTCCGGATTTCCTACGTCGGTACTAACACGAGGCAAGGCCAATGGAGCTATAACATCAACCAGCCGGTTGCGGACACGCAGTTGTTTGTCGACAAACCGCGACTATACCCGAATTATCCGGCGGTGAGCTACATAACCAATGGTGCGGGTCATCAATACAACGCGATGACGATTACGGCGGAACGGCGCATGAACAGCGGCCTCCACTATCAACTGTCGTATACGCTGGCTCGGGATATCGGCGATATCGACCTGGCGCAGAGCCCCGAGAACGCCTATGACCGTAAGCGGGAACGTTCGGTTTGGGAAGACATTCCGACGCATCGCGTGGGCGGTAATTTCGTCTACGAATTGCCATTTGGAAAAGGCAAGAAGTTCCTGGCCGGCAACCGCATTGTGCGCTTCGCGGCGAGCGGATGGTCGCTGAGCGGCATCTACAGCATGACGTCGAATAACTTCCTGACGCCGCTTTGGACGGGACCGGATCCGACCGGAACGGCTTACACGACGAGCCGCGCCCCGGCGCAGGTGACCATCCGTCCGAACTATCTCACCCCCGCGAACCTGCCTTCCGATCAGCGGACGGTGAAGCGCTGGTTCGATGTGCAGGCGTTCGGCGCTCCGACACCCGGACAGTTCGGAACGTCGGCCAAAGGTGTGATCAAGGGACCTGGCGTGCAAGTCGTAGATGCGGGTCTGTCGAAGTACGTTCCCATTGCCGAGCGGCTCCGGCTGCGTTGGGAAGTGACAGCGACGAACTTCTTTAATCACCCGAACTGGGCGGTACCAGGCTTGACGATCACGGACCTGGCGAACGCCGGCGTGATCACCGCGGCGTCGGGAACGCACTCGCTCGATCAGCCGGGCGCGCGGGCTTTCCGGATGTCGCTGCGTGTGGAGTGGTAGTCGGTTAGCGCTTGCGGCGCATGGCCCCGCAACCGTGCCGGCGCGATTTCGGCGATATACATCGGCGAGAGATTGGAGGCGAGCCCTATGGCTGTACCGCCCGGAATTGGGTTAACACAAAGATCCCGAATCATCCCGCCATGCCGGCGCCTATCGAGGATCCCGCAAACAACAGCCCGGAGAAGGTCAGCAGGTGCTTGCGGCCGAAGCGGTCGCTGAGGAAGGCGGATACCAGCGCGCCAGCCAGGGTGTTGTATACTTCTTTGATACTTCCCTTTGGGTGAGGGAGTGTCAAGCCATAGTTTCCGAGACAAAGCTAAGGGGGATTTATGACGAGAGGTCCGCTCGTATTTTCAGCGCTTCTTCTCTTGCTGGCAGCTTCGATTCTTCCTGGTCAAACCGTCTCCACGGAGATTCTCGGGCTGGTTACGGATTCGTCCGGCGCATTGATTGCGGGCGCGGTCGTCACCGTCAAACGTCCGGCCACGAACGATGTCCGCACCACCAAGACTAACGAGACGGGCAACTACTCGTTCCCGCTGCTCGAAATTGGAGAGTATGAGGTAAGCTGCGCGGCGCCGGGGTTCAAGACAGAAGTCCGGTCCGGCATCGAACTCGAACTCCAGCAGAAGGCGCGATTGGACTTTGTGATGCAGGTTGGGCAGCAGGCTGAGACCGTGGAGGTATCCGGCACGGCGGTCCTGCTGCGCACCGAAGACGCTACTCTCGGGTCGGTCGTAGACGCCAGGCGGATTGTCGACCTGCCGCTGAATGGACGAAATTTTGCGCAACTCGCCACTCTGATGCCGGGGGTGCAGTTCGGAGCCAGCCGCATGGGTTTGAACGGGCAGGGCACGATTGCGTCTGTGCTGGCCATGCCGGGGCAGATCGCGGGCATCTCGGCGAACGGCCAGCGCGACGCCAATCAGAACATCACGGTCGATGGTGTTGTGGCGGTGGATTCGCACCACAGCGCGATGTTGTTCTCGCCGTCGATCGAGGCCGTCGAAGAGTTCAAGATTCAGAGCGCCGTATACTCGGCCGAGTTCGGGATGAACTCGGGTGCGCAGGCGAACCTCGCCATTAAATCCGGCACCAATCAGTACCATGGCACAGCCTTCGAATTCCTGCGCAACGATACGCTCGACGCGCGCGGCTTCTTCCTCTCACCCACGGCGCAAAAGAACAAGCTGCGGCGCAACAGCTTCGGCGGCGTCTTCTCGGGCCCGGTGGACGTTCCCAAGCTCTACAAGGGCAAAGACAAGACGTTCTTTCTCGTCAACTACGAGGGACGGCGGGAGCACCGCGGCACCCCGGGCCTGGCGGCGGTGCCTACCCTGGCCATGCGGCAGGGAGATTTCTCCGAACTGCTCACGCCGGGCAACCGCTGGTATCCCACCGATACCGCACCGCGTCTCATCACGGGTGTGGGGAGCACGACTCCTTTTCCCAACAATATCATTCCCGCCAACATGATCAATTCCGTTTCAAGCAACCTGCTGACATATAAAAAGACGAGCCCGTTCGCGGCAGGAGGTTTCATCGCGCCGCCGAACCAGGATGCACAGGCGCGGCAGCAGCGCAGCACTCTGAACCTTTCGGGACTCAACAACCAGGTACTGGATAGCGACCAGTATATGGGCCGCGTCGATCATCGCTTCAGCGACAGCGACAGGATTTTCGCGCACTACATCATCGTCGATTCCACCTTTATCGACGACCCTGTCACGCGCGTGGCGCTCACAAACACAGACTATCGAGCCCAGCATTTCGCCATTGGCTATACGAAAATCCTGAGTCCCGCCTGGTTAAATGAATTCCGGTTCGGGATGAACCGGATGCGTGTCCTGCAGGGCGGACTGCAAACCGGCACGGATTTCAACCAGAGCGATCTCGGGCTTAACTTCCGCGTGGCTGCCGACAACAACCGCCAGCTCACCCCGTTCGAAGCAGGGCTGCCCTCCATCTCGATCGATGGCTACACGGGCCCAAATTCCGGGAACGTGCAGTTCAACAAAAAGATTGTATGGGAGTGGTCGGACAATATGACCATCAGCCGCGGCCGGCATAACTACAAATTCGGCGGCCTCTACCGGTACAACCTGGTGGATTCGGCGGGAGCGAATGTGCCCCGCGGTTCGCTCTCGTTCACGCGCGATATCACGGGAATTCCCGACGCTTTTGCCGCCTTCATGTTGGGCGTGCCGCTTTCGGCCAACTCCGCCGAAGGCGCCCCGCCGGCATTTATCCGGCAGAAGAAAATCGGTCTCTACGCTCTGGACGACTTCAAGGTGAGCAGCCGCCTTACCCTGAACTTCGGCTTGCGTTGGGATTGGTTCGGACCCGTGACCGACGCGCAGGGCAAGATCCGCAACCTGTCGTTTGCAAACACCGATATCCAGACCATCGGCGGGTTCACTGCTCCCATGCTGATTCCGAATCCGAACGTCCGCCGGCAACTGTATGACATCAATTGGAAGCAGTTCATGCCGAGGTTAGGGATTGCCTATCGGCTCGCGGATAACATGGTGTTACGGATGGGCGCGGGCAATTTCTATAACGCGCAGCAGACCAACAATTTCAGCATCCTGAATTTGAATCCGCCGTTCTCCGGATCAGTCGTATTCCAGAACGACCGCAATCAGCCCACCGCGACCATTCAGCAGCCATTTCTAGGCTCGCCCGTAACCGGCACTCCGGCCGCGCTGGTGATGCTCGGTTACCTGCAATCCGACGGGCGTTCGTTCTATAAGAACAACCACATCTGGCAGTGGTCGACCGAGATCGAGAAAAGTTGGGGGAACAGTTGGGTGACCGCCGTGGGTTATGTCGGCAGTGCCGCCTCGAACCTGGAAAACACGGTGCCGAATCTTAACAACCCGGATCCGGGGCCGGGCGCCGTCCAAAGCCGCAGACCCTATCAATACTACGTCGATTCCCGCAATCCCAGCACGCTGCTTCCGTTGGGGACCATCCGTCGCCTGGAGAGTTGGGCCAGCAGCAATTACAACGCGCTCCAATCGCGCCTCGAGAAGCGTCTGGCCAGCGGATTGACGTTCAACGGGGCCTTCACCTACCAGCGCGCGAATTCGATCGCGTACGGCGCCAACGAAAGCGCCGGATATGGCCAGAACGTAGTGCAGAATCCGCGCAACCGCTCTTGGGACTACGGCCGGTCCAACATCGATCAGAGGCTGCGCTTCGTATTCAGCAACCTCTATGAGCTTCCCTGGATGCGTAACAGCAAGGGTTTCAAGCGAGCGTTTTTGGGAGGCTGGTCGCTCAACTCCATCGTCGTGCTGCAGTCGGGGTTGCCTGTAACCATCAATCAGAATGGTGATTCGCAAAACACGGGGGCGCAGAGTAATCCACGGCCGAACGTGGTCGCCGGAGCCGTGGTTCCCCGCGTCTGGGATCAACGCTCTGTCGGCAAGTGGTTCGATACGAGCGCCTATGTCCGCTCGAAATACGAGGGCGCCACGGGCGATGGCCTGTACCTGCCGGGCACGCTGGGGTATGGCAACGTCGGAGTCGGCACTATCGACTCTCCGGCCAACAAGACCGTCGATTTTGCCCTTTTCAAGGAATTCAAACTGCGGGAAGGCCACCTCATTCAGTTCCGTTGGGAGGCGTTCAATTTCCTGAACACGCCGCAGTTCGCCGGTCCTGATCGAACGCTCGGCAGTGCCACGTTCGGCCAGATTACCTCCACGGTCATCAACAATCGCGAAATGCAGTTCGGCCTGAAATATCGCTTCTGACGATCGTCCTGGTTAAACCCGGATCCGATCGTAGGGGGGCAACGGTCCTCGCATGAAGAGGGACTGCCGCTGCCCCCGATAGCGCACGTCCAGGTGCGGCGTCTGTTCTCTGCGCCCGCCATGGTAGGACGAATTCATGATCGCTTCAATGGCCCCTGTCGTGAGCAACGTCCGCTCCGGTGGATAAAACTCTTTGGCTTGCACGATCGTCTGCTCCACCCAGTAACTGAAACCGTTGCCGTGGCTCCAGGGACGTCCCCACTGGGTGAGGAAGCAGCACCCCACCGGGTCGGCCCGGCCTTCGATCTCGGCGGCGAAGCCCGCCTGTTCCGTTGCTCCCGTCAGCATGTAGACGACTCCCTGCAGTCCGCTCCGGTATCCCAATAAAAACAGGAGCGGCTTCTTGACGTTGTCCTCCACATGTCCGCGCTTGAGGGTATCGTCATTCCGCATGGCTTCTTCAAGCAAGTTTCGCGCCCAGGGATTGGCCTCGCTCCATTTCCATACCTCCGGGCCCTCCAGGCATTGCACCCACTCGATTCCGGTCTCCCCGCCCTTACGACGCTCCACCATGCTCTGGTAGACCTCCAGGCCGTGAAACCCGTAGGCCTCCCTGTCCCCGTAGAAGTAGCCGACCGCCCGCCGGATCGGCGTTTCGAGATCGAGTTCAAGCGCCGGCCGCCGCCAGGTCAGCGTCAGCGACGTCCCTGCGATGAGGGGAAACTGCAGTTCGCGCGACCAGTCGAAAATCTGCTTCGCTTTCTTCCATTCGGTCGAAAAATGCTTGTCAAAGAACAGCGGCAGCGCGCGGCCGGTACGCCGGTACGCGCTCACGATCTGTTCCGTCAGTTCGTAGCGGGGATAGAGCTTCTGGCCCTTTTCATTGAGCGGATAGTCGCCATGTTCGCCGATCAGGGCCACGCCCTGGATGCCGGGAACGATAGCGTCGCCCACCGACGCCTTGAGCGGGATGCCGTGGCCGGCCGCCTCCGCCCTGCCAATGTCATTGGCAGGCGTTTGCGCCAGATACATGGCGACGATTTCCAACGCCGACGCGTGCGGTTTACCGTCCCAATAGAAGCCGCGCAACATATTCCCAACGAACACGTCGGCGTGCGAGTTCCGATAGTAGGTTGTAATCACGGCGGCGATCTTTGCGCGGCGGGCCGCGGCCACAGCGGCGCCACCGGTGAGTAGGAAGGTTCGACGCTTCATAATTGTCCCTCCCGGCTTACGCTGCGCGGTAGCGGCGCACCGCCTCTTCATCCAGTTCGATTCCCAGTCCCGGCCGGTTGGGCGGATAGGCGTAACTCTCACGAATGTCGATTGGCCTCACGATCAGATCGTCCACACGTTGATAGCTGAGGATGTCGCTCGGAAGAGTGCAGTTGGCGGCGGCGGCACACGAATGGAGCATCGCCGCGTCGAGAACGCCCAACTCATGTCCGGAGCCGTGCCAGACAGGCATTCCCGCTGCCGCGGCCAGGTAAGCATTCGAAACAAAGCTTGCCAGGCTGGATTCCGGACCCGTATTGAAGATCGCGCAGGCTTCGGCTTTGATGGCTGCGATCATCTGCTTCGAATTACCCAGGTGCAGCGCGATCGGCGTCTTCAGGCGGCGCCGCAACTCGCGATAGCCCGCCATATCGTTTTTTACGATCGGGTCTTCGATCACCAGCATGTTCCCCACGGCATCCAGACCTTTACCTATGGGCAAAAATTCGGCCACGGTTTTATGATGTGCGTTGAAGTCGACCGTCACCTTGAGCGCCGGCGACACGGAAGCGATCGCTTCGACCGCCTTAACGATCGGATCGCCGGGCCGGCCTTTGATCTTGATTCCATGGAATTTCCCTTTCACGGCGCGCTCCGCCACCCGCCGCATGTCCGTGGGATTCTTGCGCCCGCACCAATAATTCACCAGGACTCTGGGTTGAGCCAGCCCGCCGAGCAGTTGATAGACTGGCCATCCCACCGCCTTGCCCGCCGCGTCGTAGAGGGCCATTTCGAAGCCCTCGTAACCGGCCCGCGAGGGAAGATCGAGCCGGGTCAGGTTCATGTCGAAAACATTCCTGCCTTCGAGCGCTGCGCCGTTGCGCCGGACCGCCGCCTCCTCGAGTCCGCGGTAGGTTTCGCCGTAGCCCTCGAAGCCGGAGTCCGTACGAATCCTGACGATGAACTTGGGAATACCCGGGAACTCCGTCAGCGTATCTGGACCTAACTCGGGACTACTGATGATGTCCGGCTGCATCGGGACGATTACCTTGAAGATTTCGACACGGGTAATCTTCAGCCGCTCGCTGTGGCCAGCCGCATTGAGCGGCAGTGCGACAAGTCCGGCAGCCGTGGTCAGCCGAAAAGCATCGCGTCGGGAAATGCTCATTTGGTTCACTCCTACAGTTGATTCCGGGGAAGGTATCACGGTTTGGAGCTTTAAGCAACCGTGCTTGCTTTCCTGCCGTTCCACTAACTCACGCGATCCCGAATAGACGCGGACGTACGCGCCTCGACGTAAAGCGTGTCGGATTGACTGCCGTGCCTCCGCCTGTATCCACCTCTATCATTCTCCTCGCCATAGGGTCGAAGGCCCGCCCCGATCCGCCGGCAACTCCTCATCACGTGTCGAATGCCTCCATGGTGACTATAGCGGAGGCAGTCGCCTGGGCCATCATCGCCGGACAAGGATCGAACTCATATCGGACCGCGCCTTCCATGAAGCCGCCCATGTCGTGAGCCGTGGCGTCGAATGCGCCACCAGATCGCTGCCTCGTGTCAGACCGCCACCCTCGAAATCCGCGTAATTGGTCTCGTCCTCGGCAAAGGTGTTCGATTCATGCATGATCCCGGCGATCGCGATCCGATGGCGCATACCGCATACAATATATCCCATGACCAGCAGGCGAAACCTACTCCTGGCGACGGCAGCGGCGGCGTGGCCCGGATCTGCGAAGACGAAGAAAGCCATCGCGACCGTCATCACGGAGTATCGGCCAAACGCGCACGCGGATGTGATCGTAGGGCGCCTGCTCGAAGGTTACGAATATGACGGCCGCTTGAGACCGCCCGCCGTTCAGGTAGTCTCGATGTACACCGACCAGGTGCCTGAGAACGACATGAGCCGGAGTATGGCCGCCAGCCACCATGTCAAGATTTATCCCAAAGTCGCTGACTCGCTGACTCTTGGCACCGGCAAACTCGCGGTCGACGGCGTGGTTCTCATCGGCGAGCACGGCAACTATCCTCTGAACGACAGGGGACAGAAGCTTTATCCGCGGTATCGGCTGTATCAGCAGATCGTGAATGTGTTTCGTAAGTCAGGCCGCAGCGTGCCCGTTTATTCCGACAAGCACTTTTCCACGGAGTGGACGGAAGCCAGGCAGATGTTCGACGAATCGCGCGAGTTGCGCTTTCCGCTGATGGCGGGCTCGTCTCTACCGATCGCCTGGCGGCGTCCGCCGCTGGAGTTGCCTTTGGGTGCGCCGCTCGAGCACGCCGCGTCCGTGTTCTATGGCGGCAAGGAGCCCTATGGATTTCATGCACTCGAAGCGCTGCAGTGCATGGTGGAGCGGCGCCAGGGAGGCGAAACCGGCGTGGCTCGGGTCGCGTGCCTGGAAGGACCGGCCGTGTGGCAATGGACGGACGAGTATCACTGGGCGGCGCGCCTGCTCGAAGCCGCACTGGCCAAAAGTGAGACCAGGAAGCCGGGGTCGCCGCGCGACAATACACCCGCGCCCGTCCTCTTCCGCCTTCAATATCGCGACGGACTCAACGCTGCGGTTTACATTCTCAACGGCCACTGCCGGGACTGTACCTTTGCCGCGGAAATCAAAGGTCGGACCGCGCCGCTTGCTACGGAAATATGGTTGCAGTCCCAACGGCCGTTCAGCCATTTCAGCGTGCTGGTCAACTACATAGAACAGATGATGCTGACCGGCCGCGAGCCGTATCCGCCGGAGCGCACACTGCTGACTACGGGAGCCCTGGCGGCTCTCATGGGATCCAAGGGAGAATGGGTAGAGACACCTCACCTCAACCTGAGTTACCGTGCGCCAGGGCGGTCGCTGTACGCGCGTGGGCCGGTACCGGCCTAACGCGAGCAATCGCTGTCTACTGCGCCTAAGCCGGGCGAATCTACGAAGCTTTGTCAGAAATAGAACTTCAAAGCGAGCTGGATATTTCGTTCGCCCTGTGAAGTCAGTATTTCGCCGAAGGTCAGGCTAGTTACGTTATTGTCCGGAGAGTTGAAATGCGGTGTGTTGGTCAGGTTGAAGAACTCGGCACGGAACTCGAGCCGCCTGGACTCCAACGGAATTGTCTTTTGCAGAGACAGATCGAAGTTCCGCAGGCCTGCGCCGCGTATGACCCCGATCCCCGAGTTGCCGAGCGTCTTGGCGACAGGCTGCGCAAAGTCCGCGATATTAATCCACCGCCCGCCGGGACCAACCTGTTGCGTCTCCGGAGCGCTCCCGACCACATTCGCCCGGGGACCTTGGCCTACCGTACCCGACACATCCCGCGCCTTAATGGTCAGAGGAAAGCCGGTGTGCAGGGAGAGAATGCCGCTCAGGCGCCAGTCGCCGAAAATCTTGTTTACGGCGGGATTCCAATTCCCGCCCAGAGCCTTATTACGTCCCACTGGCAATTCGTAGACAAAAGAGTAAACGAAGTTGTGCTTAAGGTCAAAGTACGAAGGCGCCCACTCCGCCGACCGATTGTAAAGATACTGCCGATATGCGGTCTCCGGTGCGGACTGGCCGGCATCCGTCTGGAATCCCTTTGCATCCGTCATACCTTTCGCCCAGGTGTAGGAAAGCTGAAACTCCAGACCTTGACTCAGGCGCTTGCGGCCGCTCACCTGCAGCGAGTTGTAGAGCTGATTGCCGTCGCTCTCGGTGCCGGTAGCTGTTGTGATCTGCGCCAGTTGCGGATTCCCCGCCAGGTATGGACTAGGCTGTGTCGTTCCGTCGGGAAGCAGCCTCCTTTGGAAGTAAGGCACCGCATCGATTAAGTGGGTTCCGTGCTGGCCGACGTAACCTGCGGAGAGAGTAATTTGGCCCGGTAACTGGCGCTCGAGAATGGCATTGAATTGTTGCACCCTGGCAGGCTGTAAGTTTGGGTCCCACACTCGCAGGCTGGCGTTGGTAAACGGGTTTCCGGGGGCACGCAGAACCGTCAGGCCCTGGTCGGAGGTGGAGGCGACCTGAGGTCCTGTGTAGGTGGTCGCATAAGTGAATGTGGAAGGAGGATTCAGGGCCAGTCGTTGTGTAGTCCCGGTCCCCTCCAGGTACGAGGATATGCCATATGCGGCCCGGAAGACGGTCCTGCCGCCAAGGAACTTCGGCGTCCATGCCAAACCCACCCGCGGCTGATAATCATCGTAGTGCGGGTTGTATAAGCCCCGGGAATTACCGTTCTGTCCCGGCAATTCCAACTCACCGGTGAACGGTGAGAAATTCGATTGGCGGTTTTTCACTTCGCCCCACGGACTGTGGTATTCCCAGCGGAAGCCCAAATTCATAGTCAGTGTGTCCGTAACACGCCAATCGTCCTGATAGTAAAGAGCCGTGATATTGCCGCGCTGCCCCACCGTGCCATTCGAATTGCCGCGTGCCAGCCCGGATGGGTAACCCATGAAGAAATCCGCGATGCCGAATCCTACCGAGCTGGGCGCACTCGTGTTTGGTCCGCTGCTAAATATTCCGCCGTAAGACATGCTGCCTAATATGCCGCCGGAAGAGTCGTAAAAGTTAAACTGCTGGCGCATAAACAGGAAGCCGGTCTTCATCATGTGACGCCCGTGGAGAATCGTCAGGTTATCCGAGTATTGATAAGTGGTGTCAGCGACAAATAGCTGCCTGCCGACATTCGCACTGCCAATACTCGTGGAATAGCCGCCGAAATTCAGCGAAAGCAAGCCGGGTGCCAGGGCATTACCCTGTGCGATACCCAACTGCTCGGCCACATTGCCCAAACCCTTGCTGTCATACCCGAGTGTGATCAGACTCCGATTGATTCCGACACGGGCTTCGTTCACCAGGGAAGGGCCAAAGGTGTGCGTCAGGTTCAGAACTCCGTTTTGGAAAGGTGCTGTATCCACGACAGGAAAGACAAGCGGCTGCGCGACACGGGTAGGGACGTCCTGTCTTCCGTGTGAATAGCGCGCCGAGAAATCATCCCTGCTGGAGAGCTTGGCATCGAATTTCGCATCGCCCTGGTCCGCAAATACATAACTATTGGAAACATTAATGCTGTTAAACTGCAGCGCTGAAGTCAGTGGCGCCGGATACAGGCTGAGGTTGGTGAACAGGTTGCGCGCCACGGGGTTTTCCATACTCAGTGGGACCTGATTGTTTGGGAACGGCTCACGAATGTTGGATGCATTCAGACTCAGCGGGTTGTACAACTGGATTGCCAACGCCGAGAAATCGCCCTGCCGGAACGACATCGGTACTAAGCTAAATGTCGTTGGGACTCCCGGATTGGCCTGGCGCTCACCCTGATAGTCGACGAAGAGGAACATTTTGTCCCGGCGAAGCGGGCCGCCTAGCGTTCCGCCGAAAACGTTCTGCCGCAAGGCGGGTTTGCGGAGCCCTTGCCAGTCATTTGCCCAGTTATTCGCATTCAGCTTGTCGTTGCGGAAAAAGTCAAAGGCGCTGCCGTGGATCTGGTTCGTTCCCGATTTGATCGTGACGTTGATAATACCGCCCTGATAATTGCCAAATTCGGCCGATGCGTTGTTCGTGATCACCCTGAATTCCTGGATGGCGTCAATATTAGGGAGGTAACTGACCCAGTTCAGAGTCACAGAATTGGAGTCGATTCCGTCCAGCATATAATTATTCGCCGTGTTCCGATTGCCGTTCACGAATGGGCTCCCGACTGCGTTGGTGCTCCTGGCGCCGTTAGAGAAGCTTACCGGGTCTGTGTTCGTGGTCCCAGGACTGAGGAGAGTTGATTGCAGGTAATTGCGTCCATTCAGCGGAAGGTTCGTTTCGGTCGCCGGAGTGACGACCAGGCCCACCTGAGTCGTATCGGTTTGAAGTAACGGCGCTACGCCCGTGACCTGCACCTGGTCCGTGACTGCGCCCAATTGCATCTGCACGTCTATGCGCGCCCGCTGGTTGATCTCGAGTTGCACGCCGGATTGAACGGAGGGCCGAAAACCCTTGGCCTCGACATGTACGTCGTATGTACCAACCGGGATGCGCGGAAAGGCAAAGACACCGTCGCTATTGCTGGTCGTAGACCAGCGGGTGGCACGCTGGTTGTCGGTCGCCGTGATGGTGGCGCCCTGAATGGACAGACCAGCCGGGTCGGTGATTCTTCCCGTGATGCTGGAACTCACCTCCTGGGCCGGCGCGCAGGTCGCAACTGTGAAGAGAAGCCCGGCAGTAACTGCAAGTCGCTTTCGACTGCGTCGGGTGCTAGTGCTTTGGGACAGGTCGCGCTCAGCAAATCTTGTCGACTGTTTGCTATGCAGACACATCGGCTATCCTCCAATTCGGTCCCCGGAATCTGAGATTTTCATGATGATATAGCAGGGCATTCCGGAATACAAGTTATTTGTGTGGGTTCTTTGTCTGGGGCTGCAATTGAGGCGCGACCATCCGGACCGGGCACGATCCGGCAACGTCTGCTTGAACTCCGGAAAGTCGCGTCACTTCGAGCGACCGCATCACCAGGTGATGATAGTGCTGCGAAACGTCAGGCGGTCAGAATGACGCCGGCGCCCGGGACCGCCTCCGTCGATGCCCTTCTTCGGGTCGATGATGCGCGGACTTTTTTTGAAAAGAAAGTCCCGTAGCCGCGAGCGTGTACATCTATGAAAGGAATCGCGATGATGACTGAACCGGAATCGGACCTGTTGCCCTTTGCTTTCATGACCTGCGCCTGCCGGATGAATTGCGCGGACCGCTGCGGGCGCACCTGGCGGCGTTGCGCGCACGATAAATCGAACGCGGCTGGGCGGGCCGTGTGGGTTTCGGCCCGCGTCCGGCGCTGATCGCAATCGAGCTTGCGAAGTGGTCGGTGATTCATGCAATCACAGTCAGGGTAGCAACATAGATGTCACGGTCGAGGCGGCCTGCAGGCTGCTGCAAGCGGCCTGCGACCCATCGATGCCCTGGCCACACGATGCAAGAAGTAAAGGCTGAAGCCGGGTGATGAGAAGTGGTTTGAATTGGCCCCACGGCTGGAGCGGCGGCCGGGTGAAAGACTCATCACCAAGCGTTATGCTTCGGCTTTCAACGGCACAACCTCGACGTGAACCTGACTGCGCTGGGCATCGACACTTTGCTCATCCCCTTGCGATACTTGCCGGAGCCAGCACGAGTCATTGCGTGTATGCCACCCGCCGCGACGCCAGGATAGCTTCCGCGTCATAGTGCCGCGTGAGTTGTCAGCAAAAGGTTGCGAGATCGTGTACGAAGCCGATCTGCTGGATATCGGCATCGATCTCGGGGATCTCTTAACGCTGAATGCTGTCGTGGATTATCTGTAAGGGCTGGGGTCGACAAAGCAGCGTTGAATGAAGGCTGCCGAGTGAGCTTCCACGCTTCTTTCGGAGCGGAGAACCGAATGCGAAATGGCGCGCACCAGTACACCCGTCACCTGCCGACCAAACGCGCGGGTCGGTGATGGGGTATCCGGCAAATCCGGTTTCTATCAGAACGCTCGTGGCGTTCTCGTACTCTACATTGCTACGAGCTTTGTCGGTTACTGCGACAGAGTCTGCATTGCTGTTGCAGCGCCCGGCCGCAGAGCGCTTAATATCCCTTTTGTTTGTCTACGACGTTCCGCATAGGCTCGTTGCGAACAAAGTGACTGATGTTCTCCTTGAATACGCCGACTCTGCGAGCATACGATCCGGGCGAATTTCCGGCCACGTGTGGCGTGATCACCACGTTCGGGAATTTCCAAAGTGGATGACCTTTGGGCAGCGGCTCGGGATCGGTCACGTCGAGTCCGGCGCCGGCCAGTTTCTTGCTATCCAAAGCTTTCACTAAGGAAGGTGTGTCATAGATGCCGCCGCGAGAGACGGCGACAAAGAAGCTACCCTTTTTCATGAGATCAAACTGACGCGGGCCCATCATGTGCCTGCTTTCCGGCGTCAGCGGAGTCGACACGAACACAACGTCGGCGAGCGGCAGCACCCGGTCGAGCTCACTGGGATAGACCATTCGGCTGACCGTGACGTTCGGCGGCAGGTCCTTAGGGTCGACACCAATGACTTTCATACCGAAACCGTGTGCCCGTTGCGCGATCTGCGAGCCGATGCCTCCGACGCCAATCACCACTGCCGTCATGTCCTGCAATTCCAGCAGCTCGTGATCCTCACGGTTCCAGTCCTCTCTCGTTTTGTCAGCGAAGAAGCCATTCAGGCCACGTGTGAGCGCCAGCAGCAGGGACATGGCATGATCGGCAATGTTCGGACCCTGCACGATACGGCAGTTGGTCAGCACTACATTGCTATCCAGGAACTCCTTCCATCGGTATGCCTCGACCCCCGCGCTGTAAGTCTGCAGCCATTTGAGCTTCCTGGCTTGGGAAAACTGGTCCCTGGAAACGCCGCCGATAATCGCATCCGCGTCCACTACCTCGCGGGCCAGATCCGCCTGGGATCTGGCAACAACGATATCGGCACCGTCGCCCGCGTTCCTGTATTCACGCAATGCGTCTTCAGTGAACGCCCACCGATTGTGGTTGTCGATTGCATTGATAACGATTTTTCTGTCCGCCGCAGGCAAAACAGCCGTGCCCAGCAGAAAGGTCAGACACATTCCGGTCACGAATTTCGGCATAAAACCTCCTGTTTTGCAGTCACCCGCTTGTCTGGTCGCTTGAGCTTTTGACCTCGTGGTCTCTGAGAAATGACGGTGAAATCTCCACTCCGAGTCCCGGGCCATCCGGAATCTCCCATTGGCCCAGGGTAGCTTTCCAGCCTCCGGTGAAAATGTCCTTGTACTCCGTGGTCTCCTTATTGCCTTCCTCCATGATCACGAAATTCGGGATGGACGCAGCCACGTGCATACTGGCCGCGGTGCAAATAGGACCATTCGGATTGTGCGGTGCGACGGTCACGTAATTGGCATCAGCCATAGCTGCGATCTTTTTCATGGAAGTGATGCCGCCGGTTCGGGAAACATCCGGCTGGATTATGCGCGCCGCCTGCTTTTTCAGAAGCTCGCGGAAGTTCCAGTGCGTCTGAAGCCCTTCGCCCGTTGCGATCGGAATATTTGTGGAGCGCTGAAGGGACGCCATCGCATCCACATCTTCCGGTGGCACGGGTTCCTCCAGAAAAAACGGATCGAAGGGCTCCAGCATCTTGATAATCCGGCCGGCGGAGGCGACGTTCCATTTCCCGTGTGCTTCCACGCAGATGTCGAAGGAAGGCCCGCCTTCGCGGATGCCCCTGATCATCTCTCGAACCTCGTTCAGAATCGCCGTCGAGAGCTGCCGGTCCGGCCCTGGATACGGGCCAAAGGGATCGTACTTGCCCGCGGTTGCGCCCTGCTCGACCAACTCCAGGGTGCGCTTGCGGTAGGCGTCGGCTGTGCGCGGGATGTCGCCCCAGCGATAGCTCGTATAGATACGCAGCGAGTCGCGGATTTTGCCGCCCAGCAGCTTGTAGACCGGAACGTTCAGCTTCTTGCCGACGATGTCCCATAAGGCGATGTCGATGGCGCTCATGGCCGCGAAGAGCGTGCCGCCTAGCGTATTCTCCTCCAGGATGTACATGCGCCGCCAGAGTTTCTCAATATTCCAGGCACTCTCGCCGATCAGCAACCTCGCGAAAGACCGAATCTGGGCAACCACCGGCTGCACGTTGGGCGGCGTGGTCCCTTCCCCCCAGCCGTGTATGCC
>Ga0070741_10003176_pt1 | contig 41537 bp, 34 predicted proteins | sample Coa_R1_4_FD_66440 | JGI IMG/M metagenome (GOLD analysis project Ga0070741, IMG submission 66440) | Surface soil microbial communities from Centralia Pennsylvania, which are recovering from an underground coalmine fire - Coalmine... | ecosystem: Environmental > Terrestrial > Soil > Unclassified ... | reverse complement strand
CCTTCGCCGCAACGCTCCCCTTCGCCGCAACGCTCCCCTTCGCCGCAACGCTCCCCTTCGCCGACGACATGTGTTGAATTTGGTCCGCGCGCAGCAGCGCGTTGTTGATGCGTTTGATGAGCGTCGGCACGCTGCTGACCGAATACAAAGATTGGTCGGGGTACATTTGCAAGGAATCGTTGGCGTCGCCCGCGACTTGCCAGCCGCTGACGTAAATGGCTTTCAAGCCCGCCGCGACCATTTCGACGGCTTGATTCCCCGTCAGCGCGCCGAGCGAGCGCACAAACGGTTCGGTCTCGAACAAATGCCACAAACGGCGCGCGCCCATTTCCGCCAGCGTATGCTGGATTCGCACCGAGCCGCGCAAGCGGACTACATCGGCGGCAGAATACGTTCGCGTGATGCCTTTCCAACGCGGACTGTTTTGCCATTCGTTTTCGAGCGCGAGAATTTGTTGATCGTACGACATGGTTGTAAAACCGCTTTGGTCACACCGGAAGCAGCCCGGGTGAACGAAACGGGTGTTGCGAAAAAAAAGAATTTACGTTTCCCACCCGCGTGCAGGCGGCAAACCGTGCCGCCACGTTTGGGAAACGCCTATGAGCATATCACACTCGTGTAAAATCCGTACAATACGCCGGTCAAGTTTTGGTAACGCGCGCCTCAATCCAAATATTCGTAGGCGGGCAGCGTCAAAAAGTCGCTCAGCTGTTCCGTCGTCACCAATTTGTCAAACAACAGCGCCGCTTCGGCGAGACGCGATTTGGCAACATTCGCCTCTCCCCACGTGCGCTTGATTTTTTCGACCTCGTCGTCAAAGATCTTGCGATACAATTCGCGCGTCACGCGCCGCCCATCGTCCAACACGCCGCCGTGATGCAGCCACTGCCATACTTGCGAACGCGCGATTTCCGCCGTCGCCGCGTCTTCCATCAAATTGTTGATTGCCACCGCGCCGCTGCCGCGCAGCCACGCTTCGGTGTATTGAATCGCCACGCTCACGTTGTTGCGTACGCCCGCTTCCGTAATCGTGCCGCCGGGGATGTGAAAATCAATCAACTGCGCCGCGCTGACATGGACATCTTCGCGCAGTCTTTCTTTTTGATGGTCCTTGGGACCTAATGCCGCGTCAAACACCTCGCGCACCGTCGGCACCAAATCGGGATGCGCAATCCACGTTCCGTCGAATCCGTCTTTGGATTCGCGCAATTTGTCCTCGCGCACTTTGGCGAGCGCGATTTCATTCACTGCCGGGTCTTTGCGCGAAGGAATGTACGCCGCCATGCCGCCCATCGCGTGCGCGCCGCGTTGGTGGCACGTACGCACGAGTAATTCCGTATACGCGCGCATAAAGGGCACCGTCATCGTCACCTGCGCGCGGTCGGGGAACACCAAAGTTGGACGATTGCGAAACTTTTTGATGCACGAAAAAATATAGTCCCAGCGCCCCGCGTTCAAGCCCGTAATATGGTCGCGCAATTCGTACAAAATTTCGTCCATCTCGAACGCGGCGAGAATCGTTTCCACCAACACCGTGACTTTGATGGTTCCTACCGGTAGTCCGAGATAGTTTTGCGCCAAGACAAATACATCGTTCCACAAACGCGCTTCGAGATGCGATTCCAATTTCGGCAAATAAAAATATGGTCCCGTTCCTCTGCCGAGCAAACGCCGCGCGTTGTGGAAAAAATACAGACCGAAATCAAACAGCGAACCGGACATGGCGCGCCCGTCCACGCGCACATGCTTTTCTTCCAAATGCCAGCCGCGTGGGCGTACCATCAGCGTCGCCACTCGGTCGTTTAATTTGTATTCTTTTTCGGGCGTTTGCAGATAAAGGGTGCGTTCAATCGCATCCGTCAGATTGCGCTGCCCTTGCAGCATGTTGTTCCAGGTAGGCGCGTTCGCATCTTCAAAATCCGCCATGAACACGTCGGCGCCACTGTTCAGCGCGTTGATGAGCATCTTTTTGTCGGTCGGTCCGGTGATTTCGATATGCCGCCGCTGAAGGTCCGCCGGAATCGGGGCGACGCGCCAATGCGGGTCATCACGCACGGATGCCGTTTCGGGGAGGAACGTCGGGTCTTGTCCGTCGTCAATCGCCGCCTGACGCTCGGCGCGTTTTTCCAACAAGGCAAGGCGGCGCGCGTTGAACTCGCGCTGCAGCGCGACGATAAATTCCAACGCTTCGGTCGTCAAAACCGACTCGCCGATTTCGTCGAGTGGACCGTGAATTTCAACACTGTCGGGGACGCGGGGATGGCTCATACCTTCTCCTTTGTTTGAATGGGAATTTCGATTTTGTCCAGCGTTGCGCTCAAATCGGTGAGCGCGCGGCGCAGGGGGCGCGTTGCCGCGCGGCGGCGCTTGAGACGCGGCGGTTCGGGCGGGTTCTCCAAAATGCGCCGCAGCGTGTACGTGGACGTACTGTCTTTTTGCAATTCGCGCAATTCTTGGAGCAACACGCGCCGCGTAATGGAAATGCCGTGCCGCTCCAACAATGTTTTGTAATACGCGTAATCTTCGGCAATACGCAGCGTCACGCTTTCAAAGCCGTGCCGCGCCAAAATTAACCGCGCCGAATAACGCATTGCGTTATAAAAAAACATTTTGTAATCGTGCCGCGAGGGTTCGATGAGAATAATGTCCACTTCAGGGTGTGTCTTGCGTAACTGCTTGATGTGATAATGCAGCGCGCTGTGCGCCGAGATGCGCGTGATTTGCTGCGCAATCGCCGACAAACCTTTGTCGCTCAGAAATTCCGTGTCGGGACCGAGAATGGGAATATTGCTGTGTTCGCTGTTGTCAATCGGCACGAGGGGATTGATGCAGACTACCAATTTCGCGCCGTGCTCGATGGCAATATCGAGCGACGCGTTCGCGCGCGCCGCGCCATCCACGTAATCGTGCCCGTCAATCCGCACCGGTTTGTACAAAACGGGCACCGCCGACGAAGCGGCAACCGCTTTCGTAATCGGCACATGCGCGTGCGATTCTTTGGAAAACACGGCGCGCTGCCCGTTGTCCAAATCGGTCGCAATGATGTACAGTTCGCGGTCGAGGTCTTCAAAATGGTCGCTCTTGCCAAGGATGTCCAACACGCGTTGCACGTAGCGTTCGAGCGCGTGGTTGTCATAAAAACCGGCGGGCAGCGCGTCCAACAAAAGCCAGACCACGTCGAACATGGTCATGTCGTTCATATGCCGCAAATAATGCGACCACGCGCCGACGAGCGTGCGCGGAATCTTGATGCCCCAGCGCAGCAAGTCCGTGCGACTGAGCGCAAGAACATCCCGGCGTTGAATCGGCGGCACCATCGCATTTTCGCCCGCCATGGCGTCCATGACCTCGTGCGGGCTGATACCTTGCGCGAGAAAGGTTGAAACCAAAGCGCCCGCACTCGTGCCGACAAAAATGTCAAAGTCGTTCACGGTGCGGTCCACCAATAAATCATCTATCGCGCGCAGGGCGCCAATTTCATAGACAGCGCCAGTCAAGCCGCCGCCGGCGAGCACCAGCGCCGTTTTGGAACGACGCGAACGTTCGGAAGAAAGCATCAGAGGGCACCTTCTTTGGTGAATACGCGCAGCCACTGCGCGTTGTCAACACAGCCACCCTAGTTTATGCGGATTTCCGCTTTTTGACAATTAGGGGATGACGCAGTGCGTCATAAGTCGGCGTAACGCGCTGGGGGGGTTGCTTGACGAATCGAAATGCGCGTAGGATAATTTGGCGTAGATTCTGATGAAATGCGAAATTCAAAATGATGCCACAAACCATTCAAGAGCTCGAACAAGAACTTGCCGCGTACAACTATATTGCGGACCGGGGACTGGTCACTGCCATCTTCCTGTCGTTGAAACTCAACAAGCCCCTATTTCTGGAAGGGGAAGCGGGCGTTGGCAAAACAGAAATCGCCAAAGTGATGGCACATGTTTTGGCGACCGAGTTGATTCGGTTGCAGTGCTATGAAGGTCTGGATATCAATCACGCGGTGTATGAGTGGAATTATGCGCGGCAGCTGCTGGAATTGCGCGCGCACGATAACGACGGCGTCGCGCATACCCATCCCGATATTTTTAGTCCCGAATTTTTAATCAAACGCCCGCTGCTGCAAGCCATTGAAGAATCGCGTGTCCAAGCGCCGGTCTTGTTGATTGACGAAGTAGACCGCAGTGATACCGAATTCGAAGCCTACTTGCTCGAACTGTTGTCGGACTGGCAAATTACGATTCCCGAACTCGGCACCCTGAAAGCCGCGCACCCGCCCGTCGTCGTCATCACCTCCAATCGCACGCGCGAGCTGCACGACGCGCTCAAACGCCGCTGCATTTATTATTGGATTGACTATCCGAACTTTAACAAAGAGCTTGCGATTGTGCGCGCCAAAGTGCCGGAAGCCAGCGCGCAGTTGGCAGAACAGGTCGTCGCGTTCATTCAAGAACTGCGCACGCGCGATTTGTACAAAATGCCCGGCGTGGCAGAGACGCTCGATTGGGCAAGCGCGCTCGCGGCGCTCGACCAAACCGCGTTGGACGAAAATGTCGTCAACGAAACGCTCGGCGTGATTTTGAAATATCAGGACGATGTCGCGCAGGTTCAGGGCAGCGTCGCAAACGAATTGACTGCGCGCGCGCGGAATTATCAGGAACTCGGATATGCCAATGCCAGATAGAGAGGCAGAGAGAGGCGAAGAGGACGCTCCATCCTTCCATTACTCTAGCTCTCCCTCTCCCGCTCACCCTATCGCGCCCTCCCAATTGCTGCACAATCTTGTCGTGTTTGCGCGGCTGCTGCGCCATTTGGGACTGAATGTCAGCGCGACGCAGGTGCATGATTGGGCGCACGCGCTGCGCTATATTGACATCGGACAGCGGCGCGAATTCAAGGATACCGCGCGCTGTATTTTGGTCACACGCCGGGACGATTTGGCGCGGTTCGACCAGGCATTTGATTGGTTTTGGAAGCGCCGCGACTATAGCATCGGCGCGCGGCGTGCCGCCGCCGCGCTTGCGCCGGGGTTTGTGAAATCGCCCCCCCCCGCTGCCCAATTCGTGACGACTTTTCTCGCGCCGTTGAGCGACGACGCGCTGCCGCAAAAAGGCAAAATCGTCGCGATTCAAACGTACTCGAATCAAGAGGCGCTGCGCCGCAAAGATTTTGGCGCGTTCACGCGCGAAGAACTGGAAGAAACCAAAAAATTGATGCGGAATCTGCCGTGGCAGCTGGGCGAACGCGCCACGCGCCGCAAAAAACGCGGCGGCGACGAATTCTTTGACGTGCGCGCCACGATGCGGCGCAATTTGAAATACGGGGGCGAGCTGTTTGAACCGGCGTGGCGCCAGAGGCAGCACAAACCGCGTCCGCTCGTCGTCTTGTGCGACATCAGCGGTTCGATGGAAAATTATTCGCGGATGCTGTTGCATTTTGTCCACGCGCTGCGCGAACGCGAAACGCACGCGGAATGTTTTGTCTTTGGCACGCGGCTTACGCGGATTACGCGGCAGCTGCGTACGCGCAGTGTCGAGCGCGCGCTGCGCGATGTGGCGGAAGCGGTCGTGGATTGGTCGGGCGGGACGCGCATCGGCGACGCGATCAAGACGTTTAATTTTGTGTGGGCGCGGCGCGTATTGCGTCCGGGCGCGGTGGTCCTGATTATCAGCGACGGTTGGGACCGCGGCGACCCGCAGCTGCTGGGGCGCGAGATGGCGCGCTTGCGGCGAAGCGTGGACCGCGTGATTTGGCTGAATCCGTTGATTGCTTCAGCGGACTATGCGCCGCTCACGCTCGGTTTGCAAGCGGCGCTGCCGTATGTGGACGATTTTTTGCCCGCCCACAATTTCACTTCCCTCGAAGATTTGGCGCGGCTGCTGGGACAACTCCATTCCTCAGGTGCATGAACACTCCGCTTTGCTCTGGTAACGCTGATCCGATTGTGTCTCAACTGGCAGCTTCCGAAATTTGGCGCGCCTATCGCGATATCGAAATCAAGTACCTGCCGCGTGTGGCGATGGGGCTGGCAGTCTTTTATACCCTACTGACCCTGGCAAACGTTTTGTTCGACGATGCTGCCGCGCGTCTGCATTTGCTTCTACCGACCGCGTTGCTGGCGGTGGTCTTGATCGCCTTGGCGTTGTATACGCGTCTCGGATGGAGTGTTCTCGTATGGTGGGCGAGCGCGGCGGCGCAGTGGCTGAATGCCACGCTCGCCATCAGCGCGGCGGTTCACCGCGAACGCAACAAGCGCGCGTTGGCAGCGGCACGCGACGAGGCGTTAAAAGCCGCGCGCGTGGAAGAAGCGTTGGCGTTCGAGGATGCCCCACGGGTGCAACGTGTGGCACATGCGCTCAAAGGTAGCGCGGCAAGTTTGGGCGCGGAGATTTTGGCGCGGGGCGCGGCAGAAATCGAAATCGCGGCGAGAAACGAAGCAATATCGGGAGTTGGTGAGCGACTCGCCAATTTGCGCCATGAATTTGGAAGCGTCAAAGCCACGCTCAAAGCGGAATTGCCGCGCGCGGAACAACCGCGCAAAGGGAATTGAGAGATGCAGCCCTCCAATCCTTTCCCGGATTATGCCTTCTTGATGCGCACGTGGAAGCAGTTTGTAGCGCGCCGCGAGCTGTCGCCACATTTGGATCCGTTGGTTGCGCGTTCGTGGCAGCGCAGTGCGCCGCGCCTCAACCCGCGCGGCACGCCGCAGTGGAGCTATTTGGAATCGCACCTTTTGCCGCGGACGCGTGAACAGCACGTCGCCCTACTCGCGTTGGCGCGTCCGCTGATGGAAGATGTACACCAATTTATCGAAGGCGCGGGGGCGCTTTTGTTGTTGACCGATAGTACCCATTGTGTGTTGGAAGAATGGGGAGACGCCGCAATGGCACAGGAGCTGCATACGTTGGGCATTCGTCCCGGCGTATTTTTGGATGAAAGCCGCATCGGCACGAACGCGTTTGCGGTAGCCATGAATGAAAGCACTCCCGCGCAAATTGTGGGGGCAGAACATTTTCTCGCGTTGTTCCACTCGTACAGCACAGTCGCGGCGCCGGTGTTTGATTTGGATGGTTCATTGGTTGGCAGCATTGGGGTGATGCAGCGCGTGGAACGACATACGCCGCATACGCTCGGCATTGTCGTCGCCGCCGCCAAAGCCATCGAAAATCAATTGTCGGCAAATTTCTTGATGCGGGAAGCGAATGAGCGCGCGAGCGAATTAAACGCCGCGCTCGACGCGATTTCCGATGGGGTGCTGGTATGGGATGGGCGCGGCATTGTGATGCATTTGAACGAACATGCCGGAAAATTATTGGGGCTCGCGCCCAAGTTGGTGGTCGGGCGCGCGTTGAACGAATATCTAACACTGCCGGAAGCGTTGGCGCGCGCGGCGGCGTTGGGGGAAGATGTGCGCGAGATGGAAACTACGTTCATCGTCGAGAATATGCCGCGCGAATGTTTCGTCAGTTTGCGCGTGCTCAAGCATCAGGATGAAACGCGGGTGCACTATATCGCTACGCTGCGCCGCACGGAACAGGTGCGGCAACTCGTCACGCGCATGGTGGGGGCACAAGCGCGTTTGACGTTGGACGATATTGTGGGCAATAGCCCGGCGACGCGCCGGGTGCGGAAACAAGCGCTGGCAGCCGCAAACGCCAAAGGGAGCGTGCTCATCCTCGGCGAAGAAGGCACGAGTAAAAATGTGCTCGCGCGTGCTATTCACAATTCGGGTAAACGCGCCGCCGGACCGTTTCTGGCGCTGAATTGTCGCGCGATTCCGCGTGATTTGGTCCTGGGTGAATTCTTGGGATACGAAGCAGGCGCGCACCCCGCCGCTCATCCCGGCGGACAACCGAGTAAATTTGAACTGGCGAATGGCGGCACACTGTTTCTCGACCAAGTGGATGCGCTGCCGCTCGACATGCAAGCAGCGTTGGTTCGCATTATCGAGTATGGCGAAGTAATTCGGTTGGGCGGCACACGCGTAATTCCGGTAGACGTGCGGGTCATCACTTCGAGCAATGTGGATTTGGAGCGCAGTGTCAAAGAGCGATCCTTTCGGCGTGATTTGTATTATCGTCTGTCACCCATTGTGATTCAGATTCCGCCGCTACGCGAGCGTCCCGAAGATATTCCAGTGCTGATTGATCGTTTGCTAGAAAAATTGAGTCGTCAATTTGGACAGACGCTGCGAATTTCGTCCGCCGCGCGACAGCGCCTAGAGCGATATCCGTTTCCTGGCAACATCACGGAACTCGAAATCATTATTGAACGCGCGGCGCTGCATTGTGAAGGTCAAGTGATTCAAGTGGAGCATTTGCCGCCGGATGTGCGCGAGCGGCGAGTCTATGCGGTACGTAAAGGCGGGATCGAGCCGGTCCGCAGTATTGCCGAAAGCGAGGCAGCGGCAATTTTGGCGGCGGGGCGCGCGGCACGCGGCAATTTGAGCGAAACGGCGCGGACGTTGGGAATTGGACGCAGCACTTTGTGGCGCAAGATGAAGCACTTGGGCTTGACAGCCAAGGATTTGACTCCGATAGGGTAACACAATGAGATATTAGATTGTTTCATTATGAAACATAAACTCAAAGCATTACTGTTTCAATATGAAACAGTAAAGGTCTTTTGGGTTGACAGGAAGGCAAAACGCGTGCTATTTTGGTGACGTTCCGTCTCATTTGGCTCGCATACCCTATGGAGTGGACATCCATACGATGGACTATGTTGTCCTTTGCCTCCGCGATGTTGTAACAGACCCGTTCCGCGTTTGCGCGTGAACGGCATTTTTTTGCTTGCGCCCAAATACGTTTGGTTTTGGAACGTCATTCCTTCGCCGGTGCGCCCAATGCGGTTCCGCGAAAGAATGGTCAAGGATCATTGTTGAATCAGGAGGTGTACCTTCGCTTGAACTGTTCCTCGTTCCATTCACCACTGGGTAGTATCTCGAAGAGTGTGTAAATTTTGCGAACGCCGTTCGCACACGCATTGGTGCGACGTCTCGCAGGCGAGCGCAGAGCGCTTGCCCACCGAGTTTTAACCGGCAGATTTTACACACAACGCGGCATACCACCCACCACTGACCTTGTTGGCGCATTTCTGCCATCGAATCCATTCGACGGCTAAACAATGCGTCAATCGGTTGGAAACCGATTTTGCCAACCGTATCACCACTGTGCTGTTCATTCATGCGACCTGCGTCGCAGATTCAATCAGGAGGCGATTCCTATGGCACCTAACCCATTTTTAGGCGAAGTGCTCGGCACCATGATGCTCATTATTTTGGGCGACGGTGTTGTGGCAGCCGTGTTACTCAACAAATCCAAAGCCCAAAATTCCGGCTGGATTGTGATTACGGCAGGCTGGGCTTTTGCCGTGTTGTGTGGAGTTTTCGTAGCGCAAGCGACAGGGAGCCCCAATGCGGACATCAACCCTGCGGTCACGATTGCAAAAATCGTAAATGGTGGCACGACGATTGGGGACGGGATCGTCCGCATCGTTGGTGAATTTATCGGCGCGTTCCTTGGGGCGGTGATTGTATTTTTGGCGTATTATGCGCATTGGTCCGAGACAGACAACAAGGGCTTCAAGTTGGCGGTCTTTTCCACTGCTCCTGCCATTCGCAGCCCGCTTTGGAACCTCGTCACCGAAATCATCGGTACCTTTGTGCTGGTGTTTGTGGTCTTTTCGATCTTTGGCAAGCTCGCCATTCCGGGGGGCGCGGCAGGCGGTTTGGGACCGTACTTGGTGGCGATGTTGGTGTGGGGAATTGGTCTCTCGCTTGGAGGTCCAACGGGGTACGCGATTAACCCTGCGCGTGATCTGGGTCCGCGCATCGCGCATTTTGTCCTGCCCATTCCCGGCAAAGGTGACAGCGATTGGGCATACTCGTGGATTCCGGTGGTTGGACCCATCATTGGTGGAATCTTGGCAGCCGTTCTGCAGCTGCTGATTCCGGGCATGTAACTCTGCCAGACTCGATTCAGCGACAGGTCGGGTACAATTCGAGGAAAGGAAGATGGAGGGATGAAAAAATTAATCAATAATCCTGAAACTGTTGTCGTCGAGGAACTGCAAGGCATTGCCGTCGCCCATCCCGATTTGGTACGCGTGCATTTTGACCCGAACTACATCATGCGCGCGGATGCTCCCGTCAAAGGCAAAGTTGCACTGGTTTCGGGCGGCGGCTCGGGACATGAACCCATGCACGGTGGTTTCGTGGGGATGGGAATGCTTGATGCGGCGTGCCCCGGCGCCGTATTTACCTCACCGACCCCTGACCAGATGCTCGAAGCGACGAAAGCGGTGAGTGGCGGCGCCGGGGTGTTGCATGTGGTCAAAAACTATACCGGTGATGTCATGAATTTCGAAATGGCGGCGGATTTAGCGCGCGGCGAAGGCATTGAAGTTGAATCCGTTATTACTAACGATGATGTCGCGGTCAAAGATTCGCTTTACACCGCCGGACGACGCGGTGTGGGCATCACCGTCATTTTGGAAAAAATCGCGGGCGCGGCGGCGGAGCGCGGACATTCACTCTCCGAAGTGGCGGCGATCGCGCGCCAAGTGAACGAAAATGGGCGTTCGATGGGTATGGCGCTCACCAGCTGCACCGTGCCGCACGCGGGCAAACCGACCTTTGAAATCGGCGATGATGAAATGGAGATCGGCATCGGTATTCATGGCGAACCCGGACGGGAACGCATGAAGCTCAAGCCCGTACACGACATTGTCGAAATGATGGCAACCGCCATTGTGGAGGATCTGCCATATAAATCCGGTGACGAGGTCTTGGCGTTCGTGAATGGCATGGGCGGCACGCCGTTGATCGAACTGTATATCGTGTATAATGAGCTGCACAATTTCCTGAAAGGGCGCGGGATCAAGATTGCGCGCAATCTCATCGGATCCTACATCACTTCGCTCGAGATGGCGGGATGCTCCATTACCCTGCTCAAACTCGACGACCCGCTCAAAGCGTTATGGGACGCGCCAGTGAAAACCGCAGGAATGCGATGGGGAGCTTGAAGGGGTGGTTGGTTGGTTGGTCCGTTTGTTAGTTCCGACAAATTCTCTAACCATCCAACTATCCAACGAACATGACAATCTCACGCGACGCAGTTCTCGATTGGCTCAAAGCGTTTGCCGCGACAATTAACGAACACGCAGCGTACCTCACACAGCTCGATTCCGACATCGGTGATGGCGACCATGGCGCCAATATGAATCGGGGGATGCAAGCTGTATTGTCCGCCCTGCCAGGCGTTGCGGACAAAGACATCGGCTCCATTTTCAAAACGGTGGGAATGAAACTCGTTTCGACCGTGGGGGGCGCGAGTGGTCCATTATATGGCACGATGTTTATGCAAATGGGCGCCGCGACCGCAGGCAAAATGGAGTTGACTCTCGATGATTGGGTGACCGCGCTGCAAGCGGGATGCGAAGGCGTGATCATGCGCGGCAAAGCCCAATTGGGCGACAAGACGATGGTGGATGCGCTCGTGCCCAGCTTGAACGCGCTAAAAGCCAAACGTGACAACAGCACCTCACTGGCAGAGGCGTTGCAAGCGGCAGCGGAAGCAGCCCGGCAAGGCATGGAAGCCACAATTCCCCTTGTCGCGCGGAAAGGACGCGCCAGCTATCTCGGCGAACGCAGCGCGAATCATCAAGATCCTGGAGCAACCTCCTCGTATTATTTGATGAAAACAGCTGCAGAGACGTGGGACAATGGTTGAACGCCAAAACGTTCACCCGTTCAATGGAATTTTGCAAGGAGGCAAAGTATGGCAAAATATGCTGCTGCTGTGGATCAGGGCACAACCAGCTCGCGCTTTATGATTTTCGATCACAGTGGTCAAGTCGTTACGTACGACCAAAAAGAGCACACGCAGATTTATCCCAAGCCCGGTTGGGTCGAACATGACCCGATGGAAATTTGGGGCGCAGTGCAATCTGTCATTGCGGGCGCGCTCGCCAAAGGCGCTATTGACCCAAAAGACATTAGCGCGGTCGGTGTGACCAATCAACGCGAAACGACCGTCGTCTGGAATCGCAAAACCGGCAAACCTGTTTACAATGCGATTGTCTGGCAAGACACACGCACCGACCAAATCTGCAACGAACTCGCCCAAGACGGTGGGCAAGATCGCTTCCGCGATCGAGTCGGTCTGCCGCTTGCCACATATTTCTCCGGTCCCAAAATCAAATGGATCCTCGACAATGTGGATGGTGCGCGGGCGGCTGCCGAAGCGGGAGACCTCGCCTTTGGCAATATTGATACCTGGGTCATCTGGAACCTTACCGGCGGCGTCAACGGCGGCGTCCACGTGACCGATGTCTCGAACGCCTCGCGCACGATGCTGATGAATCTCCAAACACTCGATTGGGATCCCGAGATGCTCCATATCCTGGGCATCCCGCGCTCCATGCTGCCGACGATTCGCCCATCGTCCGACCAATACGGCATGGGTACAGGCGCGTTGGCAGGCATTCCGATTGCGGGCGATTTGGGTGACCAGCAAGCGGCATTGTTCGGACAAACCTGTTTCTCGCCCGGCGAAGCGAAAAACACATACGGCACCGGCTGTTTCATGCTCTTGAACACGGGCACGAAAATTGTGCCGTCCAAGAGCGGTTTGCTTACGACGCTCGGTTACAAAATTGGCAGTCAACCTGCCGTGTATTGTCTCGAAGGTTCTATCGCGATCACCGGCGCGTTGGTGCAGTGGCTGCGCGACAATTTGCGCATGTTCGATTTCTCGAAACACGTCGAAGATTACGCGGCGCAGGTCGAAGACAGCGGGGGTATCTACATCGTCCCCGCGTTCTCAGGGCTCTTTGCGCCCTACTGGAAGAGTAATGCGCGCGGCGCCATTGTCGGACTCACGCGCTACATCAACCGCAATCACATCGCGCGCGCGGCGCTCGAAGCCACCGCGTATCAAACGCGCGAAGTACTGGACGCGATGAACGCGGATTCCGGTGTGCCCCTCACCGCTCTCAAAGTGGATGGCGGCATGGTCTATAACAATTTGCTCATGCAATTCCAAGCCGATATTCTCGGCGTGCCCGTGATTCGCCCAACGGTGGCGGAGACGACATCGCTCGGCGCCGCGTACGCTGCAGGACTCGCCGTCGGCTTCTGGGACAGCGTCGAAGGGCTGCGCGCCAATTGGGGCAAAGACCGCGAATGGCATCCCAAGATGGATACGGCGACGCGCGAAAAATTGTACAAGGGCTGGAAAAAAGCGGTGACACGCACGTTTGATTGGGTCGAATAATTACTCGTTCTTTTTCCGCGCTGACATTCATCGGGCGAAACGTACGTGGCGGACGATTCCAACGCGAACGCATGCCAGAGACAGCACTGTCCCGATGAATTGCGCGCGCGAATGACCTAGTAGTGCAACAACATGAAACGGCGGGGGTACGCCTTCTTTCTTGCCCGTATCATTCGGCGCGCTTTCGCATCCGTATTCCGTGGATGAGCTCCATCCAAGTAATTTCATCATGTTGTTGCACTAGTCCCAGTGAAGCCTGGAAGCCGATGGGCTTCCGGGTTTTTGATTCTTTATGTCAGCCCCTCACGTTCTCATCATCGGCGCGGGTTCGACGGGCAGCGCGACCGCGCATGATTTGGCGCTGCGCGGCTTGCGCGTGACCGTCGTCGAACGCGGCGAGATTGCGTCGGGCACAACGGGACGCAATCATTGCTTACTGCATTCGGGCGGACGCTATTGCGTCAACGACAAAGAAGGCGCGATCGAATGTATTCAAGAAAATCTCATTCTGCGCCGCATCATGCCGCACGCGCTCGAAATGAACGATGGATTGTTTGTCGCGCTCGATGATGAAGATTATGCCTTCAAAGAAAAATTTCTCGCAGGCTGTGAAGAGTGCCGCATTCCCGCGCGCGAAATTTCCGTACATGACGCGTTAAGAATCGAACCGTTTCTCAATCCGCACATCAAAGCGGCGGTCCAAGTTCCCGACGGCGTGTTCGAGCCGTGGCGTTTTTGCATGTCGTTTCTCGCCACCGCGAAACAGAACGGCGCGACGATTCGCAATTTTACAGAGGTCACCGATTTGGTTTTTCAAAGCAGTGTCGTCGCGGGCGTCCGCGTGTACGACCACCGCACCGGCAAAACCGAAACCATCGGCGCAGATTTGATTGTCAACGCGACCGGCGCATGGGCGGGTATGATCGCGGCAATGGCAAAAATAGAGGTGCCCGTCGCGCCCACAGCCGGCGTTATGGTCACCATCGGCAAACGTTTCAACAATATGGTCATCAATCGCATGCACAAGCCCCACGATGGGGATATTGTCGTGCCCGTGCGCAACACGTCTATTATTGGCACCACCTCGTGGCGTGTGACGAAACCAGACGCCATCGAAATTCCGCCAGACCAAATTGATAAGATGATGCAAGCAGGCGCATTGTTAATTCCCGCGCTCCAGCATGGACGCCCACGCGGCGTGATGGCAGTCGCGCGCCCACTCATCGCCAAAGCGAATGTGGATGCGCGCGAATTTTCGCGCACCTTTGAAGCGTTCAATCATCGGAAACAAGGCGGCGCGGCAGGTCTCATCACCATTTCCGGCGGCAAGACGACGACCGCGCGCGGCATGGCGGAAAAAGTTTCGGATGAAGTCTGCGCCGAGTTGGGCATTTCCGCCGAATGCAAAACCAAAACGACGCCGCTCGCTTCGTACCGCGATTTTTATAATTAGAAATCGCGAATCTACGCGCATCGGCGCGCATTTGATTTTTTGATTCGCGCCGCTTCACGCCGCTTCGCGGTTGCCAAAAGGAATGGCTCTCAACGTAACTCTGCGAGTTTTTCGCTATCGTCCTAATCAACGCGCACACTATGACACATTCGACGTCAGCGTGCCCGACGCGGCGAATATTCTGGACGCAATTGAACAGGCGTGGGACAAACACGACCGCGATTTGATGTTTCGGCATGCGTGCCATCACGCGTCGTGCGGCACGTGCGCGGTGCGCGTGAACGGACGCGAAGTGCTGCCGTGCATCACACCCGTGAAAAATTTTGTACGCGCTTCCGCGCCGCGCAGCAATCCTATTACCGTCGAACCGCTGCGCAATTTTCCGCTCGTCGGCGATTTGGTCGTGGACGTTGCCAATTTTTTTCAAAAGCAAGAGGCGAGTGGACTCGCCATTACGCGTCCGACCGAAGAGACACTCGACGGAAAACACGTGGAACACACGCGCGGACTCGACCCGCCGTCCGCCGAAATTGTCCCGTTCAATCGGTTTGAAAATTGCATCGAATGCGGCATCTGCCTGAGCGCGTGCCCGACGATGGCGGCGGATTACAAATTTTTCGGTCCCGCCGGTTTGGCGGCGCTCAAACGCGAATTCGACAAAACGACGGATGCGGCAAAACGCGCGCAATTGCTCGAACTTGCCGACGACGAACATGGCGTGTGGCGCTGTCACAGCGCGTGGGAATGCACCGAAGCGTGTCCGCAAAATGTTTTTCCCGCCGAAGCCATCATGGCGCTGCGCCAAGAAATCAACACGCAGCGCTTCAAGAAACTGTTCAGCGGAAAATCACGCGCGCCGGAAAATTTGCCGCCATAGAGATTTCTCGTCGCAAAATACGCTGCGCAGAACTTGTCATGTCGAAGGGACTGAGACATCTCGCTCCGCTCGATGTGACAAGTGCTGCGAATCCCGCCGCCCGCGTGGGCTGGGTATCTCGAAATGACAATGCGCAACGTGAATTCGAAATTGCCAATGCAAAATTAGAACGCGTGAGCTTTCGAATTGTGCATTTCCAATTCCGAATTCCGCTTTCCGAATTATGAACCTCTCTCTCCCCGAAAACAAAAAACTGCGTTTCCTCCGCTGGTTCGATTTCCGCAGCGGGCATTTGGGCATGCTGGCGTATATTCTCAATCGCGTCACGGCGATTGGACTGGTCGCGTATCTGTTCATTCACATGGTCGTGTTGAGCCTATTGGCAGGCGGACCGAAAGCGTGGAACCCGTTTGTCGCGGTGGTGCGCTCGCCGTTCTTTTTGATACTCGACGTGGTGCTGCTCGCGGGGCTGCTCATTCACGGCTTGAACGGAATTCGCGTCGCGCTCACCGGTTTTGGTGTCGGCGTGCGCGGACAAAAACCGTTGTTTGTCGCGCTGATGATTGTGGCAGCCGTTGCGCTGCTCGCAGGCGCGTTAAAAATTTTTACGAGCTGACATGGATTGAAACGTTTCAACGTTCCAACGTTCGAACGTTTCAACGCATTCACGCACAATGCAAAATCGCAAACGCTCCGGTTGGGCATGGTTTTGGCAAGCGGTGACGGGCTTGGCGCTGCTTTTTCTCGTCGGACTGCACATGGTCGCGCAGCATTTTGTTGCTCAAGGCGGCTTGCGCGATTACCAGCAGGTGGTCGCCTATTTGAGTAATCCGCTCATCGTGGTCACCGAAATCGCGTTTCTGGTTTCCGTCACAACGCATGCGATGCTCGGCGTGCGCGCCATCTTGTTCGACCTCGGTTTGAGTGAAAGCGCAGAGCGCCGAGTCACGTATGCGTGCGCGCTCGTCGGGGTCGCGATTGTTCTGTACGGTTTTTGGCTCACATACACAATTGTGAATCAGGGCAGCGCGCTGGCGTTCCTGTTTCGCTGATGACTTCGCGTTGTCGCCAAGATGGAAATTGTCTTTTTGTTCGGGCACAATTTCACGCGTGCGCAACGCCATGATTTATGGTTAGCTTGGTCATCGTCTCGCACAGCGCCCAACTCGCCGCCGGTGTTGCCGAATTGATGCGCGAAATGGCGGGCCCCGACGTACGCATTGCGACTGCCGGAGGGCTTGATCTCCCTGACCGCCCCATGGGTACCGATGCGAGTTTAATTCAGCGCGCCATCGCGCAAGTGTATTCCGATGACGGCGTCGCCGTCCTCGTGGATTTGGGCAGCGCGATTCTGGCGACTGAAATGGCGGTCGAAATGTTTCCCCCCGAACAGCGCGCGCACATGGTGATGACGCCCGCGGCATTGGTGGAAGGCGGTATCGCCGCCGCCGTCCAAGCGCGACTGGGCAGCGATTTGCAGACGGTGGTGAATGAGGCGCGCGCCGCGCTCGACGCAAAACTCGCGCAAATGCGTGTCCCGACTCCGGCTGCCCCGATCGAAACCACACCCGCGCCCGCCGACAAATCATTTCTCCGTCTCACCTTGCCCGTCAAGAATCGGCTGGGACTGCATGCGCGCCCCGCCGCGCGCTTGGTCCAAACTGCTGCGCAGTTCCAAGCCCAAATTCAATTGCTCAATCGCACCACCGCGCGCGGTCCGGTCAACGCCAAAAGCATCAATGCTGTCACCACCTTGGGCGTGCTGCAAGGACACGAGATTGAAATCATGGCGGCAGGCGCAGATGCCCAAGCCGCGCTCGATGCCATTCAACACTTGGCGGACGAAAATTTTGGCGATGTCGAAACGCCTGCCCCCGCGCTGCCCTCTCCCGAACCCGCTCCCCCCGTCGAAGCGGCGCAGACGAATGAACTCATCGGACGCGCGGCGTCGCCGGGATACGCCATCGGTCCGGCGCGTTTGTATCGCTTCGCGCTGCCGGCGCTGCCCGATGCAAAAATTGACGACGCGCCGCGCGAATGGGCGCGCTTGCAACAAGCGCTCGAGTTGGCGCAAAAACAATTGCGGGCGACACGCGCGTCGCTGCGCGCGCGGGGGGGGGGGAGTGAAGCGGATATTTTCGATGCCCAAATCTTGATGCTGCAAGACGAAGCGCTCCAAGAACCTGCCCACCGCGCGATTTTTGAACAAAAGCAAAACGCCGCCCGCGCTATCCATGATGCCGCCGAACGCGCTGCTGCCGCCTATGACGCGTTGAGCGACGAATATTTGCGCGCGCGCGCCGCCGATGTGCGCGCGGCGGCGCGGCAGGTGCTCTTGAATTTACTCGGCGTCGCGCCCGCCGTTTCCTTCGCGCCGGGCATTTTGGTTGCTGCCGATCTCACACCCGCTGAAACGGCAAGCCTGGACCCGCAAACGATTCAAGCGATTTGCGCCGCGTACGGCGGACCGACCGGACACAGCGCGATTCTGGCAAAAAGTTTGGGCATTCCCGCCGTCGTCGCGCTGGGCGAACGCATTTTGCGCGTCAACGACGGCGACACATTGATTGTGGACGGCGAACGCGGACGCGTCCTCGTCAACCCCGACGCCGCGCAGCGGCGGGAGTACCGCGCGCGGATGCAAGCCGCGCAAATCGCGGGAGTGACGCTGCGCCGCGCGCGTCACGAACCGGCGCTTACGCGCGACGGGCATCGTGTAGAAATTGCGGCGAATATCGGTTCGGCGCAAGACGCCGCGCACGCGGTGGAAATGGGCGCGGACGCGGTGGGTTTATTTCGCACCGAATTTTTGTTTCTTGACCGCCGCGACGCGCCGAGCGAAGAGGAACAGTATGAAACATATCGCGCCGCCGCGCGCGCGTTGGGGGGACGCGCACTGTTGATTCGTACGCTCGATATTGGCGGCGACAAACCGCTGCCGTATGTGGCGATGCCGCAGGAAGCGAATCCGTTTTTGGGCTTGCGCGGATTGCGCTTGTGCCTCGCACAGCCCGAATTGTTCAAGACGCAGCTGCGCGCCATTTTGCGCGTCGGCGCGGAATTTTCAAATTTGCGCGTCATGTTCCCAATGGTTTCGACGCTCCAAGAATTTCACGCCACGCTGACGCTGCTGAACGCGGCGCGTCAAGAATTGGCGGCGCGGGCAGTGCCGTTTGCCGCGCAGATGGAAACGGGAATCATGGTCGAAGTGCCCAGCGCTGCATTGGCTGCCGCACAATTCGCGCGGGTAGTGGATTTCTTTTCGATTGGAACGAATGACCTGACGCAGTACACGATGGCGGCAGAGCGCGGCAATCCGCATGTCGCCGCGCTGGTGGACGCGTTGCAGCCGGCGGTGCTGCGCCTCATCGCGCAAGTGGTCCAAGCCGCGCACGCGGAGCGCAAATGGGTCGGCGTGTGCGGCGAGATGGGCGGCGACCCCCAGGCAATTCCGCTGCTCATCGGTCTCGGGGTGGACGAACTCTCCATGCCCCCCCCCCTCATTCCCCGCGCCAAACAAATCGTGCGCGAATTGAATTTCGCGGACGCGCAGACGCAAGCGCAGCGCGCGCTGGAATAAGAACAACACTCCCCGCGTGACGGGGAGTGTTTCATTTCACCTCTACAATCAACAGCGTCATATCATCAAACGCGTCCGCGCTGCCTTGATGCGCGCGCACCGCGTCGAACAACGCGTCGCCCATCATTTGGGCAGGCGCGTGGCTTTGCGAAAGCAAAATGTCTTTCAGGCGCGCGCGTCCAAAATCCACTTGCGCTTCGTTGATGGCGTCCGTCAAGCCATCCGTGTACAAAACGATGTGGTCGCCGCGTTCCAAACGCACCTGCGCCTCGGGCAAAACCAATTCCTCTTCTTCCAACAACCCCAAAATTGTTCCGGCAGCGTCCAGCGTAATCAACGTATCGCCGCGCACGAGAAACGGATAATCATGTCCCGCGCGCACATACGTCAGCGTCCGCGCGGTCAAATCCAACACGCCGTAAAACAACGTCACAAATTGTGTCGGTTCGGCAACATCGCGCAGTAGGCGATGCACGCGGCGCAGAACGATTTCGGGCGACGCTTCGCGTTGGGCTTCGGCGCGTACCAAACTGCGCGTCAACGCCATGAATAACGCGGCGGGCATCCCTTTGTCCGAGACATCCGCAATCACGACGCCAACGCGGTCGGCAGCCAAAAGGAACACGTCATAAAAGTCGCCGCCGACCTGACGCGCGGGTTCATTGCGCGCGTAAAACGCCACACCGGGCAGCAGCGGAAAAATGCGCGGGAGCATGTTTTGCTGCACTTGACGCGCGAGTTCCAATTCGCGTTCGAGACGTTCCTTTTGCGCGAGCCCGACTTGGGCGGCTTCGAGCTGTTCGATTTTGTCGCGCAGATTATCAATCAAATCCGCGCGTTGAATTGCCGCCGCGCCTGCGTTCGCCAACGCTTGCAGCAGCGCCACAGCGCGCGCGTCGAACGTTTTGCGAATCGTGCTGTGAAAAATCAGCGCGCCCAACACTTCGCGCTGCGCGATGAGCGGCACGTGGATTCCCGCACGCACGTACGCGCCCTCCACGTCGGCGACGCGTTTGGGAATGCCCGGCGGATAGCCCGTAAAGACGGTTGCCTGCGCGCCCATCTCTTGAGCGCGAAACAATTCTTGAAAGCCGACGCGCTGCTTGAGCCAACGCGCATCCCAGCCGTTCAGCGCGGCGATTTCGGCGCTGCCGTCGTCGCGGAGCAAATACAGCGCCGCGCGGTCCGCGCCGCACAACTCGTGCGCGCGGCGCGCAATGTACGCGGCAAGTTCTTGAATTGTGTCGAGCACAAGCAATTTGTGCCCGACCTCTTGCAGCGCAATGGAAGCGCGATACTGCTGCTCCAACGCGCGTTTCGCCAATTCCAATTCCGTCACTTGCAGACGTAAGGACTGTGTCGCCTGCGCGGTGTCTTGTTCGCTCGCGGTGAGCAAATGAATCGTACGATACAACTGCGCGGCTTCAAAATCGCGCGCGTCTGCCGCCGCCAAAAAACCTTGCTGCGCCAATTCGTGCGCGTACGTTTCAAAAGAGAGGGCGCTGGATTGTGACAACCAATCTTCCGCTGTCGCGTTGCGCCAAATATCAAAGCTGGAAATTTCACCGCGATAACCGCGTTGGTCACACGCGGGACAGCCGACCGCGCGAAAAAATTCTCCGTCGCGCTGTTTGCAGTCATCGCACAAACGCCGCAGTCGCTGTACCGCAATCACCCACCGCAGCGACTGCGCCGACGCGTCGTCGCCGACGGCGTCGCGGATGTAGCGGGCGACCCACGCGCCGCGCAGAGGCGTGTCCAATTGCGTGAGAATGCGCTGTCCGTTTTTTGCCGCATGGAGCGCGGGGGCGATGCACTCGCGCGTTAATTTTTCCGTAAAGAGCAAAGGATAGCCGAGCCGCGCCGCTTGTTGGACCAAAGCGTGGTACGTCTCGTCGTTTTTGGGAAAAAAATGTTTGACGCGGTTGCGTTCGCGCGGCGACAAACGCAAGAGGGTTTCTTTGTGTTCGCTGACGAGCGCGGTGCGTGTGCGCGGATGCGCGTGGAGGATTTGACGCGCGAGGATTCCATAAACCAAAGTTTTGCCGCTCGCGAGCGCGCCATTTTCGGCGGACTCGATAGACGCGCGCGGCTCCATTCCGGCGACAATGACCATGCCCGCGTCCTCGCGCGCGATTTCCGCCAACAGCGCATCGAGCGGCGGCAAATGATAAAAGGCGTTGAGGTCGAGCATGGTGATCTGTTCTCGACAATTAAAACCGCAATAGCGCGTGCATCGTCGCGCGAATTTTTTCGACGGACGGCAGAATGACATTCAACAAATCTACGTTGAACGGAATCGGCGTGTCGGCGGTCGTGACGCGTTCCGGCGGCGCGTCCAAATCCAGAAACGCGTCGCGCGCGATGACCGCGATAATTTCGCCGGCAAAACCACCCGTCGCCAAATCTTCGTGCACGACCATCGCCTTGCCGGTTTTTTTGACGCTGGTCAAAACTTGATCGCGGTCCCACGGCGCAAGTGTCCGCAAATCCAAAATTTCGACGCGTCCCGCAAATGGCTGCGCGGCTTCGAGACAACGATACACGCATTCGCCCCACGTGACGACGGTGAGCTCGTCGCCCTGCATCACACGTGACGCGACGCCGAACGGCAAACAATACTCGTCGCCGGGATAGGGACGCCGCGCCGGTGGTGTGTCGAGTAAAGCGCGATGTTCCAAGAAAATGGTCGGGTCATCACCGCGCAGCGCGGTGCGCAAGAGACCGACCGCGTCTTCGGCGTTGCTCGGAAACGCGATGCGCCAACCGACGAGATGCGCGTACGGCGCTTCATTGGTCGGACTGTGCCACGGGTCGCCGAGCGCGCCGAATTGTTTCATCAAAAAACCGGCGGGCATGCGCACGACCATCGGGTTGGCGAATTTGTTGGCGGTGCGCCAGCGCGTCGTACCGATGTCGTCCAATTCATTTTGCGCGGGGTCGGCGTATTGGCGAAATTGAATTTCGGGCACGGGCAGCAGTCCCGCCCATGCGAGCCCGAGCGCGCGTCCTAGAATGCCTTCTTCGTTCAGCGACGTGTCGAATACGCGCGCGTCGCCGAATTCTTTTTGCAAGCCCACCGTCGCGCGATGCACGCCGCCGCGCGGTCCCACATCTTCGCCAAAAAGCAACATGCGCGGATTGACGCGCAGTTCGTGTTCGAGCGTTTTGCGAATCGCGTCGAGCATGTTGAGGCGCGTGCCTTCGGGTTGCGGCGTTGGCGCGCCGGGCGCGAGGTGTGCGCCTTCGACGCGCAGTCCGCCTTGCAGGGGCGGCGCGCCGTCGAAAAAAACAAAACGCGTCGCTTGCGTCACGTCTGGGTCGGGCATAGCTTGCGCTTGCTCCCACGCGGCGCGGATTTCGGCGCGCACGTCGGCGAGCAGCGCGTCCCATTCGTCGTCGCGCATCCCATTTTGCCGCATGAATTCGCGCAAACGCGAAACGGGGTCGCGCGCGCGTTCCTGCTCCAACAGCGTTTCGCTTTTGTACGCGCGTTGGTCTTCGCCGTACGTGTGTCCTTGCAAACGCGGCACGCGCAGCCGCGCGAGCGCGACGCCGCGTGCGCGAACATGACGCACTGCGTCATGAATCGTTTCCGCCGCGGCGCCGGGATTCGTTCCGTCGCATTCAAAAATTTTCAGATTGCCGTACGCCGCGAGATTTGCCGCGATGTTGCCGCCGGGCGTCTGCAACTGCGCGGGCACCGAGATGCCGTATTGATTGTCTTCAATCCAAAACAGCAGCGGCAAGTTTTGCGTCGCGGCGATATTCAACGCCGCCCAAAAACCATTCGACGCCACACTCGCGTCGCCGCCCATTGCGACGGCAATCGCGCCGTCCCACGCGGTTTCGCGCAGCACCTGCGCGCGATACCGAATCGCGTGCGCCCAACCCGCGGCGGGTGAGTACTGCGAACCCACATCGCCCGCGCTCGGCAGCGCGGTCGCGCGCCCGCGCGACGGCAGATTGAAAACAACACCGACATCACGTCCATCGCTCGGCGTCCCCGCGCGCGCGAGCCCCGCCGCCAACGCTTCGCGCACCGTCAAGCCAATGCTCAACATGAACGGGCGCGAGCGATAGTACGGCACTGCCGCGTCGTGCGGATGCTGCAGCTCGTGCGCGAGCAAAACCTGAACGAGTTCGTGTCCGCCTGCCGAGAATTGATATTTCACCATGCGGCGCGGGTCAGTCATTTTGCCCGGCACGAGTTCGCGTTCTTCCAATTGATCGAGTTCGCGCGCGAGCAAAACCTGCCGCGCCAGCGCGCGCCAATCCAATGCATGTCTCATGAGACAACAATTCTGTTGATTTTGCGGCGTTGGTCAAGTGGGTGGTGAAGGAGAACACAAAATGCCGCAAGGGATTCCCCTTGCGGCATTTTGTGTTAACCGGCGATGCTGTATTCGTATTTGCCTTGCACCGGTTTGCCTTCGGCGAATCGCTGGTAGCGAAACAGCGTGCGTTCCAATTGCGCGGTGGGGGTTGACGCATTCGTCACCATGTCCGCAATCATTACTCCGACGGCGGGTCCCAATTTGAAACCGTGTCCACTGAAACCTGCCGCGACAAAAAATCCGGCGACGTTCGGCGCGGCGTCAATAATCGGATGCCAATCCGGCGTCACACCATAAATGCCGGACCAGCCGCCGCGCGCTTCGGCGTTTGCCATCGCGGGATAGCGCCTTTGAATGCGTTCCGCACAATCGGCAATAAATTCCAAATCCGCGCCTTGGTTGAAATTGTCGGGATTGACGAGCGTGCCGTGCGCGGGGTCAATTGAACCCGCGAGGGTGAGCTGCCCGCCTTCGGGGCGATAATACAAACTCGCCGCGAAATCGGCGACCACAAAACGCGGGCGGTCGGACGACGCGGGACGCCCAAAGGTGGCGACTTGATGACGTTCGGCGCGTATCGGCAAGTCGAGATTCACCCACGCGCCAATTTGCGGCGCCCACGCGTTCGCGCAGTTGACGACGTTGTTGGTGCTGATCAAACCGCGCGTGGTTTCGACGCCCACGACGCGTTCATGTTCCACAACCACATTCGTCACGCGCGTATCTTGCCAAATTTGCGCGCCGCGCGCTTTGGCGGCATTCGCAAAACTTGTCGTCGTGGACGCGGGGTCAGCATAGCCGCCTTCCAATTCGTACGCCGCCGCGATATTGTCGGGCACGACCAAATTGGCATCGAGTCCGCGCAATTCGTTCGCGCTTATGAGGCGCGTATTCACGCCGACGCGCTGCTGCATCGCGACATTTTCTTCCAGCCCCGCGCGGTCTTTGGCTTCGACAAAAATCACAAAGCCCGTTTGCGTAAAACCCGCATCGCCGCCGACAACATCGGCGAAATTTTGAAACACGCGCAGCGAATACAACGCCATGCGCGCGGTGATTTCATTCGAGTAATGCTGACGAATGATGGCAGACGAGCGCCCCGTCGAACCCGCGCCCAAAAATCTTTTTTCGCACAAAATGACGCGCACGCCGCGTGAGGCGAGTTGAAACGCCGCGCTTGCGCCCGTAATGCCGCCGCCGATGATAACCACGTCTGCTGTTTCACTCATGGTGCTGCTCCTGTGGAACGGTGAATCAAGAATACAAAAATCATCCGCCACCCGATGACGAATAATCCGCCAAACGCGAACGCGACCAATATAAACGCGGTGGGAATGACCGCGCGCTCCAGCAGTAACGCGCGCAGTACGACGCCGACAGGCAGCGCGATGAACCACGCGCTGAGTGAACGCGTCAACATCGCGCGCGGCGTCAATACCTCCGCGCGATACGCGCCGAGCAAAAACGCGGTCACGAGCCACGCGCCGACAAACGGCGCGCTGCCGAGCAGCAAACCGCCGATGGGATTTTCCGCGCTGACGGTTTGATGGTCTGCCTGCCCGATGAACACAAAAAGCAGCAGCGCAATCATGTCGCCGGCTGCCAAAAGGATTTGCAACATTCGCGCGCGCGTCATGGTCTCAATCCAAATTTTCAAAAATCGCTGCCGCGCCCATGCCGCCGCCAATGCACATCGTCACCATGCCGTACTGCACTTGACGGCGTTTCATTTCATGAATGAGCTGGACGGTCAGTTTCGCGCCAGTCGCGCCGAGCGGATGACCGAGCGCCACCGCGCCGCCGTTCACGTTGACGCGTTCTTCATCCATTTCGAGTTGGCGCATGACCGCAATCGCTTGCGCCGCAAACGCTTCGTTCAATTCAATCAAACCAATGTCTTTTAGTTCCAGCCGGGCGAGTTTCAACGCTTTGGGAATCGCTTGCACGGGACCGATGCCCATGATTTCGGGCGGGACGCCGCCGACGGCAAACGCGACCATACGCACGAGCGGTTTCAGACCCAATGCTTGCGCTTTTTCGTCGGACATGACGACGACTGCCGCCGCGCCATCGCTCGTTTGCGAAGAATTGCCAGCGGTGACACTGCCGCCGTTGCGAAAGACGGGTTTGAGATTTGCCAGCGCTTCGAGCGTCGTATCGCGGCGCGGACCTTCATCCACATCGAAAACAAATTTTTGTGATTTGGTCCCGCCGTTTTCGGGTTCAAACAATTCCACGTGCAGCGGCACGACTTGGTCGCGGAATTTTCCCGCGTCAATCGCGGCGATGGCGTTGCGATGCGAACGCAGCGCGAATTGGTCTTGTGCCTCGCGCGAAACTTGATATTGTTCCGCCACATTTTCGGCGGTCAGCCCCATGCCGAGATACACCGCCGGATATTCCAGCGCGAGGTACGGATTGGGCGCAAAGTGAAAACCAATCATCGGCACCATGCTCATGGATTCCGCGCCGCCCGCGATGATGCAATCGCCCCAGCCCGCGCGAATTTGCTGCGCCGCGAGCGCGATGGTCTGCACGCCCGACGCGCAAAAGCGATTCACCGTCATGCCGGTGACCGCGTGGGGCAGTCCCGCGCGAATCGCGGCGATGCGCCCCATATTCAAGCCTTGTTCGCCTTCCGGCATCGCGCAGCCGATGATGACATCGTCCACATCTTCCGGCGTCAAGCCGCCCGCGCGCTGGAACGCTTCGCGCACAACGGTGGCTGCCATGTCGTCGGGACGCGTCGTGCGCAATTTCCCGCGCGGCGCTTTGCCGACCGCAGTGCGAACGCCGGAAACGATAACTGCTTCACGCATGTGAATGCTCCTGTTTCAATTCAAAATTCGAAATTCAAAATTCGAAATTACTTTGTGCGTTTGATTTGGCGCTGCTGCGGAATGGTCGTCATGAGCAGCGCGATGATTTCCCTTGTGATGTTCATGCGATGATCCACAACGGCATCGGGAATCCGATGCCTTACTCTCCAGTACCAACCACGCGTTTCACGCGCGGACCCAAGCGCAATTCGCAAAAAGCGCGCCTAGTCAGCCCCAAACCCTTTGGCGAAACCTTCCTCGATATTGGCGCTAATGGAACTTGCGGCATCAATCAATTGAGCCGCGAATTTCCGCCCGCGTATATCCTCAAGCAGATATTCGCAATCGAACCACGCGAGGTCGTAAAGAAATAATGCTTTCGGCTATGCCGCATATTTCCACAGTGGATCTCGACGAATCATTTCCGACACGGTTGATTGCCATTGCTCGAAGGAAATCGGTTTGGAGTCCATATGAGGATAATCGCAGGTTGGAATTTCGAATTTCGAATTTCTAATTCCGCAACGGTTTCCCCGTGTTCAAGAAATGCCAAATGCGCTCGCGCGTTTTTTCTTGACCGCACAGCGAGAGGAAGGCTTCGCGTTCGAGGTCGAGGATGTATTGTTCGTCCACCCACGCGGGCGCCGTGAGTTTGCCGCCGCACAACACGTACGCGAGTTTTTCGCCGACGACCGCGTCATATTCGCTGATGTATCTGCCTGACAGCATTGAATAAATCGCAATCCGCAGCGCCGCCAACGCGCGCTCGCCCGCCGCGTAAATTTTCGCGCGCGGCGGCGCTTGGTAATTTTCGGCGACCAGATGCAGGACCGTTTGTTTGGCTTGGGCAATGAGGTGGTCGCGATTCATTATCACGCGCGTGTCGGGTCCGAAAAAGCCCAGCTGTTTGGCTTCGTCCGCGCTCGTCGCCACTTGCGCGGTGCCGATGGTTTGAAACACGCGCTGGAGAAACGGCAGCGCGTCCGCGTTGGGCGTTTGCATCGCGGGCGCGACCACGCGGCGCAGCATTTCTTTCACCCCCCCCCCGGCGGGGATGAGCCCCATGCCGACTTCGACGAGACCGACATACGATTCCGCATGAGCGACGATGCGCGAACCCGCCATCGCCACTTCGCAGCCGCCGCCGAGCGTATAGCCGAACGGCGCGGTCACAATCGGTTTGCGCGAATAACGCACCAACATCAGAAAATCTTGGAGCGCTTTCGTCACCTCGTTGATCTTGTCCCATTCGCCATTTTCCGCCGCCAGACCGATACTCATGACATTCGCGCCCGCGCTAAAGTGTTCGCCTTGATTGCCGATGACCATGCCGACAAAATTCTTGTCCACTTCATCGAGCGCGGCGCGCGCCACTTTAATGATATTATCGTCGAGCGCGTTCATCTTGGTGTGGAATTCGAGACATGCGACGCCGTTGCCCAAATCGCGCAGAGTGGCGCTTTCATTTTGCGTGATGACCTGCCGCTGCGCGAGGGTGATGACATTCGGAGTTTTTGCAATCGGTTTGTACGATTTCGACGCGGGGTCGTAATACGCGCCATTTTGGTAAAACGACCGATGTCCCAGCGCCAACATTTCTTTGACCCACGACGCGACGGCGATGTCTTCGCGTTCCATGCGCTCGACCGTTTCGAGCACGCCGAGCATGTCCCACGTTTCAAACGGACCTGCCTCGTGCGCAAACCCCCATTTCATCGCATTGTCAATCGCAACGATATCGTCGGCGATTTCGGGGATGCGGTGCGATGCATACGCGAGGTAATGCGCGGTCGTGTTCCAAACAAATTGCGCGGCGCGGTCGTCGCCCGTCACCATCGCGCGCAGTTTTTCGGGCAATGTTTCTGCCATTTCGGCGCGGCTGACCGAGTCAAAAAAATATTTGCCGGGTTTTTCATATTCGAACGTTTTGAGATTGAGCGCGTAGAATTTTTTCTTGCCGCTTTCGTCGCGCACCTCTTTGTAAAACCCACCCCCCGTTTTATTGCCGAGCATTTTGCGCTCGACCATCGTCTTGAGAAATTCGGGCGGCTTCAAATCGGCGCGCGCTTCGTCTTCGGGCACCGCGTGATACAAATGCTCCGCGACGTGATAGAGGATGTCCACGCCGACCAAATCGGCAAGGCGAAAGGTCGCGGTTTTGGGATGCCCGATGACGGGACCGGTGAATTCGTCCACTTCGTCCACGCGATAGTCATGTTCGTACGCGTAACGCATGGCGTACGTGCCGAGAAACGAACCGAGCCGATTGGCGATAAAATTCGGGCGGTCCTTGCACACCACAACGCCTTTGCCCAAAACCGTTTCGCCAAATTGTTGGATGAACTTGACCACCTGGCGCGCGGTATTCGGACCGGGAATCACTTCCAACAATTTCATATAGCGCGGCGGATTGAAAAAGTGCGTGCCAAGAAAATGCTGGCGGAACGATTTACTGCGTCCTTGCGCGATGGCAGCAATCGGAATGCCGGAGGTGTTGGTCGTGACAATGCTGTCGGGGCGGCGCGCCGCGTCGACGCGCTCCATCAGCGCGCGTTTCAACTCCAAATTCTCAACAATCGCTTCGAGAATCCAATCGGCTTGCGCGACCCAATCAAAATTGTCTTCCAAGTTTCCGGGACGAATCCGTTCCGCGAGCTGCGGGGTAAACAACGCGGCAGGTTTGGCTTTGAGAATTGCCTGCATCCCCGCATTGACGATGCGGTTGCGGACGGCGGGATGCTCGAGCGAGAGGTTTTTCTTGATTTCCTCATCGGTCAAGGTCGTGGGGACGATGTCAAGGAGAAAAACATCCAAACCCGCATTGGCAAAGTGAGCGGCGAGCGCGCCGCCCATAGTGCCCGAGCCGATGACGACCACGCGGCGAATAGCGTACGACATGGCAGCAACTCCTTCGTGGAGGAAACAATTCGAAATGAGAAATTGAAACTTCAAAATCTCAACCACATCCCGTTGGCGCGATGAAATTCGAGATTTTGAAGTGTGTGACGCAGTGCGTCATAAACACATAAACATTTTAGCATAAAGGGCAGATTGCGTCTACCGAATGGTAGGTAGAATCATGCGGCTGTCCAAGCACGTACGCGCAAGAATGCAATGTTTCGAGATTGTGAAAATGGTGAGATGGCTTATGATGCAAAAAACACAATTGAACATTTCCACAGTCATGGAGAAACTCGAATGTCCGATTCGATCCGCGTAGATTTCAATGTTCCCGCCGTGATGCGCGACGGCGTCATTTTGCGCGCAAATGTTTTGCGCCCCACTGACAACGGCAAATATCCGGCTGCCATTTTACGGACGCCGTACGGCAAAGATTTTGCGACGGCGAATTCGATTTGCGACAGCGTGCGGCTCGCGCGCGCAGGATACATCGTCGTGCTGCAAGACGTGCGCGGGCGTTTCGCGTCCGAAGGCGAATTTACGTTTCCGCAAGACGAAAGACCCGACGGCTATGATACAGTGGAATGGGCGGCGCAGCTGCCGGGCTGTAACGGCAGCGTCGGCATGTTTGGCGCGTCGTATTCGGGCATCGCGCAGTGGGCAGCCGCGCGCACATTGCCGCCGCATTTGAAAGCGGTTGTGCCGACGATGGCGCCGTCGAACGCGCTCGATGGCGTGTTTTGGCGCGGCGGCGCGTTGGAATTGGGCTTGCTCGCAATGTGGCAGCTCGCCAATTCGTTCGATTCGATTTTGCGCCGCGCCGATTTGGAACCATTGGACAAATTCATGCGCGTCGGCGCGGCGGTGCACGAATTGGACCATCTCGCGCGCGAAGGTTATTTTGAACTGCCGCTGATGAAATTTCCGCCGCTCGCCCGCGTCGAACTCGACGCGGCGCTCGCGCCGCTGCTGCAGCACCCCAACGATGCCGCGTTTTTGCAATCTGTTTCGGTCGCGCAGGATTATGGGCGCCTTCAAATTCCCGCGTTATGTGTCGGCGGATGGTACGATCTTTTCGCGCAGGGCACGCTGCAAAATTTCGCCGCGCTCGCGCGCAATGGTTCGCGTCTGGTCATGGGTCCGTGGTCGCACAGCAGCACTCATAATCTCGTCGGCGATTTGGATTTCGGATTCGCGTCCGATATGGCGTTCATGAATTTGCAAACCGATCTGACGGGATTGACGATTCGATTTTTCGATTATCACTTGAAAGGCATTGACAATGGTCTGGCGCAAGAATCGCCCATCAAACTTTTTGTGATGGGCGAAAATAATTGGCGCGACGAAGACGAATATCCGCTCGCGCGCACGCGTTATGAAAAATGGTATTTGCATTCGCGCGGCAGCGCCAACACCTTGCAGGGCGATGGCGTTTTGGCGCGAGATGTGCCTTCCGCCGAACCAACGGATACATTTGTGTATGACCCTGCGAATCCCGTTCTCACCGACGGCGGCGCGTTCTTGATGAGCGGCGTGTTTCATCCCGGCGCACACGACCAGCGCGCGACCGAAGCGCGCCGCGATGTGTTGGTGTATACCTCCGACGTTTTGGAAAAGGATTTTGAAGTGACCGGTCCGATTGTGATGCATTTGTTTGCCGCGAGCGACGCGCCGGACACCGATTTCGTCGCGCGGCTCGTGGATGTGCATCCCGACGGCTACGCGCAAAATCTTACTGACGGCATTTTGCGCGCGCGCTATCGCCGCGGCGCGCAGCCCGAGTTGTTGCAGCCAAATCAAGTCTATGAATTTCGGATTGATTTGTGGGCGACGGCGAACGTCTTTCGCGCGGGACATCGCATTCGCGTGGACATCACCAGTTCCAATTTTCCGCGCTGGGACCGCAACCCAAATACGGGCGCTCCCATCGGCGCAGACACGCCGCTCCACATCGCCCATCAAACCATTTTTCACGACGCCGCGCATCCGTCACAGATCATTCTGCCGGTGATTCCGCGCTGATTTGACACATCGCGTTTTTCTCGTAAAATCTGCGCCAAATGATGCAGTTTGACCCTTCCCGTTTGCTATGCCATGCGCGCTATCACGCGCATCATCATCACTTGTACGGGGTGGGTTCCGTCGGAACGCGCTGACAGCTGCGCGCAGATCCGCAAATTTTTTGACTCACCCCGGGGCTGGTCGGTTTACGACAAGCCCCGTTTTTATTTTCCTAGAATGTCCTTTCGAACGGAGCGAGAAACCTGAATCCAGAGCTTTCGCCGATGAAGCGGACGTGGTTCGTCCGATGCATCGGACACTACGTTCGAAACGACGATTTGAAATGTTGAAAACATTATCCATCGAACGACAGCTGCCGCACGGCGTCGCCGATGTGTATTTTCAAGAAGCTGCGCGCAAGACGCAGCTCGAAACGCGTCTGCACGAAACCTTCGCGCAGTGGAACTATACGCAGGTGATACCGCCGACGTTTGAATATTACGAAGCGCTTGCCGCCGAAGCGAGTCCGCAGGTGCGCGAAGAAATTTATCGCTTTCCCGACCGCGATGGCAGAATGCTCGCGCTGCGCGCCGACCCGACGATTCCGATTGCGCGTCTCGTCAGCACCAAGCTGTACGACCAAACTCTGCCGCTGCGTTTTTTCTACATCGCCAATGTCTTTCGCCACGAAGAGCCAAAGGCGTCCCTGCGCCGCGAATTTACGCAAGCGGGGGTCGAACTCATCGGCGCGGGCACGCCGCAAGCCGACGCGGAAGCGATTGCGTTAGCAGTTACGTCTTTGCGCGCCATCGGTCTGCAAGAATTTCGTTTGCGGCTCGGCGCGATGGATATTCTCAACGCGCTGCTCGCGCCGCTGGCATTGTCCGAAACGCCGCTGGAACAAATCAAAGCCGCGTTGGAACGCAAAAACGAAAGCGCGCTGTATGACGCACTGCGTCAAACGCCCTTGTCCGCCGAGCTGCGCCGCGCGCTCGCCGCGCTGCCTTCGCTCGCGGGCGATGCGACGATTTTGGCGCGCGCGCAAAACGAATGCGCGGTCAATGCGAACGCCCAGCGCGCGGTCGAACGGCTGCGCGCGGTCTGGAACATTCTCGACGCGTTGGACATCGCCGACGCGGTCACACTCGACCTCGGGATGGTGCGCGGCATGGCGTATTACACCGGCATCGTGTTTGAAGGTTTCGCGCGCGGCATCGGCTTTGCCATTTTGAGCGGCGGACGCTACGACAATTTGCTCGCGCATTTTGGGCGCGATTTGCCCGCGTGCGGTTTCGCCATCGGCGTGGAACGCGCGCTCGCGGCGTTGAAACTACAGGGCGGCGATGAGGTATCGCTCGCCCCGGACATTGTCGCGGAAATGGACAGTGTGCGCGCGCTGGCGGAACGCGTCGCGCACGCGCGCGCGCAAGGCAAACGCGTCGAGTGGTATGTGCAAGACCGCGCGCGCGAACAAATCCTCGCGTACGCGCGAGAACGCGGCGCGGCGCGCGTTTGGTTCGCCGACGGCAGCGCGGAGGAATTGAAATGAGCGCGTTGACGATTGCTTTGCCGAAAGGGCGTTTGCTGCCGCCCGCGCTCGACATGATGGAAAAAATCGGTTATGCCGTCCATGATTTGCGCGGCAGCTCGCGCAAATTGATTTTCGCGGACGCGGCACACCACGCGCGTTTTCTTTTGCTCAAACCGTTCGACGTGGTCACATTTGTGGAATACGGCGCGGCGGATGTGGGCATCGTGGGGCAAGATGTTTTATTGGAAAATGAAAGCGACGTGTTCGAGCCGTTGGCGTTGGGATTCGGACACTGCCGCATCGTGCTCGCCGCGCGCCGCGAGCGCGCGCAAACCGATTGGCGTCTCGAAACAGCGCTGCGCATCGCGTCGAAATATCCGCGTCTCACGCGCAAATTTTTTGTCGAACGCGGCTGGTCCGCCGAAATTATTCCGCTGCACGGTTCCATCGAAATCGCGCCCGCGTTGGGACTGAGTGATTTGCTCGTGGACATTGTGGACACGGGGCGTACGCTCAAAGAAAACGGCTTGGTCGAACTCGAAACGATTTGTCATTCGCAAGCCGCGTTGATTGTGAATCGCGCGAGTCACGCGCTGCGGTTTGGAGAGATTGGCGCGTTGAGGGACGAAATGAAAAAAGTGATCGGCAAGCGGTAAGCAGTCTCCAGTCTCTGATCAAGTAGGTGTAACATGATTCCCATTCTCTACGGCATTCAAGCCGCGCGCGAAAAAATTGCGGCGCAACGCGCGTTGACGGAAAAAACAATTTCACCCGAAAGCATGGCGCGCACGGAAAAAATCTTCGGCGCAGCATTGACGCCCGAACAAGCCGTCGCCAAAATTTTGGACGATATTCGCACGCGCGGCGATGACGCAGTCGGCATGTGGAATGAAAAAATTGACGGCGGCGCGCGTGGAAATTTTCTGGTGAGCGCGGACGAAATCGAAACCGCGTATCAAGAGACGCCTGCGGCGGTGCGCGACGCCCTGCACCTCGCGGCGCAGCGCATCCGCGCGTTTCACGAAAAGCAAAAACCGCGTTCGTGGCTCGATTGGACGCAAGGGGGAGGGGCGTTGGGACAAATCATTCAGCCGCTCGAGCGCGTCGGCATCTATGTTCCCGGCGGCGTCGCGCCCCTGCCGTCGTCGCTGTTGATGAGCGCGATTCCCGCGCGCGTCGCGGGCGTGTCCGAAATCATCGTCACGTCGCCGCCGTCGCGCGCGGGGAAAATTGCGCCAGTGATTCTTGCCGCCGCGCGTGTGGCGCAAGTTTCGCGCGTGTACGCGCTCGGCGGCGCGCAGGCGATTGGGGCGATGGCATTCGGCACACAAAGCATTCCGCGCGTAGACAAAATTCTCGGCGCGGGCGGTTTGTTTACGACGCTCGCCAAACGCCAAGTTTTCGGCATGGTTGGCATTGACGGGCTGTACGGTCCGACCGAAACCGTTTTGATTGCGGACGATTCGGCGAATCCAAAATACGCGGCAGCCGATTTGCTGGCGCAAGCCGAACACGATGTGCTGGCGACAAGTCTTTTGCTCACGCCCTCGCGCGATTTTGCCGCACGCGTCGCGCGTGAAATTGACGCGCAGCTGCCCCATTTGTCGCGCCGCGCCATCATGGAACAATCCTTGCAAAATCAAGGCGCGATTTTTGTTTTGGATTCCCTTGACGAATGTTTGGACCTTGCCAACACGTACGCGCCGGAGCATTTGTGTTTGTTGACGCGCGACGCGTGGGCGCTCGTGCCGCGCGTGCGCCACGCGGGCGGCATTTTCGTCGGCGAACAATCGTCGGAAGCGTTGGGCGATTACGTTTTGGGACCGAGCCACGTGATGCCGACAGGCGGCACGGCGCGTTTCATGTCGCCGCTGAACGTGAATGATTTTGTCAAAATCACGAGCGTGTTTTATGCGAGCGCGGACGAAGCGCAGCAGTTGAGCGCGGCAGGACAAATTTTGGCGAACGGCGAAGAATTGACCGCGCACGCGAACGCGCTGAAACAAAGGATGAAGGCTGAAGGATGAAAAATTTACTGCGGTCTGATTTGGATTTACTGCCGGACTACACGCCCGCGCATGTGAGCGACCCGCGCCGCGTTATCAAACTCGATTCGAATGAAAATCCGTACGGACCTTCACCGCGCGTGCTCGCCGCGCTCGCCGAGACGCGCACGTGGCAGTACTATTTCGGGCAGGACGATTTGCGCGACGCGCTGGCACAATACGCGGGGGTGCAGCCTGAAAATCTTGTCGTGACCAACGGCGGCGACGAATCTATTGATTTGGTTTTGCGCGCGGTGTTGGAACCCGATGACGTGGTCCTTGACGCGCCGCCGTCGTTTGAAATGTACCGCATTTCCGCTATCGCCAACCGCGCGCGGGTCATGGACATTCCACGCGGCGACGATTTCGTGTTGGACACCAACGCGGTGATACAAACGGCACACGCATCCCACGCCAAAGCGATTTGCATCGCCTCGCCCAACAATCCCGACGGCAATCTGCTGCCGCGCGCGGATTTGTTAAGGTTGCTGGAGCTGCCCGCGCTGGTGATGCTCGACGAAGCATATTTTGAATTTGCGGGCGCGAGCGCGGTGGATTTGCTTGCCCAATTTCCGAATCTCGTCATTGTGCGCACGTTCAGCAAATGGGCGGCGCTCGCGGGTTTGCGCGTCGGATATGTGATTGCCGCGCCCGCGTTTGCCAACGCGCTGCATAAATTGCGCGCGCCGTATAATGTGAATTGGGCAGCGTTGATTGCAGCGCGTGAATCGCTGCGCGACGCGGCGTATTTGCTAAACAACGTGCGCGCCATCGTCGCCGAACGCGAACGGGTGCGCGTCGCATTGGCGCAATTGGGTTGGCTCACCCCGCTGCCGAGTTACACGAATTTTTTGTTAGTACGTGCGCACGAACGCGAGCCGCAGCATATCAAACGCGCGCTCGCGCAGCAAAACATTTTGATTCGCGCGTTCAAGACGCCGCGTTTGCGCGAATACATTCGCATCAGCATCGGCACGCCGGAGATGAATGACGCGGTGTTGAAAGCGCTCACGGAGATTAGTGACTAAGATTGGAGACGGGAGATGGCGCGGATTGCGACGGTCGAACGCAAGACGAACGAAACGAATATTCAGATTACGTTGAATTTGGACGGCACGGGGCAAGCGGACCTTCAAACGGATATTGGTTTTTTTGACCACATGCTGCATCACGTTGCCGTGCACGGTTTGTTTGACTTACACGTGCGCGCGCAGGGCGATTTGCGCATTGACGCGCATCACACCATCGAAGATGTGGCGATTGTGTTGGGCGACGCGTTCGACCGCGTGGTGGGCGACCGCAAAGGCATTACGCGCATCGGACACAGCTATGTGCCAATGGACGAAGCGTTGGCGCGCGTCGTCGTGGATTTGAGCGGGCGCGGTTACGCGGTGTTTGACGGCGAATTCGCGACGCCGATGATGGGCACATTTCCGACCTCGCTCGTCGCGCATTTTTTTGAAACGTTTGCTCAGCGGGCCAAAATGAATTTGCACGCGCAGGTGTTGTACGGACGCGACGACCATCACAAAACCGAAGCGTTATTCAAAGCGTTGGGACGCGCGTTGAACATGGCGGTTACACGCGATGCGCGGCGCGCGGAAACTTCGACAAAAGGCACATTGCAATGAACAATGCACAATGGACAATGCGCAACTCTGTTGGGGTCTGTTGTCTGTGTTCTGTCGTCTGACTCGAAAATAACCCCTCACCCCCGACCCCTCTCCCAACGGGCGAGGGGAGATTTTCGTCCTTGACTAATTCATGATTGCGATTATTGATTACGGCATGTCGAATCTGCGGAGCGTGCGGCACGCGTTCGAGTATCTCGGCGCAGAGGCGCGCATTATTGACGCGCCGCGCGAATTGGCGCGCGCACACGCGATTGTTTTGCCGGGCGACGGCGCGTTCGGTCCGGCGATGGAAAATTTGCGCGGACGCGGCTGGCTCGAATCGTTTCACGACGCGATTGCGCGCGGCGTGCCGTTTCTCGGCATTTGTTTGGGAATGCAGTTGCTGTTTGAAACATCGGCAGAAAACGGCGCGCATCGCGGGCTTGGCATTTTGCGCGGCGCGGTGAAAAAATTTCCGCCGGACGCGGGCAAGATTCCCCAAATCGGCTGGAATCAACTGCAAATCAAACCGTCGTCCAAATTTCTCGCGGGGGTGCATCAAAACGCGTTCGCGTATTTTGTGCACTCGTATTACTGCGACGCGCAGGATGAAAATGTTGTTGCCGCGCGCACCGAGTACGGAATTTCCTACGCGTCGGTTGTCGAAGTGGGCGCTGTGTGGGGCGCACAATTTCATCCCGAAAAAAGCGGCGCGGATGGATTAAAGATGTTAAAGAATTTTTTGGGGATTTTGTAGGGAACGCACGCCGTTGCGTTCCGATGCGCGCGGAGGGAACGCTGCGGCGAACGTTCTGTGTGGGGCGCACAATTTTGTAGGGAACGCACGCCGTTGCGTTCCGATGCGCGCGGAGGGAACGTTACGGCGAACGTTCTGTGTGGGGCGCACAATTTTGTAGGGAACGCACGCCGTTGCGTTCCGATGCGCGCGGAGGGAACGTTACGGCGAATGTTCCGTACGGGGAGCAAAATGTTTACGATTTATCCAGCGATTGATTTGCGCGGCGGGCGCGTAGTGCGCTTGAAACAGGGGCGCGCGGAAAATGAAATTATTTATTCCGACGATCCGGCGCGCATCGCGCGGCAGTGGGAACAACAGGGCGCGCAGTGGCTGCATGTGGTCAATCTCGACGGCGCGTTCGGCGAGCGCAGTGAATGGAATACGGATGCGCTGCAAAAAATTCTCGCGGCGGTGAACATTCCCGTACAGTTCGGCGGCGGCGTTCGCGATTTAGAGGCAATGCGCCGCGCGTTCGCGTTGGGCGTGCGCCGCGTCGTCGTTGGCACCGTCGCCATTGAACATCCCGAAATGGCGCAACAAGCCGTTCAAGAATTTGGCGCGGACCGCGTCGCATTGGCGATTGACGCGCGCGATGGGATTGTCGCCACGCGCGGTTGGGCAAAGGCTTCGGGCGTTGGCGCGCTGGAATTTGGCAAACACATGCGCGCGTTGGGCATGACGCGCGCGATTGTGACAGACATTGCGCGCGATGGAATGCAGCAAGGCATTGACGCGCACGCGATGGCAGATTTTGCGCGCGCGACGAATTTGCGCGTCGTCGCGTCGGGCGGCGTCGCGTCTTTGGACGACGTGCGGAATTTGCTGCGCGTGGAAGCTTGCGGCGTGGAGGGCGTGATTGTGGGACAAGCGTTGTACACGGGCGCGGTGCGATTGGATGAGTTGTTGGAAGTGAGCTGTGAGCAGTACTCTGTGATCTGTGAGGAGGAACGATGAGTGATCTTGCTCATGCCAACTGATCACTGATTCCTGACCCTTGACATGCTGGCAAAACGAATCATTCCCTGTCTCGATGTAAAAAACGGACGCGTCGTCAAAGGCATCAATTTTGTCGGGCTGCGCGACGCGGGCGACCCGATTGAACACGCGCGCTGGTACGCCGAACAAGGCGCGGATGAAATCACGTTCCTCGACATTACCGCATCGGTCGAGGCGCGCGGCACGCTGCTGCGCATGGTCGAGCGCGTGGCGGATACCATTTTCATTCCGTTCACTGTGGGGGGGGGTGTACGCAGCGCGGACGATTTTCGCGATTTACTGCGCGCGGGCGCGGACAAGGCGAGCATCAACACGGCGGCAGTGAACCATCCGCACATCATTGCCGAGTGCGCGGAAAAATTTGGCAGCCAATGCGTAGTCGTCGCGATGGATGCGAAAAGAATGGACGAGGGGCGACAAACAACAGGCGGCGCGCGCTGGCGCGTTTACACGCATGGCGGAAGGAACGCGACCGAGTTGGATGCGGTGGAATGGGCGCGCGAGGTGGAACGTTTGGGCGCGGGTGAAATTTTGTTGACGAGCATTGACCGCGACGGCACGCACAATGGCTATGATTTGGAATTGACGCGCGCGATTGTGGACGCGGTCAACATTCCCGTGATTGCTTCGGGCGGCGCGGGAACGCTGGAACATTTTTACGACGCGTTGGCGTTGAGTCAAGCCGATGCGGTGCTGGCGGCATCTTTGTTTCACGACCGCGAAATGAGTGTGGGACAGGTCAAGGCGTATTTGGCAGAGCGCGGCGTAGTGGTGCGGAGATGAGTGGGTGAGTGGGAGATTGGGTGATTGGGTGATTAGAGATTGGAGATTGCGAGATGCAATACGCGAGAGGCGACACGCGATGCGCGAGAGGCGACACGCGATGCGCGATACGCGATACGCGATATGCGATGCGCGAAAGGCGAGAGGCGACGATGAATGAAGAAATTAAATTTGATGCGAACGGTCTGCTGCCCGCGATTGCGCAAGACGCGCGCACGAAACAGGTGTTGATGTTCGCATTCATGAACGCGGACGCGCTGCGCGTGACGATGGAAACGGGTTATGCGACATTTTGGAGCCGCCGCCGCGAAAGGTTGTGGCGCAAAGGTGAAACATCGGGCAATGTCCTGCGCGTGCGCGAGCTGTTGTATGATTGCGACGGCGACGCGCTGCTGCTGCTGTGCGACCCCGCCGGTCCGACGTGTCACACGGGCGAGGTGTCATGTTTTTATCGCGCGCTTTCGTTGCCGAAAAGCGCCGAGACGGAAGATTAGAAACAGAGATTGGAGATTGGGGATTGGAGAGTAGTGATTCAAGCTACGCGGAGCGAGAGCGGAGAAACGAGGACCGAGACTATGAGCACAATCATAAATGAATTGTATCAAGTGATTTTGTCACGCCAAGAAAATCCGCCGCCGAATTCGTACACGGCAAAATTGTTCGCGGCGGGCGATGTGGAAATTGCCAAAAAGGTGGGCGAAGAAGCGATTGAGGTGATTGTGGCGTCGTACAAAGAAAGCGACGCGCGTCTCGCGTCCGAAAGCGCGGATTTGATTTATCATCTGTTGGTCCTGCTTGCCGCGCGCAACGTCGCATGGCGCGCGGTCGAACAGGAATTGGAGAAACGAAAAAAGTAAGGACGAAGCATGATTCGTCTCAGCCCAACGCATCTTGAATGACCTGGCGCATGGCAGCAGCGTCCAGGTCTTTTTTGTCCAAAAACGCGACCGCGCCCGCGCTCGCGCCAAGCCGCCTGAACTCGCGGTCGGGATACGCGCTAATCAAAATCACACGCGTCGTCGGCGACGCGGCTTTCAAACGGCGCGCGCATTGAATGCCGTCCTCATCGCGCAGCACGACATCCACCAAAGCGAGATGCATGGTCACGCGCTGCGCCACGCGCAATGCTTCGGCGATGTCTTCGGCTTCGTACACCACCGCGCGCGGATACGCTTTGCCGATGAGCCGCGAGAGTTGTTGGCGATAGCGCGCGTTGTCGTCCACCAACAGCAGCGTCACCGCCGCGTCGGGGTCACCCAAAGGACGCGCATCTTCATCCCCGGTGTACGCCAACACTTCGGGATGCCGCACCGCAAAATTCATCGCTTCGAGCCGACTGTTCACTTCCAACACGCGATACAAACCCGTCAACTGATTTTCAACCGTCTTGACGCTCAAATCCATCTGCTGGGCAATTTTGCGGTTGTCGTACCCTTGCGTCAAAAGCCGCAGTAACTCGCGCTGACGCGGCGTCAACTTGGGTTGAAACGTTTGTTTCGTCGGCGCGGCGCGATGCACCAATCGTTCCACCAACGGTCCGGAAATCCAGCGTTCGCCCGCGAGGACGCGCTGGGCGGCAAGCTGCAAATCCGCGAGGGGTTGGTCCTTCAGGTGGTAGCCGTTTACGCCCGCGCCCAAAAGCCCGACGACATACGCTTCGTCGGCGTACGCGCTGACGACGAGAATTTTGAGATTGGGATAGCGCGTTTTGATTTGTTTCACACCCGCCAGCGGGTCAAATTCGGGCATGGCTACATCCATGACCAACAAATCCGGCGAATGCGTTTCGAGTGCAGTCATGAGCTCGCGCCCATTCCCCACTTCGCCGACGATTTTGAGTTCGGGCAGATTCGCCAACGCATTGCGCAAACCCGAACGCACGACGGCATGGTCGTCCGCCAACAGCACCGTTGTCACTTTCATAGCCGCATTATGCACCCAATTACGGCGTCCTATCAAGTGTGGGGGAAATCCCCCGCGCGCTTTGGGGGAATTCCATGCGCGAATCGGGAAGAAATTCTCTAGGCAACCGTTTTCATTTCAATACAATCGAAAATACGTACGTTTTTCGAGAGGAGGTGCTCTGCCAAAATAATTTTTCATTTCAATTTCTCTTGTTAGGATGACAAGCCAAGCAGCTCCGGAAAATTCATCCGGTATGCCTCAAGGAGGAGAAGATGTCTCTCAGCAAGCAAATGCCGCGCCTCATTATTTTGTTGGTGGCGCTGGCGCTCGTCATTTCCGCGTGCGGCACCCCAGCAACACCGCCGCCAACCAGCGCGCCCCAACCAACCAGCGCGCCCCAACCAACTACTGCGCCGCAGCCAACCAGCGCACCGCAAGCAACCACAGCGCCGCAGCCGACCACCGCGGCGCAGCCAACCGAAGCCACAACAGCGGGCGGCGGCAAGATAGCGATTTTGCTGCCGGAAACGAAAACGGCGCGCTACGAATCGCAAGACCTGCCCAATTTCAAAAACAAACTCCAAGCCCTCGGCTTTGACGTCGCCAACAACCTCATCTATTCCAACGCC
>Ga0070741_10003175_pt1 | contig 41545 bp, 36 predicted proteins | sample Coa_R1_4_FD_66440 | JGI IMG/M metagenome (GOLD analysis project Ga0070741, IMG submission 66440) | Surface soil microbial communities from Centralia Pennsylvania, which are recovering from an underground coalmine fire - Coalmine... | ecosystem: Environmental > Terrestrial > Soil > Unclassified ... | reverse complement strand
GATAGCCGATGATCGTGCTCTCGCCGAGCGCCTTGGCCGCTTCCAGCCGATGCAGGCCCTCAATCAACACAAAGCGCACGCCATCCGGTCGCACAAGGATCGGCATCTGCTGGCCGACTTCGAGCATGCTGGAGGCGATTTCGTCAACGCGCTTTTGCTCTAAGGTCGCGCGGCGTTTGACGGGCACGTAAATGTCGCTGACGGCAAAAACCTCGCGCTTCATCGGGCGGCTCCTGCCGGAGTGCTCGCACCTGTCGATATTAGTTAGATGGCATAGAACGCTCTATTCGGCCGATTAGCAACAGGTACTGAGCGTATGTTTCGATCGGCGACAGCTTTGTTTCTTTTAGTGCGCGGAGAGCGACACGCCGTCATAACCCTATTGGACTTTAGGCCGCAGTGAGCCCATGGTGGCCTCGCGGCAGACGCGACTGCCGTTGCGGGCACGGAAAGCGCCCAATATGATAGTTCATCCTGATTTTTCCGTTGTCGTAAAGCTCAGCGCACCTGCGCCGAAATCCTGGCGCTGGGAGATTTATCGCGCTGGCAGAAGCAGCCCCATTGAGCGTTCGAAGGTGCTGTTCGATTCGGCAACGGAGGCAAGCCGCGCCGGGAAGCGAGCGCTCAGTGGGCTGTTGGCTGATTTTCCCGATTGATTGAGTCCCGTCATATGGCGCCGGGAATGCGTTTGTCGAAGATTCCAAGATGTTGCTGCGCGTCAGTGGGCATATCGGGCACCCTGATGGCTCGACCCATGAAGGTCGTCCAGGGCTTTTCCGCGAGGGGCTGAAGGTGCGCGAAATTCCAAAATTGCCTTTCGTTCATCTCGATCTCGGTAATGCCATTGTCGAGCACCCATGCACGCAGCATGGTGAGGCGACTTCTCTCGGGATCGCCGAACATGCTCTCCGGCAGAGCTTTCCTCACCAGAATGCTGCCTTTTCCAATGTTGCCGCGTTCGACAGCCGGCGGCGATAGCGCAAAGCTGCAGGCTCTTCGTCTTAACAGTCAGCACGCGCTTGAGGTGTGCCGAAAGGCACCTTCCCAGGCATTCGTAGCGTTTGTCTTAAACATCAAGGGAAAATGCCCGATTCCTACCGCGGGGGGCCGCCAACTGCCCCGAATCAATTCAAAGCCAGACGGCCATCGTGGCGAGCGAACTCCACCTTAGGCTTCGCCTGCAAGCCGCGTGAAATCGGCGAGCACGGCAGTGATCAGCTTTTGCCGGCGCGGATCCTGCGCCGCGATTGTGTCGGCAAACAGTTTGAGGAGGTAGCGAGCTTTGTCGGCGGCTTCCTGCCAATTCGTTGCCGGCGCCGCCAGCAATTGGGCTTCCAATTCGTCCTGCCGAAGGCGAAGTACCTTCTCATTCGCCTCGACGTCCGCCAGTAGCCGACGAAGCTTGGTGGCCTTCTGGGCGGCCATGCCGCGATGCTGATCCAGATCCACCGTCTTATCGGTCATGGACGTGCGGTGCGACGAGTGAGCGGATAGTCGGTGCTTTGGTACAAGCGTCGGATGTCCTCGCTGCCGTACCGCTGCTCATCAACTTCGAGAAACGCTCCCACCAGAGATTCGCGTGGCAAATCCTCGATGGCGAAACGGATGGCCTCTGCGGCATGCGCAAATCGCGCGTAACGGAACGGCTCACGCTTTTGCCGGCGCCCCAAAGTCGGAAACAACTCGGCCGCAGCCTTGTAATCGAATTCGGCCATCGGGGGGAACTCCAAGGGGCTGAGCATCATCCGAATAACATCATCGGCCAGAGGCCTAATATAGGATCGAAGCCGGACATTACCAGTGAATCCGACAGATATTCGACGCGCCATCTGGCCCGATGCGCCCATTTTTTGATTTATATTGTGGACGCGCCATCCGAGCGTGGTGTAACGTTCTACTGACTCGATCGATCCGGTGGGGCCTGGATAGAAGGCCCCGACTATGCAGCCTATAAGTCGCGGCAATGAAAGATGCCGCAGGGGTCGGCGCAGTCCCAAAGACGCATTGAGATCGCGAAGCGTTCGCCGGTGGTGCAAGGGTGCTTGAAGCCAGTTGCACCTGCCGGCTCTGGAGCAAATGTTGAATAACACATCAGAAACGGTCGGAGCCACATTTGGAGATGTCCGCGCCTTGACGCGGAATTTGCTGCAGTACCGCGGAGCAAACCATGGACGCAGTCTCGTCGAAATTCTGATTACCATCGTGCCATTCGCCGGCCTGTGGTTTTTGATGTGGTTGTCGCTGCACATCCAATACGGACTGGTTTTGTTGCTGGCCGTTCCGACAGCGGGGTTCCTTGTGCGTCTTTTCATGATTCAGCATGATTGCGGGCACGGATCGTTCTTTCGCATTCGACCGCTGAACGACTGGCTTGGGCGTGCGATCGGCGTGTTGACGCTGACGCCTTACGACTTTTGGCGACGTACCCATGCCGTCCATCATGCGTCTTCAGGCAATCTTGATCAGCGCGGCATGGGCGACATCGACACGCTGACAGTCAGTGAATATCTGGCGCGATCGCGCTGGGGGCGGCTGCGCTATCGCATTTACCGGCATCCGCTGGTCATGTTCGGGTTAGGTCCCGCTTACCTGTTTGTCCTTCAGCATCGGCTGCCGATCGGGTTAATGCGTGCAGGTTGGCAGCCTTGGCTGAGCACGATGGCGACAAACCTCGCGATTTTTCTCGTGGCGGTCGGCATGATACAGGTGGTGGGGTTGGTCCCGTTCTTGCTCGTCCACCTGCCTATCATGCTGATCGGCGCCTCGCTGGGGGTGTGGTTGTTCTACGTGCAGCACCAGTTCGAGAATACGTTTTGGGCTCGAGGAAAGGCGTGGAGCTTTTGTGACGCTGCCATTCACGGCAGTTCGCATTACGACCTTCCGATCGTGCTGCGTTGGTTCACTGCCAACATCGGCATCCATCATGTCCACCATCTCTGCAGCCGGATCCCGTTTTATCGATTGCCGGTCGTGCTTCGCGTTCGTCCTGATCTCGCCGAAACCGGCAGATTGACGCTGGCTCAGAGCATTTCGTGCGTTCGGCTCGTGCTTTGGGACGAAACAGCCGGCCGGCTCATCAGCTTTCGCAAGCTGCGGAGTCGGGCGGCCACTGCGGCTTGAGGCTGTTGGGTCTGACCGGGTTTCACCCGGGTCGAACCGCAGCTCGCCTCGAAGGAGGACCGCTATGGCCATCGTGTCTTATAAGTTCAAGGTCGGCCAAACCGTCGATCTGATACCATCGGTTTCGCGACTTGCCGCCAACGGGCATTATCAAATCGTCAGCCGCCGGCCGAGCGAGGGCGAAATTCCCCATTATCGAATCAAGAGCATGGGGGAACTGCACGAACGTGTGGTCGCGGAGAACGAACTCACATTGCTGGGAAAATCCGGCGCGTGAGGGCAGTCGGTCCAGCCGTGGTCGAGAAACGCTCCGAAGATCACGGTCAAATTTTAGCTCATGACGTGACGTTCACGCCTCTGCGAGAGCGCCGCATCACTTTTCACTGTTCTCAAGGCAAGTACATGAGCATCGTCGACCCATCGACAATTGATAGACCACGATTTACTCACCTTTTTGCGTCTATCACCGAGGAGGACGATAGCTATACTGTGCAGGTGAGATTACACAATGCTTCGGTGACGGCGCGCGAAAGTACCGCCTGGGGCGAGGAAATCGCCCCATCAATCGAGATCGCTGCTGAAATGATTACCGCGCTCGCTGAACGGTTTTCCATTCCGCAGGATCGCATCACCCTGGAAATCCGAATGGATAACGTCGCCGCCAATACGCGCCATTGAAGCGCGCATCCCGCGACGTCCCCGGCTGGTCAGCAATGTTGGTCGGCGTCCAAGGCCTTCGAGTCGCCGACTGAAGGCCGGGGATTCCAGCTTTCCGTCCCACACCTACAGAAAACCCCGCGGCCGGACATCCGGACGCGGGGTTCGAACCACAAGCCTTGCCAGTACATCCGTGGTCAAAGCGCCATGGCTTGCTGCGCCATTGATCAGACGGCGCGAAGCATGTCGGCCGATGACTTGCCGGTTTTGCGATCGGCAACCACCTCGTACGAGATCTTCTGTCCCTCGTTGAGGTTGCTCATTCCGGCACGCTCCACGGCGCTGATGTGAACGAACACATCCTTGCCGCCATCGTCCGGTTGAATGAAGCCGAAGCCCTTTTGGCCGTTAAACCACTTCACGGTTCCCGTTGACATGGGAGCCCTTTCCCTAAGTACGTGTATATAGAGGCCCACGAATGCGGCCGATTTGTTCTCGAGATTAAGGATGAATGTCGTTAGACAGGCGCGTTGTTCGCGGCAAGGCCAAGTCGTTTCGGCCATAACTCGATGGTGCAATATAATGGTATTGTCGCCGAAGCACAAGCTCCGGCCGATTAGCCTACCGCGGCCGTCGACATGCGGCACAGACCGCTTCGCGGCGGCGGCTGCCAGCTCAGCCATTTGTAGAAGTCCACAGCCGAAAAGGTCCCTCGCTGCTGCGCCGACCTTTGGCCATCCGGCGGGCGTCCATCCTCCTTGTATTTGCCGACGGTATTTTCATTCTGGGCCGATGCCTTCGAAAAACCCGCCGTTCAATAGCTATCCAGTCCCCCAAAAGGTGCTGGCACGCAGCGGACCGTACCGGTGAAAGCTTAGCGATAAAACTTGATCGAAATCTCCGGAGGTATCTTTTCGATGGCTTTCTGAATTTCTTCGGTGGCCTTTGCCAGTCGATTTGTGTCGATATTGATTCCGATTCCGCATCCAGAACAGGTCATGTGCTCGTTCCCCTTGAGCCGGGCGATCGTCTGCTTGAGTTCCTGCCCGCAGCTGGGGCATTGAAAAGAGATTTCGTGGGCGTCGACTTCCGCCATGGCGAATGCACCTCCCGTCGCCGCGGTACCAATCTCCGTGTGGTTACGCTAAGATGGGGAGCAAGTAAGAGAATTCATCATGTCGAAAAAATATATTCGATGAACAGCATTGGTTTCGGCTTCCGCTGACCATAGGTGCCGTACGGTAGTCTCAATGATGAGCATTCGACGCACGCAGACAGGACAGAGCAGCCCAGCGAGAAGCTAGCCGGAACGCCGCTTTGGCGAGGTACTCGTCCCGACGCACTGTACTGAAAATCAAGCGCACAGAAGGAGTTCAGCCGTGGCTGCACAGATCGCTCTCCTTGAGGACGGTCCAGGCTCTTACAGATTCACGTTCGCGTCGGCGCGCGGTGAGCTTTCGGGCCGGGTAACGGTTGGAATCGAAGGACCGCCAGACCGACGATCTTACGAGGACAGAGAACAGGCCGCCAAGAACCAGATTTTAGCCCTGTCGAGAGAGTTCGCAGAGGCATGTGGAGACTGAGCTACCGAGCCGTCTCCGAAGCCCAGGCCTATGCAATTGTCGGCGGGGGGAGGGCGCACCGAACGCAACCGTTTTCCCTGTTCTCAGCCACGATTTCCCTGTTTTGAGTCTTCGAATTCCCTGTTCGGCTCCGTAGGGAAATTCGGCGAAAAGGTCCGTAGTGCCGAGAGATCTTAATCGGCGTGGAGGGGGTATGGGTCTAGTTTTCACAAATTTCCCTGTATTTTTCCCTGTTATCAGGGAATTAGAGGTAGAGACCGGTTCGCGATGGACTGCGTCGTCAGCCACATTGCCGTTCGCAGATGTTCGCTTGAGTTCGCCTCTGTTCACAAGCTACTGAAACGGCGGCGCAAAAGCTCGCGAATTGGACCGCAGGCGTCCGCACCTGGTCTCTTGAAGCCGATTTGACGGTATCTATGACGGTACGCTCACGACATACCGTCACGCACTTTGGCGCCGAGATACCGTCATGGCTTGACCGATACACGCCTTCGCAACAGCAAGCCGATCGCTAAGCCTTACAAGCTGAGCGACGGAGACGGCATGTATTGCTGATTAATCCTGATGGGGCGCGGTACTGGCGAATGGACTATCGGCTCGCCGGCAAGCGGCGCAGCCCTTGAAGCCTTCTTCTGAGAGCAGCGCTCTGCGATTGCGAGCACCGAATAGTTGCTCCCTGCCTCATTGTAATTCCATTCGGGTGAATCGGATCACCGGTGATCTTGAGGCGGCGATCAGACCGTGTCAGCCACCAAAGCGGCCACCATGATCGTACCGGGCCCTCGCGCGAGAAGTCCCAGAATGTTAGACAACCCAAATCTTCGCGCGCAGAGCGGGGGAGGCCTCGCGGCCGAGGAATGGAAGGGATATAGCTTGTCCAAGCCCTCGGTTTCGTTGCGCCATCCCTTCCGACCTGCATACATCATTTGAAGGCGGCGCCTTCGGACTGTAAAATGGACACCAGGGTGCAAGACTTGCGCCGGCGATCGATCGCATCGATCGACAGCGCTTCATCGCTCGACGAACTCGAGAGTGCCCGGGTTGCATTGCTGGGCAAGAACGGCGAAATTACGCGCCTTCTCAAGACGCTCGGCGGCTTGGCCCCGGCTGAGAGGCGGCTTCTCGGCGCCGCGGCAAACGACCTGAAGCGTGAAATCGAGGCCAGCCTCGATACACGCAAACGGACGTTGCTCGATTCAGAGTCTTCCTTGCAGGCGCCCATCGACGTCACCTTGCCGGGCACGCATTCGCTACGCGGCGGATTGCATCCTACCATTCAGATGATGTACGACCTCAACGATGCCTTTCAATCGATGAATTTCGCCATCTTCGATGGCCCAGAGATCACCAGCGAGCTTTACGAATTCGACAACATGAACTTCCCCGCGGATCATCCCGCCCGCGAAAGCATGGACACGTATTGGCTGGCAGGCACCGAAGACAAGCGAGGAGGAAAGCGCCTAAACATTCGTCCCCATTTGACCGGCGCGAGCGTCCGCTACATGCAACGCAACAAGCCTCCATTCCGATTCGTCTATCCGGGGCGCGTGTATCGAAACGAAGCAACCGATCCTCGCCACGAGCGAGCATTCTTCCAATACGAGGCGTTGATCGTCGACCGGGACTTTCCATTCAGCTCGGGTCAGCTCCTCGTGAAGACCATTCTTGCGACCGTCTTCGGGCGTTCAGTTAGAACCCGGATGCGAGCCGGCTTTTTCCCGTTCGTGGAGCCCGGATTCGAGATTGATATGGAATGCCTGGTCTGCAACGGACACGGCTGCCGTGTCTGCAAGCACGTCGGCTGGCTGGAGATCATGCCGGGCGGTGTGCCGCATCCGAACGTGCTCCAGGCGGGCGGCCTTGATCCCAACGAGTGGATGGGATTCTACCTGAATGTCGGACTGGATCGTCTCGTGATGATGCGATACGGCATCAATGATGTCCGCCTATTTCACACTGCGGATCTCCGATTCCTCAGTAAGTTCAAGTAAGCATCATGAGAATTTCCGTCGACTGGCTGGCGGACTATGTTGCGTTGCCGCCCGGGTTGAAGCCAGAGCAGATCGCGACCGATCTGACCATGGCCACAGTCGAAGTCGAGGGGGTGGTCCGACTTGGCCGTGAGCTTGAGTGGGTGAAGATTGCGCGCGTCGTGTCAGTCGACAGCCTCCCTGGGCAGTCTTCCGCCAAGTCGGTGAGGTGCGACAGCGGAGCATTCGGGTTGAAGGAGGCGGTGAGCACCGCGTCCAACGTCCGACCTGGCATGCTCATGCCCGTGGTTCTGGACCCCGGGCATGCGAATTCATCGCAGGTCATTGTCTATGCGCCAGCGGATGATGATATCCGCGCTCTGTTTCCGAATGCCAAGCCGGGAGACGTTCTGGATCTATCGGAAACGCAAGCTGCTCCCGGAGATGACCTGAGTGACGTGATTCGATGGTCTGACGTCGTCCTCGAGATCGACAACAAATCTCTTACGCATCGGCCAGACCTCTGGGGTCACTATGGGATAGCGCGGGAGCTTGCGGCCATCTACAGCTGCACACTGAACCCGCTGCCGTTGCGCGATCCTGCGATCCCGAAGCAGCGGCTGGTTGGAGCTCTCGACCCGGCCTGCAATCGGTTCGCCGCGGCTCGCATCTCGGGCGTCGAGAACCGCCAAGCGCCGTTGTGGATGCGAAGCCGACTGGTCAAAGTGGGTCAGCGGCCGGTCAACGCGCTGGTCGACCTCACCAATTACGTGATGCTCGCGGTGGGTCAGCCTATGCATGTGTTCGATGCTGACAAGCTCGACCTCCCGCTCGGAGTGCGGCGCGCGGTGCCGTCCGAAAGGCTGAGCCTGCTGGACGGCCAAAGCTATTTGCTTGATTCGTCAATGCTGGTGGTTGCCGACCACGAGGCTGCGCACTCTCTGGCGGGAATCATGGGAGGCGCGGCGTCGGCCGTTTCCGCGAGCACGCGCGAGACCATCTTGGAGACGGCAAATTTCGATGCAGCCACTGTCCGCCGTGCGTCAGCGCGACTGTCGCTTCGGTCCGAAGCATCCGCCCGGTTCGAGAAGGCTCTCGATACGCAGCGGGTCGATGAAGCCGTCGCGCTCTTTCTGGCGCTGCTCCGCGAGGTACAGCCGGGCAGCACTGTGGTGGGCTTCGACGACGTTCATCCCACGCCAACTAAAAAGAACCACATAGTCGCCGACGTCGGTTTTCTCCAAAGCCGGCTCGGCAAAGCGCTGAACGCCGACGAACTGTGCGCGCTGCTTAAGCGGCTCGAATTCGAAGTCACCACTGACGGCGATCGGCTAATCATCAACGTGCCGACGTGGCGCTCCACTGGGGACGTTTCCATTCCGGTGGATATTCTGGAAGAGGTGGCGCGCCTTTACGGCTATGAGAACTTCGAATTCAAGCCTCCAGCGATCCGGATCGAGGGTCCCTCGCTCAATCGGTCAGCCCTCACCGAGCGGCGCATCAAGGAGGCCCTCGCGTTTAGCGGAGATATGCAAGAGGTCGTCACTTACCCCTGGGTGGAGGATCATTTGCTCGCCGCAGCTGGGATGGACGAGTGCGACACTCTCCGGCTGGCGGCGGCTCCGGCGCCGAACCAGAGCCGGTTGCGTCCCTCGCTGATACCGAGCCTGCTCAAAAGCGTCGCGACCAATCTAAGATACTTCGACAGCTTCCGGATTTTCGAAGCCGGCGGCGTGTTCGCGGACACCGGATACCGGTCCGTCGACAGCCAGCGGGAGCTTCTGCCATTGCAGCGGCGGAGTCTCGGCGGAGCTCTGGTCGGTCCGGATGCCGAAGCGCTTTTTCTCGACGCCAAGGGGCTGATCGAGACGATCCAACGGACGGCCCACGTCAAACCGTTAGAATTCGTCCGCGACGTCGACGCCGGATGGGCGGAGGCTGGCGCGCGGCTGGGGCTGATGGTGGATGGTAGGCGTATCGGCGCACTCGGGGTGCTAACCCGCCGGGCAAAAACCCTGGCGGACATCAAACGGTTGCAGGTGGTGCTCTTCGAGTTCGATCTCAATGCCCTCGAACCGCTGCCGTCCCGGGAAAACTCGTTCCAGGAACTACCGGAATTTCCTGAGATTGACCTCGATCTGTCGCTTCTATTTCCGGAGGAAATCGAGTGGGCGACGATTACGCTCGAGGTCCGAGCGGTGGATGAACTCATTCGGGAAGTTTCTTACGTGGACACGTTCCGGGGCAAAGGTATTCCAGAGAGTCATAAATCGCTGACCCTTCGGTTGCGACTCGGCTCAAAGGCGAGAACTTTGACGGCAGAGGAAGGGAAACAGGTGGCAGACCGGGTAGCCAAGGCTTTGGGCGTGAAATTCGGGGCGAGGGCGCGAGTCTGACGCATTGCCTGGACAGGATACGCCCATGAGTCGTCGAGGACGATATTATCGCCCGGCTTCATCGCCGGTTCGCAATGGACTGCGTCGTCAGCCACCGCTGCTCGCGGCCTGGTCAGCCAAAACGACCAAGGAAATTGTCATGACTGAACAGCAATATCCCGGCGCCGTGACGAAGATGGTTGCTTTCGGCGACCGCGTTCAGGGCTTTCTGGCCGAGCCGGCGGAGGGCACCGGCCGCTTTCCGGCCGTCGTGCTTGGCCACGAGCGTTACGGCCTCGTCCAGCACACGCTCGATCTCGCGGCGAAATTCGCGCGCGACGGCTATGTCTGCATTGCTCCCGATCTCTTTTCGCGCTGGGAGGGCGATAAGGCAAAACTTAACCGCGGCGAGGTCCAGGTTCCGATTTCCGACGATGACATCAAGTCTTACATGAGCGACGGGCTCGACTTTCTGCTCAAGCACCCGAAGGTCGATCCGAGCCGCATCGCCGCAATGGGCGTCTGTCAGAGCGGCTCGTTCCCGCTCCTCCTCAACAGCATCCGCTCGGAAGTCATCGCCAACATCGTGATCTATGGCGGCGCGCAGATCGCGGAATACACCACTCAGCCTCCGATCCGGCACGAGCCTTATGAGCAGATCGTCAGCCGCATCACCGCGCCCGTAATCGGCATCTGGGGCGAGGACGACTTCGTCGTCTCGATCAACGATGTGCGCAAGTTGCGCGGCATCCTCGAGGATCATCGTAAGACCTACGAATTCACGCTGTTTCGTGACATGCCGCACGGCTGGATGAATGACACCATGCCAGGCCGCTACCGGCCGAAGGAGACCGCGAAGGTCTGGGCCATGATCCTGGATTTCCTCGAACGGGCGCAGAAGGGCGCCTTCCCGTCCGACCGCATGGTGTGGAGATTCGATTCCGATGCGGCGGTCAGCTATGACTTCACCAAGAAAGTTCGCCTTGCCTAGATCGGCTTGGGATTTTCATCTGGCAACAACCTTATGGGAGGACCTTATGCTAAAGCCGATCTTGAGCTTGCTCTGTGGAGCCGCGGTGAGCCTCGCAGTGCAGGGAGCGGCTGCCCAGACCATATCTGTCGGCGGAGTCGGTGCGGGTTCGCCAATCCATTGGCCGATCTACATTGCGACCGCGAAGGGTTTTTATCACCAGCTCGGCGTCGACGTTACGTACACGCCTGTTGCCTCGAGCGCCAATGTCGTCCAACAGGCCGTGGCCGGATCGCTCGATATTGCCGTCAGCGGCCCGGGCGACGCCCTGCGCGCGATCAATCAGGGCGCGCCGCTGACGCTGCTGCGGATTGAAGTTGGGCCGTCGGGTTACGAAATATTTGCCAAGAAATCCATCAAGAACGTCGCGGAGCTGCGGGGCAAACTGATAATGATCGGCGGTGCGAAGGACATTACGCGCTACTACATGGAAGCGCTTCTTCGCCAGAGCGGCCTCAAGACTGGTGATTATGACTACATCTACGCCGGTGCGACGTCTCAACGTTATGCCGCGCTTGTGTCAGGTTCAATCGATGCCACCATACTGGCGGCACCGTTCAATTTCACCGCGCGATCAGAAAAGTACACGGACTTTGGTCCGCCACCGCCCGAGACCGAGCGGGTTCCTTTCGCCGTTTTCACTCTGCGACCCGTGTGGGCGCGGCAGCATGCGCCCGAGGTGAAAAAGTTTTTGGATGGCTTCCGGCAAGGCGTGGATTATTTCTACGACCCGACAAACGCCGACGAGGTGATTGACATTCTGCAGAAGGTTTCCAATGCACCGCGCGCCGACGTCGCAAAGACCTATAGCTATTATCGAGACATAAAAATGTTCGATCGCGTTGGTCCAATTACGGCAGACAACGCCCATGCGATTGTTCAGCTTCTTCGGGACCAAGGTGACCTGTCGCTGGACGCCGAAACCGCCATCGCGCGAGCAGTGACGTCAGGCATAACGGTTACTGGCCCATAATAGGGCGCTCTTGTGCTCACGCCGCGCGCACCTCGAGCGGCAGGCTCGCGAAGGCGCGGACGGCGTTGTTGGAACGCCGTAGCGGCGGGCCGGTCAGCTCGATCGAGGCCACGCGCTGGGCCAGCGCCGTGAGCAGCAGCTCGCCTTCCATGCGCGCGATCACCTGGCCGATGCAGACGTGAGAGCCGACGCCGAAACCGACGTGGCCCTGCACACGGCGTGTGATGTCGAAGCGGTCCGGCTCCTGCCAGTGCTCGGCGTCGCGGTTGGCCGAGGCGAGCAACAGCAGCACCTTTTCGTTGCCTGGAATGCGCCGGTCGCCGAGCTCGACGTCGCGGGTCGTGGTGCGGAACAGGTTTTGCAGCGGCGATTCCATCCGCAGCGTTTCCTCGAACACGTTCCTGGCAAGCGAAGGGTCGGCGCGGAATTTGCGCCACTCGCCCGGGTTGGTCGCGAGCAGATAGAGTGCGCTGCCGATCGCTGCGACCGTCGTGTCGAGGCCGGCGGAAAGAAACGAGCGCACGAGCAGCGCCGCCTCGTCCTCGGTCGCCTCGCCGGCCTCGACTGCCTGGTAGATCTGCGCGCCGAGCCCGTCGGGCGCGAGCGCCGCGCGCGAACATTTCTCCGTGATCCACGGCACCACCGTGCCGGCACTCGCGGTCGAGGCCTTGAAGCGTGCATTCAGCGGCCCAAAACCGTTGAAGACCATGTCGCCGTACGGCAAGAGGTTCTCGCGCCCGTCGGCGTCGAGTCCCACCGCATCGGGAAATACCTTCAGCGGGAACGCTTCCGCTAATTCCGTCACGCCATCGAACCGGCCGAGTGCGAGGACGCGCTCGACTGCCGCCGCTGCCTCCTTGGCGAACGGCTCGCGCAGGCGCTGCAGCGCCGGCGGAAATACCCCGCGGTCGACGATGCGCCGCGTGCGGTCGTGTAGGGGAGGGTCGGTCTCGAGCAGCAGGCTCGGCGGTCGCCACGGCTTCTCCTTGCCAAAATGCGTGTAACCCACGCCCATGCCGGAGCAGTAGGTCTTCCAGTCGAGCAACGCCGGCCGCACCTCCTTGTAGCGCGCCATGCCCCAGCATGCGTATTTCGGCATGTAGAAGGCCGGCCCGGCGCTCCGCATCGCCGCATATCCCGGATAGGGATCGGCGATAAAGGCGTCGTCGTAGGGATCGATGTCGAGATCGGGCGTGCGCTCGAGCACATCAGCCATGGCCACCTCCATGGGCTTTTGCATGGGCGTTGGCGGCAATGATGCCGCAGTGGCCGTGCGGCAGGCAATCCTGCTGCAAGTCGGAGGCCATCTCTGCGGTCGCGGCTGGCGGGGCGAGAGCGCGATGCCGCCGCGCTCATGAGAGGAAATCGCGCGCGTCGGTGATCACGCCGGTGATGGCGCTGGCGGCGGCGGTGGCGGGACTGCACAGCATGATCTCGGCGTTCTTGTTGCCCATGCGGCCGGGCATGTTGCGGTTGCTTGTCGAGAGACAAACTTCGCCGTCGCCGAGCACGCCCTGGTGCGCCCCGGCGCACACCGCGCAGCCGCTCGGCATCAATGTGGCGCCGGCCTCCAGCAACACCGCCAGATCGCCGTTGCGCGCGGCGTCGAGCCCCACTTGCCGTGACGCCGGCACGACGAGCAGGCGAACCTCGGGATGGACATGGCGATCCTTAAGGACGCGGGCGGCGAGCGCAAGATCGTCGGCCCGCGCATTGGTGCACGAGCCGATGAAGACCTGATGGATCTTTCGGCCGGCGGCTTCGCCGACCGGCACGCCGCGGTCTTCGCGGCCCGGCAACACCACCATCGGCTCCACGTCGCCGAGATCGAGCGCGACCTCGCCGCAATAGGCGGCGTCCGGGTCAGGCCGGACCGGTTGATAAGGAAATTGCGCGCGGCCGCGGACGAACGCTTCGGTGACGTCGTCGTGCGGGAACACTCCGCACTTGGCGCCGACCTCGGCGGTCATGTTGCAGAACGTAAAGCGCTCGGAAATCGACAGCGCAGCGGCGCCGGTGCCGTGATATTCGATCGCCCTGTAGCCGGCACCGAGGATGCCGAGGCGCCCGACGAGATTGAGCATCGCGTCCTTCGCCTGCACGCCCGCGGGAAGCGCGCCGCTGAGCGTGACGCGGATGGTGTCCGGGACCTTGAGCCAAGTGCGGCCGACCGCCCACACAAAGGCGAGCTCGGTTTCGCCAATGCCGATGGCGAGCGCGCCGGCGGCGCCGCCCGACGGCGTATGCGAGTCGCTTGCCAGCACCAGGGCGCCGGGAACGACGAGCCCTTTCTCCAGCATCACTTGGTGGGCGATCCCCGTTCCGCCCTCGAAGAAGGCGCGGAATTTGTGCTTGCGGGCGAACTCGCGCACCCGCATGTGATTGTTGGCGTCGCGCGCGGTATTGACCGGAAAGCCGTGGTCGAGACACACGGCGAGCCGCTCGGGCGCGACCACCGCCTGCGCCCCCATCTGGGCGAAGGCGTCGATCGCGAAGATGGCGTAATCGTGCGAATAGCAAAAATCCGGCGTGACCTCGACGATCTGGTTCGCCGCCACCGACTGCAGGCCGCCGGCGCGCGCCAAAATCTTCTGCGCCACGGTCTGGCCGGTCATGAGTGGACCGCTCCGCTGCGCTGCGCGCCGAGCAGCGCGCGCCCGTAATCGATCAGGCTGCCGGCCGCCACGATGCTTTGGATGATGTCCGGCACCGGCATGGCGCGGAACGTCCGCTCTCGCCATTGAATGATTCCGGTCGCGACATCGATGGTCAGATCATCGCCGTCGCCGATGCCGCAGCCGGCAAGCTCGGGACAATCCAGCACCAGCACGCCGTTGTTGATGGCATTGCGGAAGAACATGCGGGCGAACGGGCCGCCGACGATGGCCTTGATTCCGGCGGCGCGCAACGCGCGCGCCGGCGATTCACGGCCGGTGCCATAGCCGAACGCTTCGCCGGCGACGATGATCGGCCGCGCCCGCACCGCGGCATTCACCGGCGCCGAGACTTCGGCCAGTACGTGCTGCGCCATGTCTTCCGGCGCGAGAAACGAATGCCGTGCCGGCAGGATCGCATCGGCGGAGATGAAATCGCCGAGCAGCGTCACCTCGCCTGTTATGGTCTCGATTGTCATCCTCGGTACAGCCGGCCGCACAAAGCTCAGCGGTTGACGTTCGCCGCATAGACCGCGCTCGGCAGATTGTCGCGCGGCCACTCGTCGCCGTTCTCGAACGGCGCCACACCGACGGCGTGGCGCGCCATGCCGGATTCCAGCATCGCCATCGAGACGATCTCGGCGACCCCGACGTCACTGATGCCGTGCCGCCGCAGCTCGGCGAAATCCTCTTCGGTCGTGCCTTCGGCGAACGCGACTTTGCGGGCAAACCTCAAGACCGCCTTGGTCTTGGCATCGACTTTGGTGGAGGTCTCGAAATTGAGAATCTCGACGACGTCGGCTTCGGTCATGCCGAAGTGCTCGATCAGGTGGGTCTGGTGGTTGTTGATGCAGCGCGGACAGTCGACTTCCGCAGCGCAGACGAGCGAGATGCTGTTCAAGAGCGGCTTCGGCAACGCGCCGGACGCCATTTGCAGGCGCTTGGTCAGTCCCCACCAGTGCCGCAAGAGTTCGACGTCGAGCGCGAAAAAGCCCCAGGTCGGCGTCAGGAAATTCGGCCCCTTCACGCGGCGGATATCCTCGAATATCGCGGCGATCTCCCCGGTCGCCTGGTCGGGTTTGACCAGCGATACCTTTGGCGCCGCTTGTGTCTTATCCAGCACAGTCAGTCTCCTGTCGTCTGAATTGCCAACCACGTTAGCAAGCCCCGGTACAAGTTCAAGGCACGCCGTTTGTGGTTGCGAGATTTCAATGCCCGAATTTATTGGACGGCGATCGGTTCGCGCCGCTGCTGCGGAGACGATTCAACCAGTCATTGCCTCGGCAACGGGCCGCGCGGCTCTGGCTGGCGGGCGACGCAGACCCAGATGGTCGCGGAGCGTCGTTCCGGAATAATCGTGCCTGTACAGCCCCCGTCGCTGTAATTCCGGGACGACGCGGTCGATGAAGATTTCGAAGGAGCGCGGAAAATGCGCCGGCAGGATCATAAATCCGTCGGCGGCTTCGGCGACAAACCACTCTTCCAGGACGTCCGCAACTTCCGTCGCGGTGCCGCATATGGCCCAGTGTCCCCGCGCCGCTGCCGCGATGTTGTAAAGGTCGCGGAACGTCATGTGTTCGCGGCGCGCGCGATCCAATAAGGTCCGCGCAAAGCTTTGCCCAAGATTGGTCTCCGGCAGTTCCGGGATCGCGGCATCCAAATCGTAGGCCGAAACGTCGCGGCCGAGCCGCTTGGTCAGGACGGAGCGTACGGTTGCGTCGCTCGCCTTGAGCCATTGTTGCAGCTGCGCGAGCTCTTCACGCGCCTGATCGGCGCTGTCGCCGACGATCGGCATGATGCCCGGAAGAATGGCCAGATCTTGCCGCTGGCGCCCATATTTCGGCAAGCGGGATTTCAGGCTTTCGTATTTCGCCTTGGCCGACCCCATATCGCCATTGATCGGGGTGAAGACCAAATCCGCAGCGCGCGCGGAAAGCTCCTGACCGGATTCCGAGCCTCCCGCCTGGATGATGATCGGATGTCCCTGCGGGCAGCGTTCAATATTGAGAGCGCCCTTCACCGAGAAAAAGCGCCCCTTATGATTAAGGTCGCGCACCTTGTTGGGGTCGACAAACAAGCCGCGCTCTTTGTCCGCAACAAGCGCGCCGTCATCCCAGGTGTCCCACAGTCCGCGCACGACATCGACGAACTCTTCGGCAATTTCATAGCGAAGGTCGTGATCCTTGAGCCGATCCTCGCCAAAGTTCAGAGCGGATGCATCCATCGTGCTGGTGACCACATTCCAGGCGGCGCGCCCGTTGCTCATGTGATCGATCGAGGAGAACATGCGCGCCACATTGTACGGCTCGCTGAAACTGGTCGAAACCGTCGCGCCAAGGCCGATTTTGCTGGTGACACGGGCCAGGCCGGCGAGCAACGTCGTCGGTTCAAGTCGCGTGATGAATGACGGGTGCAGATCGAGCTGCATGGAGACCGCGTCGCCGACGAAGAACAGGTCGAACTTGCCGCGTTCGGCCAGCTGCGCGCCGGCCTCGACAAACGACCAATCGCTGTTGCTGAAATTGGCGTTCGGCATGCGCCAGCCGGCCGAATGATTTCCGGTGCCGAGCCAGAACACGGCGAGATGCATCTGACGTTGATTGGCCATGGCCTCCTTCCCTCGTTATTTGCAACGACCTCACCGCATCCGGCGAAAGCTCGCGACGACTCAAGACTAGCAGGTTCGCCCGCGTGCAGTGGGCCATGCCGGAGCATGGCAGTCATACCCGCCCGCCGAGAACTTCGGTGCCATCTACGCCAGCGCGCGGAATTGTGGAAGCCGGGAAGACGAGGCGAGAGGCAAACGACCCTGCAAAGCTGAGTTGCACGGCGCTTGGTCGCAGGAGCTTAGGCTTTGCAGGCGGCGAGCACCATGGAATAGTGCGAGCGGAGTTGCCGGACATGACCCTCGGCCGAAAACTGGCGCAGTCCTTCATTATCGCCATGGCGCTCGCCTGCAGCGCCGCGGCGGCATCAGCCCAGACCTATCCGACCCGCTCGATCCATCTTCTTCTCGGCCTGCCGCCGGGAGGCGCCGCCGACGTGACAGCGCGTTTGGTTGCGCACGGCCTCGAGCAGAAGCTTGGTGTGGCCGTGGTGGTCGAGAACAAGCCGGGCTCGGGCGGCAATCTCGTCGGCGAAATCGTGGCGAAGGCGCCGCCTGACGGCTACACGCTTCTGCTCGGGCCCGACAGTCTGTTCGTGATCAATCCGCATCTCTACGCCAGCATGCCGTTCGATCCGCTCAAGGCCTTTGCCCCGGTCGCCTCGCTGGTCAGCAACGATTATGCGTTCGTGGTCAGCAGCACGCTGCCGGTCAAGACTCTGACTGATTTCGTCGCCCTGGCGAAGCGTTCGGACCCGCCGTTGTTCTACGCGTCCTTCGGCAATGGCACGCAGTCGCACCTCGGCGTCGAGATGTTAAAGCAGATAGCGCATTTCAATCTGACCCACGTGCCCTATCGCGGCGGCGCGGTGGCCGGGATGGCGGTGGTGAGCGGTGACGCCAGCCTTAGCCTCGGCGGCGGCGGCGTTTATCCGATGATCCAGAGCGGCCAATTGCGTCCGCTCGCTGTCGCGAGCCGCGACCGGATCGATGAATTGCCGGGTGTGCCGAGCGTGTCGGAATTCTATCCGTCCTACGATCTGTCGTCTTGGCAAGGCCTGTTCGTGCCGGCCGGCACGCCACAGCCCATCATCGACCGGCTGCGCACGGCGACCAACGAGGTGATTGCCGACAAGGCGTTCGACGCCAAGCTGCGGGCGACGCTGTCGGGCAAATCCTATCGGTCGACCCCCGAGGAATTCGCCACCCAAATAAAGAGCGAATACGAAAAGTACGGCGCATTGATCCGGACGCTGGGCATCAAGATCCAGTAGAAGGTCGAATTCCCTTCAGCGAAGACGCGCGCGCCTTGTTGGAAAAAGCCCTCGAAGCCGCGAAGCATAGTGAGGCGAAGGCCGCTCCTGCCTATGACGTCAATAAAATCTATCGCAAAGGAGACATGAGCGTGCCGAACATCGCGCTGACGTTTGCTTCCGGACCCTACGACAGAATGCAGGCGCTGCGTGAGGGCGCTGTCCGGCCGACCGGCATAGACCTAACCTATCTGACCATGCAGCCGGCGGAGATATTCTGGCGGATGCTGCAATACCGGGAGTTCGACATTTCGGAAATGTCGATGTCGAATTATCTGATGGCGGCGAGCCGCGATGACTGCCCGTTCGTTGCCATCCCGGTGTTTCCGTCGCGGGTGTTTCGTCACGGCTATATCTTCATCAACGCCGGCAAGGGAATTGAAACGCCGAAGGACCTCGTCGGCCGCCGGGCCGGCGTTCCGGAATACAGTCAGACCGCCGCCGTCCATGCCCGCGCCGTGCTCGAGCACGAATACGGCGTGCCGCCGAGCGCCATCGAATGGGTGCAGGGCCGAGTCGATCGGGCCGGGGTGTCGCTGCCCGCGAATATCCGCATCGAGCAGGCGCCCGCCGGCCGCGAGCTGAGCGACATGCTGGAGCGCGGCGAGATCGATTGTCTCGTCACCGGAAACAATCCGGCGAGCTTCCGGCGCCGCTCGCCAAAGGTGCGGCGGCTGTTGCCGAACTATCGCGAGCTTGAGATCGCGTATTTCAAGAAGACGCGCATCTATCCCATCATGCATGTGGTCGTCATCAGGAAAGATGTGTTCGACCGTCATCCCTGGGTTGCCTTGAGCATGTACAAGGCGCTGCGCGAGTCCAAGGAGTATTGCTACCGCACCATGCAGGAAACCGGCTCGCCGAAGGTGTCGCTCGCCTTCCTGCAGCCGCTCATCGAGGAGGAGAAAGAAATCTTCGGTGACGACTGGTACCCTTATGGGATCGAGCCGAACCGCAGCTCGATCGATGCCGCCATTCGGTTCGGCTACGAGCAGGGCCTGTGTCCGCGCATGCCGGCGCTGGAGGAGCTGTTTGCGCCGAGCACGTTGCGCGACATTCCGCTTGGCGAGGGCCAGTTCATTTGGTAGCTGGCAGGTTCTTGCCCGATGCTGCCAGCCACTGCCAAACGGATGATGTGAATGCGCCTTGTGATGATCTTCGTGGCCATGCTGGCCGCTTGCTTTTCATCGCCGCAGCAAGCGGCCGCCGAGGATTTCTACGCCGGCAAGACGCTGACGATTCTGGTCGGTTTCTCGGCGGGCGGCGGGTTCGACACCAATGCCCGGGTCCTGGCGCGCCATATCGGGCGGCATATACCCGGCGCGCCGAACGTGGTCGTCGACAACATGCCGGGCGCATCCAGCGTCACCTCGATCCTCTATCTGGACAACAAGGCGCCACAGGACGGCACGTTCATCGACACCTTCAATTTCGGGCTCCTGAGCGCGTCGCTGCTGCGGCCCAACCTGGCGACGCTCGACTTACGCAAATATGCCTGGATCGGCAGCATCAGCGAGGATCTGACCGCCTGCTATGTGCGGGCCAACCTTGGACCGAAGACGATCGGCGAGTTGAAAGCTTACGGGCCGGTTCATTTCGGCACCGACGGCATCGGCACGTCGGAAGACATCAACGAGCGAATCCTGCGGTCCGTGATCGGTCTCGACATGCGTCAGGTCGGCGGCTACGCCGGCAGCGCCCAGGTCCGCCTTGCAGTCGAGCGCGGCGAGCTCGACGGCGATTGCGGCGCCTGGAGCAGTCTTCCCGAGGACTGGATCAAGCAGAAGAAAATCGCTCCGATATCGCGCTCGGGGATGGCGCTGCCCGAGGGGTTGACGCCTGACGTGCCTTACATCGGCGATCTGGCGCCGGACGACCGCGCCCGGGCGATCATCAATCTGCTGGTTTCCGGCGGTCAGCTCGGACGGCCGTTCATCGCCTCGGCCGCGGTGCCGCCGGAGCGGTTGAAAATTCTGCGCGGCGCGTTCGATGCGACCATGAAAGACCCGGAGTTCCGCGCCGAACTCGACAGGCTACGGCTGCCGTTTTCGCCGAAAGCGGCCGGTGACGCGCTCAAGACGGTCGGGGCGATCTACGCCTCGCCGCCCGACATCATCGCAGCCGCCAAGAAGATCGTCACGCAATAGGGCGCGACGAGTTCGACGAGCAAACATTGCAGGGTTTTGGGACGGCGGCAGACAGCCGCGCCGTTGCGTTCGCGACCGCCGCCGATGGGCTTAGGTTGCCGGTCATCGATGTCACGCATCCGGCATTCGCAATTCCCGACGATCCCGCGGACCTCGCCGTGAGGCGCGATGCGTTCTTGGCCTGGGACCGCCGCAACCGCCGCATGCCCAGAATCCTCATGCGGCTGCTCATGCGGCTGGCGGCGCGCCCGCTTTTTTCGCGAAAAGCTGTCTGATGGCTTTTGCTGTCCATTTATTGGGAACATTCTGCTCGGTGACCGCGTGACGACGGCGTAGTTCAGCGGTGTAGGCCCGATACTCGCGTTGAAAGCGGTTCACGGTGTCCAAATGGAGCCGCATGAGCTTTGCCCGACACGCCGGGTCATCCGATGCCGCAATTGCGGCATCCAATTCATGCCGCTGCGCAACCATAACAGAGAGAGCATGGGTATTTTCAGCGATGGCCTGCCATAATTCATCGTCGGTCAAATTGACGCGTTGCATGGGCGCACCTCAACGCTACTACGCTGCTTGGTTCAGCACATTTGACTGTGAGGTGCATTGGCTAAAATCGGCTTAAGAACCACAATGCGGACGGTTTGTTCGATTTGCCGCCATCATCGACCTCTTTCGGGCATGTCAAACGGCGGGTCGTCCGTGCTGTTCGACAGCAGCGACGGACGAGATTCAAATCCAGTTCTTCCACTTGAACCAGATCAGCGGCAGCAGCGCCGAGATCACGATCAGCGCCAAGGCCCATTGATAGCCCCACGCCCAGTCGTACTCGGGAATGTTCTTGAAATTCATGCCGTAAATGCCGGCGATCAGCACCGGCGGAATGCCGACCACCGAGGCGATGGTCAACACCTTGATCACGTCGTTCTGGTCGCTACTGATGATGCCGACCGCGGCGTCCTGCAGCAGCTGAACGCGGCTGACCAGGCCTTCGGAGAAGTGCACCAGCGACGCGACGTCCGAACTGATCGATTGCAACCGCGCCGCCATGTCGGGCTTGATCCAATCGTGCGCGCGGTCGGTCGTGAACTTCGCCATGCGGTCGAGACAGACCAGTGTATAATGTATCTTTGCCATGCGTTCGCTCGCTGGTGCGGCCGGTGCTGATCATCAGCCGGCGCAGCATCACGGTTTCGCGCGACAAATGCTTCCGTGCGTCAGTCCGAAAGATGGTGTGCGAGGCGTCGTCAAGGTCGCGGCTGGCCGATTCCAGAAGGTCGGCGAGGCGATCGATCAGTTCCTCGAGCAGGCACACGAAGACCGCCGTCGCATCCGGCTGCTCCATGGCGCTGATGTCCTTCGCCACCGCGTCGAAGGCGGCCGATTTGGCAGAGCGCACGGTGAGCAGCAGCTTTTTGGACAGAACGAAGCCGACCGGCGTCGGTATCCACGGCTCGTTCGCCGCGGCAAAGATCAGCGGCGCGGTCATGTACAGCGTGTCGTCCTTGGTCTGCAGCCGGCTGGTCGCTTCGATCTCGCCAAGCTCGTTTTCGCTCGGCACGCGAAGCCCGCTGGCACGCTCGACCATTGCGCGTTCCGCTTCGGTCGGGCAGACGAGGTCAACCCACGCCTGATCGGTCAAGTCGCGGCTGGAGAGGGAAACGCGGTCGGCGAGAGCTCTGGGATAGATGTTCAACATGGCGGTCCTTCAGCGCGTGCAATGGCAAGTCAAGGTTACGCGCAAATCGAGGCGGCATGAACGGTGTGTGACGACGAGGGGTCCTGTCCTATACTCGCAGGGGACCGGTCCGGTTCCGGCCGGTCCCCGGCAGTGAACAGCTTCTGGGGGGTACGCTGGCGGGTGCGATCTGAAAAGGCGATGAGCGGCAAATCTCCAATATTGACGATCCGACGCCTGCAAGCGACGCCGGTGCTGGTGCCGATGAATTACGCGCTCGGCACCAGCCGGGCACGCGTCACTTCGGCGCCGCTCTTGCTTGTCGACCTGGAAACCGAAGAAGGCGTAACCGGCCGCAGCTACCTGTTCTGCTATTTGCCGGCCGCCGCGCCGGCGATTGCCAAATTACTGGAGCACATCGAGGCCGCGGTGAAGGGTCGGCCGGTCACTCCGGTCGAGATGTGGCGCAATCTTGCCACCCAGTTCACGCTGATCGGCGTGCAAGGCATCGTGCGCATGGCCATGGCCGCGCTCGACGTTGCGGCCTGGGATGCGCTGGCGATTGCGGCCGGCGTGCCGCTGGTGCGATTTCTCGGCGGCGAGATAAAGCCGGTTCGGGCGTACAACAGTTGCGGCCTTGGACTGATGGAACAAGCTTCGGCCGTTGCCGACGAAGCCGAAAAGCTGCTCGCCGGCGGCTTTCGCGCCATCAAACTGCGTTTGGGCTATCCGACCGCCGAGCAGGATATCGACACGTTGCGTGTGGTCCGCAAACACATCGGGGAGGCGGTCTCGCTGATGGTCGATTACAACCAGGCGCTCAGCGTTGCCGAAGCCTTGCATCGCGGCCGCATGCTCGATGCCGAAAATGTCTTCTGGCTGGAAGAGCCGATCCGCCATGACGATTATGGCGGCCTTGCCAAGCTTGCGGCCGAGCTGAAAACGCCGGTTCAAATCGGCGAAAATTTTTCCGAAACCACGAGCATGACCGCCGCAATCGCCGCCGAGGCTTGCGACTTCGTCATGCCGGACCTCGAACGCATCGGCGGGGTATCGGGTTGGCAGCGCGCCGCCGCACTCGCCTTCGCCAATGGCATCGAAATGTCGTCGCATCTGTTTCCCGAGGTCAGCGCCCACCTGCTCGCGGCGACGCCGACCTGCCATTTTCTGGAATACGTCGATTGGGCCGACAAGATCCTGCAGGAGCCGCTGCGCATCAAGGACGGCGTCGCGATCGCGCCCGATCGGCCGGGCAACGGGCTGGTGTGGGACGCCGATGCCGTCCGGCGTTATCGGCTGAATTGATCGGCCGCAAACTTAAGCACCGGACATGCTGCAACAGACCATGAGCGGGGAGAAGATGCTGTGCTTGTATCATGCCGGGCCGTCCGTCTCCGCCATCAAGGTCCGGCTTGTGCTGCACGAGAAAAATCTGCCATGGCAAAGCAAGCTGGTGCACGTGCATCGCGGCGAGCAATTCACCGCCGAATATCGCAAATTGAATCCGAATGCCGTCGTGCCGACGCTTGTTCATGACGGCAGGCCGATCATCGAGTCCACGGTCATTATAGAGTATCTCGAGGACACCTTTCCGGAGCCGCCGCTGCTGCCGCGCGACTCCTATCAGAGGGCCATGGCGCGGCTTTGGATGAAAAAGGTCGACGATTATCTGCATGCAGCATGCAATGCATCGACCTTCGCCATCGCGTTTCGTCCCATTCTTCTGCGCAAGAAGACTCGCGAGGAGCTGGAAGCGCGGTTCGCCGCAATACCGGATCCGAACATGCGCGAGCGACAGCGGCAAGCGGTGCTGCTCGGGTTGGAGGCGCCGCAGGTCGGTGCGGCGCTGCGAAATTACGACAAATTCATCGGCGAGATGGAGGAGGCGCTGGCGCAATCGCCTTTCCTTGCCGGCGACAGTTACTCGCTCGCCGACGTCGCAGCGACGCCCTATGTCAATCGCACCACCATGCTGGCGCTCGACGGTCCGCTCTTGAACGAACGGCCGCGCGTGTTGGCGTGGTTTCGGCGCATCCGCGAGAGACCGAGCTTCCAGGCAGGCATTGAAAACCATATGACGGAGAGCGACCGCGACTATTTCCGCGTCTCGCGCGAAGAGACCGAAGCGGGCGTGCGCAAAATCTTGCGATCGTCCGCTCGACAGACCGCATAGGCAGCGAGAAAACCGAGGAGAGGATCAGCATGTCGAGCGAGTTGGCCAACAAGGTGGCGGTGATTACCGGCGGCAGCCGCGGCATCGGCCGAGAAATCGCCGTGGAATTCGCCCGCGCGGGCGCACACACAATCATCGTTTCGTCCTCGGCCGACAATCTCGCCGCCGCAGCCAAGACGATAGCCGCCGGCGGGACGGCGCCGCTTGCCATTGCGGCGGACCTGCGCACGCTCGAAGGCTGCCAGCAGGTTTTCGACGGCGTGAGGGAGCGCTTCAATCGCTGCGACATTCTTGTTTGTTCGGCGGGCGCCACGCGTGCCGGCAATTTCGTCGAGCTGCCGGACCAGGCCTGGATCGACGGCTATGCGCTGAAATTCTTCGGCTGCGTGCGCATGTGCCGATTGTTCTGGCCGATGCTCAAGGCGGCGGAGGGTTTTGTCGTCAACATCGGCGGCGGCGCGGCGCGCTCGCCGGGCGCCGACTTTTCGATCGGCGCGTCGGTCAACGCCGCCATGGGCAATTTTTCCAAGGCACTGTCGCAGCTCGGCAAACGCGACGGCGTCAATGTCAACGTCATTCATCCGGGCGCCACCGAAACCGAGCGGTTTTATCAGCTGTTGGAACAGCGGTCGAAGGCGTCGGGCAAATCGGTGGAGCAGCTCAAGGAGGAGGCCACCGCCAAGGACGGCCTACGCCGGCTCGGCAAGCCGGACGACATCGCCGCGCTTGCGTTGTTCCTCTGCTCCGACAAGGCGCGGCACATTCAGGGCACCGCGATCGCGGTCGATGGCGGTACGACGATCGGCTATTACTAGAGCCGCTAATCTGACCATCCATCGAAACAGCGAGTAAGCGCGCGGGCCCGTTCCACGGGCTCGTCAAGGCGCCTGCGGCTTTCCAAGCCCTGCTCTTGGGCACACTAATCTTGGGGATATCTAAGGAAAATATTCCCAATTATGGACTTGACTCCACAAGCCACAAGTGCTAGATAATGGCTCACTTTTCGAGGGATTTGAGCCATGTCGAACGCCTTCACCGCCCCGCATTTCGCCTCCCATGAAGCCGCCCGCGATTGGCTGGAAAGCCTGCGCTGGCCGGAAGGCCCGGTATGCTCGCATTGCGGGACCGTGAACCATGCCTACAAGACGAAAAAGCCGGGCTGGTATCGGTGCGCCGAGAAGGAATGCCGGAAGGACTTTACCGTGACCACCGGGACCGTGATGGAGCGGTCCCATATCCCGCTGAACAAGTGGCTCATGGCGTTCTACCTGCTCAATGCCTCTAAGAAGGGCATGAGCGCGCACCAGCTGCACCGCTCACTCAACCTCGATTACAAGTCCGCATGGTTCATGTGCCACCGTATTCGCGAAGCGATGCGTTCTGGCGGGCTTGGCCCGTTGGGTGGCGGCGGCAAGATCGTTGAGGCTGACGAAACCTATTTCGGCAAAACCGAACAGCCGCGCGTTTCTAAGTTCCGTAAGGGCCGTCCCTACAAAGTCGGTTCACGCGGCCCGCGCGATAAGCGCCCTGTCGTCGCACTGGTCGAACGCGGCGGCAACGTGCGCACGTTCCATGTGCCGGTTGCCGATAAGGCAAACGTACACAAGATCGTCACCGAGAACATCGCTCGCGAGTCGCGGCTTCATACCGACGAAAGCTTGCTCTACCACGGCATTGGTCCGCATTTCGCGAAACATGAAACCGTTAAACATAGCGCTGGCGAATATGTCCGCGACGACGTTCACACCAACTCGGCGGAAGGTTACTTCTCGATCTTCAAGCGCGGCATGCGCGGCGTTTATCAGCACTGCAAAGAGAAACACTTGCACCGCTACCTTGCCGAGTTCGACCACCGCTACAATCACCGTTCGGCGCTCGGCTATAACGACATTGACCGGACGCTCGCGGCCATCAAGGGCTCGGAAGGGAAGCGGTTGACTTACCGGCAACCTGACTGATCCGGATTTTAGTTTTCAGGCAAAGCGGTTCATCCGCTGGCGAAAGAAAAGGCGAGTAAATGCCGCAGACAGGAACAAAGCTCTGGCTAAAAAGCATCGTCGCAAATGGAGACGGCGAGACTAACACTGTTACCTTTGTCGTATATCGCCCACGCTTCGGTGAGAGTCTTGATTTCCACTTTCAGGTGAAGCGGTCTGGTTCATTGGATGGCGATATGCAAACAGGCCTCGAACAATTTCGCGAGCTTGTAGCGGAGATGCAACTTGCTTTGTCGGAAAGTCTGCAAGATCGAAGTGCGCCTCTCCGCTGATCCGAGGAGGATCGACAGTGCAATCAACGTAAATGTGGCCGCGCATTGAGAGGTCTCCCTATGTTAAGATTGCCGTTCACATTCGCCATAGCCATTGTCATGGCTTCGCCATGCTGGGCAGCAACATGCCAAACAAGCGATATTGATATCCGCCAAGCGGATTGGCATCGCATCCGCTCATCCATCAAGATCGTCGGTGAATTTTTGAATCGATGTGCTGAGCCAACGGGCGTTGAGTTGGCTTTCACATTTCGCAATTCCGAAGGAAAGGTCGTTGGCGTTGAAGAGCTATGGCCTGCCAGCACGCGAAATGTCGAGCCGAATACGACCTATCCATTCGAGTTGACGATTGAGGTTTACCCTTCGGCATCGTCAATGGCGGCCCGCGTTTTGGACGTGCGCCGCTGGTGAACCTTAGCCCTACGCTTCGCCCTCTTTTTCTTCAGGGGCACAGGCTTGGTACTCAGCCCGGCTTTCACCGCGGCAATGAAACGCCGCTCCGCTTCCTCTTCGCTAAACTCTTGGTCCTTTGATGACTTCTCGTTCGTCCGATCCACCGAAGCCTCGCCTCATTCGTCGCCAGAAACTCGTTCCCGACCCGCGCTATATAGTCAGGGCAACGGCGGATAATACCACTGTGTACGCTCCACCGCCGCGCGGGCACCTATTGTACGCCCTTATCGGCGAAATCTCCGAGATTATCCCCTTGACACACGTACGCGGATGTTCTAGTATGGCGACATTGGAGAGGCCGCCATGTCAAAAGACACGCAAATTCAAAAGCTTGGTAGACTCACTGTCGGCGAGTTTTTCGCCCGGTTCCCGGATGAGGACGCCTGCCTGAACCACATCATGGAGGTTCGGCACGGGCTGCGGCATACGTGCGCAGCCTGCAAGGTCTACGGCACCTTCCACAAGCTCACAGATCGCCGGGCGTTCTCGTGCGCCCATTGCGGCGCTCACGTCTACCCGACTGCCAAAACCGTGTTCCAGGACACGCGTACGCCGCTGCAAGTGTGGTTCTACGCGATCTATCTGTTCGTCACGACGCGGCACGGCGTTAGTGGCAAAGAGCTACAGCGCGCGCTGGGCGTGACGTACAAAACCGCGTGGCGCATGGGCCAGCAAATCCGCCTCCTCATGGCAAAAGCCGACGGCTTCGAAATGCTGCAAGGCCACGTCGAAATAGATGAGGCATACATCGGCGGAGTCCAAGAGGGCGTCGGATCGGGACGCAGTACAAACAAGACTATCGTGCTCGGCATCGTTGAGCGTGGCGGGCGCACGGTAGCCAAGTCCGTGCCGAACCTGCAGATGGAGTCGGTTCGCCCATTCATTTACGAAAACGTCAAAGCGGGTTCTGCGGTCTCTACCGACGAAGCCAATATCTACAAGTTACTCAAGAGCGCAGGCTACGATCACAAATCAGTCAACCATTCCGAAAAGGAATGGAGGACATTCAATTACCGTCGCGGCGAATATCACCACACGAACAGCGTGGAATCGTTCTGGCGGTTGTTCAAAAACTCAATCCGCAGCACGCATATTCACGTGAGCGAAAAATACATGGACCGCTATTTGAAAGAGTTCACTTTTCGCTCGAACCACCGCCAGATGACGAACGCGATGTTCGATCTTTTGATTTCGGCGGTGTAGTTGCTAGGCGCTTTATCGTGGCATCAAGTTCCTTGCGTTCCGCAGGACCGATGCCGCGCGCTTCCTCTTGCGCAATGAACTCGCGCAAGCGCCCGGTCTTTATTGCCTGCGACAGAGATAACATCATCGGCTAGTGGTTCATCCATATTCGTTGTGCGCCGGCTTGCAAACTGGACAGCGGCACAACATCCGCCACTTGTTGCAGCAGAACGGTGTCCCCGGTGTCCAATTCACGGTCATGCACCGCAAGCTTGAATCTCCTATCGGCCGCCGTGTCCGAGAATGCCACGAACTTCGCATTCACAGAATTTCGTCGCGGTGAGACGCTGTTTATGTAAGTCGGCTGCGGGCTCTCGCGCGCCAAAACAAAATCAAAGTGTCGCGGTCCTCCGCTAATGCCTTTGATATTGACGTTTCGGCTTACATATTTTCGCGGAATGATATCGGACAGCGTTTTGTCGATCCGATCGATAAGAGCTTCCTCTTGAACCGCGACGATCCTATCCACAGCATCATGCGCGGCAAGTGAAGAGGCATTGGCAACGCTCAAAATGCCGCTTGTCAGCCAATCTATTGAGTTCACGCGCGCAGCGATTGCCTTACCGGCCACGTAGATATGAAAGCGATCTGCCGCTTCGTTGATCGCTTTCCCGATGATGTCTTCATCTCGCCCATGCAGCCATGAGGTATTATAGGCGCCGGCGCCGTCGTGAACGGTGTAACCATCGCCCAGCCTCGCAACGAACACGCGCACGTGTTCGAAGGACGGGTACAGACAATGCGTCGCGATGCGGGCGCCCTCTGGGGTTTCCTCGCAGCCCGCGAAGTCGGCCATTGCTTTCCGGATGTCATCGCAAGCCATGATACTCACACAAGCTCCGCCGGAACGCTGAAGGTTCGCTGTTCCGGAGTTAAGATCAAGTTCATTTTATCAGCCAGCCACGGGAATGCCTGTTCAAATCTTCGGACTTGTGGGGGAAGCGGCTCACGGCACTCAAGCTCCCATTTTTCGCGTTTAATGACGTAATGGCGGTTGTGTTCCCAACTATGAAAATGGGGTCCGCAGACGCGCGCCGGTAGCCCGAAAGAGGCAGCCCACATAGGGTTTGATTCGCATTCGTCCATCGGAACGAAATCCAACCTAGCGACAGCCTGACGATTGAAGATGACGGATATGCTGGGCCCCAGCTGCAACCCTGGACGCACAACGAAGCGCAGCTGCCCCGTTGTGACAATGCCCAGACTGTCGGCTATCGGCCAGATCGCTTCTCGCGCATAGGCACCATCCCGATAGAACGTCGAGACTCCGAACTCCGGAGGGGCGCCCGAAAGCGTCTTAGGGGCGTCTGCCCAAAAAGCGTCTACAGCCGCCACATCGGGCGTCGCGGTGCTTGCCACTGCCGGCCCCAACAAGAAATTCCGGCAGTACTATAGCGCGCATGGGAACCCGCGCTAGGCGGGGTTGTGGATTAGGCCGAACGCCGCTTATGCCGAGTGGCCGCTTTAGCCTGAGGCGGCACGAGAAGCGGCTCTTCCATGGGCAAGTGTTGCTGCGCCGATTTCTGTTTGCCCCCAGAAATCGGCAACTTGAAAGACGGCGACTGCCGAATCTCTTCTGGCGTCGGCACTTTGGGCGGTCTCTTTCTTGCTGTTTGCTTGGCCGCTTCCGACGCCTGCACAATGTTCAAATTCGTCACGATGCCGAGATTTGGTCCGGCCAACAAATCGTCAAGCGTTACGATTTGAAGGCGCGGGCGGGTGCCGCCCGGAAGCTCGATATTCTTTGCAGTTGCGGCCTCGAATTTCATTTCTTTGGTCGCTTTATCAAGGCAGATAAAGACTCCCATTTGCGCATCTTCGCGATCAACCGTCCCTTTGAGCGCGCGGATCATATCTGGATTAACATGCTTGCCGGCCTTCACAGAGATAATCGCGCGCCCATAGTCCTTTGCGCCGCGCAGGAAAATGATTTCGCCATCAATGCCGCGATCGGCGCCCTTGCCGCGCGGCTGGCCGCCGACTCTGCCGACTGCCCACAATTGAAACTGATATGGCTTGATCGCGGCGAGCTTGCGAGCGGAGATTTCATCTTTAGGGAGCCCGTCAATTTCGTATTTGGCCTGAGGAAGCCAAGTCTTGAACCGATCCTCAATGACTTGGATTGCAAGATATGTGATGTCGATTCCTATCCATCGGCGCTCATGCTTCTCGGCAGCATGAATTGCGGTGCCGCAGCCGCAAAATGGATCCAAAACAACATCGCCCTTATTGGTCGATGTCAAAATAATTCGTTCAAGCAGTTGGAGGGGTTTCTGTGTCGGGTAGTGTAGCCGTTCCTTTGCCTGAGAGTTTATCGGCCGAATATCCTCCCAGTCATCGCTGACCGGGACGCCGGGCATCGTATCGAGATAACGCTTGAACTGCGGAACACCGCCCGGCCGCGTTTGGACTACCAGCCCCTTATCAATTAGCTCTTGCATCCTTTCACGCGAATAGCGCCAATAACGTTCAACTCCCATTACTTCATAAAAAGCGTTGCCCTTTGCTGCGCCACCGGGACCCGTCAGATTATCAAGCCTATAGACTCGGCCATTCGAGTCCTTATGGCGGTACTTAGATGAAAGGTAGCTTTCATCGTATCCGAGGAATTGTTGATTAAAGATTGGGGTGTCGTTTTCATCGCGCCGGTACACCAACAAAACGTCGCGGACGCGCGGGTAGTGCGTTGCACCTTGTGCATAGTCAGCCTTAGCCGTTGTGCGTTTCCAGCTAATTTCGTTTGTGAAGCCCTGAGCGTCGAATACACAGTCAAGCAACACTTTCAGATAATGACTCGCGTTCGGATCGCAGTGCAGATAAAGCGTGCCGCTGGGCTTCATTACTCTCCGCAGCTGCAACAGTCGCGGCGCCATCATCGCCAGATACGCCATGATGTCACTCTCGCCTAGGAAAGTTCGACGCAAGGCATCTAGAAGCTTGAATGTATCGAGACTGAGTTCACGGACCCGATCTAAAGCAGTCTCGGCGGACGTGCCCCATGACCATGTATCTTCGAACGCCTGAATTTGCGCGGACGAATCTTGTGCCACGGGCGAGCGGAAAAGGACGCTGTAATTGGCGTTCGAATTGAACGGCGGGTCTAGGTAAACAAGATCGACGCTTTCGGCCGCGATCTTCGGCAGCCAATCGAGATTGTCGCCGAAATAAAGCTCGTTCGGCGCCTGCGCGCCGTTCCCGCCCTTACTCATTAACGCCACCCTCACAGGCGCGGACGGGCGGTGTGCCTCTTTTCCCCGCAACCGCGGGTAGCTTAGCGGGCCGAAACGAGGGCGGAAAGCCGATTGTGGCAGCCGCGCAAGAGGGTGCCCTGCTTATGGTTAATGGCCGCATCGCCGGAACCTTACGTGCGTGAGGGGGATAATCGCGGAAATCTCTATGAAGTGGTCCAATCTTGAGCGCCTTTTGGATGTCTGCATTACGGTTCTGGCCGACATGGACGAAGAGATTGCCGTGTGTTTCACCGCCCAAATGATGGGCCATTCCCCGAGATGCCTAACAATCAAAGCCTTGGCACACTGGCGCCGCCTGCCGGACATCGAGAAGGCCGTGGGGCAGCTTCAAAACAAGCTCTTTGAAGCCTCCGAATTACGGAATCGCGCAATCCACGATCTAATGCTGATCGAAAGTAAAAAACAGACGGCTTTTAAGAACCATCGCATGTCCAAGAAGGAACTGCATTACGGGCTTAAAGAATTTGACGTAGTCGAACTGGAACGCGCGCTTGCCATGATGGATCAGCGCCGCACCGATTGTGCCAAACTGCTCGACCTCATTCGGGCGCAGGTTTACGAGTATTGCACATAGCCCGAAAAACCGCCGCCACCGCCTCGCGCATTTCCGCCTCGGTCGGCTCGGTAATTGAAAACCCGTAAAGCGCAGAAACCCCCGCCTCGATCATCTCAGGCGTGATTTCAGGAATGTTTTCCGTGCATACGGGCGCGCCAGACATGGGCCAAACCTAAGATTTCGCGACCATATCGGCAATATCCCTACCGATTGGTCCTTGTGGAGTCAAGTCCATAATTGTGAAAATATTCCGCATCGCGGAACTTTTCAGCGGCTCTCGGTTTGATTTTCGGGTGAGGGGAGTGGCGGCATCGGCCGCAAGCCCCGAGCTTTGCGATGCGTCCAAGGAGCCGTTCAGCGCCGCTGATGAGCCGATTTTCCGAGCATTTTGTCCCGAAAATCTATTTCTTCGATCCGTCGCTCGCCGGCCCTCCCGCCTCGTGGTCGCTCCATCTGGGCCGCTGCCGCGGGCTGGGCCTCGGCTACGTGCTGTCGCCAACGTGGCTTAGGCCCGGAGAGGTGGCGGACGCCGGGCCGGCCGCCGATCGTCTCGTTGCCGATCTGGCACAAGCGTGCCGCGCCCATGAGCTTCAGCTCTTGCTCGATCTCGTGGTCGGCCGCATGGCCGCCGACGCTATTCTGGTCGTCGAGCGACCCGAATGGTTTGCCGTAAACGATCCGGGCGCGGGCCGTGTCGACCCGCGCACGCCACATCGCACCGCCGGTTCCGTCGCGGCGCGCTGGGCTGATCCAGACGTCGCAAAGCAAATGGCGGAATGGTGGATCGAGCATCTGGCTCGTCTCGTCGGCGCGGGGGCTGCCGGGTTTCGCTGCGAGGATCCCGGCGTCGTGCCGCCAAACGTTTGGCGACACATTATAGAGGCTGTCAAACAGCGAGCGCCGCATTGCCGGTTCCTGGCTTGGACGCCGGGCCTTGATTGGCACGCGCTTGGTGCGCTCCGCGGTGTTGGCTTCGATGCGGTGTTTTCTTCCGCGCCATGGTGGGACGGCCGGGCGAGTTGGTTTGTCGAAGAGCACGAACTGCTGCGCCAGCTCGGCAGCATCATCGGCTGTCCCATCGCGCCTCACGGCCCGCAGCCGAGCGGTTTTGCCCAGTCGCCCGCCGGTCGCGCCCGCCTTCGCCATCTGTTGCGCCGCGCTGCCGCGACCTCGCACGGGCTGCTCATCCCGATGGGGCTGGAGTTCGGCCAAGCCGTCGGCAGCGGCGGCCGCGATCCTGCTCGTGAGCAATTACCGACGGGCGAGGCCGATGCCGTCTGCGCGGCGGAGATCCGCGACGCGCTGGCGCTGACCGACGAATTGGCGACGCTCGGGATCGGAGGGCAAATGCGCCTCCTCACCGGCGCGGCGGATAAAGTCTCGGCGCTGCTGCGCACCGATGCGGCGGATGCGCGCGATGCACGCTCGGCCGCGGTCGTCCTCATCAACACCGATCCGGCCGCCGAACAGCCGCTGCCGATTTCCCTCGATCCGCTGCCGCCGAGCGCCGGCATGGCGGCGGTGTTGCGTCAGCCGATCGCGGCGGAGTGCGATAGCCGCGCTCCGCTCGCGCCCGGTGAAGTTCGCCTCGTCAGCGTCCGTCCCACGGCGCCGGTGCAGTGGCGCCGCGGCGCGCCGCCAGCCGCCAAAGCCGCGGCGGCGCCGCGCATCGTCGTCGACAACGTCACGCCGAGCGTCGATGCCGGACGCTTCGCGGCGAAGCGCGTTGTCGGCGAGCCGATCGCCGTCGAAGCCGACGTGTTCGCCGACGGACACGAGGTGCTTGCGGCCGAGCTGCTCTGGCGCCCCGCGGACGAACAGGAGTGGCGCCGGCTCCGCATGCAGCCGCTGCCGAACGATCGCTGGCGTGCGGTTTTTGCTCCCGAGCGGATCGGGCCTCACTTGTTTGCGATCGAGGCTTGGTGGGATCGCCACGGCACATTGTGCCACGACCTCGCCATCAAGCGCGAAGCCGGTGCCGACATCGCCGTCGAGATCGCGGAAGGCCGGCATCTTCTCGAGGACGCGAGGCTCGGCGCGACAGGCGAGCAAGGCCGCATCATCGCGTCGGCGCTCGATGATTTGGCCGGCGCTGATCCGAGCACGGCGGGCGCTACTCTGCTGCGCGACGATCTGGGCGAGGCGATGCGCGAGGCCGAAGCGCGGCATTTTCTTTACCGCACCGAGCCGGCATTTCCCCTCGATATCGATCGGCCCGAGGCGGCGTTCGCTGCCTGGTATGAGCTGTTTCCCCGCTCGGCCACCGACGAGCCGGCGCGGCACGGCACATTCGACGACGTGATCCGGCGTTTGCCCGCCATTCAAGACATGGGCTTCGACGTTCTCTATCTGCCGCCGATTCATCCGATCGGCCGCACCAATCGCAAGGGCAAGAACAACACACTCGACCTGACGGCGGATGACGTCGGCAGTCCCTATGCGATCGGTGGCGGTGAAGGCGGCCATGACGCCATCCATCCGGCCCTCGGCACCCTTGCGGATTTCCGGCGTCTGCGCGATGCCGCCGCAGCGCACGGACTGGAGATCGCGCTCGATTTCGCCATCCAATGCTCGCCCGACCATCCGTGGCTGAAACAGCATCCGGAGTGGTTCAAGTGGCGTCCCGACGGCACGGTGCGCTACGCCGAAAACCCGCCGAAGAAATACCAGGACATCGTCAACGTCGATTTCTATGCGCCGGATGCGATGCCGACGCTGTGGCAGGCGCTGCGCGATATTGTGTTGTTCTGGCGCGGCGAGGGCGTTCGCATCTTCCGCGTCGACAACCCGCACACCAAGCCGCTGCCGTTCTGGGAATGGTTGATCGCACAGGTGCGCGCCCAGCATCCCGACGTGATCTTTCTGTCCGAAGCGTTCACGCGGCCGAAGATGATGTACCGGCTCGGCAAGGTCGGCTTCACCCAGTCCTACACGTATTTCACCTGGCGCAACAGCAAACAGGAGCTGACCGATTATTTCACTGAGCTCGCTACGACCGAAGTCAAAGAATTCTTCCGGCCGCATCTGTTCGTCAACACGCCGGACATCAATCCCTACTATCTGCAGACCTCAGGCCGGCCCGGCTTTTTGGTCCGGGCAGCGCTTGCGGCAACGCTGTCCGGCTTGTGGGGAATGTTCTCCGGCTTCGAGCTATGCGAGGCGGCCGCGTTGCCCGGCCGCGAGGAATATCTGGACTCCGACAAATACCAGATCCGCGCGCGCCGCTTCGATGCGCCCGGGAATATCACGGCGGAAATCGCCAAGCTCAATCGTATCCGCAAGAGCACCCCGGCGCTGCACACGCATCTCAACGTCCGTTTCTATCCGGCGCACCACAACCAGATCTTGCTCTACGGCAAGATGGCGGCGGACCGCAGCGACATGATCCTGGTCGCCGTCAATCTCGATCCGTTCCGCGCCCACGAGGCGACCATCGAGGTGCCGCTGTGGGAATGGCGCATGCCCGATCACGCCTCGGTCGCGGTGCGCGACCTCATGCGCGACCTCGATTTCGTGTGGCACGGCAAGCTGCAGCGAATCCGCCTCGATCCGGGTGAGTTGCCGTTCGCCATCTGGCGTCTCGCGCCGAGCGGCGGAGCCTGACATGGATGCCAGGATGGACACGCGGACTCTGGAGAGGCGGACCAGAACCGAGACGCGGGCGAAAACCGCTGCGCTCGTTGCGGCGGACCCGCTCTGGTACAAAGACGCGATCATCTATCAGCTGCACATTAAATCGTTCTTCGACAGCAATAACGACGGCATCGGCGATTTCCCGGGTCTGATCTCGAAGCTCGATTACATCGCCGATCTCGGCGTCAACGCGATCTGGCTGCTGCCATTTTATCCGTCGCCGCTGTTGGACGACGGCTACGACATCAGCGAATATCGCGACGTGCATCCGGACTACGGCACGCTGGCCGATTTCCGCCAGTTCGTCCGCCAAGCGCATGCGCGCGGCATCCGCGTCATCACCGAGCTGGTCGTCAACCATAGCTCGGATCAGCATCCCTGGTTTCAGCGCGCGCGCCGCGCCAAGCCCGGCTCGCCATGGCGCAATTATTACGTCTGGTCGGACACCGATCAGAAATACGCCGGAACCCGCATCATCTTCGTCGATACCGAGCGCTCGAACTGGACCTGGGACCCGGTGGCCGGCGCCTACTACTGGCACCGTTTCTATTCGCATCAGCCGGATCTGAACTTCGACAATCCGCACGTGCTCAAGGCCGTGCTCGGCGTCATGCGGTTCTGGCTCGACCTCGGCGTCGACGGATTGCGGCTCGATGCGGTGCCGTATCTGGTCGAGCGCGAGGGCACCAACAACGAAAACCTGCCGGAGACGCACGAGATCCTCAAACGATTCCGCGCCGAGGTGGACGCCTCGTTTCCCGGCCGCATGCTGCTCGCTGAAGTCAATCAGTGGCCGGAAGACACCAAGGATTATTTCGGCGACGGTGACGAATGCCACATGGCGTTTCATTTTCCGCTGATGCCGCGCATGTACATGGCGATCGCGCGCGAGGACCGCTTTCCGATCAGCGACATCATGCGGCAGACGCCGCCAATCCCGGACGCCTGCCAATGGGCGGTGTTCCTGCGCAATCACGACGAGCTGACGCTCGAAATGGTGACCGACACCGAACGCGACTATCTGTGGCAGACCTACGCGTCCGACCGCCGCGCGCGCCTCAACCTCGGCATTCGCCGGCGGTTGGCGCCGCTCCTCGAGCGCGACCGGCGACGCATCGAGCTGATGAAGAGCCTGCTGCTGTCGATGCCCGGCACGCCGGTGATCTATTACGGCGACGAAATCGGCATGGGCGACAACATCCATCTCGGCGACCGCAACGGCGTGCGCACGCCGATGCAATGGTCGCCCGACCGCAACGGCGGATTCTCGCGCGCCGACCCGGCAGCGCTGATCCTGCCGCCGATCATGGACGCGCTGTACGGCTACGGCGCGGTCAATGTCGAAGCGCAGGTGCGCGACCCGCACTCCATTCTCAACTGGACCAAGCGCATGCTGGCGGTGCGCAGCCGCCATCCCGCCTTCGGCCGCGGCAGTGTCACGCTGCTCTATCCGAAGAACCGCAAGATCCTCGCCTATCTGCGCCAATACGAGGGCGACACGCTGCTATGCGTCGCCAATGTGGCGCACAGCCCGCAGGCCGTGGAGCTCGACCTGTCGCAGTTCGTCGGCCGCGTGCCGGTCGAGCTGAATGCCGGTACGTTATTCCCGCCGATCGGCGAACTCACTTACCTCCTGACGCTGCCGCCCTACGGGTTTTACTGGTTTGCATTGGCGGTCGAGAGCGAATGGCCGGCGTGGCACACGCCGGCGCCGGAGCCGCTGCCGGAATTTGTCACCATCGTGATGCGCGACAGCATGGCGAAGGCGTTGACCACGGCGGGGCGCGAGCTCATCGAGCACGACGGGCTGCCGCCTTATCTCGCCAAGCGCCGCTGGTTCGGGCTGAAAGATCAAACGGTCAAGCGGGCGTGCATCGCCAATGTCACCGATATCGGCGAGAGCGGACGAGAAATTCTGCTGGCGGAGCTCGAGGTCAAGACCAATGGGACGGCGAGCCGCTGGCTGCTGCCGCTCGGGGTGTCTTGGGAAGACGAGGGATCGGCTGCGCTGCCGAACCGGCTCGCCTTGGCGCGCGTGCGGCGCGGCCGCAGGCTCGGCTTCTTGACCGACGCGTTCGCGCTGCCGGAATTTGCCCATGCGGTGATGAACGCGCTGGCCGGCAGCCGCGACTTCAAGAATCCCGAAGGCGTGCTGCAGTTCCTGCCGACCGAATCCGGCCGCGAGCTGCTGCACAAGGCCGCCGATGCGGAGATCAACTGGCTCGCCGCCGAGCAATCCAACAGTTCGCTCACCATCGGCGACACGGCGATGCTGAAAATCTTCCGCCGCGTGTCCAGCGGCCAGCATCCCGAAGCCGAAATGAGCCGCTATCTGACCGCAGCCGGATTTGCCTACGCTCCTGCGCTGCTGGGTGAGATCGTGCAGATGTCCGACCGCGGCACATCGCACACGCTCGCCGTTGCGCTTGGCTTCATCCGCAATCAGGGCGATGCCTGGTCGTGGATCCTCGATCATCTGACGCGCGCGCTCGACAGCCTCGCCGCCGATTCGGAAATGGATGTGCTGACCGACTGCGAGGAGCTTGCGGCGGTCATCGGCCGGCGTCTCGGCGACATGCACGCGGTGCTGGCGCGGCCGACATCGGACGCCGCGTTCACGCCCAAGTACGCCGACGGACACGATACGGCGGCGTGGGTGCGCAAGACCGAGCAACGGCTCGAGAGAGCCTTTTCGGCGGTCGAGCATATCCGCGAGTGGGCGAATGCTGCGGATGCCGAGCGGGCCAAAGGCCTGTTGCAAGCGCGCGGTAAGCTGACCGGCGCGGTCAAGAATCTGGCAAAGTCCGGAGCCGACACATTGATGACGCGCATCCACGGCGATTTCCATCTCGGCCAGGTGCTGGTCGCCTCCGGCGATGCCTACATCATCGATTTCGAAGGTGAGCCGGCGGCCTCGATGGAAGAGCGCCGCGCCAAGACCAGTCCGTTGCGCGACGTTGCCGGCCTCCTTCGCTCGATCCATTACGCCGGCGCGGCGCTCCGCGAAGGCAAAGGAGTGGCAGCCGCGCCGAGCGACGCAGCGCAGCGCGATACGCTGATCGCCGAGTTTCGCCGCCGCGCCACGCAATCGTTCCTCAAGCAATACTGGACGGCGCGCGGCGGAGCCGACACCACGGGCGATCGCGCCTTGCTCGATCTTTTCCTGGTCGAGAAGGCTGCGTACGAAATTGGTTACGAGGCGGCCAATCGGCCGAGCTGGATTGGGGTGCCGCTCGCCGGGCTGGCGGCGCTCGCCACGCGCATTCTCAACGGACACGCTGGAGCGCGGCATGGCTGACCTCCACGTCAAACATTCATGGCAGCTCGATCCGCAGGAGGCCGCGGCGCTGGCGCGGGGCAACCACGGCAATCCGTTTGCCGCGCTCGGGCCGCACGACAGCGCTGAAGGCCGGATCATTCGCGCGTTCCTTCCGGGCGCCGCCAAGGTCGAGGTGTTGCGGCGCTCCGATGGCGCGGTTCTGGGCGTGCTCGAACCCGGCAGCGAGGACGGACTGTTCGAAAACCTGGTTGCGGAGCGCGCACCTTATCGTCTGCGCATTTCCTGGCCCGGCGCGGTGCAGGAGACGGAGGACCCTTACTCGTTCGGGCTTTTGCTCGGCGACGTCGACCTGCACTTGTTCAACGAGGGCCGGCACTTCGAGTTGGCGCATGCGCTTGGCGCGCAACATCTGAGCATCGACGGCGTTGCCGGCGTGCGGTTCGCCGTCTGGGCGCCGAACGCAAGGCGTGTCGCCGTAGTCGGCGATTTCAATTCGTGGGATCGCCGCCGCCATCCGATGCGGGTGCGTTACGGCGGCGGCGTGTGGGAAATCTTCGTTCCGCGTGTCACCCCGGGCTCGACCTACAAGTATGACATCGTCGGCCCCGACGGCGTTGCCGTGCCGTGGAAAGCCGATCCGGTGGCGCGCCAGACCGAAGCGCCGCCGAGCACCGCATCGGTCGTACCGCAGCCCGAACATTATCGCTGGCGTGACCAAACATGGATGGCCGAGCGCGGCTGGCGGCAATCGCCCGATGCGCCGATCAGCATTTACGAGGTGCATCTGGGTTCATGGCTGAGGCCGGCGGAGCGCGATCGGCGCCCGCTCTGGGACTTCGCCGCCGAGCGCCTGGTGACGTACCTCGTCGACATGAAGTTCACCCATGTCGAGCTTCTGCCCATCACCGAACATCCGTTCGGCGGCTCGTGGGGTTACCAGCCATTGGGCCTGTTCGCGCCGACGGCGCGGTTCGGTCCGCCCGAAGGGCTTCGCCGCTTCGTCGATGCGCTGCATGCCGCCGGCATCGGCATCATTCTCGATTGGGTGCCGGCGCATTTCCCGAACGATCCGCACGGTCTGGCGCGCTTCGACGGCACCGCGCTCTACGAGCACCTCGATCCGCGCGAAGGCTTTCATCGCGACTGGAACACCTACATCTACAATTTCGGCCGCCGCGAGGTGCAAGGTTTTCTGATCGCCAGTGCGCTGTACTGGCTCGAGCACTTTCACATCGACGGGCTGCGCGTCGATGCGGTGGCCTCGATGCTATACCGCGACTACAGCCGCAACGAAGGCGAATGGGTCCCGAACATCTACGGCGGCCGCGAGAATCTCGAAGCGATCGGGTTTCTGCGCCATCTCAACGCGGTGATCGGCGAGCGTTGTCCCGGCGCGATAACAATTGCGGAAGAGTCGACTGCATGGCCGGGCGTGAGCCGGCCGATCTCGGCAGGCGGGCTCGGCTTTTCCTACAAATGGAACATGGGCTGGATGCACGACACCCTGCGCTACATGGAGAAAGACTCGATCCATCGGCAATATCATCACCACGACATGACGTTCGGGCTGCTCTATGCCTTCAGCGAAAATTTCATCCTGCCGCTGTCGCACGACGAGGTGGTGTACGGCAAAGGCTCGCTGATCGGCAAAATGCCGGGCGACCGTTGGCAGCGCTTCGCCAATCTGCGCGCCTATTTCGGCTTCATGTGGGGCCATCCCGGCAAGAAGCTTCTGTTCATGGGCGGCGAGTTCGCCCAGGAGCGCGAATGGAATCACGACCTCGATCTCGATTGGCCTTCGCTCGATGATCCCGCGCATGCCGGCGTCCAGCACCTCGTCCGCGATCTCAATGCACTCTACGCTTCGCATCTGGCGCTGCATCAGCGCGACAGCGACGGGGCCGGCTTTCAATGGACGATCGGCGACGACCGCGCCAATTCGGTGTTCTCGTTCGTACGCTACGCCGCCAATGCGCCGCCGGTGCTGGTCGTCTGCAATATGACGCCGGTGCCGCGGCACGGCTATCGCATCGGCGTACCACTCGGTGGCGGCTGGCGCGAAATCTTCAACAGCGACTCGGCGCATTACGGCGGCTCCAACGTCGGCAATGCGGGGCGCGTCGAAGCGGCGGCGTTTGGAGCGCACGGCCAGCCGCACTCGGTCGAGCTCGTGCTGCCGCCGCTTGGCACCATTTATCTTCGCCACGACGGTTGATCGATGGCTGCGCACCCCAACCGGCTCGACGCCGGCAGCCCTTATCCGCTCGGTGCTACCTGGGATGGTCTTGGCACTAATTTTGCGCTGTTCTCCGCGTATGCCGAGCGGGTCGAGCTCTGCCTGTTCGATCCCAGCGGCCGCCGCGAGATCGCCCGGCTCGATTTGCCCGAATGCACCGACGAGGTGTGGCACGGCTATCTGCCGAACGCCCGCACCGGATTGATTTACGGCTATCGGGCGCACGGTCCCTACAATCCGCACGAAGGTCACCGCTTCAATCCGCACAAGCTTCTGCTCGATCCGTACGCCAAACGGCTTGCCGGAACGCTGCGCTGGACCGACGCGCTGTTCGGCTACCGGGTCAACTCACC
>Ga0070741_10003174_pt1 | contig 41560 bp, 28 predicted proteins | sample Coa_R1_4_FD_66440 | JGI IMG/M metagenome (GOLD analysis project Ga0070741, IMG submission 66440) | Surface soil microbial communities from Centralia Pennsylvania, which are recovering from an underground coalmine fire - Coalmine... | ecosystem: Environmental > Terrestrial > Soil > Unclassified ... | reverse complement strand
CGAACCTCGATCTGTGTTCCGTGCTCTGGTTGCGAGACGATCGATACGGTCCCATCCACAAGCCGCACCCGTTCCCGAATACCCACGATGCCAAGGCCCTTTTGATCCGCCACCTGGCCGGGATCGAACCCCGTTCCGTCGTCGGTGATCGATAAGAAGATGTTCTCTTCCCTCTTTTTAATAGCCACCACCACCTCCCTGGCTCCGGAATGCTTCGCAACGTTGTTCAGGCATTCCTGCGTGATCCGATAGAGGCACAACGCGACCTCCACCGGAATGGATTCCGGCACGCTACCATGCGTAAACTTGACCTGTATCCGGTGCAGTTTCGCGAACTCGGAGCAGTGAGACTCAAGCGCCGCCACCACGCCGAAATGCTCCAGGGCCGAAGGATGGAGCCGGTGAGCCGCATTGCGAAGGTCATCCGAGAGTTGATTTACCCGCTCGCAAAGCGATCGGAGCTGTTTGCGGAGGAGCCGGACGGAGCCGGGAGGCGTCTGCTCCAACGTGGACACCTCGTTTGCCAGCATGGCCATTCTCTGATTCAAATCGTCGTGGAGTTCGCGAGCCACGCGTTTGCGCTCCTCTTCCTGAGCAGTGAGGAGGTTCGCCGTCAGTCTCCGGAGTTGGTCCTCGCTTCGGCGCAGGGCGTCTGCGTCGAGTTTGCGCCGAGTGATGTCGATGCCGGTGCTGATGATCTGCCGGACGGCGCCATCCGCGCCACGTCGAGTGATGCTTGACCATGCGATCACCCGGCGGGATCCGTCCTTGTTGACCCAGGTTCTTTCGTAGGTTCTCGACGGATGGGTGCCTTCGACAATGCTTGCCAACGCGGCTTTCGCCTCGTCCACTTCTTCCGGTGGGAGCAGGAAATCCCTAAGAATCCTGCCCTTTGCCTCACGGAAGGAATAGCCCGACATCTCCTGGCACGCGCGATTGAATCCGACAATGCGGCCGGCGGGGTCGAGAATGACGATCAGTGCGCCGCTCATGTCTAGGAGGCTGGCCGACAGATCCCGCTCCTCGACTGCGTCATCAAGGGACAGCCGCGCCTGATCGAGGCCGCGCTTCATCACGTCGATATCCATGAGCGCCATCAGAACGCCGTCAATCTTGTTCTCGGCGGTCTTGTACGGTCTCATTCGGAGGGAGTACCACAGGCCGTCCCGAGCCTGGACCTCTCGTTCCACCAGGCTGCCTTTGCCGCTTACTTCCGAGATCAGGCTGTCGAGGTCGGGCATATCAATGTTGGGCTTGAGATCGCTGATCGGCCGGCCCACATCCGCGGGGATCAGGTTCAGCAGCGGTTCCGCCGCGGCCGTGAAGCGCCGGATTCGCCGGTCGCCACCCACGACGATCACCGGGATGCTCACTCCGACAAGTAGATTGCTCAGGTCGTTGGCGAGTTGGCCCAATTCCGCGTTCCGGTTTTGCAACTCCTCATTCAGCGTGGTCAATTCCTCGTTCGTGGACTGCAATTCCTCCTTCGCTGTCTCCAGTTCTTCGTTGGTGCTCTGGAGTTCCTCGTTGGCTGAGAGAACCTCCTCATGTTCCACCGTCAGCGCCTCGTTGGTCGCTTCCTGGGTCTCGATTATGGACTGTAGATGTTCCCTTGTGGAAGTGAGCTCCTGTCTCAAATCGACGAGTTTGCCAGCGTGTGCGCTTTGGCGCGTCCGCGCGGTTTCGCGCGCTGGAGCCTCCTCGATCAGAATGAGGAAATCAGGCCCCTTGGCCTGACGGCCTTTGATTGGGATGACCTCCAGATTGACTGTCTTCGCCCCGCCGTCCTGCGGAAAGCGTATACCTTCCCGGCGAACCGGGGTTTCTTCCTTTTTCGCCCTGTGCAGCGCCGTGCGGAGATCGAGCGCCAGTTCTTCCCGCACCAGTTTCAGCACGTGCAGGGTTGCGGCTCCCCGCGCCGGCGCCATGTACGGGCCGGCGTTCCCATCAAAATGCAGCACCTGCATGCCCGCGTCGACCACCAGCGCTGCGGGAGCGTATCGCTGCCAGATAACGCGCTCGACGGCCTTATCCAGGCTGAACGCGGCGCTCGTCAACTCCGCCGTGACGGCACGCGCCGGCGCTTTGTGATAATCGGCGGCGGCCAACGCGGTTCTGGCCACGGCCGCCGCCGGATTCCGCGAATAAATCTTCCACCGGTGATCGTCCTGCACGAAAAGACGACCCGACGAACCGGGGGTCTCCGATTTTCCCAGCACAAGAAAGCCGGCTGGCTTCAGGGCGTAATGAAAAAGGGAAAGCACCCGCTCTTGAAGAGCCGTGCTCATGTAAATCAATGCATTGCGGCAACTGATGAGATCGAGCTTGGAGAAGGGCGGATCTTTGCCGAGGTCATGCCGGGCAAACACGCACCGGTCACGGACCTGCTTGCCGATCTGATACCTGTCTCCCACTTTCACAAAGAAACGCTTCAGGCGTTCCGGGGAGACATTGGCCACGGCAGTTTCCGAGTATGTTCCCGACCGCGCACTGTCAACGGCCGGCGCGCTGATATCCGTGCCGAAAACCTGGACAGGGGTCGCCGGGGCGCGTTTTTCCAGGAATTCCAAAAGCGCGATGGCTATCGAGTACGCCTCCTCGCCCGTCGAGCATGCGGGCACCCACACGCGAAGCGGCTCGCCCTTCGGCCGATTCGCGATCAGCTTGGGGAGAACTTTTCGCTGCAGCGCCGAAAACGCCTCCGGCTCGCGGAAGAAGTGCGTGACGTGAATGAAGATGTCCTGGTAGAGCGCCGCCACCTCGCCGGCATTCTGCTCGAGGTATGCTTCGTACCGGGGCAGGCTCTCGATTTTAAGCAGGATCATCCGGCGCGCGACGCGCCGCCTGATTGTTCCGGTTTTGTAAAGACTGAAGTCGACCGCCGTGGCTGTCCGTAGAATCTGAATGATCTTTTGAAGATCGGCGGCGCTTGGCAACGAAGGTTCCGCATCGGGCACGGCGTTTCTCCGGGCGTACGGCAGGCGCCCCAGTCGGACCAGTTCGCGGGCGATCTCGCCGGGCGGCAGAACAAAATCCACGCACCCTGTCAGGATCGCGCTCTCCGGCATGCCAGGATATCCGGCCGACTCGGGATTCTGGGCAAAGGCAACGCCGCCTTCGGACTTGATGGCCTGCAACCCCAACGTGCCGTCGGACGCCGTGCCCGATAGAATGACCCCGATGGCCGCGCTCTTCTGGTCCTCCGCAAGGGACGTAAGGAAGCGATTGACCGGCAAGTGCCGGCCGGCGGTCCGCCGTCGCGACAGGAGCCGCAACGTCATCTCCCGAACGGCTATATCGTGTTTCGGAGGGATTACGTAGACATGATCCGGTTCCAGGACCATTCCGTCCTCGACCTGGATGACAGGCATCTCCGTTGCTTTGGAGAGGAGCTTGTGCAGAATGCTTTCATGGTGGGGATCAAGGTGCTGGACCAGCACGAAGGCCATCCCGGGGTTGACTGGCAGCGCCTTGAGCAACGCCGTGCAGGCCTCCAGGCCCCCGGCGGAGGCGCCGATACCGACCACCGGAAACTGAGGTCTGGAGGTTGCGCCAAAGGATTTCCCTTCAGCTCCCGGCCGGCTTCTTGGGCGGGAGACTGAAGCTTTCGTTGGCCGCTTCTCCTTTTTCATCATTTCGGTCCTTCGCCGCCAAGCCATCCCTGGCAACGTCAGGCGTATGCTGTCAAGCGGCAGAGCATCGGCTGGTGGTCGCAGTGGGGCAGAAAGCCGATCCAGGCATCAGCTCCTCCTCATGGAACCGCCACAACTTCCCCTCTAAGTATAAAGTACGATGCGGGATCCTTATTCAACCGCGCGCTCGCGCCATGAGCGGTGCCAGGCTTAAGCAGGCGTGCTTTTGGCATGATCTGTTCTTTGCTGTTCAAGACGTGAAGGAACGCGCACCCGCAGGCTGAAGACGATCCAATGGTGCACGTTTGGAACGGGCAGAAAGACCTTCTCTGCGTGCGCTTCGATAGGGAGTCGACCCGCCGGGCCGGACGACTTTCTGGCGCGGGCACCTGCGAATGCTCATTTATATCTTATGTGTAGGATGACACTGCAGGCGGCTGTCAAGCTCTGGTCTTATGCGTGTCGCTACAGTTATACGGTTGGGCGAGTTGGGATCATGCTGGCTTTGCGCCCCTTGCTTTCCACTTCCACTGGCGGACTTCGGGTAAGTCTTCGCCGTTCTTGTCAATGTATTGCTTGTGCTCGATCAGCTTGTCCTTGAGTTGCTGCTTCAGGTAAATGCCCTTGCCCCCAGTCTGCGGCAGGCGGTCGATGGTGTCCATCACGAGGTGAAAGCGATCGAGATCGTTGAGCACCGTCATGTCGAAGGGTGTGGTGATGGTGCCCTCTTCCTTATAGCCCCGGACATGGATGTTGTCGTGGTTCGCGCGACGATAGGTCAGCCGGTGGATCAACCACGGGTAGGCATGAAAGGCAAAAATGACCGGCTTGTCCGTGGTGAAGAGTTCGTCGAAATCGATGTCGCTCAACCCGTGCGGGTGCTCGGTCTGCGGCTGTAGCTTCATGAGATCGACGACATTGACCACTCGGATTCTGACGTCGGGCAGATGCTCGCGCAGAATGGAGACCGCGGCGAGCGTCTCCAGCGTGGGTACATCGCCACAGCAAGCCATGACAACGTCCGGAGCAGCGCCCTGGTCGTTACTGGCCCATTGCCAGATGCCGATGCCCTCGGTGCAGTGCTTCACTGCGGCGTCCATCGTCAGCCACTGTGGCGCCGGGTGTTTGCCCGCGATCACGACGTTGACGTAATGTCGGCTTCGCAGGCAGTGGTCCATGACCGACAGGAGGCAGTTCGCGTCCGGCGGAAGATAAACCCGCACGACTTCGGCCTTTTTGTTCACAACATGATCGATGAAACCGGGATCCTGGTGTGTGAAGCCGTTGTGATCCTGACGCCAAACATGCGACGCCAGCAAGTAATTTAATGAGGCGATCTTCCGCCGCCAAGGCAGATGCGACGTAACCTTCAGCCACTTCGCGTGCTGGTTGAACATCGAATCGACGATGTGGATGAAAGCCTCGTAGCAGTTGAAAAGTCCATGCCGTCCGGTGAGCAAGTAGCCCTCGAGCCAGCCTTCGCACTGGTGCTCGCTGAGCATTTCCATGACGCGCCCGGAGGGCCCAAGGAATTCGTCGCTCGGCGCGGTCGCGGCGTCCCATTGGCGTGTCGTCGTCTCAAAGAGGGCTTCGAGGCCATTAGAGAGCGTCTCGTCCGGGCCAAAGATCCGGAAGTTCCGCTGGGTACTATTCAGCTTCGCCACATCGCGCAGGAACCGCCCGAGAACGTGCGTGTCGCCGGTACCGCGCTCTCCGGGCGAACGTACTTCTACGGCGTAGTCGCGGAAATCCGGCATCCGCAGGTCGCGGAGCAGAATCCCGCCGTTAGCGTGGGGATTCGCGCCCATGCGCCGTCTGCCCTTAGGCGCAAGTTCGGCCAGTTCCGGGTTCAGGCGACCATGCTCATCGAACAGTTCCTCAGGCCGGTAACTCCTTAGCCAGTCTTCCAGGAGCTTGAGGTGTTCGGGATGTGCGGCCGGATCAGACAGCGGCACCTGGTGCGAACGGAACGTGCCTTCAATCTGCAGGCCATCCACCACCTTCGGTCCTGTCCAGCCCTTGGGTGAATTGAGGACGATCATCGGCCAGCGCGGACGTTCAAGTTTGCCATGGACGCGGGCCTCCTGCTGGATTCTTTGGATCTGCTCCACCGCGGTGTCGAGCGTAGCGGCCATAGCCTCGTGCATCAAGTCGGGCTCGTGACCCTCGACGAAGTACGGCGTCCAGCCGTAGCCGCGGAACAGCTGCTCCAGTTCCTCGCGCGTGATGCGGGCGAGAACGGTCGGGTTGGAAATCTTATAACCATTGAGATGCAGGATCGGCAACACCGCGCCGTCTGTAGCCGCATTGAGAAACTTGTTGGAATGCCAGGCCGTGGCCAGCGGTCCGGTTTCCGCTTCGCCGTCTCCAACGACGCAGGCAATGATGAGCTCGGGGTTGTCGAACACCGCACCGAACGAATGGCTGAGCGAATAGCCCAACTCGCCGCCTTCGTGGATGGAACCCGGGCACTCGGGTGATGCGTGGCTGGGAATCCCTCCGGGAAATGAAAACTGTGTGAACAGCTTCCGAAGTCCGGACTCATCCTGGCTGATGTTGGGATAGACCTCGCTGTAAATTCCCTCAAGGTAAGTGTTGCCGACGACGGCGGGGCCGCCGTGCCCGGGCCCCGAGACGTAAACCATGTTGAGGTCGTATTTCTTAATGACCCGGTTCAGGTGGGCGTAGATGAAGTTCTGCCCGGGAGTTGTGCCCCAGTGTCCGAGCAGCATGTGCTTCACGTCTGTGAGCGCAAGTGGCCGCTTCAGCAGCGGATTGTCACAAAGGTAAATCTGGCCGACCGACAGGTAGTTGGCGGCGCGCCAATAGGCGTCCATCTGGTGGAGCAGTTCGGGCATGAGTGTTTTGGTTTGCATGTTAGTTCTTCCGAATGGAGCCGAGATGGAGGACACGCATGATTTGACCTCGCGATCATGAGGTGCATTCTTCGGACTATGCTCGATGCCGAGAAAGTCTAGTCCATGGCAGTTCCGTTCTCGGATGAGGGGCGCGTGCTCGCCGATTCCCGCAGCGAACACGAGCGTGGGCAGGACGCCGAGCGCCGCTACGAAGGAGCCGATCCTGATCGTAGAGAATCGTCAGACGTTAGCATTTTCAAGGCGCTGAGAAGTGAGCCCGTGCAGGGCATAGTCTTTAGTGGAAAGCACCCAGCATGTAGGCTACCAGGAGGACCACCAATATGGTGCCAAGCCCGACGCCTGCGCCCCCACTGGAGCCCCAACGGCGGCTACCGTAGTAGCCTCCGCCGCCTCCTAGAACCAGCAACAAAACGACTAGTAGTACCAAGATCACAGTGAATCTCCTTTCTCAAAACTGCTATCTCCTGGCGGCCGGAGTAACTGTTTCTTTTGACTGGCCACGAGGAGGACAATGCCGCCAATAAGCGCCGCCGCTCCTGCGATGCGAGGCAGCGGCACATCATGTGTCCTGTCGCGAGTCGCGTGATCGGTTCTATGTCAACGACCTCTTCTCTGGTCGTGTAGGTAAAGCCGCTTCACGCGAGACACAGCACGCCAAACACGAGCAAGACTATCCCAAGTGTCTGGTTCATGGTGCCTCCTTACCGCGGTCGGCCAAAACCACTGGGCTGTGTCGTCATGCCTTGGTTCCTTCGGGTGGGTATGAGCACACCAAGGGCCGTGCTCCGTGCTGCGAAGACGATTCACTCGGCTATCCGCTTACATGCAAAAGTTGCCGTTTTAAGGTGCAGGTTCGGCACCTCGCGTGTCGCATTGGGGACGGCTGGTGATCTCCCCTGGGAATGCATCAACGGACCGGGCGACAATGGTGTGGGATGCAGCAGACACTCAGCACGGGGCAGAAAGCGCTTCACATCAATGTTGATCTGAAGAAGTTCGGGACCTTCGCCGAGATCGGTGCCGGTCAAGAGGTCGCCCGCTGGTTTTTCCATGTGGGCCGGGCCGCGGGAACCGTCGCCAAATCTATTTCCGCGTACGATATGGCCGTCAGCGATTCCCTCTATGGGGCCACCGACCGTTATGTGAGCCGCAGCCGGCTGGAGGCAATCCTTACGACGGAGTTCACGCAACTCCAGAATCGACATGCAGACCGGGCATCGGAGCACAATGCACTTTTCGTCTTCGCCGATACGGTAGCCACGCAATCACTGACTCGCCATAGGCGTGGGCAGGGATGGATGGGAATCCGCTTTCAGAACCAGCCAGGCGAAGAGGCGTCGGACATCATCATCCATGCTGAGATGCTGGACGGCGAAACCGTGCAGGAGCAGGAGGCGCTCGGGATCCTAGGCGTAAACCTGATCTTCGCCGCGTTCTACTGCAATCACGAAGCCAAGCTGGTCATCAACTCCTTGCTCGACGGCTTGAGCCGCCGAAGAGTCGATGTGGACATGATCAAGTTCTCCGGACCGGCGTTCGCCGGCATCGACAACCGGCTGATGAGCCTGCAACTGGTCGAAAGTGAATTGACCGACGCGGCGCTGTTTACGGCCGGGGGAGAGGTGGTGCAAACATCGGAAGTACTTTACGGCAGGCCCGTGCTGATTGAGCGCGGTAGCTTTCGCCCAATCACGAACGTCACGTTGGACATGCTGGTGCGGGCACAAAAGCAGATTCAGTTGCAGGGTCCGCCGCAAGGAGAGTCGCCCGTGGTGGTGATGGAGATGACGCTGAACAATCTCATCACCGAACAGAAGATCGATCATCAGGATTTTCTCGCCCGTGTGGACTTGTTGGGCGCGCTCGGTAAGACCGTGATGGTTTCGAACTATACCCGATTTGACGGAGTGACCGCCTATCTCCGCAAGTCCACGCAGAGTTGGATTGCGATGGTAATGGGCGTTCCCACTTTACGCGAGATTTTTGACGAGAAATACTACACGGACCTGCCGGGCGGAATTCTCGAGGGTTTGGGCAGACTATTTCAAGGCACCGTGAAGCTCTTCATCTATCCGACCAGGGAAACGGCAGCAGGCGAGGTGGACACGGCTGATTTGCTGGACGTACCGCCTCGACAACGAAGCTTGTATAAGTACCTTTTGGAAAACGGCTCCATCCAAGCCATACAGGAATTCGATGCGAGCCAACTGCACATCACTCCGAGGGAGGTCCTTACGAGGCTGCAATCGGGTGATCCGAGCTGGCAGACCATGGTACCGTCCAAGGTCGCGCGGCTTATCCAGGAACGCGGCCTGTTTAAGAACGCGGTGCAGACTGAGGCGGAACCCGACTCGCCCGCAGGACCCCCGACGGAATCAGGTTCTTGAGTTCCGTGATGACCCATTCCGAATCACCGTTGCCACAGAATTCGGGTGGCCTCCAGGGGAACTGCCACACCAGAATGCTGCGGTGTCACACGCGCCGTATAGTCGGTAGCCGGGCGTGTCGCGGGCACCCGTCCGCTATAAGCGTAGCCCCTGGCCTCGCCTTCTAATTGGCGAACGCGCGTCATCTCCTGCCGCACTGGACCTTGGCCGTTGACGCCGTCGGCGTAAAGCTCTACGCGCACCGCATTCGGGTCGAGATCATTGAGATAGACCTGAACCTCAAACGCGTGGCGCTCCCCGTCGCGCTCGATCTTGACTTCACCGAAGCGCAGCGCGGGCCACTCCCGTTCCAGGGCTTGCTGCCAATCGGCCACTCGCCTGCCCACTGCGCCTTTATCGGCAGCACGTTCACGATAGGTTGTTGCAGCCGGAAGGTAGTGTTGCTCCGTGTATTCGCGCACCACGCGGTCCGCAGAAAAGCGCGGCGTCAAGCTCGCCATGCTTTTCCGCATCCGAGCCACCCAAGCTTTGGGGATACCCTCCCCGTCCCGGGCATAGAACTCGGGAATCACTTCCCGTTCGAGCAAATCGTAGAGTGCTTCGGCTTCAGCGGCGTCCCAGGCCGGATCGTCGTGATGTTCCTGGCCGTCCCCCAAAGCCCACCCGACTTCAGGCGTGTAGGCCTCCGCCCACCAGCCGTCCAACTCCGACAGGTTGATGCCCCCATTGACGAGCACCTTCATCCCGCTCGTCCCACTAGCCTCCCAGGGGCGCCGCGGCGTGTTGATCCAGACGTCCACTCCTTGGACCAAGTGCTCGGTCAGGAGCATGTCGTAATCAGCGAGGAAGATCGCATGGAAACGCGCCCCGGTCTGCCGGATGAAATGCATCCATTCCCGGATCATGGCCTGCCCCGACTGATCGGCCGGATGCGCCTTGCCGGCGATAATGAGTTGGACCGGGCGCTGCGAATCAGTCAACAAGCGAAGCAGTCGCGGTGAGTCATGCAGTAGCAAGCTCGGTCTTTTGTAGGTCGCAAAACGGCGCGCAAAGCCGAGCGTAAGGGCATTGGGATCAAAGAGATGCCTCGCACCGTCCACAGCCTCGGCCGGCGCGCCTGCGGCGGCGAGTTCCAGGGACAAGCGTTCGCGAGCGTATTCCACAAGAGACTTGCTCGCGGCGACGCGAAATTGCCAGAGCATGGCGTCCGAGACCTTCCGAATATCCTGCCCCAGGGTCTCTGTCGTTCCCAGCCAGCGGTCCTTTCCACAGGCCTCCGTCCAAAGATTGTCGGCAGGAGCCGAGTCCCAGGTGGGCATGTGAACTCCGTTGGTCACGTGTCCTATAGGTATGTCGTCCTCCGGCCAGCGCGGAAACACAGGCAGAAAGAGGCGCCGGCTCACCTTCCCGTGCAACCGGCTTACGCCATTCACCGCTCCGCTCCCGCGAATCGCCAGATATGCCATGTTGAAACTCTCCGCCGAGTCGTTCGGGTTCTGGCGGCCAAGGGCCAGCAAATCGTCACGTCCGATGCCGAGCTTCTTTTCGGCATACCCCCCAAGATATTGCTCGATGAGGGCGGGAGAGAAACGGTCAAAACCGGCGGCCACTGCCGTGTGCGTAGTGAAGAGATTGCCCGCTCGTGTGACCGCCAGTGCGACTGCGAAGGGCTGCCCGGTCTCTTGCATGAAGTCGCGCGCACGTTCCAGGACGGCAAACGCCGCGTGCCCCTCATTCAAGTGACAGACCTCCGGTTGGACCCCGAGCGCGCGGAGCAGCCGCCATCCGCCGATCCCGAGGAGCAGCTCCTGCTTGAGGCGCAACTCCGGCCCGCCTCCATAGAGCTCGCTGGTGATTCCCCGATGAACAGGGAAGTTCGCGGCGTCATTGCTGTCCAGAAGGTAGAGCTTCACTCTTCCGACCTGAACCTGCCACGCCCGCAGCCAGACCGAGTAACCAGGCAGCGCGATCTCCAACCGCAACCACTCTCCGTTTGATTGGCGCAAGGGCGTGATCGGCAACTGTCCGGGATCGTTATACGGGAAGAGAGCCTGTTGCTCTCCGTTTTTGTCGATCACCTGTCGGAAATAGCCTTGCTGGAATAGCAGTCCCACAGCGACCACCGGCACACCCAAATCGCTGGCGGCTTTGAGTTGATCACCAGCCACATTGCCAAGGCCGCCCGAGTAGATTGGAAGAGCTTCACTCAACATAAATTCCATGCTGAAGTACGCGACGCAGGTCAGTGGCGACGGTGAGTGAGTCCGCTGAAACCACCCGGGCGCCTCCGCCGCTTGCCGACTGGCGTCGACCAGGCGATCTACGTTCTTCCGAAAAACGGGATCGGCCAACACGCGCTCGATCTGGTCGCCCGAGACCGTCTGCAACACGACCCAGGGGTTATGCGTGATTTCCCACAATTTAGGGTCAAGCTGCCGCCACACCTCGTCGGTGGCATGATTCCACGACCAATGCATATCCAAGGCGAGTTCCGCCAGCGAGTCGAAGCCCTCGATTTCGGTGGGGAGAAGGTTGTATATGGGATGGCTGACGCGGATGTGTTTGCTCATGATTGTTTTCGGTGGAGGCAGGGTATCCCCCACAGCCGCACGCGACTCCTGCAGCCTTGGGACGTTTCGGGAATCGCCTCTCAAGCCAGCGTCGGCGCGGCCCGGACGGATCTGGGGCTGAGGGGTGGACTCGCGCCTGATACCAAGCGCGGCGACAGCAAACTGGGGGAATATTTGTAAGGGTGTAACGGCCCGACAGATAAGCGTAAGTAAGCGAATGAACAGCCATGTGGTTCACCTCCATTTACCGGTGGTTACTTCCGCGATCCCGCCTCAATGGCGTCCAATTCTTTACCCGCCTCGGCCCATTTGCCCTGTCCTGCAAGTTCGCGCGCGCGGTGCAGATGGTTTTGGACGAGTTCGCGTAAGCGGTCAAGCGCGGACCCGGAGACAGCCAATGAAAGGGATGGCGGTGCTATACCCTGCTTGGCGGTGTCCGCAACTCCGCCCTGCATTAAAGCACTCAATTCAGCGAGCCCCTGTTCGTAGGTGTCCCTATAGATCAGGGTATTTCCGATTGCCAGGACGACCTTTTTCAGCTGGGGCATGCGTGCTTCGGAGGCTTGGATATAGAGGGGCTCCACGTACAGAAACGTATTTCCGACTGGCAGCACCAAAGTCTGCCCTCTCAGTACCTGCGAGCCCTGCTGGTTCCAGAGCGTCAGGTCCTTCGAGATCGTCTGATCCTGGTTGATTCGTGCCCCGATCTGCATGGTGCCGAAAATTAACTCCTGCTTGGAGAGTTGCAGGACGACCAACTCGCCCAGATGTTCGCCGTCGCAGCGAGCTACCATCAGGCCGATCATGTTGTCCTTATTTCGCGGCGTAAACGAGGTAATCAGCAAGAATTCCGCCTGGTCCTCCCCGGGCAAGCTGGCTACAACGTAAGTGGGAGTCACCGGTTCGGGCTTCGCGCCCTGGACCGGTCCGGGCGATGTCCCACAGATCCTCTTTGTTATAGAACGCCTGCGGGTCGCGCATGTGATACGTGCGGTAAACCTCGGCCTGCACGCGGAAAAATATCTCCGGGTAACGGGCATGGGCTCTCAGGTCGGCGGGCATGTCTGAAAATGGGAGCAACAGCCGGGGAAAGATCTGCTGGTAAGCCCTGATGATCGGGTCGGATGAATCGAAGATGTAGATCCGTGTTTCGCCATCGTATGCGTCGACGGTAGCCTTGACCGCGTTTCGCATGTAATTTACGTCCCCGATCCCCTCGACATTGACGCTGCGAGAATAAGGATGCGCGTTCGAAGTCGTGTATCCGTCCACAGTCCAGACCATCCGGCCGGCTTGCGTTACAACCAGGTAGGGATCCTGTTCCCACGTAATGAAGCCAGCCAGCACGTGAAGGCGCGCTATCACATTCCGGCGGATCATCATGCGGCTTTCCGGCGCGAGATAGCCTGTCAGCAAGATATTCGGATCACCTTCGGCCAGTGCGGCCGCAATGCGCATGGGTAAGGACGAAACCGGGAACCCACCCTTGCCCTCGTAGCGAGCGAAGACGTTGTCCGCGCCAGATGGGTAGTTGAACTCGGGCTGCTCCGTGTGTACGAACACCGGCTCGTGAGTGACCTCCCCGTAGTAAAGCTCTGGACGCGTCAATTTTAGGCTCTGGGTCTTCACTACGGCAGGAGCATCCTGAATGAAGAGCAAGGGAAGCCCATCCGCGGTAATCCGATTAGCCTCTGCCATCACCAGGCCGTAGCCGTGCGTATAGATAAAATGCGGATTGATCCAGCGAGTACTCGCGGCGGGGAGTTGTTTGATGTCCAGTTCGCGCGGCGTGAGCAATACCTGACGCAATTGGCCATCAATCGTGTAGCGGTCGACGTCCGTATCGGCAAATGTGTAGTACGGGCGCAGCGCCTGAATCTGAGTGACCGTGTCGCGGAAGGCGCGCCAGTCCCAAAGCCGGACATTCTGGAGTAGCGCCTGGTTTTTCGCGGGATCGAATCGCCCATCGAGCTTGGCGGCAACCTCTCTCTCGGTCAACCGCCGGTCCAGGCCGAACGCGCTGCGTGTTGCCTCGATATGTTGCTGGATGTAGGGGCGCTCAATCGAGATCTCGTTAGGCCCTACATAAATCGCCCGTACCGCAACTGGACCGCCGATGCGGATGACGAGTGCCAGCGCCATCCACGAAGCCAGTTTCCAGCGGCCTGCGGTCACCAAACCCGCCGCGACCAGGCAGGCCGCGATTACTACCCACTGCAAAGGCAGCGTTATCATCCGGTCTACATAGTCCACGCCAACCATGAAGCCGTGGTCGTTGCAAACCATTTCGTAACGACCCAGGAAGAAGCGCAATGCCCATGCCAGCAGAAACGCCGCAGCAGCGACGCGCACAAACCGCGACCGCAGCGCGCCAGGCAGACTCAGAATACGGAAGTCGACCTGATCGTGCTCCCTGAATTCCGCAACCCGACCGCGCAACTGCCAGCCCCGCGCTGTGAGCCAATACACTACCACGGCCGCGATCGCCAGGACGAGCACAAAGCCGCGCAATGCCACGTAGAAGGGCAATTCGAACAAGTAGAATTTCAACGGGAGCCCAAAAACAGCATCTTTCCAGGCCGTCGCTTCGACAGGCAGATCACGCCCTCCGAAAAATCGCACCACCGTCCACGTATCGATCGCTCCCGCAGACAATATGAACCCGATCAACAGCAACGCGGCCGTCGAGATTGTGGCATAGCGCGCATGTTCCCGAAGCTTGACGCCGACAAACTTCATTCCCCGCTCGTGAGCCGAGAACAGAACCGCAAACGCGAGTAACGTCGCCCCGGCGAGTGGCGCGAACCCGTACAGCATCAGGTCGAGCCAGGTAGGCACCTGGCTCATTTCCTGCCACCACCGGTACTCGATCACGTAGGAGGCAATCGTCCGCGCGGCCAGCAGAAACAACACAAGCAGAACGGGCACAACGACAAGAGCGCGCAGACTGCGCCGGGTGCGCGCCGGCGGCGCGAGAACTTGGTAAGTAGGCATGATGAACTCCTCTTCGGTCGTCCAAACCGACTGATGCGCCATTGCTGCGCTCACGTGTTTCTCGCGAGGTCTTAGTACAGCTTTGCCACGACAGCAAGGATCACCACGATTGTGATCGCGTAAAGTACGCCGGTCCACAGCGTGCGGTGATGGCGACTGCTTTGCACAACTTTGGAAGCGACCGACCTGTGTGCTCCACCCTCGCCTTCCCAAACCTCAAGCGCTCTGTCCATCGAAAAGACTCCTACTTCGATTCCGAGTCCGCCGCAGCCCTCGCCAGACGCGTGTCCTTCATCGCCGCTACAGCAACTGCAGTGAACACAAGGAGAAGCACGATGCCATACATTACGAAAACCATACAAGACCTCCTCGATTGAGATGCTTCGAACCTCTAGTAGGAGAGGGCCAGAACCAATCGCGTGTCGCGGCCGTTGCCGCAAATGTAATCCGCAGCCTGCGCCCCCTCGCCAACCTCCAGCTCTTTCCCTAGCTCGTCCCGCGGCCGCTACTGCTCCGTGCCGTCCGAATTTTCCACGAACTCGCAGACCATCGCCTCTGTCGTGAGCATGAGAGACGCTATAGAAGCTGCATTCTGCAGAGCCGTGCGAGTTACCTTGGCGGGATCGATTACGCCCGCCTTCACCAGGTCCTCGTACTGTTCCGTGGTGGCGTTGAAGCCAAAGTTAGGATCGTCCAGGCTATTTTTGATCTTCTCGGCGACGATGGCGCCCTCCGTCCCGCAGTTCATCACAATCTGGCGGACGGGCTCTTCGCACGCGCGGCGGACGATAGTCACACCGAACTGTTCGTCACCCTCGAGTTTGAGAGTCTGTAGAGTAATCGAAGCTCGCAGCAAAGCGACTCCCCCGCCCGGCACGATGCCCTCCTCGATCGCGGCGCGAGTGGCATGTAGCGCGTCCTCGACACGAGCCTTCTTCTCTTTCATCTCCGTCTCGGTTGCGGCGCCGACCTTGATGATTGCCACGCCGCCGGCAAGCTTGGCCAGACGTTCCTGGAGCTTCTCACGGTCGTAGTCCGAGGTCGTCTCTTCGATCTGGGCCCGAAGTTGCCTGATCCGCCCCTCGATGTTCTTCTGCGATCCGGCGCCGTCGATGATCGTCGTGACATCCTTGTCCACGGTGACGCGCTTCGCGCGGCCCAAGTCCTCCAGCTTAATGCCCTCCAGCTTGATGCCGGTCTCTTCCATGATGGCGGTGCCCCCACTCAGGATCGAGATATCTTCCAGCATCGCCTTCCGGCGGTCCCCGAACCCCGGAGCCTTCACGGCGCAAGCGTTGAGTGTACCGCGCAGCTTGTTGACTACGAGGGTGGCCAGCGCCTCGCCTTCCACATCCTCGGCAATGACCAGAAGCGGTTTTCCTGCCCGCGCAATCTGCTCGAGAATCGGCAACACGTCCTTCATGTTGCTGATCTTCTTGTCGTATATAAGGATGTAAGGGTCTTCGTAGACGCACTCCATGCGTTCGGCGTCGGTCACGAAATAAGGGGAGAGGTAGCCGCGATCAAATTGCATCCCGTCCACGGTCTGCAACTCGGTAGTCATGGTCTTGGATTCCTCTACCGTGATCACGCCGTCCTTGCCGACCTTTTTCATCGCTTCGGCGATGATGTTGCCAATGGTGATGTCGCTGTTGGCGGAAATGCTGCCAACCTGCGCGATCATGTCCCCTGAGACGGCCGTGGAGAGCTTCTTGACTTCCGCGACGGCCACTTCAACGGCCTTGTCGATGCCGCGCTTGATAGCCATCGGATTCGCTCCCGCCGTGACCGCTTTGACGCCTTCGCGGTAGATTGCCTGTGCCAGAATGGTCGCCGTGGTGGTGCCGTCTCCGGCAACGTCGGAGGTTTTCGATGCCACCTCGCGCACCATCTGCGCACCCATGTTTTCAAGACGATCCTGCAACTCGATCTCTTTGGCCACTGTCACACCGTCTTTGGTAATCGTCGGTCCGCCGTATTTCTTTTGGAGAACAACATTGCGCCCGCGGGGACCGAGCGTCACCTTCACCGCGTCGGCGAGCTGGTTCACACCACGTAGAATTGCCTGGCGGGAATGGTCACTGTAAGTAATCTGTTTTGGCATGAAACCTCCTTTAGGCGATATCAATCAAGTACTCTTGTTGGCCGCTTTGGCACCCGACTCCAGAATGCCGAGGACGTCGTCCTCCCGCATGATGATGTACTCAGTGCCATCTAGCTTGACCTCGCTACCGGAATATTTGCCGAAGAGGATGCGGTCGCCGACTTTGACGTCGAGGGCAACCAGTTGGCCGTTTTCGAGCCTCTTGCCGTGGCCGGCAGCAAGCACTTGGCCCTCTTGCGGTTTCTCCTTCGCAGAATCCGGGATGATGATGCCGTTGCGCGTGGATTCTTGTTCCTCAATCCGCTTCACTACGATGCGGTCGTACAATGGCCGGATGTTCATGATGCCTTTCTCCTAAACTTGTTTTGTAATCTATTGTTCTTGATCGCCTGGTAGCGGACGTCGTGAAATATCATCTGACGCACCTGGTCGCTGATCTCTTGCCAGTCGTGAATGAAGTAGCCCGCCTCTCCTCTGCGCATTACTTCAGCGCGCTTCTCTTCGACAATTGCGATAATCGCTTCGGTGTCAGCGCGCGCGGCATCGTTCTGTTTACCGGCAACCGATCGAAATGACCGCGCCACACGGTCGAATTCTTCGTTCACCAGGCGCTTGATACGCTCGGCCCACTCTACCTGGTTTGCCGTGCCGCTCATAGAGGCCGGGCGGACAACAAATGGGGCAGCGGCCGCGCCGCCCTCGCCTTCCCACGCTTCGATGTTATCTTCCGCAGAGTTGTTCATTTTGAGCGTCCGCCTTAAGGTCGCAAGTGGTCTCTGTGATTCGTGAACTTGTCCAACCAAGCCACCGGATGGCTGCGAATGTCACCATTGCGCTCCACGATGTCAGCCCAGTTGACGTCCGTTTTGAAGCGCACAAAGACGCCCAAAGTGCCCTGGTATGTACCGCGGCCCAGCACGACTTCATCACCTTCGTGGAAGACAGTACCAGCAGGTCTAGCGCTCATCATGTAATCTCCTTCTCTCAGCAGAACTCCAGCTGGCTATGGTCGAAACCTCGGCTTGTTCAAGAGCCGCGACTTTTCCAGCTTGGCCCGCTCTATTTCCTTCTCGTCCGCTTTTCGCTCGACATCTCTTTGCGGCGCCTCCTGATCGTCGAGCCGTTTCGCTTCGGTGATCGCGGCTTGAACGGGCGCTCGCAAGCGCTTTAGTACCCCAACCAACCGAAAGGTCGGGCCATACGAGGAACGAATCAGGTCGAAGCAGTATTGCGGGTCCTGCCACCGTGCGACGATCTCTTCCTGGTCCCCGTAGGATCCCTGCACGGCATTGGCTGGATTAGCGGGTATCTCGGCAAGCCCATACGTGGCCGAAATCGACTCAATGAAGTCGTCAGCCGTTAGTCCCTCTGTCTCGTACCGGTCGTAGGCGATCGCAACCCGAAAGAGTTCTCCATCAAAGAAGCTGAAGACCACCTCATTAGCGGACTCCGCTTGCGAAGACGGGCCAAGCGGTTGGGGGCGCCACACCAATTCCTGAATAAGCGCCGGGCGGCGCTGAATGGCTTTCGCCTGAGATGGGCTCACACGCACCTGTTTGGCGATGGTCGCCAGGTCCGCCCCGAGTTGAAAGGTTCGGTACTTGGATAAGTCTTTCGCTGATGTAGCTGCCCACACCACACCTAACAGAGGCAATGAGGTGAGAAGAAGTCGCTTTGCGGCTTCTGCAAATCTAGGCATTGGGTTCCTTCCTCACAGTAGGCGCAGTGAGTGACGCGACGAATGGGACGGCGCTTGCCAGCACGAGAGCACGTGGCCAGTCGCCGGAGAAACTAAATGCCGGCGTTACCGGGTTATAAAGCAACGCAACGGCTGCGAAAACTGCCGCCAAGGCGTAACGTCCGCCATCAATGGCGTGGAACATCACGGCGATTGCACCCACTGCCACAACGAATCTAGCTATGACGTCGTACGGTCCAAGGTAGGACCACAGCGCGGCTACCATAACCAGTCCAGCAAGCGAAACCCATTTCACCGCCACCATTCGGGCGGCGCTGTTACGCCTGTCCCGCTCGCGCCCATTCTCCAGCCATGCTTGCCACACCGCTTCGTCGAGAGGCTTCGCCGGCGGCAGCTCTCGAACTTCCCATGAATCCTGTAATCCAATTGGAGTAGGCATCTCTGTACCTCGCTTGGCCGCCCATGCAGGGTCGGACGTTACTTACCGTTCGAAGTTCCGACGGCCGGTGTCAGTTCCCGGACGGCCGGTGCTCCGATCTCCTTCGAGCCATTCAGCACCTTCGTCATGGAGGTGATCAAATCGATCGGCAGTGGAAACACGATGGTGGTGTTGTGCTCAGCTCCGATTTCAACGAGGGTTTGCAGGTAGCGCAACTGAATTGCCGCCGGCTGCTGCTGGATGACTGCGGCGGCCATGGCCAGTTTCTCGGCTGCGAGGTATTCACCCTCGGCATGGATGACCTTCGCGCGACGCTCGCGTTCGGCCTCGGCCTGGCGGGCGATGGCGCGGATCATCTGATCGGCCAACTCAACCTGCTTCACTTCAACCAAGGTGACCTTCATGCCCCATGACGCTGTGTGCTGGTCCAGGATTGACTGCAAACGTACGTTCAATTTGCCCCGCTGGCTCAACAGTTCGTCGAGTTCCGCCTCACCCAAAACGCTACGTAGTGTGGTCTGCGCGAGTTGCGAAGTTGCGTATAGGAAATTGGAGACCTCAAGCACGGCGAGACGAGGGTCGACTACACGGAAAAAGATCACCGCGTTCACCTTTACAGTCACGTTGTCACGGGTCACCACGTCTTGCGCGGGTACCTCCAGCGCCTCTATGCGCAGTGACATCCGAACCATGCGGTCAATCGGGGCGAAGACCATTACGAGGCCTGGTCCTTTGGCCTGTGGCAGCACGCGGCCCAATCGAAATACTACGCCACGTTCGTATTCCCTGAGTATTTTGATGGAGGCGAGCAGGTAAAGGACGAGAACGACCAATATGACAAGCCACACGTTGATCATGGGATGCTCCAACGCCGCCGAAGCTGTGCTGCGGGGCCGCCAGCGGCATGCCGGCCCCGCAGTGCGTCACGGTCCGATCACCGGGCTGCGATCGGTGTGCCGATTTCCGTGCCTATAACATCGCCGGAAATCACTAATTCCACACGCCGGTTCTGCTGCCTTCCCTTCGCTGTTTCATTGGAAGCCACTGGCTGAGTCTTGCCGAACCCCTTTGCCGTGACTGAAGTCGCCGCCATCCCCTCCTGCGTAAGGTAGTCGCGCACGGCGGCGCCACGCTGTTCGGACAACCGCTGGTTGTACTCATCGCTGCCGACGCTGTCCGTGTGGCCTTCCACATCCAGCCTCAGACCGGGATGGCCTGAGACGATGCCGGCTACCTTCGCCAGTTTCTCGCGGGCGAGAGGCCGCAACGAGTACTTGCCGGTGTCAAACAGAACGTCGGACATGTTGACGATCAAGCCACGGGCGGTGTCGCGGGTCTGTAGAACGGCGTTGAATTGCCTCAGCAGTTGCGCCCGCAGCTCCGCCTTCTCCGCTTCCGCCTGCGCCTTCTCCTTGGCGGCACGTTCGAGATCGGCTTGACTAGCCGCCCGTTGTGCCTCATTCTCCCGTTTCAAGCGATCTGCTTCTGAGGCGGCCGCAGCGGCACGCGCCTCGTTCTCCAGTTTCAAGCGGTCCGCTTCGGCAGCGGCAGTAGCCATGCGCGCTTCATTTTCTGCCTTCAGCCGATCTGCTTCGGCAGCCACAGTAGCCATGCGCACCTCAGTGTCGAGCTTCAGCCGATTCGCTTCCGCGAGAGCGGAGGCCGCCTGGGCGTCTTTTTCGCGTGTCAAGCGCTCAGATTCCGCTTGTGCCTTGATTCGTGCCTGCTCTGCTTCCCGTGTGACACGATCCGTCTCCGACTGCGCGGCAACGCGTTCGCTCTCAGCTCGCGCCTCGCGCTCGGCGGACTGCTGCCGCTCCGCAGCAAGCGCCTCTTCTTCCTGACGCTTCACAGCGATGGCTCGTGAGTCTTCCGCCATCTGCACTGCTTCCCGGGCTGCCATGGTTACCGGCTTCCTACCCGCCTTGCGCTCCTGGTAGGCCTCGGCCTGAGACAGGCTTTTCTCCGCCTTCTGAAAAGTTTCGGTAGCAAAGCGTTCCGCACCCACGGCACGCGCTATCTGAACGGAGTTGCGCGCTTCGTAGAGTTCCAGCGGTAGTTTCTGATCCATCTTCAGTGCTAGCGGGTTCGCTAGACGTTGATATTGACCTCGCTGCAAGAGTTCATACTTGGCATCGATCTCCTCGATCTTCCCCTTCGTATCCGCGCGGACCACGTTCTCCATCACGATCAGATCGCTCGGCCGAGTGACCGAGTAGTAGGGTTCCGCGGTGACGACCAAGCCAAACACCTGAAGCTCGGTGGTTACGTCCAGCTTGCTTTTCGTTCCGTTCAGAAGAATCTCACCCAAGTTTGCCGTGCGGCCCTCCGGTGTGATGGCCCACAGCACATATGTCAGGTATTCGGACCCTTGTTTCGTCGCCGGCTGCAGACCGTCGAATTCCACCTCGATCTCGATGTAGCCCTGCTTGCTCTCCACTTTGGCTTCGCCCCGGGAATTTGGCAGCAGTTCAGTGCCGCGGAAGTCGATCTTGGTCGCACCGCTACGGTGCTGGTAGTTGATGGCCTTTGCGGTGCGCTCTGTCACGGTCACGCGATAGATGGGCATTGCCCCCGCGGCCATTCTGGCTGCGTTCTCGGTTGACTGCTGAGCCGGGTTCGTGGCTTGCGGCGCTTGTGCCGCCATGAGTCCACATACCGTCAGAAATGTGCCGATGATCTTCATAGTGTCCTTTACTGTGCCTCTCTCGACCGCTCGTTGTTTTCTCTTGGGGATTGCTTGTTCAGGAGAGACAGGAGGGCCGCGGCCGATTTGGGGGCACGCCTGCCGGTTGTTACAATGTCCCGATTCTCTAGCTTCTTGCCGTAGAGAGTGGCATTGTCATCCTGGTCCTGCCGCAGGGTAGCGCCCTCCAGAGCGAGACCGGCAAACAGGCCCTGGGACCGCGACCAAGACAGGATCTCCGCGTGCATTTGGGCATCGGTCTGAGCTGTAGCTGTTCGGCCTACGGGACCCGCCGCGACTGAGCCTTCGGCTCCCAAAGTGAACTTGCTCGAAAGCAGCTTGTCCGCTCCACGTTCCGACATGACCAGCATAATCAGGTCCGTCGTGGAGCCGCCGATCTGAAAACCAACGCTGCCGCCTTCGATGCGAACCGTGGCTGGCGCCGACCAGCCGGAGCCGCTCTTGTTCCGGCAGGAAAGGTATCCCTTCCCGTACTTACCGCCAACTATGAAAGCCGCTGTTTTCAGGCTTGGGACAATGACGATGCAGTGCGCCTTATCTAACAAGTCTTGTGGAATTCCTTTATCAGGAGTCGCCATCACCTCCGAGAAGACCGAAGCAGCCTCGCTCAACCTCTTGGCGGGCTCCTTGTCCATCGCCAGCAAAGACGTTGTCAGGGCCAAGCCGGCTGCGATCACTAGCTTCATTTGTTTCGCCTCTTCTATCGCAATGATTGTTGCGACTGTATTGCTAGTGCACGGGTGGCACCACCTTCACCCTCAGGGCTCCGGGCGGCACCGCGATTGTGCAAGCGAAGGGCGTTGTGAGGCAACCCACGGCGGCGCACCGGCTCGCCGCTTCCTGAGATAGCACCGCATCGGCTGGAGAAAATGCAGGTTTCGCCGTGGGAAGTGCAGATTTTGCTGTTTGTTGTACTCCCAAACCGCCCCGTCGCCGCTATGCCGGCAGCGGTGTGCTTTGCCGGAGTAAAGCGATGCCCGCCTTCGTTGTGGCGCTATTCCATCGCAGCTAGGACCTGGTCCAGCGGCAACGTCGCGAACGTGGTTGCGTAATCGGATATTCCGTAGGGGATAACAAGGCGCCGGCCATGCACCAGGCTTCCACATGAGTAGACGACATTGGGCACGTAGCCGTCGCGCTCGTTCGCATTTGGCTTGATCAGTGGTTCAGGAAGGCGGCCGATTACCTTTGTTGGGTCGTCACGATCGAGAAGGAACGCGCCGATACAGTACTTTCGCATTGGACCCACGCCGTGACTGATTACGAGCCAGCCGGCTTCGGTCTCGATCGGCGAGCCGCAGTTTCCTAGCTGGATGAATTCCCATGGAAACCTGGGTTCCAGAATAAGCTCCATGGAATGCCAGAAATGGAGATGGTCGGAGAACATTACATAGATATTCTCCGCGTCCTGACGGCCGAGCATCGCATAGAGTCCGCTGATCTTTCGGGGGAAGAGCGCCATGCCTTTGTTCTCGACAGCCGGACCATTCAACGTGATGAATTTAAAACGGAGAAAATCGGACGTCTCGAGGAATTGCGGCAGGATCATTCTTCCGTCATATGCAGTGTAGGTCGCATAGTAGCTCTGCGTGCCGTCTTCGTTGTGGAAAAGGACGAAGCGAGCATCCTCGATCCCGTTGCTTTGCGAAGGAGTGACTGGGAACAGAACCCGTTCGGACAAACCTGAGTCCGGCTTGAACTGCACTTCATAATTGGAACCGGCGAGCATTAGCGTTTGTCTGGCTATGTTCTTGGTGGACTGCTGTTCGCTCTCCGGGAGATGGTTTGAAGCGCGACTGATGCTGGCGCGCAGATCTTCCATGGTGAACGCGTCCGGCAAGCCGTTGAGCACCTCCCGGTTGAAGTCGCCCATCAGACGAAGTTCCTGGAGTTTCCGTTCGAACAGAGGTTTCTCAAATGTCGCGTTCGGGACTTGCATGGGCTCGATGCTGTAGCGGGACGGCAAATCCATGGTGATGTTGCTGTCAGCGTCCAACATGCCGCTACGAAAAGCGATCGACGAAACGTGTCCCTCGGCCGTGGCTCGTAAGCTCAGAATAAGACGCAAGGAACCGGCCGGCACGTCCGATTGATCCGGGTGGGGCACCATCGAGGGATTGAACAACGCCGCCGCTTCCAGCGAATACTCATGGGTAAAATAGCCGCCCAACAACAATTTCCGCTCCGCCGAGAGTCTCTGGCCATTGAGGAGATAGGGGCTGACCTCGTCGAAACGACGGCCGAGGAACTCGTCGATTTTCAGCTGGCGGTCGGCGAACTCGGCCCGGACACCATCCAAAAGGGTATGGACTTGGTCCTCGGGCAGAGCCATAACACGCGCGGCGATCTTGATGGAACGCTGATCGCTCATGAGACGAAAGGGCCGGGCGAGCACATGAGTGCGGTCGGGGTCCAAGGTGATGGTGCTGCGGGTTACGTCGATTGGCTTCATTGGGTGATGGGAACTGCGACCCCGGTTCGTTTAATGCCACTTGCGGTGTTCTGTATCAGCCGCATCTCCGCTAGCGACAGTAGAAAGGCCAGCATCGATTCCGCCCCCTGGTTTTCGTTGATCCGATCCGCGTGCAACCCATCGCGGCAGCCGCCCGTCTCGGGAGCGTAGAGTTCCAGACCAAGATCATTCCAGCCGAGGAACCAGTCGAAGGCCCGTTGGGCCTGCTCATACCACCACAGGTCGGCTGTTGCGCGGTATGCTTCCAGGCAAGCCGAGATTGTGCTCTGCGCCTCGATGGGCTGCTGGTCGAAATCGGCGCGTACGCCGTTGCGTTGATAGAAACCGTTGCTGCCAACCGGCCGGAGTTGTCCATGGATTGAGGTCTGCACGCCCACTAGCCATTGCAACGCCTGTATGCCTCGTTCGTAGACGCCTGGCTGTGCAGTGGCGCGTCCGCTAACGATCAAGGCGTGAGCCAGCTTGGCGTTGTCATAAGTCAACCCATCTTCAAACCACGTCCAGTCAGGTCTGGCGACATTGTCGAAAATCGTCACGAGCCGGTTCGTCAGGTCTTTCCGCAGGCCGGTGGCTGGACAGTCATCGTCACGGTGGCGTAGATACTCGTCGATTCCGATCAAAGTGAATGCCCAGGCCCGTGGCGAGGTGAAGTGCGTCACGGCTGGCAAGGCGTGGGTGAATAGCCATTCCGCCGACGCCTGCGAACTCCAATGTGGCGAGCGCGCCAGTGCTGTGCCCAAAGCCCAGATCGTCCGGCCATGAGCATCTTCGGACCCGAGTTCGTCGAGCCAACATCGGTTAGGCCCGAGGAAGTTGTGAAAACGTCCCGTCTTGGGATCGAAGGCATATTTCAAGAAGGCGGCATAGGTTGAGGCGAGCGTCCGGACACGTCTCGGCGCGTCTTCCATCTGCCCCAGCAACACTGCCAAAATCAGCGCCCGCGCATTGTCGTCCGTGCAGTAGCCTTCCGCAATATTCGGCTCAGTGAAGCTGGCGTGCTGAAAAATGCCGGTCGAGTCGGTCATACGGTAAAGATGATCCAGATTCAACTCGGGCGATTCATGCGGCCTGGGCAAACATTTGTTAGCCGCAGCAGTTCGGCATGGTAACGCAACCTGCTCCACCGCCATTTGGAAGGAGCCCATGTAGAGGCTCGCTGTGTTGCTCCACACCATCTTGCGACCCAGCCTGTAGGCGTTTTCGCTCATGGATTTCCGGCGCGCTTCATCGCGCACCAAGCCGCTCACTTCACGCGCGATTGCCGCCGGGTCAGCGAATGGCACCAGTACGCCGCGCGCTTCGCTCAACAATTCGGCTGCATGCCAGTAGGGCGTCGAGATCACGGCTTTGCCCGCCCCAAACGCATACGCTAATGTTCCTGACGTAATTTGGGCTTCGTCAAGATAAGGAGTAATGTAAAGATCTGCGGCTCCAATGAACTCGGTCAGTTCGCTCAGTTCTACGAAGCGGTTGTGGAAAATGACATTCTTCTCGATCTTGTTCTTCCTAGCGATGGCCTCCAGACCCAGCCGGTAGGCTTCGCCTCGCGTGCGCAACTCGTGCGGGTGCGTGGCTCCCAGCACGATATACACGACTTCGGGAAACTCGGACACGATATCCGGAAGAGCGTTTAAGACATGCTCAATTCCCTTGTTCGGTGAAAGCAGCCCGAATGTCAACAAAACCTTTTTGCCGTCCACACCAAACTTGTGCTTGTAATAGTCCGGGGCGATTAACATTACGTCTGGGATCCCATGCGGGATGAGGTCGATCTTCTCCGGACGCGCCTCATAGATTTCCTGCAGGATCGTTCGTCCTCGCTTCGTCATGACGACCAGCCGCGTCGAGTGCGCGATCAATTCCTGCATCACACGACGCTGGTCGGGGTTCGGGTTGAGCAGAACGGTGTGCAGCGTAGTGACGACCGCGGCCTTCACGTGGCGCAGAAGGGCTAATAAGTGGCTGCCGGCTGGCCCGCCGAATATTCCGAACTCGTGCTGGACTGAAACGACCTCCACGTTGCTGGTGTTGAGGAAGTCGGCGGCGCGCCTATAAGAACTCAGATTCTGCTCCTCAATCTCGAACCGCACGGCTTCTGGATATTGATAGCAGCCCTTGATGTCATTGACCGCCACCGCGAAGCACTGGCTTTGGGAATGCCGGCCGGCCACAGCTCCGAGCAGGTCGGACGTAAACGTGGCGATCCCACATTTGCGCGGCAAGTAGTTGCCGAGAAACGCGACGCTTTGAAGCCCGGGGGCCGGTTTCACAACCGGACTACGCGGCATTGACCAGAAGTTCGCTGACATCCGCTCTCTCCTGTCCGTTCCGATCGGCAGCCTCCTGGCACTGGATACAACGAGACGCCCATGGCACCGCTCCGAGGCGTTTGGAGCTGATCTCCGAGTCGCAGTCAATGCAATCTCCAAAGCTGCCGTCTTCAATCCGTCCCAATGCGGCTTTCACCTGGCGCAGCAGGGTGGACTCGCGGTCCACGTCGCGAATCGCCAGATCTCGTTCCGACGCATACTGAATCTCATCCATTTGATCCGCGCTCTTCTCGATGGCGATATCAGCCCGCTTTCGCCATAGCCGCGTCAGCTCCGCCTGTTTTCGTTCGAGGATCTCTCGAAACCCGGCCAGTTCCGTAGGTGTTTTTTTCATTTCATCGCTTTCGCCGTACCGGCGGCCCAACGTTAGTAGCACGGAGATGTCCACACCTGAATCTCCGATCTGGAAGGCGTCGGCTGCAGTCTCCAGGGAAATCCGTTGGATCCAAAGTGCAAACGCTGCACCTGAAATGCGGAATTTGCCGGTCTGCGTGACGGCGGATGCCGTTCTTTCGGCAGTCCGCTATCCGGCTCTGCCGCGAAACAAGCCTCGATTACCGTTCTTAGGCGGACCGCGCATCACCATCCAGGGTATCGCGCACTTTCTGCGCGAGACTGGCGGGCGTGAATGGCTTTTGCAGAAACGCAGTTCCCCTCTGGACGCCTTCCTTGAGCACGACATCCTGAGTGTGCCCGGACATAAACATGACTTTCATGGCGGGCCGCAGCTTGAGGGCACCTTCCGCGAGTTCGCGTCCGCCGAGTTCGGGCATTACAACGTCGGTAACCAGCAAATCGATGGGGCCCTCGTGGGCTTCGCAGACCGCCAGACCTTCACGCCCGTTGCGGGACTCGAGAACTCTGTACCCGCTCGCCTCCAGGATCAGGCGGGCAAGCTTGCGGACGGCATCTTCGTCCTCCACCAGCAAAATGACTCCGGAGCCTTTAGGCGACGCGGCGAGACCTCCGGCCGCACGCGCTCCGTGGTCCACCGCCTCGGCTACTGCCGGCAAGAAGATTCTTAAGGTTGTTCCTTCTCCCAGTTGCGACTCGCAACGGATGACACCGCCGCTTTGCTCGACAATTCCCAAAACGGTCGCGAGACCCAGGCCGGTTCCTTTGCCAGTCTCTTTCGTCGTGAAGAACGGCTCGAAGATGCGGGCCTGCATTTCAGCATCCATTCCAACGCCGGTGTCGCATACGGCCAGCATTACGTAGCGCCCCGGCGCGAGCACGGGTTCGCTGGCATCGACTTCGGTCAGAGCGACGTTACCCGTCTTAATGGTTAGCGTGCCGCCGTCGGGCATGGCGTCCCTGGAATTCAGGGAAAGATTCATGATCGCCCGGCCGATCTCTCCGGGGTCGGCCCTGACTTGCCAGAGCGCGGGCTCGCAATCGATGGCCACTTTGATGTGCTCGCCGACGAGGCGGCGAAGCATTCGGTCGAACTCCGCCACGATGACATTCAGATCGAGAACCTTGGGCTGCAGGACCTGCCGCCGGCTGAAGGCCAGCAACTGTTGCGTAAGTGAGGCCGCCCGTTCGCCGGCGCCCTTGATCTCGAGCACCTGTTGGACGGCTGGTTCGTTGCCGGACAGCATATCGATTAGGAGATCACTGTAGCCGATGACGGCCGTGAGCAGGTTGTTGAAATCGTGAGCGATGCCGCCGGCGAGCCTGCCAACCGCCTCCATCTTCTGCGACTGGCGAAGATGCTCCTCGCTTTTGCGTAAGGCCTGCTGGGCGAGTTTGCGCTCGGTGATATCTTCAACTGCTAACAAAATCATCCTGAGATGATTGATGCGGCAGCCCCCGACCACCAGATTCCTTCGCCCCACGTTTGGAAGATCCTGCTCGACCTCGAAATCCGGGAAGGAGTTGGCTCCCTGGCAAAGACCATCTAACGAATCCCGGAGGCCGGGAAGGTCCCAACAGCCGTGTGACAGCGAATAGATGACTTGGCCCTCGGCGTCGAGTGGCGATACCTGGAAAGTCCGATAGAAGGCCCGGTTCGCCATCTTGATCCGCAAATCCGTATCGAGCACCAATAACGGCTGGCGGACGGTCTCCACGATCGACATGGCAAAGTCGCGCGCCTGCGCGAGCGCCGTGTTTTTGGCCTGCAATTCATCGTTGACCGTAACCAACTCTTCGTTGGTTGACTGCAGTTCCTCCTTGGCGGTCTCCAGTTCCTCGTTGAGGCTCTGCAACTCCTCGTTGGCCGAAAGCGCTTCCTCGGTCGTGTTCTGGCTCTCTTCCCGGGTTGACTGGTGCTCTTCCGTCGCCGAAAGAAACCTCTCTTTCGCATCGGCGAGTTGCTGTTGCAGGCGTGAGATCTGGCGGTCCCTGGCGTCGCTTTCGGGAGGCGACTCCGGTATTCGGGGACCGCCGCCTCCTGCGTCCGGTATGGGTTCGAAGAGGACCAGGTGGGAGCGCTTTTCACTGGCGTCCAGCGGCACTACCTCCACGTTCAACCCGCCGGACCTTCCATCGTGTTCGTAAGGAACGCGCTCGCGCCGCGCCGGCTCGCCGCTCTGCCGCGCCTCCTGGATCAGTCTCTCGACTTCCAGGAACAATCCAGTGTCAGCAATCAGCTTTGCAAGGTTGAAGCTGACCTTGCCAACCGGCAGCGTGAGGTAGGGACTGGCCTTGCCTCGGATCTCGAGTACCTCCAGATCGTCGTCAATCACGACACCAGCGGGGCTGTACTTCGACAGGAGTATGCGATCGACTTCTTTCCGACCATCGATCCCGCCCCACAATTGCGGAGCTGGCGCTTTGGTGGCACTGTCACCGGCAACGGGGCTCCGGCGTGAACCGCGGCCGGCAGCAGGAAACAAGTGTGGCCTTCTCGCAGTCTCCCGCTTGGCGTAAATGCGGTGCTCGCGATCGGCCACACTGAACAGGTCGCCAGATGCTAGCGCCTCCGATGCGCCTAGCATTAGAAACCCAGTGGGCTTGAGAGCGTAATGGAAGAGGGGGATGATGTCCTTCTGTACGCTTCCCAGGTAGATCAGAACGTTCCGGCAACTAATCAAATCCAACTTCGAAAACGGCGGATCCTCAAGCAGGTTGTGTTTGGTGAAGACGCACATCTCGCGAAGGCCCTTGGTTATCTGGTAGCCGCCTTCGACCTTTGTGAAATAGCGGTTCAGGCGTTCATGTGAAATGTCCGCCGCAATATTCTCGATGAACTTGCCGCTGCGAGCTTTTTCAATTGCCGCCAGGCTGATGTCGGAAGCAAAGATCTGTACTGGAAAGGCTACGCCCGTTTCGTTGAGGTATTCCTGTAGCGAGATGGCAATCGAGAATGCCTCTTCTCCAGTGGCGCAACCCGCTACCCAGATGCGAATCGTCTGGTTCGCGGATCTCCCTTCGAGAATGCGGGGGAACACGACTGTTTTCAAGCAGTCGAACGATTCCCGATCCCGAAAGAAGCTGGTCACGCTGATGAGCAAATCCCTTTGGAGGGCCATCAGTTCACCGGAATCGTTATCTAGCCGCTCGGTGTATTCGGCGAGCGTGTCGATGTTGCACAGGGCAAGACGCCGAAGGATGCGGCGTTTGATCATCTTTTCGCGGTAGCGTGAAAAGTCGATGCCAGTGGCACCGTGCAAAATACCCAGTATGGCGCCAAACCGCTCTTCGTCGTCGGCTGGTGTTGGCTCCTGGTGCGCGCGGTCGGCATTCGCGATATAGGGGTGGCGGCCAATTCTTACGAGTTCGGCGGCAATGCCCTCGGGCGGAAGGACGAAATCCACGCAACCGGTCGCGATGGCGGCTTGCGGCATGGTGGCGAATTTCGCGGTGGCCGCGTCCTGCGCGAACGTCACGCCACCTGCGGCTTTGATGGCGTCCACGCCCGCCGAACCATCCGATCCGGTGCCGGACAGGATGACCCCGATTGCCCGGCTTCCGCACTCGCCAGCCAACGATCGAAAGAACCGGTCAATGGGCATGTGTGAGCCCGGCGTTTGCGTGCGGGGGGTCAGATTCAGCACGCCGTGAGCGATGGTCAGATCGACGTTTGCCGGTATGACGTATACGTGGTTGGCTTCCACCGCCATGCCATCCGCAGCCTCACTGACGGGTATGGCCGTAGCTCGAGCCAGAATCTCGGCCAGCATGCTGTGGTGATTTGGATCGAGATGTTGAACGAATACGATGCCAAATCCGGTGTCGCCCGGCAGTAGGCCGAGCAGGCGCTTGAAGACCTCCAATCCCCCCGCGGATGCGCCAATTCCGACCACCGGAATCGCTGCCCGAGTGGCAGTGTCGAGTTCGGGTGCTACTGCGGTGAAAGCGTGCGCTTGCGTCTCGTCCACAGTGGCCTCTTAACCCTCCGGATGCGGCATTGGAACCCTAATTTGATGCTGGATATGCCGTTATCATTTTAAAGCCTGAGATCAACCGACAGACAGGCAATCTTCAGGATAAAGACTGCCGGCGGCACGTTTCAGACCACAACATTCCGGACATCTTCGGCGGAGAGCAAAACCTGCATCTGAAGTGCGGAATCTGCCTCTTCTGAGGTTCTACTCCCCCGTTAGCGCCCGCAGGCGAACGGTGGTCTCCAACGTGCTTCGAACCCGCCACCAGGAAGAGGCTATGCTGATGGCACAATATCAGGCGACGGGCTTGATTCGGATATTACGGCCTGCAACAGCTCTGTCGTTGCTGCTCGTGTTCTCCGCTCCAACCGCCTCCGGATATTCCGTTCTCACTCACGAAGCGATCATCGATTCCACCTGGGACAGCGCGATCCGACCGTTACTGCTCAAACGATTTCCGCTGGCAACTGCCGAGGAATTGACGAGGGCGCATGCGTACGCCTACGGAGGATGCATCATCCAGGACCTTGGGTACTATCCATTCGGCAACAAATTCTTCAGCGATCTGACCCACTACGTCCGAAGCGGGGACTTTATTGTCAATCTTGTTCGCGACTCGCAAGAGTTGAATGAATACGCCTTCGCTCTAGGGGCTCTGTCCCACTATGCCGCCGACAACCATGGTCACCCGATGGCCGTAAACCGGGCAGTTCCGTTATTCTACCCGAAGCTTGGACTAAAGTTCGGGAAGCTGGTGACGTATGCTGACGATCCGTTCTCTCACGGCAAGACGGAATTTGCCTTTGACGTCTTTCAAGCCGCGAAGGGGCGTTACGCCTCCGCTGCGTACAAGAGCTTCATCGGATTTGAAGTATCGAAACCGTTGCTCGAGCGAGCCTTCGAGGACACCTACGGAATAAGACTAGAGAAGGTATTTATGAATATTGATCTCGCCATCGGATCGTATCGCCGTGCCGTCGGATCGGTCCTTCCAGCGATGACCAGAGTTGCGTGGCAGATCAAGAAACAGGAAATCAGGAAAGATGCTCCCAGCATTACGCGCAAGAACTTCCTCTACAATTTGTCCCGTTCGAGCTACGAAAGAGACTGGGGATCTACTTATAAGCGGCCGGGAATCCGGTCGAAAACGCTGGCACTCCTGTTCCGCATTTTGCCAAGGGTAGGCCCGTTCCGGACGCTAGACTTCAAGCGGCTGACGCCTGAGACGGAAAAGATGTATATGGCGAGTTTCAATTCAACGATTGACCGATATCGCGAACTGCTTTCGGAACACGATGCGGGTGATCTCAAGCTGCCGAATGACAATCTTGACGTGGGAACTTCCACCACGGCGGGAAAGTATACGCTGACGGATGGAGCCTATTCGCAGCTACTGCACAAGTTGCAGCGCCACTACACGGAACTGCCTCAAGAACTCCGAAGCGATATTCTCGCGTTTTACCGTGATCTCGGCGCGCCCATCTCGACCAAAACCAACGATAACGACTGGGCCAGGTTGCTCAAAGAGCTCAATCATCTGCAATCTGTGGATGCGGACCTGCGCCATCCTACGATTGCGGTGGTGGGAGCGCAAATTCCGAGATGAGCAGCGGGGTTCGGCCATACGAGTGCTCTTTCCTATCCCATGAACACTTTGGAACGCTGCCTTCTATCCCTGACGACCGCTACGGTCTTCGTCCTGCCCATATGCGCCCAAACCGCGGAGCGCCGGGCGACCTTCACAGGCGGTGGCGGTAACGACGCCGGCAAGTGCACCATCGAGGTTTATGTAGACGGCTCGGCGGATGTTGAAATCCGCGGTGACCGCGGCTTCCTGCGAACGCTGTCTGGGCAGCCGGCGCAATGGCGGCGGTTTGAGTGTTCTGGGCCGATGCCGACCAATCCGGGTGAGTTTCGGTTCAGCGGCGTAGATGGCCGCGGAAGACAAGAGTTGGTCCAGGACCCAAGCCGCGGCCGTGGCGGCCCGGCGGTTGCAAGGATTCAGGATTCCAATGGTGGTGCTGAGGGCTATACCTTCGACCTGGTGTGGCGCGGACAAGGATTAGTTTCCAATCCCGTGGGCCAGCCACGGGACGGTAGGGATCGCGGTGGTCCCCCGAACGACGCCGCTCGTGCCTGCCAGAATGCTATCAGGGAGAGGGCGAATCAGCAGTACGGCTTCCGCGACATCGATTTCAGGGACGTTAACACTGACGACAACCCTGGCCGCAACGATGGGATCATAGGCTCCTTTGATGTGCGTCGGGGCAACGATCGCGACACATACCGTTTCTCGTGCTCGGTAGACTTGGCCAATGGCAGAGTTCGGGGGGTCGAGATCTCCCCCGGACGGGACTCTGAGAGGGCCGATCGGTACGCCGGCCGCAACGATGCGATCTCCGCATGCCAACGGGCGGCCGAGCAGCGAATTGAGCGGGATGGATACCGGAACGTGCAATTCGGCTCGTTGGACGCCGACAATCGACGAGATGGTGGGATTGCCGGAACTGCCACCGGCCAAAGGGGCAACAACGGGCGTGGCTATAACTTCGAGATCCGCTGCTCGGTAAATCCGGATAACGGGCAAATTCGGTCGGTGCAAGTGAATCGGCGGTAGCCGCTGCGGCAGGCGCACGGAATGTCCAACCCGTTTGGCACGCTACCTCGTATGCGCCAGTCCGGCCTCTTCTGTTGCGATTTCGGCTCGTTCCTTCCGCAGGTCCAGTCGAATTCTGCCAAACAGACCCATGTAGACGTTGGCCACCCACACCAGTGAGAAGCCGGCAATCAGGTACCCCCTCCAGTCCGTGAACAGAAGCTTGTAGCGGGTGACGATCAGAAACACCGCTGCCACGTAATGGCTGAGGCAGAATTCGCAAGTGAAAAGATAGAAGAATTTCCGTGCGTAGAGGTGCTGTCGCGTCTTGCTCGCCACCATGCAAAGCTCGCGGAATTCCCGAAGAACCTCCTCATGCGTGATGGTCCACGAAATAGATGCAACCGGAATAGCAATGATGAACAAAGACACAACCTGCAGCGACATGTTCATAGCGCGTTCTATTTAGTTATCCAACCGCCTGCCAGACGGTCCGATGTCAAAACCCTGCACGTGCGTGGCCGCCCGCAAACGTCTCACACGCCATCGGACGGGTGCGCGAGCACCGGCAGAGCCTGCGTTACCCCGACAGACACGACAACTGCGACCGTGACACCGGGCACACAGAAATCGGCCACGGCCTGCGACCGCGCAGTCAGAGCTCACAGCGATGTCGTTACGTTCGGCGGCCGTCGAGCACGGAGGGCCTGGACGGGCACCTGCAGGGAGGCAAACCACCGCGCAGGCGCTCGAAGTTCCAGTACCCCCGTGAAACGGGCCGATATCCCCGAGTTTGGCCTACTTCTTGAAGACGTCTTTGATCTGTCCGATCTTCTTCTGGACTTTGCCGGCGAGGTTTTCGGATTTGCCTTCTGCCTCTAAGTCAGGATCGTTGATGACCTGACCCACCTTCTCTTTGAGCTTGCCCTTCACTTCGTGAAATTTGCCTTGCGTTTGATCCGTTGTGCCTGACTTCATTTGTCTTCCTCTCTTTCTCGAGGTTGCGTGGCGCGCAACACCTGAGATCTCAGGTCCAGTACGGCTTGGCGCCGTAATACTTGTTGACTTCGGCGCCCCACACGCGGTCGGCCATATCAGGCCAATGAGCCTTGTCAAAGCCGGGGGCGCTCTCAAGTGACTTCTTGTCGACTTCCAGGATGAACTGTTTTTCACCGGTATCTATTGCTAGGGCACTCCACGGAATGGCAAACAATTTGTCGCCCATCCCCAGGAATCCTCCGAACGAGAGAACTGCGTAGGCGACGCGGCCCGTTTGCACGTCGATCATCAGATGTTCGATTTTTCCGAGATCCTCCTTTTGGCGGTTCACGACCGTATCACCGGTAAGGGTGTCTGCCGCGAGAACTTTCTGCATAAAGCGCCCTTTAGCATCTTTCGTTTGTGGCATGATTTCTCCTTGTTTCGGATCAGGAACTGGACGAGCCGCGAGACCGCTCACAGTGAAGCCCCGGGATCGCGACTGCTTATTGGCGATTACAGATTAAAGGATCTCGCAACCCGTTTCCTTGAACCGGCGTCAGAGCGAGAAGCAGATTTGGAGCCAAACTGTGATGCCTGTGAACACAAGCGCGAAGCTCCAAGCCGCCGGACGCCAGGTGCAAGTTTTGACGTCAGTGAGGCAAGAATTTCTGGAAGCCGGATCCATCCGTGGCGTAACTGAAGGATTCCTCTTCAATCAGCAGGCGGTAGAGTGAAGTAGAATGTCGATCCCGCTCCTGGTGTCGATTCCATCCACATTCGACCGCAATGCCACTCGATCGCCTTCTTGCAGAATGCGAGCCCCAGGCCGTTCCCGGGGTGTTCTTTCCCGTGCAGTCGCTTGAACACCTCGAAGATCCGTCCTTGGAACGTAGGATCTATGCCAGGGCCGTTGTCCTCTACGGAGAACACCCAATCGAGATCCACCCGTTTGGACGAGATGTGAACTCGCGGAGAGGGTTTGTCGCAGTATTCGATGGCGTTTTTAATCAAGTGGTGCACGACCTTGGTGAGGATATCGAAGTCTCCGCACACCGGGGGCAAAGCATCGTGCGTAACGACGGCGCCACATTCTGCTATGTGCCTTTCCGTGCAAAGAAGCGCCTGGCGAAGCACCGCCTCCATTTCCGTCGGGGAGGTCTGCCGGTCTCCGGCGCAAGTCTCCCAGTAATCCACTACGTCGGCGAGCAGTGATTGCATCCTTGCCGTCCCGTCCTGGATTCGCTCGAAAAACACGTCGGCATCGGAATCCAGCCGGCCCGCATAAGTCTCGGCCAGCAATTGACTGAATGAGGCCACGTCTCGGAGAGACTCGCGTAAGTTGTGAGCCGCCATCGAGACAAATTGCTCAAATTCTGCGTTCACCCGGTCCAACTGCCCCCGGACCTCGAGGCATCGACGCGTTTCCGCGTCGAGGGCGTGGCGTAACCGCTCGATTTCGCCCTCGGTGCGGTTTTGGTTCGAGTTGGCCATTTTCACTCGGTGCGCCTGCGTCCCGGCTCCTTGCGGCCGCCGGGAATTGTAAACATGAACGTAGCGCCACGCCCGGGTTCCGACTCGACCCAAATTCGTCCCCGCAGACGCTCGACAACTTTCTTACAAATCGCAAGACCGATGCCTGTACCTGGAATCTCGCTGCCATGCAGGCGTTTAAACAGGCCGAACACCCGGTCGGCGTCTTGCGGATCGATACCGATTCCGTTATCCCGCACCGCAAACAGCCACCCTTCCGCTACTCTCTCTGCCGAGACATGGATCCTCGGTGTTTCCTCACTTCTGTACTTGATCGAATTCGAAATCAGATTCTGGAAAAGCTGCATCAGCAAGATCTCTTCGGCCACGACGGTTGGTAAAGGATCGTGGGTTACCAGGGCGCCACTCTCCGCGATGGCCGCCTGGAGGTTCAACAGCGCTTTCGCGAGAACAGCGCCGCAATCGATCGAGGCGGAGATGTCCCGTTCCCGCTCGGCGACCTCCCAATAGGCAAGCAGGGCTTTCAGCAGGTCCTCGATTCTGTGGGCGCCTTCCACCGAATAGGAAATGAATTTGTCCGCTTCTTCGCCCAGCTTTCCCGCATACTCACTCCGCAGAAGCTCAGTGAAGTTCACCACCATCCGTAGAGGTTCCTGCAAGTCGTGCGTGAGCGCATAGGCAAAATGCTGTAATTCGGCATTGGTTGCTCGAAGTGCTTCTTCAGCCCGCTTGCGGTCTGTTGTGTCCTCGATCGCCAGCAGGATGGTCCGCGCCTGCGCATTCGGATTGAAGATCTCGCTCGCGTTGAGCAACATCACTTTCCGGCCGACATGTTCAAATTCATGTGTCACTTCAAAGTCCCGGAAGGTCGAGTGCGCGGGGAGAATACTCTCCAGCAGCTCGCGCAGTTTCGGGATATTCCATTGTCCGTTCCCGAGGTCGTAGACAAGACGCCCCTCCGTTTCCTCCCGCGCCGTTTGGAAGGTTTCGTAGAACGTCTTGTTCGCGTTGAGAACTTGCAGGTTCTGGCTCAGAATCAACAGAGGCTCGCGGACTGTTTCCACAATAGCTTCGGCGAAGTCAAGGCCGCGTTTGGCGGCATCAATATCGATCAGCATCATCACGGCGCCATCGATATTCCCGTCCGGCCCCACGGACGGAAGGATCCGCAGCGAATACCAGCGCCCATGCGCGTCGCGGATATCAAGCGGTTTCCGATTGCCGCCCTCCATCGCCTCCAACAGCAGGCGCCGCAAGTCGGGTAACTCCATTTGAGGTTGAAGATCGGTTATTGACCGCCCGATATCGGAGGGGATCAGATTCAACATAGGTTCCATGGCGCGAGTGAAGCGGTGAATGCGGAGATCCCGCCCAACCATGACAAGGGGTATGCTGATGCTCTCCAGAAGATTTGTCAGATCGCGGTTGACTTGGCTCAATTCCACGTTGCTGATCTTCAAGCTTTCGTTCAGCGTGCTTAGTTCTTCATTGGCCGACTCGAGTTCTTCCTGCGCGGTTTCCAGTTCCTCGTTGCCTGCCTGCGCCTCTTCGTTCGCTGCTCGAAGCTCTTCGAGCGTGCTGGCATTGTCTTCGACGATCGAATGCAGATGCTCTTTGGCTGCAGCGAGCTCGCGCCGCAGCAGGGCACTTTCCCGGTTGTCCGGTGTCAGGGACCTGTGTGTCCCTGCCCGGTCACCGTTCGGTTCTACGTCCTCGAACAGGACCAGGAAATAGCGCTCGTTGGACGAAGATGAGCCTTTGAGCGGGACGGCCTCGATCTCAACCTCCTTCACCTCGCCACTGCCTTCGAAGCGAAACCCGCCTTCCTTGACCGCGGTGTTCTTTTGTCTGGCAGTTCGAATGGCCTTACCCACGCCCGCCACCAAACCTTCGCGCGCCATCTTCAGAAGGTTATGGGTCGGCTCGCCCGGCGAAAGCTCGATGTATGGAGCTGTGTGGCCCCGGACCTGAACGATATTCAATTCATCGTCAATGATGGCGCCGGCGGGGCCGTGTTTCGCCAGCACGAACCGGTCGGCTTCTCTTTGCACGTCCAAGCCTGCTCGGTCCTCAGCAATCTTCTCCGGGCGATTCACCCGAGCTTCGGCGCGATGGCCTTCACTGACGAGTGGCGCCGGCGTACCCACAGCCGGCCGCGAGCAGTAGATCTTATGAGTCTTCTCTACCTGATGAAACGCCTCCGAAAGCGTGCCGATGCTTTCCGATGGACCGAGCAACAGGAAGCCCGTCGGTTTGAGGGCGTAGTGCAGGATCGCCAACACCTTGCGCTGTAACACGCTTCCAAGGTAGATCAGCACGTTGCAGCAACTGATGAGGTCCAGCTTGGAGAAAGGCGGGTCCTGCGCCACGTTGTGCCGGGCAAAAACGCATACGTCACGGATGGCCTTCGCTATCTGGTACCCGTGTTCCGTTTTAGTGAAGAACCGCGCCAATCGCTGCGGCGAGACATGGGCCAATGCGGCACCCGCGTACGTGCCGGCGCGCGCTTTCTCGATCGCCGTTTCGCTGATATCGGTGGCGAAAATCTCGAACGGGAGGCTCGCATCCGCGTCCTCCAGGAATTCCATCACGCAGATCGCGATCGAATAAGCCTCCTCACCCGTGGAGCACCCAGGCACCCAGATCCGAATTGGATCGTCGCGCCCTCGATTCTCAACCAGAGCGGGGAACACTCTTTTTTTCAGTTCCTCGAACACCGCTGGTTCCCGAAAGAACGAAGTGACGGTGATAAAGAAGCTCTCGCACAATGCGGTTGCTTCCTCGCGGTTCCGCTCGAGATCCCGGCTGTAATCTTCGAGCGTTTCGATGCCGCGGATGGCCATGCGCCGCTTGATGCGCCGCTGGAGGGTGCTGTGCTTGTAGTCCGTGAAATCCACTCCGGTTGCAAGGCGCACCAGCCGCAATATCTTGTTCAGTTCTCCATGCCCCGAGTGCTCAGCCGCCTCCCGAGGCTCGACCGGGAATTGAGAATCTCGCGCAATGGTCACCAATCGCCGCGCGATTCCGGCCGGAGGCAGCACAAAATCCACTACACCGGCTGCGATGGCGCTTCCCGGCATGCTGTCGAACTTCGCCGTTCTCATTTCCTGAGCGAAGGTAATGCCGCCCGCGGCCTTGACCGCCTGCAGGCCCACCGTCCCATCCGATGCGGTTCCCGACAGCACCACGCCTAACGCTTTCCTGCCGCGGTCTGCCGCCAGCGCCCCCAGAAAGGAATCGATCGGCATGTTGCGGCCCCTCTCTGGCCTCGGCGGGGTTCGGAGGACTCCACCGGAAATGTCCAGATTGCATCGTGGCGCAATCACGTAGACGTGATTGGCCTCGGCGCGAGTCTCACCTCTCACCTCCGAGACGGGCATCTTGCTTGTCTTGGAAAGCAACTCCGTCAGATGGCTCTCGTGACTCGGATCGAGGTGCTGAATCAGTACGAATGCCAGGCCGGTATCGTCCGGCAGATGGCTGAGCAGTTCCGTGAACGCTTCCAATCCGCCAGCGGATGCTCCTACGCCGACGATGAGCGGGGTATCGTCTTCGGCAGGCGGCTCGCCGACTAGCCGCGCGGAGGCCGCACCCGCGGTAGAGGTCGTGCGAACCCGGGCCGTTCGTCGCTTTGGCCGGGCCGAGTCGCCCGGCCGGGGCTTGCGGGTCTTTTTCCTCACGCGCCACCATTACCTTTCTCACCGCAACAGACGGAAGCCATGGCGGCCAACATCTCCCACCATCAGGGCATGCCGAGTGCCAGTCTTGCGAAGATATCTGAGCCGGCACGTAATCCGAGCGGCTGGTGGCCACCCACACTGGATTGTAGCTCCGCCGCGAAGCCAACAGCCGTCAGTGGGATCCGGAGACTGCGAGCAGATCCGCGATGATCTTACCGATCTTCATGAATTGATCCAGGCCGGAGGGCTTGGTGATGAATTTGGAAACTCCGAGGCTATTGAGCAGGGCCTCGTCTCGCCGGGAGTGGGAAGAACTCCACACGCACACTGGAATGCCGCCGAGGTGACTGGCGTTTCGGACCTCGCGCAATATGTCTTCGCCCGTATACTTGGACAGGTTCAAGTCCACCAGGATCAGGTCTGGAATTGCGGCGCCCGCATAGGCGCCCTGCCGGCGAATGAAGGCGAGGGCTTCGTTCCCGTTCAGCAGGTGAACCAGTTCAAACCGGAAATCCTGCTTCTTCAGCGCCCGATCGAGAAGGAAGACGTCGGAGCGGTTGTCTTCAACGACCAGAATCCGGGCTGCGGGAACAACCGAAGGGCGTTTCAACCTCACTACCTCCGCCATCCGCTATTCATCATTTCACAATTGACCTCGCCAGCGCCTGCGCGGGAATCTGCCAGGCTCTTACGACGAACCGCTTGGGCGCAGCTCCGATATAGAAAAAGGGATAACAAGTCACCAGCGTCAACTGGTTTTCAGATGTGGGCGCGAGTACTCCTACGTTATTCGGATCGACGACGGTGAGCGATTCGACTACATATCTGAAATCCCCATTCAACGTCGAGAATTGAATCTCGTCTTTGATCTTCAAATCCTTCAGCGGACGAAAAAACGTGTCTCGGTGCCCGGAGATCCCCACATTGCCGGGCTGTCCCGGCAGCGCCGTGCCGGGAATATGTCCGGCCGCGCGCCGGAGAGTGGCTTTGCCGATCCCTTCCACGACGACGACGGAAAGGCCCAGACGTGGGATCTCGATGCGGCCTATCGGGCCGCCTCCCGTAGCGGCCGCCACGCCATGGCTCACGGCGTGCTGGTCAGCCAGCAGGCGGTCGAGGTCAATGCTCTCGCTCCGCTGAAAACTCCAGGCGTCCACCACGGCGAATCCGCAATAACCCAGAAACAGGGCGGCGCAGGCAAACAGTGCACGTTCGGTCCATTTCAGAATTCGCGTGAGCGGCTTTATCCGGAGTACAACCTTCATTTCGCGCCCTTATGGTCAAGCGGTGGTTCGCCGCCTCCAGTGAAATAGCCGGTACGTGTGCGCACGAGCAGTCTCTCATGGTCCTTCCCTCGCACCACTACCCGAATTGCTCGATAAGTACCGTCACGAATCGGGTTGCTCGGAACATATCCGATCGTGGATTGATGTCGAATGTCCCGGGCGATGCGCTCGCAGATGGCCGTCACTTCGCTGAGCTCCTTGGGAAGGTAGGCTTCGCCGCCCGTCGTGGCTGCCAGCCGCTTGAGCACACCTGGGTTCCGATCCGGATCTTCTTCGTCGAATATGCCCACGGTGTAAATGACGTCGCTGGATTGTCCAGCGAGCTTCATGACCTGAGTCAGGCTGCGGGCACTGGCATTGTCACCGCCATCACTGATAACAATCAGCACTTTCCGGTCGCGATTGCCTGCTCGCAATTCCTCCAGTCCCCTGGCAATCGCATCGTAGAGAGCCGTCTCGCCGCCAGCAGGCGCGCTCGTAATCGCGCGTTCCAGTTCGGCAGTGCTATTGGTGAATCGGATCGTGGTGGGTAAGCCCAACGACACCCTCTCGTTGAAGTTGACGACGAACATTTCGTCTTCCCGATTGCTGTACCGAACAAAGGTCCGGGCGGCCGCGGACACCTCCACAAGTTTCCGCCGCATGGTTGAGCTGTGGTCAACCACCAGCCCCACGGTGACCGGAATGTCTTCATTTTTGAAGAACCTGATGCGTTGCCGTACACCGTCCTCGTAAACTTCAAAATTTTGCTCGCCCAGACTATGGACAAAGCCACCTTGCCGGTCGGTCACGGTCGCGTGCAACACTACCAGAGAAACGTCTACCGAGAGTCGAAAGGAGTCCGCGTCGTGCTCCTGTATTGCCGGTGGATGCTGATCGGCGGCGGCGCACACCAGGAAAGTCAAGAGAAGCACCGGAAGAGCCATTGCTTTCGGGCTGTGCTCTTCCGCCCGCGACGGCCCACTCCTCATAACGGCTCTC